>Ga0182737_1001739_pt1 | contig 20247 bp, 19 predicted proteins | sample eDN5th30CBELigOP_FD_128878 | JGI IMG/M metagenome (GOLD analysis project Ga0182737, IMG submission 128878) | Enriched Organic Plus compost microbial communities from Emeryville, California, USA - eDNA 5th pass 30_C BE-Lig OP (version 2) (version 2) ...
ACCCGGCAAACCCGTGCTCAGCAACGACAACTGGGACAACGACGGCTCATACACGGTGACGGCCAATCTGTGGTGGGGCACCAACGCCACGTCATACCGCTTCTACGAGAACGGTGCCCTGCTCAGCAGCGGTACCCTCACCTCCGCGACACCCGGCTCACAGCAGGCCGCCGCGACAGTCTCAGGAAAGCCAAAGGGGTCATACGTATACACCGTCGAGTTCATCAACGCGGCCGGAACAACATCGAGCGCCCCCGTCACCGTGAAGGTCACCAAGTAGCAACGCACTCGATCGAGGACGTGCCGCGACTCGCACTCAGGGTCCGACCTGGACACGGTCTCAGGCGGCGCCAGGGATGTCGAGGACATCCTGCTCGACATCGACGGCGTGGAGGACGTCATGCTCATGGCCGGCATCAACGGCGGCGGGTCCGGTGACTTTTCCGCCGTCCTCGGTTGGCGGGGGCATCGTCAACTCGGACGCGGATGCCCGACCACTTAGCGCTGCAGGACGAGGTCCGCCCCGCGCTCGCGAAGTTCGATGAGTTCTAGGACCGGTCATCGACAACGCCAGCCGGGCCTGTCGGACAACGCCAGGTGGCTCCGGTCTACAAACGGTCCTGAGGTTTCATCGACAGAGCCACCCGGCGAAGTCGTTCTCACCGACCAGGCGATGAGCGGCTTCGGCAGATCGGTCGACGTCATCGCCGCGAACGAGAAGGAGCTTGCGGGTGCCGCTGACACCGTCTACACCGCACTGAAGGACACGCCAGATGCTGCGGATGTCAGGAGCGACCTCATATCCGCCTAGTCTGTCGTGCAGATCGCCGTGAACCGCGGGACGTCTCTGGAGTACGGTTTCACTTTGATCGAGCTGCTCGGCATCGTCGGCGGCATCCTGTCCCCGCAGAGCATCGGCACGGTGTGGATCGACGGCGAGGACTACCGCGTGTTCGTCGACGCCGCCGACATCCCCGCCACGGTGGCCCAGCTCAGCGACCCGCAGATCCCACGCGGCCGGACCCGCGCCGCTCACCGACCTCGCCACCGTGGACACGGTCACCGGACCTACCTCCCCTCACGCGAGAGGACGGCGACCTCATCGCGATCGAGCTCGTGTTCCTCCTCCTGGTGGCCACGTTCCGCTCGCTCGCACAGCGGCTCATCCTGCTCGTTTCGATCTCGTTCGCCGCGACCGACGCGGTCGCGATGCTGCTCATCTCCGGGCACCCACTCGGCAGCTCCGCCTCATCAGCATGCTCATGGTTATCGGCATGCTCGTGCCTATCGGCATCGTCGTCACCCATACCATCGTGCTCATCAACCTCGTCAACCAGAACCGACGACAGAGGCAGAGCATATGCGACGCCGTCTACAGCGGCACACGCCGGTGCCTGAGGCCTATCCTGATGACCGCCCTGCTACCTACCCACACGTGCCGATGGCGCTCGGCGTCACGGGCTCCAGCGGATCATCAGCCAGGACCTCGCCATCGTCATCATCGACGGCCTCATCTCTTCGACCGCGCAGACACTCAGTTCTACAGCTCTTCGAGCCCGGGCGCGAGAAGCGAGCAGAGAAGCGGGCTGCCGCCGTGTCGGCCGGGCCGGAGAACGGCGAGGACGTGGCAGTGGATGCAGGTGACCCGACCGCGGTGACGCGACGTCAGACTCGGACTACCAGGGATCGCGCGCAAACCGACGAGCCCGACAAGCACTCGCCGGGCCGCCGCTTCTGACTCTCTCGGTGATCGCCGAGGGCAGATCGTTGACTGCTTCATCGCGCCAGGTGGGCTACCTGTCCAGATCAACGACGATGGCATCGTCGGCTCTCAGACTTGCGCCGGAGCAGAGTCGGAACGAACGCGATCACGCGTCGACTTCGCCGCGGAGCGCAGCTTGTCGGCCTTCCTCGCGTGCACGCGACACCAGCAATGCCGTCTTCTGACGCGACTGGATTCGCGTCCGGACCAGCCCGCCGACGAGGAGGAGCACTCCCCCGAGAACGAGCAGTTGCGGCCACGGGATCGCCCAGATCATGACCTGCTCAACGACAGGGTCGAGGCTCGCCGCCGAGCCGTCGACGGTGATGACGTCGGGGGTCAGCCTGATCTCGCCGATGATGAGGAACAGCGGCCACGCTTGGTCGATCGTCACGGTGAGCGTCCGTTCGTCCCCCGGCAGCAGTTCCTGCTGCGGTTCTGAGGCCGCGGGAAAGGGCGTGCTGCGGTGCGCGGCGTCGATGTCGCCGCGTACCAGCAGGCGAGTGTTGCCGACGTTGCGCGCCTCGAATGTGACGCTCGCCCGGCCGGGTGCGAAGGGGTTCCACGACATCGAGTAGTTCGTGGACACGACGGACAGCGCGGCCGAAGGCTCGATCGTGCCCGTCACTCGTGTCATCACGCGGAAGCCGACTCGGCTCTCCATCCCGATCCGGGTTCCGTCTTCGTTGACGAGTTCGCTCCGGATGGAGACGGCCATGCCGGCGGCGTGATCGCCGGGCTCTGCATCGGCGGGAACGTGAACGACGAACGGCACGATCTCGGTCGCACCCGGGCCGACGGTCACGGTGTCCTGCACGGTGACCCACGTCCCGGCGGCCGTGGACCGCGCACCGGGCGGAAGCATGTCGAAGCGGCCCGTATCAGTGAAGTAGCCGTCTGCCGCGTCGATGGCGAAGGTGACGGTCTCGTCGCTGAAGTTCTTCACCGCCATGTGGTCGGTGGCCTCTTCCCCTGGATCTAGCGTCAACTCCACCCAGGATCTTCCGTCCGCAGCTGACTCGTCGGCGGGCCTGGCGGACCAGGTGATATCCGACGCGGCTTCGGCCGAGGCGCGAGAGGGAGCAAGGAGCACCATCGCGGCCACGAGCACACCGGACAGGGCGATGGCCGTCACGAACGCCGAGACGCGTTCACGCGTCTTCTGGTCGGGCATGGGATCCCCCGATCGGGTCCGGAGCCGGCAGCACCGGCTCCGGACCCTCGTTGGCTACTCGAACAGCGACAGGGTCAGTGTCGAGGCATAAGCGCCGGGTGCGACGTCCGAGGGAACCTTGAGCAGCAGATCCGCCGTCGCATCCCACGAGCCGATCGCCTCCTGCGAGCTCGGCGCCATCGCCAGCAGCTCCTGGCCGACCAGTCCCACGTTGTTCGGCGGGGAGTCCAGCACCGTGTCGACGGTGTCCCCCGCGGCGACCGCCCCCGTGCCTTCCGGGTCATCGACGTGCGGACTCCAGCCCAGGTGCCCAGCGCTGATCGGCGCCTGCCCGGAACCGCCGGCGAAATCGCTCGCGGTGCCGAGGACGTACCAATACGCCCCGTCCGGGATCTCGTCCGCGGTGCGGGTGTCGGTGACGGTCACGGTCGGAAGCTGCCCGCGGAACTCACGTACCGCCGGATCGGCGGACGCGTCCTCTGCAAGGGACACCGCGTCCCCGCTGACGGTCATCGCGAGCACACCCGGTTCGGTGATCTCGTCGATCGTGACGTTCACCTCGACATCATCAGGATCGCCAACGACATCCTCTGCGAACGCTGCGCTGGCAACGCCCGCGAGCACGATCCCGCCGAGCGCCGCCACCGTCGCCCGGCCTGCGAAACCTCTTCTTGCCATTGTTCTCTCTCCGTTGTTGGCCGACCGGTGTGGTCGGGTCTGACTGAATGACCTGGTCACCCGGGTGCCGGGCGCGGACACGCCCGGCACCCGACGCATCTAGCCGCAGGCGATCCCGGCGTATGGAACGGTGATGCTGTTGCCACCCGGGTCACCCGATGTCGGCGCGACAGCGACGGACAGCTCCCCGTCGTACAGCGTCGTCAGCCGAGTCGAGAACGCCTGGCTGACGCTCTTGTCCGGGGCCACGTTCGCGAACAGCTTCGAACCGAATGCGGATGTCGCCACCAGATCCACCGCGACCTGAGCCCTGTTCGTAGCCTTCACCGTGACGACGGCCTTCCCTGCGACACACTTCGTCGTCGCATCGGCCGACACCGCGACGACGAGCCCGTCGATCGCCGTGCGAATGGCGTCCGTCCCCGCATCGAGCTCGGCCTGGGTCGTGCCCGGGTCGTCAGCGCTGCGGAGCACCGTCTTGCCGTTGTCGACGGCTTCCCGCAGGGCGTTCACCGAGTCTTCGGTGTACCGGCCTGCCTGTGCCAGCTCGGCTTCGCCGTCGACGATCGCCTCCGCGAGCTCGACCACAGCAAGCGCGGGGCCCGAGCCAGAGTCGACGCCGTCGAGGCGGCGGATCGCGTCGATGAGCGGCGCGGCCACGGCATCGACCTCTTCCTGGGTGTGCTCGGTCTGCTCGCCCTCGCGCTGAAGCGTGACGAGCAGCTCCTGCGCGGGTGCCAGCGCCTCGGTCAGAGCCAGGAGAGACGCTTCGGTGAAGATGTCGGTCATCTTCGACAACAGCGTGCCCTGCTCGACGGCGGTACGCAGCGCACCGACATCGAGAGGAATCAGCTTCTTCGCGCTGATCTCCAGCTCGTACAGACCACGGGCCCACTCCGCGCCACGCCCGTGAACCATGTCATAGCTCTGGGTGTTCTGGAACTTGACGTATCGGTACGAGTTGCCAGCGAGGTCGTGGCCCATGAATCCGGGCACGTTGTTCGACGTGTTGCTGACGATCCTGGTCCACTTCTCGTTGTCGTTCGACCCGAACACCGAGTAGCGATGCGCATTGTCCGACCCGGACACCGCCTTGAACGACAGGGCGATCGAGGTGAGATCGCGCTGCTGACCGAGGTCGAGCGTGATGAAGAACTTCTCGTTCCTTCCCTTGTAGATGCTCTCCGTCCCGTCGTAGTTGTTGACATCCGTCTTGATGCCGTTGAAGGCCTGCTCGACTCCGTAGCCGCGGATGACGCCCTGCTGCTCCAGTTCACCGCCCGGGCAGGTGACCCACTCGGTCTCGCCGGAGAGCCCGGACGGGTCGAACTCGTCACACTGGTAGAACTGACCCGGATCCTGATAGTCGATCACGCGAGGGGTGTGATTGCTGGGATCGGTATCGCCGAGATTGGCCTCGTCGGTGGCGATCTTCACGACCTCGTCGGTTCCGTCGCCAGGTTCGACGATGCCCTTCTCGATGTCGATGCGGACCTTCTGGGCGTAGTCCACCCTCACCAGGCCGGGCTCCGGCGCATACGTCGCCGCCGTCACCTCGGTGCCCTCGCGATCCTGACCGATCACGACCTCGTCGCCGGTCGCCGCGCCGGTGCCTTCGGCATCGTCGTCGATCGTGAGCGGGAACCACACGGTCGTGGAGTCCGCGAGATCCGCGCCGAGGTCGAAGAGCGCCCAGCGGCTCCCGTTGAAGAGGTACACCGGGTCATCCTTCGTGCCCAGGTTCCACACACCGCCGACCTGGCTGTTGTAGGTCGTGTTGTCGGCAAAGGGCTGCAGTTTCGTCCATTCCGCCTGTCCGTTGCGATATCCACGATCGTCGCGGTCCGCGGCGAAGCCCGAGGAGATGTCCTTCGTGCGCTGATACATGGCCTGGTTCTTGTACCAGCCCGACTGACCGGAGGTGAGCATGTACACGTAATCACCGCCTGGGCTGCGGACGGCCTGCGGCGCCTCGCGACTCTTCGCCACGTTGATGTCGTACTGCTGGGTGGGCTCCACCGCGCTCATGTCATCGTTCATCCCCCACACCCGCATGTAGATGTGGTCCTGCCCGGTGATGAAGTACGGCTTTCCATCGCCGCCGAACTTCTCCTCATCCACGAACATGGCGTAGTCACGACTTCCGAAGCCGATGTTCTGGCCATAGCGTGCCGGCACCGGATCGGCGCCGTCCATCGTGTAGTAGACCTCCGCGTTGTACGTCGGGGAGAGGACGCGCAGCTCCGCATAGCCGAACATGCCGCCGCCTTCCGGCACGGCATAGTCGCCGGACTTGAAGGTCATGACCGGATCGAACACCGGCACGTCGGCGGACGCCTGGGTTCCCTCTTCGGCGAGCGTGAAGGAGGTCTGCGCCACCTCGGAGAACTCCGTCTCATCGGCGTTCGCCGACACCGCCTTGACGACGAGCCCGTCGGTGATCTGGATGTCGGGCACGTGGTAGCGGTTGTCCCACTGCCATGCGGTGTCGCTGGTGCGAGGATCGGACCCGTCAGTCGTGACGAGCACCTTGTTCTTCTGCAGGTTGAGGTCGGCCGTGACGTAGACCCGGTCGCCCTTGTTCGCGACGACCGAGGCGCTGCCGCTGTTGACGCCCTGGTTCTCATCGACGCGGGGCGCGATCTCTGGCACGGAGAGGCCCTGACGCTGGTCGCTGTCGTCCTCGACCGCGTTGTACTGCTCGGCCACCACGGCCGACTGGTCGATCTCGTCCAGGAGCGGGATCGTCCGGTCGTCCGTGTTCGGGTCATAGGCGCCCGCGACCCCACCCGGTCGCTGGGTGAACGTCACCGTGTAGGTCTTGCTCACCACCGGATCGTCGGCGCTGGTCGACACCGTCACGGTGGCGACGTGCCCGTTGCCCGCAGTGGGCTGTTCGACGTCGACGACGCCCTGGGCGCCGATGGCGGCGACTTCGCCGATCGCGTCGAGATCTCCGACGGCGACAGAGTAGTCCAGGGTGCCGGCCGTGAAGGCGGGCACCTTCGAGTCACCGAAGGCGATGCCCTCGATCGAGGCCTGTCCGATCTCGGACACTCCGGAGAACGTCATCTCGTTGGCCTTCATCCACCGGCCTTGCATGGTGACGCGCACTCGGTCGACCGGCAGCGTCCCGTCCAGGTCGACGTCGTAGGTGCCCACGGTCTGATCGACCCCGAGGGCGCCGAGCTGCTCCCACGTCCCGAGGGCGGTGCGTCCTTCCACCAGGATGCCGCTGGGAGCCTGTTCGGAGAAGATGACCTGAGCGTCATCGATGGTGACGTAGCCTGCGTCGTACGCGAAGGTCGCGCTCGCGTCCATCGTGTTCCAGGTGGACCACCGGGACGCGTCGCTGGTGTCGCCGTCGCACACGAGCTTGCCGGACGTGCCCTCCTGATAGGAGACGCTGAAGGAGAGCCCATCGACACCGCATGCGGTGAGCGACTCGCCGCCGGATCCGCCGCCGCCGGGCACTTCATCGGTCGGCAGGGCGATTCCGTCGTTCGCGGAAGCCTGTCCGAGCTTGCCCTCGTATCCTTCCGCGGACACGCCGGCAGCCTTGTTCGGATCCGACTTGGCTGCCGGGTAGCGGAGGATGTACGAACCGGCACCCGGATTGAGACCCGCGGCCTTGGCCGCGTCGTAGGCCGAGGAGTCGTACGGGGTCATCCGGACGGCGGTGGCCTTGAGCGTCATGTCGTCGCGGAGATCGTTGAAGTTGTAGACCCACCACGTTCCCTCCTGCACGGACGTCCCATAAAGACCGTCCTCGATGCGGGAGCTGGGCTTGTTGGGATCGTAGCTGCCGGACTTGGGGCCGCTCGGCTTGGGGAAGGTCGAGATCTGTGCCGGATAGTCCCGGCCGTGAACGGGGACGTTCGGTGACCCGTCGTAGTCGCCGTCGGCGTTCTGGGTGTCGAAGTCCGAACGGAGCTGCCCGACACGATCCCCCATCGCCTCGGCGAAGTCGGTCGTGCCTGCCTCCCCGACGCTGCCGACATCGAGGCTCGCGCCCGGTCGCGCATGTGTGGACACGATCTGGTACGGGCCTTCGGGCTCGTCAGCGCTGAGGACGAGCACTTGGGACGCGTTATAGGTGGCCTTGAGCTCCCAGTGGGCCCAGATCACGTACTTGCCGCTGGGGGATCGCTCGAAGTCGATCCGCTCGAGCTTCGCGTTCGCCAGAGGGTGGGTCACGGTGCCGTCGGGCATCGTGTAGGTCGAGTCGGGACCGGCGACCTTCCCGACGAGTTCCTTGTCACGCCAGTCCTTCCCCTTGTAGAGATAGAGGTTGTCGCCGCCCGCCGAGGAATCGATCTGCGAGGCACCGATCGAGTAGTAGTAGCCATCGACCTCGCGGTTATCCAAACCAGGACCGGCCATCGGATCGCCATCCGATGCGAGGCCCGTTGCATTGTCGACCATGAACTCGCCGGAATCCGGAGCGTCATCGGCCATCGCAGGCGCGCCCAGTCCGGCGACCATGCTGATGGTCGCAATCGCGCAGAGCACGCCGATAGATGTGCGCCGCTTCGCGGATCCGGGTGCGCGCCCGAAAGAGTTCCTTCTCTTGCGTGCCGGCTTCGACGATCCGGGTGGATTGCCCGGCCCCGCCAATGCTCTGAGGGGGCTCGCTTCCTCGTAACTCACTGTTGTCTCCATCCCTGTTGTCGATCGTCATCCGTGACGATTGCCGTGAGCATGCTCACAGCCTTTCCCTTTGCCGGCGGGCGATGACTCGACCGCACGGAGAAGGTCCTCCCTGGTGGTTACGGAACACATGCCACGACGGCAACGGCGGCCTCATGGGCGGCCTGCAGATCTGTCGGTTGCCGAGGCGGCCATCCCTATGACGGCGGCTACTACCGCGGGAAGGAGCGACGTCTTCGTCACTTTTGAATCCGTTCGTTGCACTCAGGGTAGTCGTGCCGCAAACATGTTTACGTTGCCATTGTTTGCGTAAACATGGACAAGACCAGCAGGCCGTGCCTCTGTCTAGAGGCAGTTCAGCGCAGAGGGGCGGAGGTGCTGTCTCGAATGACCAGTTCGGTGGGAATGAGATCACCGGATGCCTGGGGCAAACCCTCGATCGCCGAGACGAGCGCCCTCAGTGAGGCAACGCCGACCTGATCGAAGTGCTGATGCACAGTCGTGAGCGCCGGCCAGAAGGTCGAGGACTCAGGTGTGTCGTCGAACCCGACGATGCTGATGTCGTCCGGGATTCGCCGTCCTGCTTCGTGAATCGCGTGCATCACGCCCTGCGCCATCTGGTCGTTCGCCACGAACACAGCCGACACTTCCTCGCGCTGCACGAGCTCTGCTCCCGCGATCCTGCCGGAGGTGGCAGACCAGTCCCCCATCAGTACCTCCGGTACCACCGCTCCGCGACTGCGCAGCGTCGCCTTCCACGATTCACGGCGCCGTTGCGCGGAGAAGGACTCGTGCGGTCCCGCGATATGCCACACGGTCTCGTGCCCCAGGTCGAGCAGGTGTTCGGTGGCCAGACGCGCGCCTTGCGCCTGATCGGTGTCGACGACCGGCTGCTCGTGCTGCGCGCTGGAGTCCACGACGACGACCGGCATACCGCGCGGGACCACGATGTCCGATCCGTTCATCTGATGGGCCTCGATCAGAATGACGATTCCGTCCACCGCCTGCTCGCTGAGCCGTGCGAACGCCCCGGAGACACTCGACTGGCTCGCCGCTCTCAGCGGGATGAGAGTCAGGGCGTATCCCGCTGCCGCAGCCTCGCTGGCGATCGCCTCCAGGGTGCGCATGTTGCCATACGACGAGAGTGAGAACATGATCACGCCGATATTCCGATAGCGACCAGACTTGAGAGCGCGAGCAGCACCGTTCGGGCGGTAACCCAGACGATGCATGGCCTCAACGACCCGCTCGCGAGTCTCTGGACGAACCACATTCTTGCCCGTCGCCACCCGGGAAACCGTCTGCGCGGACACACCGGCTTCGCGTGCGACATCCAAAATCGACGGCTCACGCCTCGTAGCGATCGCCACCGCCTCACTTGTCACCATCACACACCCCGGATGTACACGTTGATATCCTACGCGTGTTGCACGCTCGGGCCTCCCAGGGTGAGATCTGGCCACGTCTGATGGGTCCGCTCACTTGTCGTTGCAGCGTCGGCGGAGGGGGATTGGGCTCCAGTTTTGAACTGGCCTACCCGTGGTCGCGCCAACCCGCTACGGCCTCCGTCTTTGCTCGATCGCCGCCCTATCCCGCGACCGGCACGCATCCGCCGATATAGTCCGCAGTGTAGTGAGCAATCAAGGCTGAGGCGTCGGCTGGTCGGACAGCGAACATGTCATCAGCCGAACAGGTCTCTTCGACCGCGTCCGCCCCATGCATCTACGCGGTCAGCGCCGTCCCCGCGCGCCGTGGCACGATAGCCGCCAGTCGCGGCGATGTCTTCCAGCCGGACGGCAACCCTTCCGACACCAAGTCCCACTTAGAGACCGCCGACCAGCACCGACGTTCAAGATGGGACGTGAGCGGCGAGCCAGGCGATCACTGCGCTCTGCCATCGATCGGGGTCAGAGTTCCACGAGAGGGTGTGTCCGGCCTCGAAGACCTCCAGCGAAACAAGGTCAGGCCGAGAATCTCGGAGTGCTTGTGAGAGCTGTATCGGCACGGAGTCGTCGTAGGTGCCGTGAAGGATGAGTGTGGGCGCGGTGAGTTTCTCGGCACGAGCCGTCCAGTCGAAGGATCGGAGCGGGATGCGCTCGGGCAGGCCGACCATCCGGGCCAGCGGGCGGAGCGTCAGCCACGGGATTGCAAGGCTCCCTACTGCTGCGGGCAGTCCGCTGCGGGTGCAGTTCGCTTTGGTGACCTCGGTCCAGTCGAGCACAGGCGAGTCGAGCACCAGACCTGCGATGCTGCGTCGATATAGCGGGTGGTGAGCGAGCTGGAGCGCAATGGCCGCGCCCATCGACCATCCGAACAGCACGACCTGTCGGGCTCCGTGCCGCATTGCGTACTCGACAGCGGCCGCGGCGTCGTCGGCCTCAGTGAGGCCGAGTGTTGAGCGACCGTTGCCGACTCCCGGGCCTTCGCAGTCGGCTCGGTAGCTGATGACGAGCGAGGTGTAGCCGCGCTCGGTCGCGGCGAGCACGCCGCGAAGCGTTCCGGCTCGGACGCTGCCGAGGCCATGTAGGTGGATCGCCCACGTCGACCTGGCACCGTCGCCGTCGATGCGCCAGGCTGGGGCAGGCGCCGCGGGGGTGTCGATGGTGATGTCGTGTGCATGAAGGCTGGCGTCGTGCGGGGTCGCGTAGTAGATGCCGCTCCAGGAGACGTGATCGCCAGCCCTGAGAGTGAGCCCCGATGCCGTGCTCGTCACCCGTCGTGCGATCAGAGTCGGTCCACGGTCGAGCACGTCTTCGGAGAGTTGCGCCCAGCCTCCGTTCTCGAACCAGAGGTTGTAAGCGCCTTCGACTGCGGTCTGGCGAGTTCGGTCGAGCACAATGAGACAGGCGTCGCCGTCGTATTCCACATCGCGGACGATCAGATCGTATCTTCGCGTGCTGGGGGCTGTCAGCTGCCGCGCGATCGCCCATCCGACACCCAACGCGCCTGCCGCAACGAGTCCGGCACCTAGCGCGACCCGTCGCATCACGAACTGCCCCCCTGGTCGACCCGGCTTCCTGGCGAAGCGGTGGTCCGTGTCGCTCTCGTGTCGAGTCCGAGGAGGTGGCTCTCGGCGCGATTCAGCAGGGCGCGCTCGGCTGCGCTGATGTCGAAGGTGACGCGCGGGTCGATCATCGCGTCGCGGATCTCAACGATCTCTCGGTGTAGACGGCTCTCCAAGTCATCCGCCCTCGCAGCGAGCGGGTCTGCTTGGCTCAGCCCAGGCCGCACGAGGGACGCCCGCTTCCAGAGAGGCTCCAACTGTGTCGTGAGGCCGACGGTGCGCTTGCGGCGCATGTCGTGCTGTGCGCGGCGGACGGCAGGCTGCGCGGCGAAGCCCGCGCATAGGAAAAGGAACGCGAGTAGAGAGAGCGGTTCGTAGGCGGGTTGGACGGCGCGCATGAGATCGAGATGTCCTGTGACGTGTGCGACGTCCATGATGAGCACGGCCAGGCACAGTGCGCCGCCGAACGCCGATCCCAGGCTCAGCAGAGCCGCGGGGAGACGCTGGATGCCGGAGCTGCGCAGATATTGCCGCGCGGCGAGGATCATCATCGTCGTGATTACGAGAAAGAAGTAGCTGAAGTTGATGATCGAGTAGGCCGCCGCTGCGGGTTGCGCGCCGAGGTCGATCATGAACCGAGTCGTGGTTGTGCCTCGGTCGATGAACACGAACGTCGTGGTGATCGCAAGAAGCGAGGTGAGGAGCACGGGGATGCCCACGGCGACCCGCACGAGCCTGGGGCGGTACTCGTCGGCCTTCATGACGCCTCGACCGAGAAAGAAGATCCCGGTCATCAGCAGCCCATCCGAAACGAGGGTCGTGGCATTCGTCCCGCCAAGAAGCGGATCGGTGGCGAGGTAGATGGCGTCGACGTTCAGGGTCATCGCGACCGCAATCGTGAAGGAAGCGTAGGTGATGCTTCGATCCGCCCGTTTGCGGCGGAAGATGAGCAGGCTCGCCACGAGCGCCCACATGAGCGTCGCGACGAGCGCCTGGATCACCCGAAAATCTCCGAATAGCGGGACTCGGCGAACACCGATCCTCGGATGCCCGCGGCCAGCCGATCTGCGAGCGACTCGGCGGCGATCTCCGTCTCACTGTCAATGTCCTGTCGCTTGAGCAGGCGTCCGCGCGTGTGAGGAGGGATGTTGGGCAGCAAGACGTCCCCGGCTGTGCAATCGTCGCCCTCCGTGTGACCGAGGATCATGTGGGCCAACTCGTGAAGGACGAACTGCTGGCGGTGCAGTGCAGAGTCGCTGCGTGCGTGGAGCACGAAGTCCTCGGTGTCGGTGACCAGCCAGAGCGCACAGATGCCGTCGCGGGTGTCGAGGTCCGCGAGTTCGACGACGCGGAGCCTACGATGGCGCCGTTCCTGTATGGCCTGGAGAAGGTGCGCAAGCGTGAATCTGTTGCCGAGCCGCAGATCGGAGACGGCGGCCGTTACGGTCTCTTCGGTGTTCACGTTTACCCCCTCTCGGCCGAGCAACTACTGGCCTCAGCTCCGTGGTGCGCGACACCCGTCAGTGCTCGGGTGTTCGCATCATTTCCTCGTCCAGGAACTTGCTGATGGCTTGGAGCGCCTTCGGCGAGATATCGCCGAGTGTGCGTGCAGCGTAGGACTTCACCTTCGCTGCACGCATCGAACGCACGAGGTCGAGCTGGGCGGAGACCTTCTCCGGGGTTGCCACGCCGCTCTCCCCCGCAAGAAAGGCAGCATCAACGTCGAAGAAGTCCGCGAGTCCCTCGAAGATTGCGGTGTCTTGGACGTATCGGTGGCCGTTGACCATGTACGTCCATCGTGATCGAGACAGGCTGATGCCACGTTGTCTCAGATACTCCGCGATCTGCGAGTAGGTCGGTTCGGAGCCGGACTCGGCGACAGCGACATCCATCAGAAGTCGCAGACGTTTGGCGAGGTCGTCAGCCGCAGCCTGACTTTCGTCTTCAGTCATCGTCGCTGACCCCCCTTCCCTTCGGGAGGGCCAAGGCATCGACGTAGCTCAGGCCCAAGGGTAGTTGTGCATGCTCAATCTACCCGTTGAGCATGCGCAAATCAACCGTTGCGCATGCTCAACGTGCGGTGTTAGAACGGAATCTCGGGAGAGTGTTGAGCATGCTCAACGCGGCTTCCCGGTGAGCGGGAGGAGACGACGATTCCATGAGCACAGCGCGACCCCGCAGCCTGACTGCGTTGCCCACCGGACGGCGACCGTCTCTTGGGAACCCCGGCGCACCTGATCGACAAGAGCCCCACGGTTCACGACCAGGCCAGAGGAGGTGCCGAGATGACGATGCCGGAAGCCTCGCGCGGAAAGCGCCAACCGCTGGACGCTGCCGCCCTGCTCGCCTCGCTCACGGGGCTGTCGCCGAGCGCCGCAGCGTATCGCTACGCCGAGGCAGGCATCCCCGTCTTTCCCTGCGTCACAGGAGGCAAGCGCCCGCTGACCAAGCGGGGATTCCACGAGGCGAGCGCCGAACCGCGCCAGGTCGCTCGCTGGTGGGCGCGGTGGCCGCGCGCCAACATCGGGATGCCGACGGGTCAGATCTCCGGGCTGGAGGTCGTGGATGTCGACGTGCACGGGGCGATCCGCGGCTTCGCCGCGTTCGAGCTGGCCCGACGCGAGGGGCTGACGGATCGCTGGGCCGCGTTTATCCGCACGCCCTCGGGCGGAGTCCATGCCTACTACCCGGCCGATCCCGAGCTGGTGCAGCCGTCCTGGCAGGTGGCGCGTGCTGGTATCGACTTCCGGGGATCGGGCGGCTACGTCATCGTGCCGCCCTCGATCATCGTCGCCGATGCGGGGCCGAGTGCGTATGCCCTCATCGGCTCCGGGCGAGGCGACGCGGTTCCCGTCGATGCCCGCGCGCTGCGGCAGTTCCTCGATCCGCGACCGGCGCGCCCGATGCCCGTCATCCCTGTCGAGCGAACGGACGGAGTTGACGTGGAGCGGATCGCCCGCTGGGTCGGGATGCGCGGCGAGGGCGAGCGCAACCGCGGCCTGTTCTGGGCCTCGTGTCGACTCATCGAGGCGGGCATCCCGCCAGACCGCGTGCGTGCCGCGCTGGGGCCGGCTGCCGAGCGCGCAGGTTTGCCCGCGCCGGAGATCGAGACGACGATCCGCTCAGCGCACCGCGTAGCGAGGGGCGCACCGTCCGCGCCCACGGCCAGTTCCGTGCCCAGCCATGCAGCTCAGCCTTCATCGGGTCAGGTGCTCTCGTGATCCCCGGCAGCACGCAACAGCCGCGCGGGCGGATCGCCGTGTGGACGGCGGTAGCTGGGACCGTATTCATCGCCGCAGCCGCCTTCTGGCTGTCGTTCACGGCACTCGCCGACCTCGCGCGACGCTCCGGCGTCGATGAGAGCCAGGCGTGGGCATGGCCGCTCATCGTGGACGGCATCATCGTCGTCGCCACGGTGTCCGTCGTCGCGCTCGCGGGGCAGCGTGCCGCCTGGTATCCGTGGCTGCTGCTCATGGCCGGTGCCGCGGTCTCGGTCGCAGCCAACGCGATCCACGCGGTCGTCGCCGCTGACGCCGACGTTCCTTCGGCACTCGCAGGATCGGTCGCCGCAGTACCTCCGCTCGTGCTGCTGGCGATCACGCACTTGACCGTCGTGCTCACCCGACGGTTCCGTGCGGAGCCGTCGGCGCAGTCTGCCGTGTTGGTGTCGAACGCGGTCGAGTACCAGTCGCCGGAACCGCCTGCGCACCTTGCTCCCAGAGAACTCGCCCTGCGGCTGAAGGAGGACGGCATGACGAACAAGGCCATCGCTCGCGCGACCGGGGTGCATCCGTCCACGGTCGGCCGCTGGCTGGCGACGCCCGCGCTCTCCGCGGCATCGGAAGGAGGCGCGCTGTGAACGATGAGTTGCCGGAGGACGAGCACGCCCGTCGGCTTGCCGATGTCCTCCACACGCTGAAGCCGACTCCGAGCGAGGCTGCTGAGATCTCGGAGCTGGCGCGCCACACGGACCCGTGGCTCGCCGCGCAGACGTGGCGCGGCGGCCACCCACTCCTGGAGCGGCTGAGCGCAGAGCACGACCGCAGCCAGGTCGTGTGGGTGCGCCCGACCGAGCTGCTCCCATCCGCCTCGGCCCGCATGATCGGGCGCGGCATCGACCTGCGCACCGAGCTGGCGCGCCGCGTCGAGGAACGTCGGCAGACCTCACCGCAGGCGACTCCGGTGACCCGGCCCGGCATCCGGGGGCGTGCCCAGGGCATCGCGCCGCTCTCCGCGTTCGGGCAGTCGCCCGCGCACCAGTCCTCTGTCAGCCGCGACCCGCTCCGCCGCCTGTGAGCGCGCCATGTCTGCCCAGGCCGCTCCCACGTCGTTCCGCACCCCGGAGGGACTGCGCGCGCTCCTGGAGCGTCTGCACGACGATGGGAAAGGCGCGTGGCGGCGCGACGTGGATGTCGCGGCGCTCATGGAGTACACGGCGGGTCGGTACGCGAGCCTCGCGCGAAAGCACGGCCTCGACCCGTGGGAGGCGGCGAGCGCCGCGTTCGACGCGATGCGCACCCCGGCCGTGCGCAACGCGGAAGATCCGTGGGCCGTCGTCACACGGGCCGTGCAGGTCACACTGATCGCCGAGGAACGGGGCAACGGGCTGCTGTGCTCGACGCATCAGGCACGCAGGCCGCAATACAGCGGCTTCCACGACCCGGAGCGGTTCAGCGACCGGGAGAACCCACTCACCGACTACCACGAAGCGTTGCAGGTCGCGCCCGCGGGTGAGGACGAGAACGAATCGGACGACGAGGTATCTGGCGTCGTCCGTGCAGTCGAGGACGCGATCAAGCTGCTGGCGCTGCTCGACTGGCCGGAGCAGACGGCGCGCGCGGCCATCGAGCACATCTGCACTCGAATCGGCGACGCGCCGTCGCGGGCGAGCGCAGCGGAATCGCTTCGGCGAGACCCACACGCTCGGGCCGTGCTCGATCTGTCGTCGACGAGCTGGAACGCGCTGCTCCGTGCGATCCTCGGCAACCCCGATCCCGATCAGGCCCACACCGCCGTCGGCCGCGGCGTGCTGTTCCGCCTTCTTGTCGGCGAGCCCCTGCGTGCGCTGCTCACCGATGACAACCTCGTGCTGCTGCTCGGCCTGAACGCGCCCGCTCTGGCGGGGGCGAGGTGAGCACATGGCGGCGAGCACCGGGCACATCGAGCTGGAGCGCACCATCGACTCCATCGTCGTCGGCAGCCGTCATCGCATGGAGATGGGCGACATCGACGCACTCGCAGCATCCATCGAACGTGACGGACTTCTCCAGCCTCCGACCGTGACACCGGACGGCGTGCTCGTGTGCGGCGCTCGACGCATCGCGGCGCTGCGCAAGCTCGGCCATAAGAAGGTCAACGTCTTCGTGCGCTCCGGGATCAGCGACCGGCTCCAGAGGCTCATGGCCGAGCAGGCCGACAACGTGCTCCACAAGCCATTCACGCAGACCGAGGCCGCGGCGCTGTACCGCGAGCTGAAGACGCTCATGGCCGAGGACGCCGCTCGTCGTCAGGCGGCGACGCAGTTCGGTGCTGGCGGGAAGATCCCCGGAACGAGCGGTGGTGCCGTGACGGCACCACCGCTGATCGGCGCGCCGGGCAAATCCCGCGCGCAGGCTGCGCTCATGGTCACCGGGCGCAAGTCGTACACGAGCCTGGAGCAGATCAACGACCTCCAGCGGATCGCCAACGACCCCCGACAGCCGGAGGATGTTCGCGGCTTCGCCCGCTCAGAACTCGACGCCATCGACCGCGGCTCGTCGATCACCATGGCGCACGCCCGCACGATCGCGATGCTGGCGATCCCGCAGGAGGAACCCGAACCACCGGGCGAGCTGGAGTTGCTCGCACAGGAGGCACTGGAGCGCGCGAAGCAAGGGCGCAAGCGGGGCCCGGCACCCGCACCAGCGTCGAGCGCCGTGCCTGTTCGCTATCCGGTGCGGGCGTTCACCCTCACCTGGAACGACCTCGATCAGTGGTGGTCACACTACGACCCTGCCGAGGTCGGCACCGCGCTGAGTGATGACCAATGGGAGCACTTCGAGACGATCCTCGACGCTACCGTCCGCTTCTTCGACGCGGCCCGCGCCGCCCGAACCGCCCGCCAAAGTCTCGCCAAGGAGAGTGCCTGATGCCGCAGACTCGCTTCCCCCGTCGCCTCATGATCCTCCTGATAGTCGGTGCCGCCGTGCTTGCCGTCCTCGTCGGAGTCGGGCTCTACGGGTTGCTGCTCGCGCCTCGATCCGAGCCTTCGCCGGGCGGCAGCTCCACGAGCGACCAACCAAGCGCTTCCACCAGCGCGCCGTCCCCGACATCGAGCACACCGCCCGCCGTCCGTGAGTCCGACGACCCCGAGACGTTCGCGCGAGCCCTCGCCATCGCGCTGTTCACATGGGACACCGCGACCGAATTCGGGCCGACCGACTACGCACGGGTCATCGTGGATGTGGGCGACCCCTCCGGCAATGAGACCGCCGGGCTCGCCTCTGACGTGCGCACCTATCTCCCGACCGCGGACGCCTGGGCGCAGCTCCGCACGATGCAGGCCCGCCAATGGCTCGACATCAACGACATGTTCGTGCCGGAGGAGTGGGCGACGGCGCTGGAGCAGGCAGCCGAGGGACAGATCCTTCCGGGCACCGTCGCCTACACGATCACCGGCGTTCGGCAACGCGAGGGCATCCACGGCACCGAGCCCGTGGCCAGCTCCCACGAGGTCGCGTTCACCGTCTTCATCACCTGCGAGCCGACCTTCGATACCTGCCGCGCGCTTCGCATCTCCCTGCTTGACAACCCCCTGCATTGATCGGCACCCGCATGAAGAAGCTCGTTGTGGCCATCGCCACCCTCGTCGCAGTGCTCCCCATGAGCCTGGTCGGCGTGGGTCTGCTCGTGTCGCCCGCGGTATTCGCCGCATGTCTCTCGTCAAGCTCGCTCGTTGTCGGGCCGATCCCGGAGTCGCTCACAGCCACGACGCGCGCGGGCGAGACCGTGACCCTCAACCATGAGCAGCTAACCCATGCAGCCACCATCATCACGGTCGGCGCGCAGACCGAGGGCGTTGGTCGCGCTGGCATCGTCATCGCGCTCATGGCCGCACTCACCGAGTCGCGGCTACGGATGCTCGCAAACTCGGCTGCGATTCCAGAGTCGGGCGATTTCCCGAACGACGGAGAGGGCAGCGATCACGACTCTCTTGGCCTGTTCCAAATGCGGCCGAGCGCAGGATGGGGCACCGTCGCGGAGCTGATGAACGCGACCTACCAATCGCGCGCCTTCTACGGAGGTTCGAGCGGGCCGAACTACCCGTCACCGCGCGGACTGCTCGACATACACGACTGGCAGCACCTCGACCCTGGCGAGGCAGCGCAAGCGGTCGAGGTCTCGGCATATCCCGACCGCTACCAGAACTACCAGCCGGTCGCCGAGGCGATCCTCGCTGCACTCACGCGCCGCGCCGAAACCACGCCGGGCGGTACCCCGCTCGGCAACGTACCCGAGACGACCGCCATCATCTTCCCGCTGCCGAGCGGGAGGTGGGTGAACACCAGCGACTTCGGGTGGCGCGAAGACCCCTTCACTGGAGAGCGAGCGTTCCACTCAGGAACGGACTGGGCTGCCGACGACGGCACGCCGATCCTCGCGCTCGCCGATGGCGTGGTCAGCTTCGCCGGACCGTCGGGCGGCTACGGCAACCTCATCATCATCGAGCACACCATCGGCGGCGAGCGCATCGCCTCCGCCTACGCGCACATGTGGCAGAGCGGCGTCCTCGTCAGCGTCGGGGATCGCGTCGTTGCCGGGCAGCACATCGGCAACGTCGGTTCGGCGGGCAGGTCGACCGGAGCCCACCTGCATTTCGAGATCCGGGCGGGCGGGTCGAACGCAGCGGCCGTCGATGCGGAGCCGTGGCTTGCCGCCCACGGGGTGCAGAACCTCGATGTCGCAAGCACCGCGGCACTCTGCTCAGCACAGATGGCCGCATGACATGGACATATTCCCCGACTTCGGAGCCGTCGGCGGTCAGGCAGAACTGCGCGCCATCGTTGGCGCGCTGCTGACCGTCGTGCTCATCCTCGCCGTGCTCATGCTCGTCATCTGCGCCGCGGTGTGGGCGATCTCGTCGGCGAACGGCAACATCACTTCGGCTGTCCGCGCGCGCACCGGATTCCTCGTCTCCGTCGGAGCTGCCGCACTCGCCGGCCTCGGCGTCACCTGGGTCAACTTCCTGCTCGGAGTCGGCGCGGGCATCTGAGAGAGGGCGCGCCCACGCCGCTCGCAGCGCAAACGACGTTCTTGGGGCGCGGCTAATCGGCGTTCTCGATGAGATGCAACTGCGTCCCGTCCAGATCCACGAGGAATCCTGCCCGCTGCCCCCAGGGCTGCAAGCGCACGGGAACGAGTCGCGGGATTCCGACCGACTTCTCCACGACACCCGCCTCCTTGATCTGCCGATAGAGCTCATCAAGGTCATCGACACGGACGCTGCACATGAAGGAACTCTCCGCGGGCACGAGATTCGGGAACGGGAAGAACTCCAATCGAAGCTCACGGCGACCAAGGATCAACCAGGCCTCATCCCGATAGGCCAACTCGAACCCGAATCGCGCGTAGAACTCGACCGTCGCATCGAAGTCACGAGACGGCAGATTCGGCACCGCACGATCGCTCATGTCAGAAGGCTATCTACCGTCGGCAAACCTGCTGGCGCTCCTCGATTCCGAATCCCTCGGGACGGCGTGCGCACCTACCCGGCAAGTCGTCCCCTCGCCTGCTGAAGGAGCACACAGTGATCGACATCGATCCCAATACCGACGGGTTGCCCGGCATCGAGCAGCTCCGCGTCATCGTCGGCGCGGCCATGACCGTGGGGCTCATCCTCGCTGTCCTCGCCCTCATCATCTCGGCCGTGGTCTGGGGCTACGGGGCGAACAGCTCGAATCCGCACCTCGCCAGCCGGGGCAAGGTCGGCGTGCTCGTCTC
>Ga0182737_1001741_pt1 | contig 20212 bp, 13 predicted proteins | sample eDN5th30CBELigOP_FD_128878 | JGI IMG/M metagenome (GOLD analysis project Ga0182737, IMG submission 128878) | Enriched Organic Plus compost microbial communities from Emeryville, California, USA - eDNA 5th pass 30_C BE-Lig OP (version 2) (version 2) ...
ACGCCCATATAAGATGACATATAATAGGTTACATGCAAATATGGTAGTCTAAATATGAGACTATATTTAGATCGGGAGTTTCTTTTATTATGAAAAGCAAATCTATATTAATAAGGATCGTTGTGGCTGTTCTTGTCTTATGGATAGGTATTTCGTTATATAATTATTTTTCTGTTACATAAATATAGATTTCACGAATTCGCCATATAAGCTTCTATTCATCATACCATCAGCATGTGTTCGATAAAACGGGCACATGCTTTTTATATTGTACCGTTGTACCGATCTAACAAGCTAGCTTGTGACAGCCTGTTAAGCTTGGTATAGTAAATAAAAACAGCAATATGTTTGTGTAACGATGAGCTGGATAGTAACAGCAGTCATATATACATTTTAATAAGATGAGGCGAAGGCTATGAAGCGATTAGATGGGTTATTTGTAATGAATAAGGAGCAGGAGGAGCGATTAGCAGGGATCGGTAAGCTAGCAGATAGCTTTGCGTCACGAGCACATGAGGTAGACGCGGAGAACGGCTTTGCCTATGAGCATATCGAGGCGTTACGTAAGCATGGCTATTTCGCTTATCCTGTACCGAAGCAGCATGGTGGACAAGGAATATCGTTATATGAGCTAGTTATGGTTCAAGAGCGCTTGGCGCAAGGTGATGCCGCAACTGCGCTGGGAGTCGGCTGGCATATGAGTGTTGTTCACGATATGAATTACAAGGGCAATTGGTCGCCAGAGACGTTAGAGGCGTTGAATAAAGAGATTGTCGAGAAGGGATTGCTGCTCAATAAAGCAGTTACGGAAAAAACATCAGGCAGTCCAACTCGCGGTGGGAAGATGCTAACTTCGGCAGTTCAGCGAGCTGATGGCTCCTATAAGCTGAACGGTAGGAAAATATTTACGACGTTATCTCCTGTACTGGACTATTTCATTGTCGTAGCAAGCTTAGAGGATGGAACGGCAGCGGAATTTATAATACCTCGACAAGCAGAGGGATTATCAATCGAAGAAACATGGAATATGGTTGGCATGCGCGGAACATCTAGTCATGATCTAGTGATGAATGATGTTGTCTTACCTGAATCATCACTACTATGCAGATTAGTTAAAAAAACAGGCGTGTCTGCAACACCTTCGTTACTGCATATCCCTGCCTGCTATTTAGGGATTGCACTTGCAGCGAGAAAGGAAGCGATAAAGTTCGCTTATCATTATCAGCCTAATTCCTTGCCAACACCGATTATTGAGCTGCCACACATCCTAACTCAGCTGGGGCAGATCGAGCTAGAGCTGCAAGCTGCTCGACACTATATGTACAGTGTGGCAATGCGTTGGGATCAGCAAACCATTCCGCCAGAGCTGCTCGTGGCTGAGCTTAATGCGGTGAAGGTAACCGCTATTCAAACAGCACTATCTGTCGTTGATCGGGCGATGCGGATTGTAGGCGCACACAGTCTATCAATGGATCATCCATTGCAGCGTATGTATCGGGATGTACGCTTTGGACTGCATAATCCACCGATGGAGGATGCTGTAATTACGATGCTCGGTAAGCAGGCGATCAGTGATTATGAGCAATCAACAGATATACCTAAGTAAAAAATAATAAATAAACGACCATTTCGTAAACAGTGAATACTATAAAGTAATGACTGGGTTAATGGGGGTGTTCTACTGTTGCGAGAGAGGTTAAGTTTATTTGTTGGTTGGCTAACTATGTTTTTAGTGGGCATTGATTTATTTGTTGTATCTCCGCTATTACCGTTCATTGCAGAAACATATCAAATAAGTACGGCAATGACGGGATGGATGGTAACCGTTTTTTCAATTACGTATGCAGCATTTATCCCTTTATTTGGATGGATGTCAGATCGGTATGGACGTAGCATATTTATTAGCTTTGGTTTAACGTTATTTGTTATTTCTAGCTTGCTAACTGCTTACGCTCCATCATTTATTTGGCTAATTGTTAGTCGTATTTTAGCCGGTTTATCTGTTGCGTCCATCACTCCAGTGATTTATGCGATAATTAGTGACATTGCACCTGCACATAGACGAGGGACATGGCTTTCGATTACGGTTTCAGGGCATATATCTGCATTATCCACTGGAGCACCAGTCGGAGCATTATTAGAGCATGTTTGGGGTTGGCGCTCCGTATTCATCGTACTAGCGATTGTAGGCGTTCTATTATTCTTTGTTAACGCTATCGCATGGAAAAACATTAAGAACATGAGCCAGACAGAACAGCTCCTCACAAGAAATAGTCTACAAATTGTTAAATCAGTAACGGTGACAGCTAGCTGGGGAATTTCGATGTATGCGCTGTATGTTTATTTAGGAGCTGCACTATATGTCGAGCATGGGTTTTCAACAGCTGAAGTAGCAATAGCGATTACTGTGTATGGAATTGGAGCGGTTATCGGAAGTTTGAGCGGTGGACATTTAACGGATCGCTTTGGGGAGATACGAGTAACGAAGCTTGCATTTAATTGCTTAATTGTTATTCTTATTTGTCTAAGTATATTATTTACATCGAGTCAATGGCTCTATAGCTTATTGTTCATATGGGCTCTAGTAGGATATACGGCATTTACATCCTACAAAGCCAGATTAGCTGCCCAGTATCCTCATGAGAGAGGAATTGCTATGGCATGGAATATGACAGCACTCTATATTGGTATTACACTTGGATCTATGCTTGGCGGGATTGTTATTTCTCAATGGGGATACAGCTTCCTTCCTTATCTATGCAGCATCGCTGCAATTTTTAGTTTTCTTCTTAGTATGCAAAAGGTTAAACTGATTAACACGGAATCCACTGTTTCAACAACTATGCCGACAGGATGAGATAGAAGCGTTTAAAAATATATTGGTCATACAGAAAAAGCATGTGCTCGTTCACTCGGCACATGCTTTTTTTATGCATCCAAGGTCAATGAGAATAGAATTTTTTAACTAGCCTAGCGATAAAATTCTCCAAATGTAATAAAAAATCGCAAATTCCTATACATAACTATTAACAATCTATAACCTATGGTATTCTGTAATATAGGCTCTTTAAGATGAGATAAGAGGGTGTATCAGAGATGGAAGTAAGCTATAACAAGCTATTTAAGCTGTTAATTGATAAAGGAATGAAGAAAACCGAGCTGCGTAGATTGACGGGAATAAGCCCCAATACGCTAACGAAGTTATCGAACCATGAATTTGTGTCGATGGAGGTGCTCGTGAAAATTTGCCGCACATTGTCTTGTGATATTGGAGATATTGTAGAGGTTGTTGCGAGGCAGGAGCAGGAAGCTGCTGCATCGTCTGCACAATATGGTGAGCACGTATGAGCAATAAACAATATAGCGCAGGAATGGTGAAGCTATCGTTCTGGTTTCCAGAGTTTCGTCAAGTCGTTGGTCTGCTTAATGAAGGAAAGTCTTGGCAACAGATCAAGGCACTTAATATTGAAGAGAATATATTTGCAGCGCCAACGAACGCACGCGCCATTCAAATTTTTAATACGGTGTCTACTCGGGTTAAAGCGATAGACCCTACGCTTTATGAGCAGTTTGATACCAATGATATCGCTACACAGAAGCTGATTAATCTGATTGCGATTATGAACAGCGATGATTTATTTTTTGAATTTGTATATGAGGTTTTTCGCGAAAAGCTTATTATCGGCAGTTCTGAGCTAGCCGATAGCGATCTGCGGATTTTTTTCCATAACAAGCAGCTGCAAAGCGAGAAGGTTGCTGGTTGGAGGGATTATACGCTCAAACGATTGGGCGCTTGCTATAAGACGATGCTGCTAGAAGCGGGACTAATAGATCGCTCATCGGACAACAACGAACTGGTTAAGCCGATCTTAGATGTGAGACTGGAGCGCTGCTTAATCGATAATGGCATGGAGCTAATCCTTCATGCTTTGACAGGAGTGAGATAAATATGGACAGCTTGGAACAACGATTAGATGCAGCGGAGCGGATGATTCGCATGCCAAGTTTTCGTCAAAATAAAGGGCTCGGCAATGAGGTTGGCTACTACGTATTTGATTACCCTGCAGAGAAAGAGCTAATCGTAAGAGAGCGAATTGACTATATGAAAAGCAAAAATTCACCAGCGATTGATGGGTTCGAGCTGGTTGTTTTTGATCTATACGATATTGTGATCGATATGCTGGAGCAGGAAGGCTTTATGGAGCAATGCTTCCAATTTGAGAAGAAAAAAGGTCTTGAACGCATTGTAAAAGCAGTGGGCAATCTCCTTCAGATCAATGATGACAGCAGTTTAATTGTGCAATATATTCAAGAGCGCACGCCGCAGGATGCGGTAGTTTTCTTGACGGGCATTGGCAAGATCTATCCATTGCTGCGCTCGCATAAGGTGCTGAACAATTTGCATCAGGCGATTGATCATGTGCCAGTCGTAATGTTTTATCCAGGAAAGTATGACGGTCAACAACTCATCCTGTTTTCAGAAATGAAAGACGACAACTACTATCGAGCATTTAGGCTGGTTGATTAGGGAGATGATTGGATGAAAATTAGAGATATGTTCGTAAGAAGCATTGATCGAGATATTAAAGGCGTCATCAAGGTTGGACAAGGTGATGACGACAACATTAAGCAGGAGCTAGAGGAATATGTTGTAACGAAGGAGCTGCAACGACATTTTGCAGATTTCTTTGCCAGCTATAAGAAGGGAATTAACGGCTCCACCGATAAAATGGGGGTATGGATTTCCGGCTTCTTCGGCAGCGGTAAATCTCATTTCTTAAAAATATTATCGTATGTACTGGGCAATAAGGAAGTACAAGGGAAGGTAGCGTTAGATTATTTCATTGAGGATAACAAAATCGCTGATCCCCACGTGTTAGCCGATATGCAGCTGGCGACGTCTGTTTCGACGGATGTCGTGCTGTTCAACATAGAGTCGAAGAGTGAAATGAGTGGGAAGCAATCGAAGGATGCGATTGTGTCTGTGTTTCTTAAAGTGTTTAACGAAATGCAAGGCTTTTGCGGCTCGATTCCGTATCTTGCGGATTTGGAAAGACAGCTGGTTGAGGTCGGCCGTTATGAAGAATTTAAAACTCTCTTTCATGACAATTTCGGTAAGCCATGGGAGGAGTCTCGTCGCAAATTCGATTTTATTCAAGATAGCATTGTCGAAGCTTTAGATGAAATGGGCTTTATGAGTGAGGCGGCGGCACGTAACTGGTGTGAGAAGGCACTGGAGCCGTACGCCATTAGCATTGAAGGCTTTGCAGCACTCGTGAAGGAGTATGTGGAGCGCAAGGGCAATAACCATCATCTAGTATTTTTGGTCGATGAGATCGGTCAATACATTGGAGAGGATTCCAAGCTGATGCTTAATTTGCAGACGGTGACGGAGGATCTTGGTACAGCCTGCAGAGGTAAGGTATGGATTGTTGTCACAAGTCAGCAGGATATTGATTCAATTACACGCACGAAGGGTAATGACTTCTCGAAAATTCAAGGTCGCTTCGATACTCGGCTATCTCTTTCTTCGGCCAACGTCGATGAGGTGATTAAGAAAAGAATTCTTGAGAAAACACCATCAGCGCAGCAGTCGTTGCAATCGCTATACGAGCAGAAGACGACCATTATTAAGAACCTCATTGTGTTTAATGACGGAGTTGAGAAGAAGCTGTACGCGGATGGACATGATTTTGCCGGGGTCTATCCCTTTGTGCCATATCAGTTTAATTTACTCGGCAGCGTCTTAACCTCGATTCGCACACATGGTGCTTCAGGTAAGCATTTGGCGGAGGGCGAGCGCTCGATGATTGCGCTGTTTAAGGAATCCGCAGTTAAATTGATGGATTCTGCAGCAGGAGCAATGGTTCCGTTTAATATGTTTTACGATGCGCTGCATCAATTTCTCGATCATAGCCATAAGGGTGTCATTAGTCGTGCATTAGAAAATGAATACATTAACCCGGATAAGTCGGAAGACAATTTCGCTGTTAACGTGCTAAAAACATTGTTTATGATCAAGTATGTCAAAGAAATCCAAGCCAACGTTGATAATATCACAAGCCTGATGGCTGCGGATATCGATACCGACAGAATGCTCTTGAAAAAACAAGTTGAAGAGGCGTTGAAAGCTCTCGCCAATCAAACGTTAATTCAGAAAAATGGCGATGTATATGTGTTCCTGACCAACGAAGAGCAGGAAATTAATCGCAGCATTGATAGCCAGCATATCGAGATGGCTGAGGTCATTAGCAAAGTATCTGAGCTGATTTTCGATGACATTCTGAAAGTGGACAAGTATCGTTACCCTGCTTTTCATGGCAGATATCATTTTGCATATAACCGCTTTGTTGATGATCGACCGCACAGAGCCAATCAAAGCCATGATATCGGGATTCGTGTGCTTACGCCGAGCAGTGACTACAGCAATGATGAGACGACGCTGCGGATGATGTCGGGTCAGAGCAAAGAAATTCTTATCGTTCTGCCAAATGATACTGAGTTTCTTGATGAGCTTAGAAATTCTCTGAAGATCGAAAAGTATTTGCGCTTTAATACAGCCAGCACCTTGACCAAGTTCGAGCAAATTAAGGAAGCTAAACGTATTGAGATGCGCGAACGTAACGGTAATGCCAGGCTGTTCCTGATGGAATCGCTCAAGCAGGGCGATATTTATGTGAATGGGGACAAGGCGCAAATCGCCTCCAAGGACATTACAGCTAGAATTAATGATGCGCTTGGACGACTGGTATCGATCGTTTACCATAAGCTTACTTATATCGACACGCCGATGAGTGAAGCCAATATTCGCAGCCTGTTTAAGGATGAAACTCAGCTTACGTTATCGCTAGAGGGCACCTCTGAGCCTAATATTCACGCATTACATGATATGAGACAGTTTATAGCGGACAACGCCGCAATGCATATGAAAACATCGATGAAGAGCTTAATGGATCGCTTTATGAAAGCACCATACGGCTTTGTAGAGGACGATGTAGAATGGCTTGTTGCCAAGCTATTCAAAAACGGGGATATTTCCTTCACCGTGAACGGAAGCAGTGTGACGCTGCTGAATAAGACGCCTGAAGAGCTCGTTAACTATGTGACGAAGCGAGAGTATGTTGAGAAGCTGTTAACTGAGCGAAGAGAGAAAGCATCAGACAGCCAGAAGAAGGCTGTTCGTCAAGTGATGAAGGCGTTGTTTGGTACTACTAGCGTGAATGACGACGACGATGCGCTAATGCATAGCTTCCAGAGCTACAGCGAGGACATTCTTAATGAACTGGACAAATTTGAAATCCAGTACGAGGAGAAGTCATTCCCAGGACGCAGCATTGTTGCAGAAGGGCGAAGCTTGCTGCGCGAAGTCGTTATGCTGCAAGCACCTAGCGGCTTTTTCAAAAAGCTTCATGTCGATCGTGACGACTATTTGGAATTTGCCGAGGACTATGAACTAGTAAAGGCCTTTTTCGAAGGAGAGCAGAAGAGAGTATTCGAGAAGGCTCTTACTCTCATGAAAATTTACGAGGACAGTAAAACCTTTATCGTTAATGAGAAAATTGAAGGGGTTGTTGGGCAGATTGGAGCGGTATTAAGAAAACAAGCTCCATATCATGAGATTCCTCAATTAAAGCCATTATTGGAGCAATTTACAGAGCTTTATGGAAAGCTGCTTCAGGATATGGAGGCACCTGTACTTGCGGCAATCGAGGACGCGCGCAAACGCGTATTTGACGTGCTAGATAGCAAGGAATATAAGGAGCTGTTTACGCATCGCTTCCATCAGCTATTCCTTGAAATAAGTGACAAGGCAAGAACATGTAACAATGTCGCAACGATGCAAAACATTAAGGTAGAGGCAGATGCGTTAAAGGTGCGACTGTTAAATGAGCTAGCACGAAAAGACGAGCAAATCGCCTATGATAAGGCTAAAGCAGAGGCAGAAAGCCAGCATCAAAGCACCGTGGCGTTGGAATCAGAGCAGCCAAAACCACAGCCGAAAATTAAGAAAAGAAAGAACATCAGTATTAAGAGCGTAAACCTTGCCGCATCTTGGCAGATCGAAACTCCGCAAGACGTCGACAAATATGTTGCGCTACTTAAGGAACGCATACTGAAAGAACTGGATGCAGATACGATTATTCATATCGAGTTCTAAGGGAGATTAGGCAGATGAACAAGACAGCAATAAAAAACTTCGCCATATGGGCAAGAAAGAAGCTCATTGCTGAGATCACATATAAAGCTGGGTTAGTGGGGATTACGGAGAAGGGGATTAAGGGGCCCCTTCCCCAATCAACGAAGGATGTACTTTTTTTTGATATTGGTACAATCGAGCCGTATTCTATCACAGGTGTAGAAATTCAGCAGCGCAAGCATCTGGTGGACATCATTCAACATAGAGAAAAGCAGTCCAACTATATGACGGCTTATCACTCGCTTATGGAAGAGGTCGCTTATACATGGTTTAACCGTCTTATTGCGGTACGTTTTATGGAAGTGAATGATTATTTGCCGTCGAGGGTTCGTGTGTTGTCCTCGGAAAGCAGCACGAAACTCGAACCAGACCTAGTTACATCTCCGTTTGATGCAGAGCTGGACTATACCTCTGCGGAGAGAGAGCAAATTATTAGGCTGAAAAACGAAAATAAGCTTGATGAGCTGTTTCGTCTGTTATTTATTAAGCAGTGCAATGAACTCAATCGCATTCTGCCGCAGCTATTTGAGAAAACGAATGACTACACTGAGCTGTTAATGAACGTGAGCTTTACTGATAAGGAACGTGTTGTGTATCGACTGGTCCATGATATCCCTGAGGATGATTTTAATGTGGACAAGGAAGGTCAGATTGAAATTATCGGTTGGCTCTACCAATATTACAACTCCGAGCCGAAGGACGAAGCCTTTGCACTAGCGAAGAAAAATGTGAAAATTACGAAGGAACGAATACCTGCAGCTACGCAATTGTTTACTCCGAGCTGGATCGTTCGTTATATGGTGGAAAATAGCTTGGGCCGTCTATGGATGGACAGTCACCCGAATGAGAGCTTGAAGGGCAGCTGGACCTATTACTTAGATGAGGCACAGCAGAGCGCTGATGTGCAAGCTCAGCTTGCTGTTATTTCTGAGCGATATAAACATATTCAGCCTGAAGATATTAAACTCATTGATCCGTGCATGGGCAGCGGACATATTTTAGTGTACGCGTTCGATGTACTGATGCAAATTTACGAGAGCTATGGCTACAGTCAGCGAGACGCTGCTAGAAGCATTATCGAAAACAATCTGTATGGACTTGATATCGATAAGCGCGCCTATCAGCTTGCTTATTTTGCATTAATGATGAAAGCTAGACAATATAATCGCCGTATTTTAGATGGCAAAAGTAGCTGTCATGTCTATACGATTCAAGAGAGCAACGCGATTAATGTCGATCATCTGCCATACTTTGGCGCTACACTTTCAGATGGGGAAAAAAGCGATGCACTAAGCCAGATGAATAGCCTAGTACAAATGTTTCTAGATGCCAAGGAATACGGCTCGCTGCTGGATGTTCCATCCTACAACTGGGAGCTGCTGAAATCATTTATCGCGGAAAGTAATGAGGCAGCGCAGCTATCACTAGATTCAATCGGGTTAGAGGATACGAAGGCGCAGCTGCAGCAGCTTATTAAGCTTGGGGAGTGTATGGAACGTAAGTACGATGTCGTGATAACTAATCCACCCTATATGGGGCTTAGTAATGGCAGTAGCAAGCTAAATGGATATGTGAAGAAGCAATATCCGCATAGTAAGAGTGACTTATTTGCTGTATTTATTGAGCGCTGTAATGAGATGACTAGAGAGCATGGCTATCAAGCGATGATTACGCAGCATAGCTGGATGTTTATTTCAACCTATGAGAAGCTGCGCTTGAAAATATTAGATAATGATATGGTCAATATGGCGCATTTAGGGGCAAGAGCGTTTGAGGAAATAGCTGGTGAGGTTGTGCAGACGACGGCATTTGTATTAAGAAAAAGCAAGATTACTAATGTTGTTGGCAGCTATGTTCGCTTAGTAGACCATTCGTCGCAACGTGAGAAGGAAGAAGCCTTCTTAAACGGTGCTGAGCGATATGATACCCCGCAGGATAATTTTAAGGCTATACCGGGCGTTCCGTTTGCTTACTGGGTTTCTCAGCATACGTTGCAGGCCTTCACACAAGAAAATCTGCTCAGAGATCATGTTACCGCCTCGGTAGGCATTCAAACTGGTGATAATGAGAAGTTTCTACGTTTTTGGTGGGAAGTAGCTTATGATGATGTGAAATTCGATGCGCAGTCAGTGGCAGATTCCTATCAGGATAAGAAATGGTTCCCGTACAATAAAGGCGGCGAATTCCGCAAATGGTATGGCAATGATGCAGCCGTTATCCAATGGGATAACGACGGTGAAGCGATTAAAAGGAATAGTGCCGCGACGGGGCATCATTATCAGCAGTACGCTGATGTTCTTAAATTCCAGCCGATGGTTACATGGTCGAGAATATCAACAGGCTCTCCTGCCTTTCGCATGAAGGGAGCAGGCTACTTATCTGATATGGCAGGCTTTAGTCTCTATTCCACTAGCACCAAGCTTGAGACGATCATTGCATTTTGTAATTCGGCGGTAGCGAAGCATTATTTGAGCTTCTTAGCACCGACATTAAACTTTATGGTTGGTCCGGTAACATCGATGCCATTTGCACAGCGAGAAGCTATGGAAGAGCGAATAATTAGCCTTGTGCAGCAAGCGATGACACTATCCCGTGAAGATTGGGATGCATTCGAGGTGTCATGGGATTATGCCAAGCATCCATGGCTTAATGGAACATCGCTGCAGCATGCATATCAGCTATGGGAGCAAGCATGTGACAATCGCTTTAATGATCTTAAAGAGATCGAGGAGGAGCTTAATTCCCTGCATATTGAGATGTATGGCTTGCAGCATGAACTAAGTGCAGAGGTTGAACCGAAGGATGTAACGGTTCGTAAGGCCGATCTAGCTCGTGATATTCGAGGCTTTGTTTCCTATGCGGTAGGCTGCATGTTTGGGCGATACTCGCTAGATGTAGAAGGTCTCGCTTATGCTGGCGGAGAATGGGAGCAAAGGAAATATAGCAGCTTCCTCCCTGATGGGGACAACATTATTCTAATTACGGATGAAGAGTATTTTGCTGATGATATAGTCGGTTTGTTTATTGACTTTGTTAAAGCAGTATATGGCGAGGCAGAGCTAGAGCTAAACCTTGACTTTATTGCTAAGGCGCTTGGTAATCGAGGTAATTCCGCACGAGAAGTCATTCGCAATTATTTCTTGAAGGATTTCTACAAGGATCATTGCAGGCTTTACCAGAAGCGACCGATTTACTGGCAGTTTGAAAGCGGCAAGGAGGAGGGCTTCAAAGCATTGATCTATATGCATCGCTATAACGAGGATATCATTGGTAATTTGCGGATTGACTATTTGCATCTCATGCAGCGGGTCTATGAAAGTGAAATTAAACGTATGCAGGACATTATCGAGCAAAGTGAACAAGCTAGAGAAGTGACTGCTGCGACGAAGCGTAAAGAAAAGCTTACTAGACAGCTGAAGGAAACAAAGGTATACGATGAGAAAATCGCTAATTTGGCGCTAGCTCGTATATCTATTAATCCTGATGATGGTGTCAAAGTAAATTATGATAAAATTCAGCGTAGTACAGAGGGCGAGAAGCTGGAAGTGCTTGCGAAAGTATAGTGTTATGGAAGGAGCGGGACGGATGGCTGAACTGAATTTGCAACAAATTACTGAAAAATTAAATGATGAGTTCACTGGCGATACCCGCAAGCTGGTATTCTGGTATGACGACAAAGGCGACTTCGCTGAGGATATTGATAGCCTAGAGCTGAACAATGCTAAGCTGTACCGTTTGCAGCCTGACAATCAGTTCTATACAAAGTATTTTTTTGAGCGAGTAGATCGGACAACCAATTATTTAATTTACGCACCGTTTCCGAAGCCGCAGCTCGGAGAGAATCATCTGGCGGATATGATTAAGTATTCCAAAGAGTTTTTTGCCGATCGAGCTTCCTTGCTGTCGGTCGAGCTTGGTATTGATGAGAAGTACAAGCCGATTATCCAGAAGTATATGAAATTTTTTGCGGCAAAGGATAGAACGCAGCGGTTTTATGATTTGGAAATTGAAAACTTTACGCCAAGCAGCATTGAAATTGCCTTGATGAGCGTGCTATGCAAAACACGAACGGCTTCCTTCGAGGAGGTTGTTCGCGTCGTCTTGACGGATGGCGAGCTAGGGGATAATAAATTGCTCTCTGATTTTGCTAAATATGATCTTCTGGTGGCGTTTTGGAGATTATGTGAGGAGCAATTTGGCTACAGCGATAATCAGCCTAGTCTTGGAAAGCTAGTAACAAGCATGTTTATTACTTACGTCAATCACTATATTGACGCAGAGCTGCCGCAAGCGTGGAGGATGCTGATTTCATATAAGTCAGGCAATATTATTGCATTCCTCGATAATCTGATGAATAACGTGTTATATCGGGATAAATATAATGAGCTATCTCAGCTCGTAGCTGTGGAATTGAACGCTGAGGCTGTGTTAGGAGCTGTCAATGTTGAGGTGCTACTAGGCTGTGATGCCTTTGCATTGATTGATGAGAAGATCCTTCAATGGGGGGTAGAGCGACTGCTTGCCGAGGACACTGGCGCTCAATTGAAGGAGCTGAGCATTCCGCTCATTTGCCAGAAGCGAAGAAAACAGCATTTTGGTGATCGCTTTAAGGCGGAGTACTATGTGCTGGAGCATGCTTATCAGCTTATTATGGCGGAAAAATATGATTGTCCTCCTAATTTCCAAGAGATAGTGGAGCAATATTGTCAGAATGATTGGCTAATGGATTGGCATTACCGCCATTTCTATAGCAATTATGATCAGCTTAAAGATAAGCTAATATTCGAGCAGCTGCGTGATTTGGTGGAGAATATTTATAGCAACGAATATTTAGCGGAGATTACTGCTAAGTGGAATAGTGAAATTACGGGCAGTGACGCCATGTCGGTGATGCCGTCTCAGCGTAGCTTTTATTCTCGTTATGTTCAGAATCGCAAGGAACGTATCGTTGTGATTATCTCTGATGCGATGCGCTATGAAATGGGTCGTTCACTGTTTGCGAGATTGCAGGATGATGAGAAATGCTCGGTTAAGCTTGAAGCGATGCTTGGCGTATTGCCATCCTATACGCGACTTGGTATGGCAGCGCTGTTGCCGCACAGGAGCATTGAGTTAAGTGATGATTATCGCGTATTCGTGGATGGGAGCCCGTGTGATAGCTTGAAGCAGCGTGAGGCTGCACTTCAGCGCTATAATGCAAAAAGCGTCTGCATTCAATATGATGAGCTTAAATTAATGAAAAGAGATGGCATACGTCAATTATTTCACGGGATGGAAGTCATCTATATTTACCATAACCAGATTGATGCGCGCGGGGATAAAGCTAGTACCGAGAATGAAGTGTTTATTGCTTGTGAGGAAGCCGTTCATGAAATACATGATCTCATTCGTCAGCTGACCGATCATGTCAGTGCTACTCGCTATATCGTTACTGCCGATCATGGGTTTATCTACAAGCGTGATAAGCTGCAGGAAAGCGATAAAATCTCGATTTCTTCCGATAGAGAGGCGTTTGTGAATCGCAGATTTATTGTTGCTGATAGGCGAATTCAAGGCGATGGCATAGCTTCGCTGCCACTGAGCGCTGTGCTAGGCAATGATGACAGAAGGATGATTTCATTCCCGATCAGCTCCAATGTGTTTAAGGTCGCTGGCGGAGGTCAGAACTATGTACACGGCGGTTCATCGCCTCAGGAAATGATTATTCCGGTGCTCGATATAAAAACGGAAAAAGGGCATAAGGAGACGCGCACGGTTCAAATCTCGCTCATTAGCATGGTTCATAAAATTACGAACCTGATTACATCACTTGATTTTATTCAGAGCGAGCCGATTAGCGATGTACTGAAGGGGACGAGCTTCAAGCTAGTATTCATATCTGAGGATAACGAGAAAATTTCCAACGAAAACATCTATATTGCAGATAAGAAGGATGCTGAACCGCAAAAACGAATGTTCCGTCTGCGCTTTAATTTCAAACATAAGGCCTACGATAAGTCCAAACGATATTATTTGGTGGCAATTGATGAGTCGAACAATGGGGAAGTGCTGCGACATGAGGTAGTCATGGATATTGCCTTCGATCGTGACTTTGGATTTCAAGTATAATGGACAATGGTGACCGATAGGAGGCCAGCTGTCGCTTATCAGTTTCTCGTGGTCGGCGATGACCATTAGCATGTCATCCGTCGGTAGTATGTTTCTAATGGATATCGATGACCATTAGCAGGTCATTAGCTGCTTGTCAGCTTCTAATGGCCATCGATGACCGTAAGAGCCCATTTCTCTTTCAGCATGCGCCATTTTGAGCGCTAATGGACACTGTTGTCCGTTGCAGAGGGGGAGATGGGCTTTTGTCATGCTAACAGTCAGAGATGTCCGTTGCGCGTAGATAGCCAGCATGAGTTTTACAGCAGTTCCGTCATGGGTAGTTAACTAGCTGGAGGCATGCGAGGTTCGTCATGCGTAGTTAACATGCTAACGATCAGAGATGCTCGTGACATGAGACCGCCCGCACTGTCCGATACGCTGAGTGAGCATCTTAACAGCACTCAGTCTCCGTTACCCATAATTAACGCGCTGACTCCGCTCACGATAGGCGATGGGCGACATGCCAACACGCTTCTTAAATGCCTTTGAAAACGATGAGATGTCCTGATAACCAACGGCTTGTGCGATTTCAATAATTTTATAGCTTGTATGCTCCAGCAGCAGCTCTGCTTCTTGCATGCGTAATTGGAGCAAGAAGTCGATCGGTGAAAGGCCATAAGCTTTACGATACATTTTGGAAAAATGCGTACGCTCCACGCCGACGAGCTGGGCGATCTGTTCAACTGTAATCGCTTCGGAAAAATGATGCTCGATATATTGCTTCCCTTTCTCCAACCAATCTACGGAGGAGGACTGCGAAAGTGGCATCTCACTATTCAGTTCTAATGATTGAAAGATGGCATACATACCGTTAAGCCGTGCTAGAGGCTGCCCATGCTGCTGAAACATGCGCAGGAAGGCGGCAATCGTATGCGAGGTGACGCGGCCCGACATATGAGGCTGCTCTGGTGTTAAGCCGAGACGTGCCAGCGTGGGTAGCGCGAGCTTACCATCAAATGCTAAAATAAGCTTTTTAACTGGTTTATTAGGATTGCAATAATATTCATGAATAACTTGTGGGAATAAGCAGAAGATGTCATTGGCCCGCAGAGGATAATGCTTTTTCTGATGAATAAAAGTGCCTTCACCCTCTAACACGCATAATAAGTAGTAATACTGAGTGACCCGTGGTCCGATATGATAGTTGGGCTTAGCAATATTAGCTCCGATTCGTAACGGCCATACGCTGCCTTGCTTTTCGTAATCAGTTGGCTGCAGCGGGTAAATAGCAAGCCATTCTAGCTCTTGTTCGTTCATTTCCTCTATCTCAATCTCTTGAATGAAGTTCATTGCTGTCCCTCCTTGATTCATAGTGATACCCACAAAATGACAAATGAATCTGCAACAAATGGACATAGACTATTGTGACAACTTTATGTAATCTACTTATATCACATTAAACCAAGTAAATCTATGGGAAATAAAAAGATTATCTATAAAAGTCGGAGGGTTACATATGTCGAAACAGCAACAGGTAGAAGTCGGATGGTTCATACCAACGACTGGAGATGGCGAATTTATAGGGATTGCACCACAAAGACCAGCATCGCCGAACTATTTAACGGACGTGGCAATTGAAGCTGAGAAGGCAGGATATGAGTTTGTTTTGATTCCAACCGGTGGTGATTGTTGGGACGGTTTTGTAGTAGGTTCGTGGATTGCTTCACGAACAACGAAGTTGAAAACATTAGTAGCGTTGCGTCCAGGCTTAATCTCACCCGTGCTGGCAGCACGCAATGCAGCCACATTAGACCAAATGTCTGGTGGAAGAGCGTTAGTGAATGTTGTAACTGGACATTACCCTCAAGACTTAAAGGCATGCGGAGATCCACTCTACGATAAGCATGACGAGCGTTATGAACGAACACTAGAGTTTATGCAGGTTGTGAAGGGTGTCTGGGAAGCTGGAGATGTGAAGAGCGGAGGCTTTAATTTTGAAGGTAAGCATTACCTAGTTGAGGGCGGCTCTTGTCAGCCAGCTGTCGCACAGCACCCACATCCGCCAATATACTTTGGAGGCAGCTCCGTTGCAGGCAAGAAAACAGCAGCATTAACCGCAGATGTTTATCTGATGTGGGCAGAGCCGCTGGAATGGATTAAGAATCAAATTGATGAGATGAAAGGTTATCTTCAGGAGCTGAAGGAAGAGCAAGGAATCCAGCGTACATTGCGCTACGGTATGCGTGCACAGCTTGTTGTACGTGAGACGGAAGAGGAAGCATGGGCGGCTGCCTGGAACATCCTCAGCAAGGCTGATCCTGAGCTAGTTCAATCCAAAGAAAAGCTGCATGCGAAAACAGATGCTGTTGGACAAAATCGTCAAATGGATCTGTTCAACCAATCTGCCCAAGACAATTATGTGATTGCACCAAATATGTGGGCAGGACTTTCTGCGATTCGCGGTGGTGGGGCGGTTGCCTTCGTAGGTACACCCCAGCAAATTACCGAGCGAATTCTTGAATTTGTAGACATTGGCGTGACATCGTTTATTTTATCTGGTTATCCACATTTGGAGGAAGCAGAAATTTCAGGACGATTGCTTATGCCGCTATTAAAACAAAAGCTGGCTGAGCGAGGGCTTAGCGGAGAACATTTAGGAGGCTAATACAATGAGAAAATTAAGCTGGTTAACGTTATTATTATCGATTGTGCTGCTTGTGTCAGCTTGCGGCAGCAATAGTAATTCTAATAGCAACAATGGTTCATCTGGCAGCAATAGTGGCAACAGTACGAATGTAAGCAATGCAGGTGATAAGGATAAGAAGGACGATGTAAAGCTAAGCTTTATTCACTGGCGTGGTGAGGATGTTGAGACGCTAGACAGTATTATTAATGCGTTCCAAGAGGAGTATCCATATATTAAAGTTGAGACGCAGGTGTTCCCATCTGATCAATATCAATCCACGGCGCAAGCGAAAATCGCAGATGGCTCAGTTGGAGATGTGTTCACGGTATTCCCTGGTGCACAATTCGAAGCCATTGCTAACGCTGGCTTAATGGCCGACTTGTCTAGCGAAGGCTTCGTTAGTAATTTCGAATCGAATCTAATTGCTGCAGGACAAAAGGATGGTCAGCAGTTCGCACTACCATATCAGCTTGTATACAATATTCCAGTTTACAATGTGGCATTGTTTGAAAAGTATGGTGTTGAAGTTCCGAAAGACTGGGATAGCCTATTAGCTGCACTAGAAGTATTCAAGCAAGCAGGCATTACACCAATCGCATTTCCAGGAGCAGATATTGGCCCAGGTCAGCTTATGAACTCCATGGTGATGAATAACGCGCCAGATGAAGATATTTTCGTGAAGCTTGAAGCAGGCGAAGCGAAGCTAACGGATGAATGGTGGGTTAAAACATTAGCTCAATTCAAAGAATTAAATGATAAAGGCTACTTCCAAAAGGATGCAGTAGGTGCGAAGCAGGATTCTTCCATTGCACTATTCGTGTCAGAGCAAGCAGCAATACTAGGAACAGGCTCTTTCCACTTAGCTTCTAACAAAGCTAGCAATCCGAATTTGCAGCAAGGGCTATTAGCGCCAATTACGGTTTCTGCTGATCAGGCAGTGTTTGAAGGGATTCATACGACAACATTTATGCTGGCTGTTAATAGCAAATCCAAGCACCAAGAGGAAGCTAAGCTATTTATTGAATTTTTAAGCCGCAGTGATATTGCTGGACAATATGCGAACGGAACAGGTCAGAACGTAACGGTTAAAGGCGTTGAATATTCATCTGATGAATTGAAAATTGTAAGTGAATGGACAAGTAAGCATACACGCTTCCAGCCTCGTTTCACGATTAAAAACGGTGAAGTACAAAAAGCTGTGACAAATTCGATTCAAGCAGTATTAAGTGGGGTATCGGCTGAGCAAGCAGCAGCGGAAGCACAAGCAATCGTTGAACAGCAGATCGCTAATTAAAGGGAGCGTTAGATGAAAAAACATCTTAGATTACTTCCATTTATATTGCCTGGGTTGGTTTTATATATGGTGCTGTTTATGTACCCTACCATTTCAGCGCTATATTACTCCTTCACAAATTGGGACGGCTTATCGCCGTCCTATCAGTATGTTGGCTGGCAAAACTATGAAAAGGTCAGTCAAGATATTATTTTCAGAAAATCACTCGGCAACAATGTGAAGTTTATGTTTATGGTCGTTATTGTGCAGACGGTTGTGTCGTTACTGCTTGCTCTGCAAATTTACAAAAAATCAAAGATTAATGTGATGTTGCGTGCGTTATATTTTATGCCTACCATTCTGTCTTCTGTTTCAGTGGGCTTTATTTGGACGTTTATCTACGATTCTAATCTCGGTGCGCTAAATAAGTTTTTGCAAATGATTGGGCTAGAAAGCTTAGCGCAAAATTGGCTCGGTAATCCAGCAATTGCGATCTTTTCGATTGCTGCGGTTCAGGCATGGGCGCATATCGGACAGATGGCTGTGTTATTTATTGCAGGATTGCAGTCGATTCCGCCTGAGCTGAACGAAGCAGCTAAGCTAGATGGTGCTTCTAAGCTGGGTTTGTTTTTCCGTATTACGTGGCCATTACTTGCACCAGCAGCTGCAATTGTCGTTTCCTACACGACGATTCAGTCGTTTAAAGCATTCGACCTTGTGTTTACGATGACGGGCGGTGGACCGAACTATTCTACGGAAATTCTATCAACTTATATTTATAGCTCAGCCTTTTTGAATTATGCCTTCGGCAAAGCTGCAACAGCATCGGTTTATTTCCTGCTGTTGATCGCGATCATTACATTTTTACAATTTAAGCTGCTTCGTACCGACCGTGTCAGCTATTAAGGAGGGGAATTATGCTGCGTGTATTAGGGAAACTATTGTTAATCGGCTTCGCATGTCTCATTATTGCCCCTCTGCTTATCGTTGTTTTTACAGTTTTCAAAAGCAATGCAGAGTTTTATAGCAATCCAATTTCTATTCCAGTGCAGTTTACGCTGGACAATTTGAAAAGTCTATTTTCTAAGCAAACGATGCTGCTTTATTTTTGGAACAGTGCTGTTGTCACGCTTGTTACAGTTGCGCTGGAGCTATTGCTGGCTAGCAGCATTGCTTATGCCATTATGCGATATGGGAAAAGTAAGATTGGCGGAATAATATTTGCTCTATTTGCAGTGGGTTTGATGATTCCTTCACAGGTAAATATGATTCCGATTTATGCGCTGCTGAGAGATTTATCGCTAACGAATAACCATCTTGGCTTAATTCTCGTTACGCTAACCATTTTGCTGCCGCTTAGTGTGTTTATGCTAACAGGCTTCGTCAAAACATTACCCAAAGAAATTATTGAGGCTGGCGAAATTGATGGGGCAAGCGAATATCGACTGTTTGCGCAAATTGTTGTGCCGCTCACTGCTCCGTATCTTGCAACAACGGCAGCATTTTTATTCGTTATTGTTTGGAATGATCTATTATTCCCAATGCTGCTGCTTGTCGAGAAGAGCAAGCTAACATTACCGCTAGCACTGATTCAATTTAAGGGCGAATATATTACCAATTATCCGTTATTGATGTCAGGGGTAATTGTTACTGCATTGCCGATGATCCTAATGTTTGTTTTCTTACAACGTTACTTTATTGCAGGTGCATTGGCAGGCTCGTTGAAGGGGTAATTTCTTTAAATCGCAAAAAAGCGATGGATCAGCTTTGCTGTTAGGAGTATAACTCCTTGTAACAAAGCAATGAAGCCATCGCTTTTTATTATGAATATATTTAGTTCGTCTTATTCTAGACCTTCTAAGAAACGCTCACACTCAAGCGCAGCCATACAGCCTGTACCAGCAGCAGTAATTGCTTGACGGTATACTGTATCCTGAACATCACCGCAAGCGAATACGCCAGGAAT
>Ga0182737_1001743_pt1 | contig 20208 bp, 17 predicted proteins | sample eDN5th30CBELigOP_FD_128878 | JGI IMG/M metagenome (GOLD analysis project Ga0182737, IMG submission 128878) | Enriched Organic Plus compost microbial communities from Emeryville, California, USA - eDNA 5th pass 30_C BE-Lig OP (version 2) (version 2) ...
GGCCGCTACAGGCGTATGCCCGGTTCGTGCTTGATGGTCTGCATCACAATATAGGTGTAGAACGCCTGCACGTTGGCGTCGTGGTCGAACAGCCTCTCGGCCAGCGCCAGGTAGTCGTCCATGTCGCGCAGGTGCGCCATCAACACGCAGGACACGTTTCCAGTGACCAGGTAGCACTGGGTCACCGTGGCCTCGTCGCGCACGCGGGCCATGAATTCCCGCCGATGCGCCGCGCCGTGATGGGCGAATTCCACCGTGATGATGGCCGACAACCCATGCGCCATCCGCGCCGGATCCACGACCGCCACGATGCGGCGGATCACGCCCTGCTTTTTCAGGCGTTCGACCCGCCGCAGGCAGGCCGACGGCGACAGGCCCACGCGTCCGGCCAGCGCGGTGTTGGACAGGTCCGCGTCGCGCTGCAGCAGGGCCAGGATGCGGTGATCGAGCTTGTCCAGTTCCATGGCGCAATTTTCGTGTGTATGGGTAGGGAAGTAAAACAATAAACGCGCTTTTCATGCAATAAGATGCATGCCTATTTCGCGCCACCCCGGCTATCCTGCTGGCTACGCCGTTCAACGCCCTGGTTTTTCTGTATCTGGTGTCCCCCGTGTCCTATCTGCTGAACCTGCTGCGCCGCAGCCGCCACCTGTTCCTGGTCCTGATCAAGGTCATGCTGCCCATCATGGTGCTGGTCCAGGTCGGCCAGTGGCTGGGCTGGATCGACCTGCTCGGCCGCGCCATCGCCCCCGCCATGGCGCTGCTGGACCTGCCGCCCGAGGCGGGCATGATCTGGGTGGCGGGCGCCTGCGTCGGCGTCTACGGCGCCATTGCCGCGCTGATCGGCCTGGCGCCCGGGCTGGACATGAACACCGCGCAGCTCAGCGCCTTGTGCGCCATGGTGCTGTTCGCGCATGGGCTGCCGGTCGAACAGGCCATCGTGCGCCGCGCCGGCGCCAGTTTCTGGGCGACCGCCGCCCTGCGGGTGGGTGCCGCCATCTTGTATGGCGGCGCGGTCGCCTGGGCCTGCCGCTGGGGGGGCTGGCTGCAGGAACCGGTGTCGCTGGGCTGGCTGCAAGGCTCGGCGCTGGCCGCCGATGCGCAGGCCGGCGGCGTGCTGGGCTGGCTGCGCGGCACGGCCACGTCGCTGTTGCTGACCTATGGCGTGATCGTGGCCCTGCTGGTGTTGCTGGACCTGTTCGAGCGCACCGGCCTGACGCGCGCCATCACGGCGGTGCTGATGCCCATGCTGCGGCTGTCCGGGCTGGACTCGCGCGTGGCGCCGGTCACCACGGTGGGCGTGCTGCTGGGCCTGAGCTACGGCGGCGCGCTGATCATCGAAGAGACCGAAAAGAGCCAATGGCCGGCCCGCACGCGCTTCCTGGCGCTGGCCTGGATCTCGCTGTCGCATTCCCTGATCGAAGATACCGCGCTGCTGCTGACGCTGGGGGCGGATATCTGGATCATCCTGGTGGGGCGCCTGCTGCTGACGCTGGCCGTGGTGGCCATCCTGGCCAGGCTGATCAAGGGCGGCGGCCCGGCCGACGCCCGCTTGAGCCCGGCCGCCGGCTAGGGCCTGCCGGCTTGCAGGGCCCGCCGCGTCAGGCGTCGGGCAGGCGCGCCGCGATCTCGGCGATCAGCCGGCGCGCCGCATCCAGCTTGGAGCCGGCCGGCAGCGGATGCGCCCCGTGGGCGTCGAACAGCACCAGTTCGGTGGTGTCGGCGTCCATGACTTTGTGCGCCAGGTTGCCCACCAGCAGCGGGATGCCCTTGCGCACCCGCTTGGCTTCGGCGTGTTCGGCCAGCTTTTCCGTCTCGGCCGCGAAGCCCACGCACCAGGGGCCGCCCGGCAGCTTGGCGACTTCGGCCAGGATGTCGGGGTTGGGCTCGAATTCCAGCAGCGGGGCGCCACCGCCTTCGCTGGTTTTCTTCAGTTTCTGGGTGCTGACATTCTTGACGCGCCAGTCGGCCACGGCCGCTACCGCAATGAAGACGTCGGCGTCGTGCGCATTGGCCATGACGGCATCGTGCATCTGCCGCGCCGTGGTGACGGGCAGGGCGGTCACGCCGCGCGGCATGGGCAGGGCCGTGGCGCCGGTGATCAGCGTCACGCGGGCCCCGGCTTCGCGCGCGGCGCGCGCCAGCGCGTAGCCCGTCTTGCCCGAGGAACGATTGCTCAGCACCCGCACCGGATCGACCGGTTCGGACGTGGGGCCGGCCGTCAACAGCACATGGCGGCCCGCCAGCACCTTGGGCTGGAAGAAGGCGATCAGGTCGGCCAGCAGCTCGTGCGCTTCCAGCATGCGGCCGTCGCCGGTTTCGCCGCAGGCCTGTTCGCCCGAGGCCGGGCCCAGCACCGCGACGCCGTCGGCGCGCAGCTGGGCCACATTGCGCTGCGTGGCCGGGTTGGCCCACATCTCGCGGTTCATGGCCGGCGCCACCAGCAACGGACAGGCGCGCGCCAGGCACAGGGTGGACAGCAGGTCGTCGGCCAGGCCGTGCGCCAGCTTGGCCATGAAGTCGGCGCTGGCCGGCGCCACCAGCACGGCGTCGGCGCCGCGCGTCAGCTCGATGTGCGCCATGTTGTTGGCGATGCGCGCGTCCCAGGCGTCGACGAACACGGGGCGGCCCGACAGGGCCTGCATGGTGACGGGCGTGATGAAGTGCGTGGCAGCCTCGGTCATCACGACGTCGACCACGGCGCCCTGTTCGGTCAGGCGTCGTACCAGTTCGGCGATCTTGTAGCAGGCGATACCGCCGGTCAGGCCGAGGACAATGCGTTTGCGGGCAAGATCGAGCATGGGCGGGGCCGGCGCCGGGCGCCGTCAGTCGGGCGGTGGGAGGGATCGGGTAATTTTAAGCGTTGCGCGCCTGGCGGGCGCGCAACAGTTCGTCCAGCACCAGCAGGATCGCCCCGCAGGTGATGCAGATGTCGGCCAGGTTGAAGGCCGGGTAGTGCCAGTCTTTCCAGTAGAACAGCAGAAAATCGATGACGTGGCCGTGCGCCAGGCGGTCGATCACGTTGCCCAGCGCGCCGCCCAGGATCAGCGTCAGCGCCAGGCAGAAGCGCGGCTGCGCGGCATGGCGCCGCAACAGCCAGACGATCACCGCCGCGGCCACGATGCCCAGCGCCGTGAAGAACCAGCGCTGCCAGCCGGCCTGCGCGGCCAGGAAGCTGAACGCGGCGCCGCGGTTGAACAGCAGCGTGAAGTCGAACACCGGCAGCACATTGACGCGTTCGCCGTATTCGAACGCGGCATTGAAGTACAGCTTGGTGGCCTGGTCCAGCACGATCAGCAGCAGCGCCAGGGCCAGCCAGCGGCCCATGCGCGGCGCGCGGCCCGGGACGGGGGCGGACGGCCCGGTGGAGACGGACGGCATGCGTCAGGCCTTCTCGCGCGGCTCGCCCGCGCCGAACAGGTTGGACACGCAGCGGCCGCAGATGTCGGGGTGGCCGGCGTCGCTGCCGACGTCCAGGCGCCAGTGCCAGCAGCGTTCGCACTTCTTGTGGGCCGACGGCGCGATCTCGATGCGCAAGTCGCCGGTGCCGGCATGGACGCCGGCGCGTGAGACGATCAGCACGAAACGCAGGTCGTCGCCCAGGCTGTCGAGCAGGGCGCGGTCGTCGCCGTCGGCGTACAGGTCGACCTCGGCCTGCAGCGACGAGCCGATGCCGCCGGCGGTACGCACTTCCTCGAGCTTGCGCTGGACTTCCGCGCGGATCGCGCGCAGGCGCGTCCACTTGGCCGTCAGGGCGTCGGCATCGGCGTAGGGCGGCAGGGCGTGGTAGACCTCGGCGAAGATCGTGGCGCGCGAGACGTCGGCCTGGTGCTTCAGCGCCGAGTCGGTCAGCACCTTCCAGGCTTCTTCGGCGGTGAACGACAGGATCGGCGCCATCAGCTTCAGCAATGCCTGGGTGATGTCCAGCAGGGCGGTCTGGGCCGAACGGCGCGCCACGCTGTCGGTGGCCGTGGTGTACAGGCGGTCTTTCAGGATGTCCAGGTAGAAAGCGCCCAGGTCTTCCGAGCAGAAGGTCTGCAGGCGCGACACGGCGGGGTGGAAATCGTAGCGCTCGTAGTGCGCCATCACTTCGGCCTGCATCTGCGCCGTCATGGCCAGCGCGTAGCGGTCGATTTCGAACAGCTCGCCGTACGGCACCGACTGGTTCACCGCGTCGAAGTCGGCCAGGTTGGCCAGCAGGAAGCGCAGCGTATTGCGGATGCGGCGATAGCCTTCGACCACGCGCTTGAGGATCTCGTCGGAAATCGACAGCTCGCCGGAATAATCGGTGGACGCCACCCACAGCCGCAGGATCTCGGCGCCGAGCGAATCGGACACCTTCTGCGGCGCGATCACGTTGCCCACCGACTTGCTCATCTTGCGGCCCTGGCCGTCGACCACGAAACCGTGCGTGAGCAAGGCCTTGTAGGGCGGCTGGCCGTACAGCATGCAGCCGGTCAGCAGCGACGAATGGAACCAGCCGCGGTGCTGGTCCGAGCCTTCCAGGTACAGGTCGGCCGGCCATGCCAGCTCGGCGCCGTGCGAGCCGCCCAGGGCCTGGTCCTTGCCGCCCAGCACGGTGGCGTGCGTGGTGCCGGAATCGAACCAGACGTCCAGCGTGTCGCGGTTCTTGTCGTAGTGGTCGGCCTCGTCGCCCAGCAGTTCGCGCGGATCGAGCGACTGCCAGGCCTCGATGCCGTGCTGCTCGACGCGCTGGGCCACTTGTTCCAGCAGTTCGGCCGTGCGCGGGTGCAGGGCGCCGGTTTCCTTGTGCACGAAGAACGCCATGGGCACGCCCCACTGGCGCTGCCGCGACAGGGTCCAGTCGGGGCGGTTGGCGATCATGGCGTGCAGGCGGGCGCGGCCCCACGACGGGTAGAACGCGGTGGCGTCGATGCCGGCCAGCGCGCTTTCGCGCAGCGTCGGGCCGCCGTCGGCGGGCTGGACGTCCATGCCGGCGAACCATTGGCTGGTGGCGCGATAGATGACCGGCGTCTTGTGGCGCCAGCAGTGCATGTAGCTGTGCGACAGCTTCTGCACGTCCATCAGCGAGCCGGCTTCTTTCAGCGCCTCGATGATGCGCGGGTTGGCTTCCCAGATCGACAGGCCGCCAAACAGCGGCAGGCTCTGGGCATATTTGCCGTCGCCCAGCACGGGGTTCAGGATGTCGTCGTCGGCCAGGCCATGCGCCTTGCACGAGACGAAGTCCTCGATGCCGTAGGCCGGCGCCGAATGCACCACGCCCGTGCCGGCGTCGATGGTGACGTAGTCGCCCAGGTACACCGGCGCGGTGCGGGCATAGCCGGCGTCGGCCGAGGCCAGCGGGTGGTGAAAGCGCAGGCCCTCCAGCGCGGCGCCCGGCGCCGTGGCGATGACTTCGCCTTGCAGGTTCCAGGCCTTCAGGCAGGCCTGCACGCGTTCCTGCGCCAGCAGCAGCAGCGGGCCGTGCGCGGGTGCCGGCGTGACGCGCACCAGCGCGTATTCCAGCTCGGGGTGCATGTTCAGCGCCTGGTTGGCCGGAATGGTCCAGGGGGTGGTGGTCCAGATCACCACTGCGCCGTCGTCGACGGCGTCCAGCCCGAAGGCGGCCGCCAGGCCGGGCTTGTCGGCGAACGGGAAGGCCACGTCCACGGCGGGGTCGACCCGGTCGGCGTATTCGACCTCGGCCTCGGCCAGGGCCGAGCCGCAGTCGAAACACCAGTTCACCGGTTTCAGGCCGCGGAACACATAGCCTTTCTGCAGGATGCCGCCCAGCGCCCGGATCTCGTTGGCTTCATTGCTGAAGTTCATGGTCAGGTAGGGGCGGTCCCATTCGCCCAGCACCCCCAGGCGCTTGAAGTCCTTGCGCTGGCGATCGATCTGCTCGAGCGCGTAGGCGCGCGCCTTGGCCTGCACTTCGGTCACGGGCAGGTGCTTGCCGTACTTCTTTTCGATCTGGATCTCGATGGGCATGCCGTGGCAGTCCCAGCCCGGCACGTAGTGCGCGTCGTAGCCGGCCATGTTGCGGCTCTTGACGATGATGTCCTTCAGGATCTTGTTGACCGCGTGGCCGATATGGATGTCGCCGTTGGCGTACGGGGGGCCGTCGTGCAGCACGAAGCGCGGCCGCCCGCGGCTGGCCGCGCGGATGGCCTGGTACACGTGGTTTTCTTCCCATTGGGCCACCCAGGCGGGTTCGCGCTTGGCGAGATCGCCCCGCATGGGGAAGGGGGTATCGGGCAGGTTGAGGGTCTTTTTATAGTCCATGAACGGCAAAATAGGCGCGCGCGTTTCGCGCGTCTTCGGCGATGGCGGCAGTCAGGGAAGGGAGATCGGGAAACTTTTCTTCGTCCCGCAGTTTGTGCAGGAATTCGACTCGCACGAGTTTACCGTATGCGTCGACCGGCCCATCCAGCACGTGGGCTTCCAGCAGCACCCGCCCGTGGTCCTCGACGGTGGGGCGCACGCCCAGGCTGGCCACCGCCGGCCGCGGGCCGGCATCCAGCCCGTGCACCCGCACCACGTAGATGCCCGAGCGGGCGGCGCAGCGCGGCGCCACGCGCAGGTTCATGGTGGGAAAACCGAGCGTGCGGCCCAGCTTCTGGCCGTGGATGACGTGCCCGCTGATCTGGAACGGGCGCCCCAGCAGGTGCCGGGCCCGGTCCAGGTCGCCCACCGCCAGCGCGGTGCGGACTTCCGAGCTCGACACGCGATGGCCGTGCCGGTCGGTCACGTCGGCCAGCGTCTGGACGTCGAAGCCGTGCACCATGCCGGCCTCGCGCAGCAGGTCGATGTCGCCGCTGCGCTTGCGGCCGAAGCGGAAGTCTTCGCCCACCAGCAGCCAGCGCGTCTGCAGCCCGCCGACCAGCAGGTCTTCGATGAAGGCGTTGGCCGACATGTCGGCCAGGCGCGCGTCGAACCGTTCGACGACGACTCGCGCCATGCCCTGGCAGGCCAGCGCCTCGAGCTTGTCGCGCAGCCCCGAGATTCGCGTGGGGGCGAGCTCCGGCCGCTGGTTCAGCCGGGCGAAATACTCGCGCGGATGCGGTTCGAATGTCATCACGGTGGGCAGCAGCCCGCGTTCGCGGGCCGCCTGCCGCACGCGCGCCAGGATGGCCTGGTGGCCACGGTGGACGCCGTCGAAGTTGCCGATGGTCAGCGCGCAGGGAACGCGCCGCGCGGGCGGCGGCGCCGCTCGGTAGAGGTGCAGCGGAGTTTTCACGACCGAGAGTTTACAATTTTGGGTTGGTTCGCCTTGGAATATCTCATCTTGCCGGAATCGTCTTCCCCCACGCGTCGCCTGGTCATCCTCATTTCGGGGCGGGGCAGCAACATGCAGGCCCTGGTGCGCGCCTGCCGCGAGCAGGCCTGGCCGGCCAGCGTGAGCGCCGTCATCGCCAGCCGCCCCGACGCGGCGGGGCTGCAATGGGCGCGCGAGCAGGGCATCGCCACCGGCGCCCTGTACCACAAGGATTTCCCCAGCCGCGAGGCCTTCGACACGGCCCTGGCCCGCGAGGTCGACCAATACCAGCCCGACTACGTCCTGCTGGCGGGGTTTATGCGCGTCCTGACGCCGGCGTTCGTCAACCACTATGCCGGCCGGCTGGTCAATATCCACCCGTCGCTGCTGCCCATGTTCCCGGGCCTGCATACGCACGCCCAGGCGCTGGCGACCGGCGTGCGGCTGCATGGCTGCACCGTGCATTTCGTGACGCCGGTGCTGGACCACGGCCCCATCATTGCCCAGGGCTGCGTGCCGGTCCTGGCCGGCGATACGCCCGACACCCTGGCCGGGCGCGTGCTGGAAGTCGAGCACCAGGCCTATCCCGCCGCGGTGCGCTGGCTGGCCGAAGGGCGGGTGCGCCTGACCCCGGACCAGCGCGTCGAGGTCGATGGCGAACCCCAACGTCTGTTCATGGGGGCGGGCGCGGCCTGACGCGCCGCCGTCCCCGGTCATCTTATCGGCCCAGGCTGGCGCCCGGGCCTCGAATGGAAGCATCATGAGCAAGAATCCCGCCTCCCGGCCGCGCCCCGCCGGCTCTTCCGCCTCGAACCGCAGCGGGCCGGCCCCGCGCGGCGGCGCCCGGCGCGCGCCAGGGGGCAAGCCCGCCGCGCAGCCGCGCGCCCCGCGCGCGGCGATCCGCATCGACCAGGTCCAGCGCGTGCTGGGCGAGATCCTGCAATGGACATACCCGGCCGACGCCACGCTGTCGCACTGGCTGCGGGCCCATCCGGCCCTGGGCGCGCGCGACCGCGCCGAGGTGGCCGAGGCGGTCTACGACGTGCTGCGCCACCTCAGGCGCTATCGGCAATTGTCCGAAAGCGGTAGCGGGCCGGCCGCGCGCCGCCTGGCGATCCTGGGCCTGGCCGCCACCCTGGGCGCCAGCGCGCTGCAAGACGGGCTGGATGCCGCCGAAGGCGAATGGCTGGATCGCGTCGGCCACATCGATCCCGCCACGCTGCCGCGCGCAGTGCGCGCCAGCATGCCGGACTGGCTGGACGAACGCCTGGGCGGGCTGGACGACCCGGATGCCCTGATGGCGGCGCTGAACCGCCCGGCGGCCCTGGACCTGCGCGTCAATCCCCTGAAGGCCGAGCGCGACGCCGCGCTGGCGGCCCTGCGCGACGGCCCGGCGGCGCGCTTCGATCCGCAACCCACGCCGTATTCGCCGTGGGGCATCCGGCTGGCCGGCCGGCCGGCGGTGAACCGCTGGCCGCAGTTCGAAAACGGCAGCCTGGAAGTGCAGGACGAGGGCAGCCAGTTGCTGGCCTTGCTGGTGGGGCCGCGCCGCGGCGAGATGATCATCGATTTCTGCGCCGGCGCCGGCGGCAAGACCCTGCTGCTGGGCGCGCTGATGCGCTCCACCGGCCGCCTGTATGCCTTCGACGTGTCGGCGGCCCGCCTGGCCCGGGCCAAGCCGCGCTTCGCGCGCAGCGGCCTGTCCAATGTGGTGCCGGTGGCCATCGACGGCGAGAACGACGTCCGCGTCAAGCGGCTGGCCGGCAAGGCCCAGCGCGTGCTGGTCGATGCCCCCTGCAGCGGCATCGGCACGCTGCGCCGCAACCCCGACCTCAAATGGCGCCAGCACCCGCAGGCGCTGGCCGAACTGTGCGCGCTGCAGGCGCGCATCCTGAACAGCGCCGCGCGCTGTGTGGCCCCGGGCGGCCGGCTGGTCTATGCCACCTGCAGCCTGCTGGCCGAGGAAAACCAGGCCCAGGCCGAGCAGTTCCTGGCCACGCACCCCGACTTCGAACAGGTCGACGCGGCCGCGCTGCTGGCCGCGCGCTGCCCCGAACTACGACTGGCAGGCCCCTACGCGCAACTGCGGCCCGACGTGCACGGCACCGACGGCTTTTTCGCCGCGGTCTTCGAGCGCAAGAAGGCCACGGCGGTGCCGGCGCCCCAGCCCGAGGAGCCCACCGCTTCCGTCGAGCCGGGCCTTGCTTCGGAAGGCGCTTCGGAAGGTGCTTCGGAGGGCGCCGCGAAGGCGTCGGACCCCTCGCAGGGGGCCTGACCCTGTCAGGCCGCCTCCCGGCCCTGCCGACACCGGGCCGGCTTGCGGCCCAGGCTAGCGCGGGGCCGCGGATGGCGCCGGTAAGATGCGTAACCGCGCACTTTCCTGCGCCGGCCCGGCGCCGCGCGCCTGGTAGCGGACTTCCCAGTCCACGGCATCGACGCCCGGCTGGCCGGCCCGGTAATGTACCTGGGCGACCGGCACGGCCAGCGTCCCGCAGCGCCCGCCCGCCGCGACAGCCTGGTGTTGGATGCGTACGACAGTTGCCTTGCCCAGCCGCGGCGCGACCGTGATGCGCACCCGCGGCGCCTGCAGCGGCAGGCAATCGGCCGGGCGGATTTCATAGTAGCTGGCCAGCACCACGTCCTGGCCGGCCCGGACGGACATTTCGGCCGCCTGCGCCGCGGCGGCTGTAACGCCCAGACATGGGAATAAAAAGGGCCATAGCAAATGGCCGTGGCGCGGCAGTATCATCATCTGGCAGGCGCGGCCCGCAAGGCCGGCGCAACAAGGACCGAAAAGCCACATTTTGCCAGCCAATTTGTAGCAAAACGTATAATTCCCTGGTGGCCGCCGGCGTTTGGCCCCATCTGCCCAAGTGTCGGCAGGGCGGGGCAAAACCCTGGTCTGCTGGATGCGGTATGGCAGCTTAGGTCCTTGATTTGTCATTGAAAACTAAATTGAAAACAGGCTGTCATATGCAAACCAGGTAGGCTAAACTGCCTGCCATTCTTCAAGCGAGGCTCGCAAAAAGCTTTATGGATCAAATCCTCTCCTTCCTTTCCGGGGGCTTTGCCCAGGCCACTTGGTGGCAGATCGTCCTGTACACGCTGGCGCTGACGCACGTCACCATCGTGGCGGTCACGGTCTTCCTGCATCGTAGCCAGGCCCACCGCGGCCTCGATCTGCATCCGGCCGTCATGCACTTTTTCCGGTTCTGGCTGTGGATGACCACCGGCATGGTCACGAAGGAATGGGTCGCCATCCACCGCAAGCACCACGCCAAGTGCGAAAAAGACGGCGATCCCCATTCGCCCATGCTGTTCGGCGTCTGGAAGGTGCTGTTTCGCGGCGCCGAGCTCTACCGCCTGGAATCGGCCAACAAGGAAACCATGGCCAAGTTCGGCCACGGCACGCCCGACGACTGGCTCGAGCGCAACCTGTATTCCAAGCACAGCCTGCTGGGCGTGATGATCATGCTGGGCATCGACGTGGCCTTGTTCGGCGCCATCGGCCTGACCGTCTGGGCCGTGCAGATGGCCTGGATCCCGTTCTGGGCGGCCGGCGTGGTCAACGGCATCGGCCACTATTGGGGCTACCGCAACTACAACAGCCCCGACACCAGCACCAACGTGTTCCCGTGGGGCATCGTCATCGGCGGCGAAGAGCTGCACAACAACCACCATGCCCACGGCACGTCGGCCAAGTTCTCGGCCAAGTGGTACGAATTCGATATCGGCTGGTGCTACATCAGCGTGCTGAAGTTCTTCGGCCTGGCCAAGATCAAGAAGGTCGCGCCCAAGCTCAAGCTCGAATCCAGCGCCAAGGCCATCGACCTGCGCACCCTGCAAGGCGTCATCACGCACCGCTACGAAGTCATGGCCCGCTACGCCGACATCGTCAAGACAACCGTGCGCGAAGAACTCGCCAAGCTCAAGCCCGCGCAAGACGGCCTGGCCGCCTCGCGCCTGCACCGGGTGCGCCGCTGGCTGCACCGCAACGAAGAAGTCCTGCAGCCCGAGCAGCGCGCCGAGGTCGACCAGGCCATCGCGCAAAGCCAGTCGCTGTCCACGCTGGTGCAAATGCGCCGCGAACTGGGCCGTCTCTGGGAAAGCTCCAGCGCCAGCAGCGAGCAACTGCTGCATGACCTGCAGGCCTGGTGCCAGCGCGCCCAGCAAAGCGGCATCGCCGGGCTCGAGCAATTCGCCCTCCGCCTGAGCCGCTACGCGGCATGATGCTAGAGCAGCTCAACCCTGAACAACGCGCCGCTGTAACGCTCGAACCGCAGCATGCCCTGGTCCTGGCCGGGGCGGGCAGCGGCAAGACCCGGGTGCTTACCACCCGCATGGCCTGGCTGATTCAAACCGGCCAGGCCAGTCCGTTTGCGCTGCTGGCGGTTACCTTCACCAACAAGGCGGCGCGCGAGATGCTGGCGCGCATGTCGGCCATGCTGCCGATCGACACGCGCGGCCTCTGGATCGGCACCTTCCACGGCCTGTGCAATCGCATGCTGCGCGCGCACCATCGCGACGCCGGCCTGCCGCAGACTTTCCAGATCCTCGACACTACCGACCAGCTTGCCGCCATCAAGCGCCTGCTCAAGGCCCATGGCGTCGACGACGAAAAGTACCCGCCGCGCGACGTGCAGCGCTTCATCAACGGCGCCAAGGAAGACGGGCAGCGCCCTGGCGACCTGGAAGCCCATGACAGCCATCGCCGCCGCCTGATCGAGATCTACCAACTGTACGAGGCCCAGTGCCAGCGCGAAGGCGTGGTCGACTTCGCCGAGCTGCTGTTGCGCGCCTATGAACTGCTGGTGCGCAATGCGCCGGTGCGCGAACACTACCAGCGGCGCTTTCGCCATATCCTGGTCGACGAGTTCCAGGACACCAACACCCTGCAATACAAGTGGCTGAGGCTGTTGGCGGGCGGCGGGGCCGCCATTTTCGCGGTGGGCGACGACGACCAGTCCATCTACGCATTCCGCGGCGCCAACGTGGGCAACATGGCCGATTTCGAGCGCGACTACGCGCGCGGCACGGTCATCCGGCTGGAACAGAACTACCGTTCGTACGGCCACATCCTGGATTCCGCCAACGCCCTCATCGGCCATAACAACGGCCGGCTGGGCAAGAATCTCTGGACCGAGCAGGGCGAGGGCGAACCGGTACGCGTCATCGAGCAGCCCTCCGACGGCATGGAAGCCCAATGGCTGGTCGACGAAATGCGCTCGCTCATCAACGAGGGCAGCCTGCGGCGCGAGATCGCCGTGCTGTACCGCAGTAACGCACAGTCACGCGTGCTCGAGCACGCGTTGTTCTCGGCCGGCATTCCGTACAAGGTGTACGGCGGCCTGCGCTTTTTCGAGCGCCAGGAAATCAAGCATGCGCTGGCCTATCTGCGCCTGATGGCCAACCCGGACGACGACACCTCCTGGATGCGGGTGGTCAATTTCCCGGCCCGCGGCATCGGCGCGCGCACGCTGGAACAACTGAGCGATGCCGCCCGTGCCCAGGACTCCAGCCTGTTCGGCGCGGTGGCGCGCGTGGCGGGCAAGGGCGGGGCCAACCTGGCCCAGTTCGCCCAGCTGATCGGCCGCCTGGCCCACGAGACCCGCGACCTGCCCCTGCCGGAGCTGGTCGAGCACATGCTCGAGGCCAGCGGCCTGGTGGCGCACTACAAGACCGAACGCGAAGGCGCCGAGCGCCTCGAGAACCTGAACGAACTCATCACCGCAGCCGCGGTGTTCGCCTCGGAAGAAAACTTCGACGGCCTGCCTGCCGGCCAGGTGCCCGACCTGGGGCCCGACGCGCCGCCCGATGGCCTGACGCCGCTGGCCGCCTTCCTGGCGCACGCCGCGCTCGAGGCGGGCGACAACCAGGCCCAGGCCGGCCAGGATGCGGTGCAGCTGATGACCGTGCACGCCGCCAAGGGGCTGGAGTTCGACGCCGTCTTCATCACCGGCCTGGAAGAAGGCCTGTTCCCCCATGAAAACAGCATTCTCGAGCCCGCCGGGCTCGAAGAAGAGCGCCGCCTGATGTATGTGGCGATCACGCGGGCACGCCAGCGGCTGTATCTCAGCCTGGCCCAGAGCCGCATGCTGCACGGCCAGACGCGCTACGCCATGCGCTCGCGCTTTCTCGACGAGATCCCCGAACAGCACCTGAAGTGGCTGACGCCGCGTGCGGGCACGGCCCACGCGCACGCCGGCTTCGGCGGCGCTGCCTGGAACGGCCGCGGCGATGCCTTCGGGCGCCGCCCTACGGGCACCATCGCGCCGCGCACGCCGCGCGGCGTGACCAGCGGCGTGACCGTGGGCGATCGGCAGTATCGTATCGGCCAGGGGGTGCGGCATGCGCGCTTCGGCGACGGCACCATCATCGGCCTGAGCGGGTCCGGCCAGGACGCCCAGGCGCAAATCCAGTTTCGCGACGTCGGCGCCAAGACCCTGGCGCTGGGCATTGCCAAGCTGGACATCATCCAGGGGTGAACACCATGGGCAGGGGCGACGACGAGGCGCAGGCCGAACTTTCGGCACTGCGCGCCGAGATCGATGAAATCGACCAGCAGATCATGCTGCTGCTCGGTGTGCGCTTCCGCTGCACCGACATGATCAACGAGCTGAAGCAGGCCCATGCGCTCGAGCCTGGCGATCCGCGGCGCACCGCGCAGCAGGTCGAGCGCATCCGGCACCTGGCCATCGATGCCGGCGTGCCGCCCGACCTGGCGGCCACCCTGTTGCGCACCATCATCGACACCGTACTGGACAATCATCGCCAGCGGCGCGAACGGCCGTATTCCTGACGGCGGCGGCTTGCCGGCCGGCGGCCGCGCGCCGCCTACCGGATGCCTTCCAGCGCTTCCTGCAGTTCCAGCCAGCGTTCTTCCAGGCCCTGCATGCGCTTGCCCAGTTCGCCGTGCTCGGCCATCACCTGCTGGCGTTCCGCCCGCCGCGCATCCGAATACAGGTCGGCATCGGCAATGACCGCATCCAGCTTCTGCAGCGCGGCCCGGGTCTTGTCCATGTCGGATTCGATCCTGGCCAGCTCGGTCTCCAGCGGCTTGCGCAGGGTGGCCAGCCGCTGGCGCTCTTCCGCCTCGAGCCTGCGCTGGGCCTTGCGGTTCACCGATGCCGCCTCGCCGGAGGGTTCGCGCGCCGACGCGTCGGCGGCTTTTTCCTCGGCGTTGCGCGCCGCCAGCCAGTCCCGGTAGTCTTCCAGGTCGCCGTCGAATTCGCGCACGGCGCCGTCGGCCACGATCCAGAAGCTGTCGACCGTGGTGCGCAGCAGGTGCCGGTCGTGCGAGACCAGCAGCATGCTGCCGGCGAATTCCGCCAGCGCCGCGGCCAGCGCTTCGCGCGTTTCCACGTCCAGGTGGTTGCTGGGTTCGTCCAGCAACAGCAGGTTGGGTTTCTGCCACACGATCAACGCCAGCGCCAGGCGCGCTTTCTCGCCGCCGGACATCGGGCCCACCAGGCCGGTGGCCGCGTCGCCGGAAAAGCCGAAGCCGCCCAGGTAGTTGCGCAGTTCCTGCTCGCGCGTGTCGGGCGCCAGCCGCGCCAGATGCGCCAGCGGCGTGGCGTCCAGGTCCAGCATGTCGAGCTGGTGCTGGTGGAAGTAGCCGATGGCCAGCCCGCGCGAGGCGCGCCGCTGGCCGGCCTGGAGGGGCAGTTCTTCGGCCAGGGTCTTGATCAGTGTGCTCTTGCCGGCCCCGTTGGCGCCCAGCACGCCGATGCGGCTGCCCGCCCGCACCATCAGCGTCACGTCGCGCAGGATCGGCACGGCCTGGCCGGCGGCATCGGTGTAGCCTGCCGACAAGTGCTCCAGCGCCAGCAGCGGGTCGGGCATGTGGTCGGGCGACGGGATGCGGATGTCGATGCCCGCTTCGGCCTGCAGCGGCGCCAGGGCCTGCATGCGCGCCAGCGCCTTGACCCGGCTCTGCGCCTGCTTGGCCTTGCTGGCCTTGGCCTTGAAGCGATCGATGAAGCCCTGCAGCCGGGCCGTTTCGCGCGCCTGCCGTTCATGCGCCAGGGTGGTCTGGCGCAGGCGCTCGGCGCGCTGCGTCAGGAAGTCCTGATAGCCGCCGCGGTAGCGCACCAGCTTGGCATGATCGAAATGCAGGATGGCGCGCGCCACGGCATCCAGGAATTCGGTGTCGTGCGAGATCAAGAGCACCGTGCCGGGGTAGGCGGCCAGCCACTTTTCCAGCCACAGCATCGCGTCCAGGTCGAGGTGGTTGGTGGGCTCGTCCAGCAGCAGCAGGTCCGACGGGGCCATCAGGGCGCGCGCCAGCGCCAGCCGCATGCGCCATCCGCCCGAAAAACTGGCCACCGGCTGCATCCATTCGTGCGGCTTGAAGCCCAGCCCGGCCAGCAGTTGTTCGGCGCGCGACGCGGCGCTCCAGGCATCGGCCTCGACCAGCGCGGATTCGAGTTCGGCGATCTGGGTGCCCTGGTCGTCGCGCAGCGCGGCGCGCTGGGCCTGCAGGTGCCGCAAATGCGTGTCGCCGTCGATCACGAATTCCCGCGCCGGTTGTGCGTCGGCGGCGATTTCCTGCCGCACCCCCGCGATGCGCCAGCCGGCCGGCAGGTCGATCGTGCCGGCATCGGCATCCAGCGCGCCGGTCAGCAGTGCGAACAGCGACGATTTGCCCGCGCCGTTCTTGCCGACGATGCCGACCCGCTCGCCCGGGTGCACGACGAAATCCGCGCCGTCGAGCAGCACCTTGGTGCCGCGGCGCAAGGTCAATCCGGAAGCGCGTATCACGGGGCGGTCGAGTCCTGGGCCAGTTGCTCGCGGCTCAGCAGCAGGATCTGGTCGCTGGCGGCCTCGGTGTCCAGCCATACCGGCTGCAAGTGCGGGAAGGCGGCTTCGAAGTGCGCCCGTTCATGGCCGATTTCGAGCACCAGTACGCCTCGCGGCGCCAGGTAGGCGGGCGCGGCCGCCAGGATGCGCCGCACCAGGTCCATGCCGTCGGCACCGCCGGCCAGCGCCAGGGCCGGCTCGTGGCGGTATTCGTCGGGCAGCACGGCCATCGAGGCGCTGTTGACGTAGGGAGGGTTGCAGACGATGACGTCGTAGGCGCGCGCGGGCAACTGGTCGAACAGGTCGCTGCGATGCAGCGCCAGGCAGTCCTGCAGCCCGTAGTCGGCCACGTTGCGGCGCGCGACCTCCAGTGCGTCGGCCGAGACGTCCACCGCGTCAACCTGCGCCTGCGGGAAGGCCAGCGCCGCCAGGATCGCCAGGCACCCTGAACCGGTGCACATGTCGAGCGCGGCCTGCACGCCGTCGGGTTCGACCCAGGGCGCGAGGCCCTGCGCCAGCAGCTCGGCGATGGGCGAGCGCGGCACGATGACGCGCGCGTCGACGTAGAACCGATGGCCGCACAGCCAGGCTTCGTGGGTCAGGTAGGCCGCCGGCAGGCGTTCGGTCACGCGCCGGTCGATCAGGTCGAGCACGCGCGCGCGTTCGTCGGGCAGCACGCGCGCCTCCAGGAACGGGTCGAGCGTGTCCAGCGGCAGGTGCAGCGCATGCAGCACCAGGTAGACGGCTTCGTCCCAGGCGTTGTCGCTGCCGTGGCCCAGGGCCACGCCGGATTCGCGCAGGCGCGATACGCCATAGCGGACCAGGTCGCGCAGCGTCAACAGTTCGGATCGGGAAGGTGCGGGCATACAGGCGTCGGTCAGCGGGGCAGCAGCAGGTTTTCCAGCGTGCGCCGGTAAATGTTCTTCAAGGGGGCCAGCGAAGCCAGTTCGATGCGCTCGTTCACTTTGTGGATAGTGGCGTTGCACGGGCCGAACTCGATGACCTGGGGGCAGATCTTGGCGATGAAGCGCCCGTCGGACGTGCCGCCGGTGGTCGAGAGCTCGGCCGCCACGCCGGTTTCGGCGCGGATGGCCTCGACCAGGGCGTCGGTGAGCGTGCCGCGCGGCGTCAGGAACGGCTCGCCGCCCAGTTCCCAGTCCAGGTCGTATTCGAGGCCGTGCTTGTCCAGCAGCGTATGCACGCGCTGCTTCAGGCTGTCGGGGGTGCTGGCCGTCGAGAACCGGAAATTGAACAGCACCAGCGCCTCGCCGGGCACCACGTTGGTGGCGCCGGTGCCGGCGCGCAGGTTCGACACCTGGAAGGTGGTGGGCGGGAAGTATTCGTTGCCGCGGTCCCATTCGGTGGCGGCCAGATCGGCCAGCGCCGGCGCCAGCTGGTGCACCGGATTGCGCGCCAGGTGCGGATAGGCCACGTGGCCCTGGATGCCCTTGACGGTCAGCCGGCCCGACAGCGAGCCGCGCCGGCCGTTCTTGCAGGTGTCGCCCAGCGCCTCGCCCGAGGTGGGTTCGCCCACGATGCAGTAGTCCAGCTGTTCGCCGCGGGCTTTCAGCTCGTTGCAGACGATCACGGTGCCGTCGACGGCGGGGCCTTCTTCGTCCGACGTGATCAGCAGGCCGATCGAGCCCGCATGGCCGGGATGCGCCGCCGCGAATTCCTCGGCCGCCACCACGAAGGCGGCGATCGAGCTTTTCATGTCGGCGGCGCCGCGGCCGTACAGGTAGCCGTCGCGTTCGGTGGGCACGAACGGATCGCTGTCCCATTTGTCGCGCGGGCCGGGCGGCACCACGTCGGTGTGGCCGGCGAACACCACCAGCGGCCCGGCGCTGCCGCGCCGCGCCCACAGGTTGGTGACGCCGCCGCGGGCGATGGTCTCGCAGCGAAAGCCGACCTGTTCCAGGCGTTGCGCCAGCAACATCTGGCAGTCGACGTCGTCGGGCGTGACCGACGGGCGGGCGATCAGTTCGCGCACCAGCGCGAGTACGGCGCCGTCGCTCATCAAGCCCTCAGCAGGTCGTTGATGCTGGTCTTGGCGCGGGTCTGCGCATCGACGCGCTTGACGATGACCGCGCACGCCAGGCTGTGCGAACCGTCTTCGGACGGCAGCGAGCCGGGCACCACGACCGAACCCGAGGGCACGCGGCCGTAGGTGACCTTGCCGGTGGCGCGGTCGTAGATCTTGGTGCTCTGCGACAGGAACACGCCCATGGCCAGCACCGAGTTTTCCTCGACCACCACGCCTTCGACGACTTCCGAGCGGGCGCCGATGAAGCAGTTGTCTTCGATGATGGTGGGGTTGGCCTGCAGGGGTTCCAGCACGCCGCCGATGCCCACGCCGCCCGACAGGTGCACGTTCTTGCCGATCTGCGCGCACGAGCCCACGGTGGCCCAGGTGTCGACCATGGTGCCTTCGTCGACGTAGGCGCCGATGTTCACGTAGGACGGCATCAGCACCACGTTGCGGGCGATGAACGCGCCGCGGCGAGCCACCGCCGGCGGCACCACGCGGTAGCCGCCATGCTTGAACGCGGCGTCGCCATATTCGGCGAACTTCAGCGGCACCTTGTCGTAGAACTGCATGGGCGCCTGACCCATCACGGCATTGTCTTGCAGGCGGAACGACAGCAGCACGGCCTTCTTGATCCACTGGTGCACGATCCAGCCGGCCTCGGTTTTCTCGGCAACGCGCAGGCGGCCCAGGTCCAGGGCGGCGATGGTTTGTTCGACGGCCTCGCGCACTTCGGCGCTGGCATCGACGGGCGACAGGTTGCCACGGTCTTCCCAGGCGTTTTCAATGGTGGTCTGCAGGTCGAGAGTCATAACGGCTCAGCTATTCAAGGGTTGGTCAAAGCGTAGTGCTGGCAAAACGGGCAATGCGGCTGGCGGCTTCGACGCATTGCGCCAGGGGCGCCACCAGCGCGATTCGGATGCGGCCCTGGCCGGGGTTGGCGCCATGCGCTTCGCGCGCCAGGAAACTGCCGGGCAGCACGGTCACGCCGGCCTGCGCGTACAGGTCGCGCGCAAAGGCCGTGTCCGAGCCGGGCACCGCTACCCACAGGTAGAACGAAGCCTGCGGGTACTGGGCGCCCAGCGCCGGCTGCAGCAGGGGCACCACGGCCGCGAATTTCTCGCGATACAGCGCGCGGTTCTCGCGCACATGGGCCTCGTCGTTCCAGGCGGCGATGCTGGCGGCCGACACGACCGGGCTCATGGCGCTGCCATGATACGTACGGTACAGCAGAAAGCGCGCCATCAGCGCGGCATCGCCCGCGACGAAGCCCGAGCGCAGCCCCGGTACGTTCGAGCGCTTGGACAGGCTGGAGAACACGACCAGGTTCCTGTAGTCGTCGCGGCCCAGCCGGCGCGCCGCCTGCAGGGCGCCCAGCGGGGCGTCGCCTTCGTCGAAATAGATTTCCGAATAGCATTCGTCGGAGGCGATCGCGAAACCGTGGCGGTCGGACAGCTCGAACAGCGTGCGCCAGTCTTCCAGCGACTGCACGTTGCCGGCCGGGTTGCCCGGCGAGCACACGAACACCAGCCGCGTGCGGCGCCAGGCGTCGGCAGGCACGGCCTGCCAGTCGCAGCCGAAATTGCGCGCCGGATCGGCATTGACGTAATACGGCTGGGCGCCCGCCAGCAGGGCCGCGCCTTCGTAGATCTGGTAGAACGGATTGGGGCAGACGACCAGCGGCTGCTCGGCGGCGTCGATGACCGTCTGCGCGAAAGCGAACAGCGCTTCGCGCGAGCCCAGCACCGGCAGCACCTGCGTATCGGCGTCGGGCGCCGGGATGCTGTAGCGCCGCGCCAGCCATTGGGCAATGGCCGAACGCAGCGCCGGTTCGCCCTTGGTGGCGGGATAGACCGACAGGCCGCCCAGGTTGCCGCACAGGGCTTGCGCGACGCAGGCCGGCGCGGCGTGCTTGGGCTCGCCGATCGACAGGTCGATCGGCGTCAGGCCGGCCGGGGCGGGGCCGGCCGATGCAAGCAGCGTCCGCAGTTTCGTGAAGGGGTAGGGGTGCAGGGCATCGAGGCGCGAGTTCATGGCGCAAGATTTTAGCAAGCAAGCTACAATACCGGGCTTGGCTTTGCGAAGGTGGCGAAATTGGTAGACGCACCAGGTTTAGGTCCTGACGCCGTAACAGGTGTGCGGGTTCGAGTCCCGCCCTTCGCAC
>Ga0182737_1001744_pt1 | contig 20207 bp, 18 predicted proteins | sample eDN5th30CBELigOP_FD_128878 | JGI IMG/M metagenome (GOLD analysis project Ga0182737, IMG submission 128878) | Enriched Organic Plus compost microbial communities from Emeryville, California, USA - eDNA 5th pass 30_C BE-Lig OP (version 2) (version 2) ...
ACCGGGCCCACCGGGCCGACCCAGCCCACAGGGCCGACGGGGCCCACCGGGCCCACCGGGCCGCCGCCCGGAACGCCTCGAGTCAAGCTCAGGGTCAGCCCGGCGGTCACGAAGGTGAAGGCGGGGCGGGTCGCGAAGCTGAAGGCGGTCGTCTTCGCCGCGGGCACAGCGGTGACGTCGGCCAAGGTCTGCGCCACCGTCAGCGGCAAGGCCCGGAAGTTCGTCAAGCCGACCGCCTGCCGCAACATCCGGCGCATCGCCGCGGGCAAGTCGGTGAAGGTCGTCTTCCGGCTCCGGGTCAACCGCCGCGCTCGCGGTGCCTATCCGGTCCGGGTGCTCGTCTCGGGCCCCGGCATCGCCTCCGTCAAGTCGAACAACAAGGTCAAGGTGACCAAGTGAACGCGTTCCAGCGAGACACCCCTCGGATGATCGAACGACCGGTGCGGATCGGCGGAAGCCGCGAGGGCGGCTTCCGGATCGCCCTGGCGCTCTTTACCTGCCTGTTCATGGCCTGGTTCCTGTTCGCGGCCGACCTCGCGGGGGCCGCGACCCCGTACAAGGGAAAGACGAAGGGAGGAAACGCCGTCACCTTCAAGCTCAAGGGCAGGAAGGCGATGAACATCAGGACGCTCGTGCCGACGATCTGCGTCGAGACGACGGGCGGGTATTCCTCGCGCGCCGGGGGAGAGCCGTTCCGTCCCGAGAAGCCGGGGCGGATCGGGAGGACGGTCAAGAGCAAGGCGCTCCAGCCGGCCGCCATGAACCAGGCGATCGAAGCCACGAAGAACTACACGGTGACCCTCAAGCGCAAGGGACGGAAGGTGACGGGGACCCTCAAGCTCAACTTCTCGTTCCTGATCCCGGACCTGTTCACCGGAGCCAAGATCTTCATCTGCTCCGGCTCGACCACGATCACCGCAACGCCCCGGTAGGGGTCCCGACCTCCGGCCGCCCGACGCTCCGCGTGGCGGCCGGAGGTCCGGAGGGGGCGTGGGGTAGGTTCGGGCCCATGAAGATGTTCCAGGGCTACCGGGAGTTCGTCACCCGCGGCAACGTGATCGACCTGGCCGTGGCGGTCGTGATCGGAGCGGCGTTCACGGCCCTCGTCAACTCGGTCGTCGCCGACCTCTTCACGCCGCTGATCGCCGCGGTCATCGGGGAGCCGGACTTCTCGGCTCTCACCTTCACGATCAACGGGTCGGAGTTCACGTACGGGAACTTCATCAACGCGCTGATCTCCTTCCTCTCCATCTCGGCGGTCATCTACTTCTTCGTCGTCGCGCCGATGAATCACCTGAAGAGGGACCAGGAGGCGACCCACCGCGAGTGCCCGGAGTGCCTCTCGGAGATCCCCCTGGGGGCAACCCGCTGCGCCCACTGCACGGCCGAGGTCCCTCCGGCCCCCTGAGCCTCCGATTTTCGGGCCTCAGGGCAGGGGCTTCGAAGGCTTGGCGTTCTTCAGCAGCAGGTTCGAGAGGAGCAGGACCACGGGCCGCTTGCCGTTGTTGGCGGCGCGATGATGGTTGGAGGGCTGCTCGATCAGCCACTGGCCCGCCTTGATCCGGGCGGTCTGACCGGCCCTGATCACTCGCACCTGCCTGGCGTCATCGCCCGGGCCGGCCATCACCCTCGCCCTGCCGGCCTCGACCGTGTAGGTGAGGACGCCGCGCTGGACGAAGCCGAGCTGGGTGCCCTGGTGGAGGTGGAGCGGGATCTTCGCTCCGGGCTGGATCACGACCCGGGAGAGTCCCAGCGCGCGGCCGGGCGCGCCGATCGGGTCGACGATCCGCGCGAGCGAGTTGTACTTCGGGGCGGGCGGTTCGCTCATGGCGGAGATGGCGACCGCCGAACCGCTGCCGAGGGCGATCAGCGCGATGGCCGCGAGGCTCAGCCGGATCCTGCGTCCGGTGCGGTGGTTCCAGTTGATTCGGTTGCCGATCTTCACGACGCCCCCATCTCGAAGTTACGAACGGGGCGCGGCGGGCCGCGGCTCAGACGAACCTGAGCGCCCCGTCGTCGAGACTACCGCGCAGGAGCTCCCGCCGGTCGGAGAAGTAGTTCATGTGGAGTACCCACGGCGACGCGTCCCCGGCGCTCGGGAGGCGCGACTTCGCCCGCTTGATGTAGCCCGACTCGAGATTGAGCAGAGGAACCGTCTCCATGGGCCGTTCGGGCGCGACGGGCATCCCGCCGCGGGCGCCCGACCTCTCTAACTCCGAGATGAACCGGCTCGCGAACCGGGCCACCAGCTCCGACTTGAGCGTCCAGGAAGCGTTCGTGTACCCGACCACGAAGAGGAAGTTCGGCACCCCGGAGAGCATCGCGCCCTTGTAGACGAGCCGATCCGAAGGGTCAACGGGCCGGCCGTCGACGGTCATCGAGATGTCGCCGAAGATCAGGATGTCCAGGCCGGTGGCCTTGACGATCACGTCCGCCTCGATCTCCTGTCCTCCGCGGAGGTGGATCCGGTCCGCGGCGATCCTCTCGACGTGGCCGGTCTCGATCCCGGCCTTCCCCGACGAGAGCGCCTCGAAGAAGTCCCCGTCCGGGGCGAAGCAGACCCGCTCCACCCAGGGGTCGTACGGAGGGACCAGGTGACGCTTCTCGAAGCCGCCGGGAAGCTGCCTGCGGGCGCCGCCGATGAACAGCCGGCGGAACAGGTTCGGGAAGCGGCGGGCGAGGTTGAACTGGGCCATCTCGGTGAGCACGCCCAGCCAACGGACGATCCACGCGGCCCGACGGGGCGAGAATCGCCGATGGATCCAGTCCCCGATCCCGCCGGAGTCGGGGACGCTGACGACGTAGCCGGGCGAGCGCTGCAACATGGTCACCCGGGCGCCGCGCTTGGCCAGCGCCGGCACGATCGTGACGGCGGTGGCCCCGCTGCCGATGACTACCACCCGGCGGTCGCGCAGGTCGAGTCCTTCGGGCCACTGCTGGGCGTGGAACAGCTCGCCCTCGAACTCGTCTTCCCCGGCGAAGGCAGGGTCGTGGCCCCGGTCGTACCGGTAGTAGCCGGTGCAGCCGATCAGGAAGCGGCAGCGCAGGGGCGACCCTCCCTCGATCCCGACCGTCCAGCGGGCGCTCTCGCCGTCCCAGTCGGCGGACGTGACCCGCTGGCCGAAGCGGATGTGGCGATCGATCCCGAACTCGGCCGCGGTCGCCTCGATGTAGTCGCGGATCTCGGGGCCCGAGCCGAAATGCCGCACCCCGGTCCAGGGGCGAAACGAGTAGGCGAAGGTTCCCATCCCCGAGTCGGACCGGATGCCCGGATAGCGGAAGAGGTCCCAGGTTCCCCCGATCCGCTCCCGCGCCTCGATCAGGGCGTAGGTCAGCCCCGGGTGCTCCAGTCCGATGCGGTGGGCCATCGCGACGCCGGACAGCCCGGCGCCGACGATGACCACGTCCAGTTCTTCGATTTCCCCGCTCACCCGGGGAAGGGTATTAGAGGCCGTACGAGCGCCCGATCACCTCGAGCATGACCTCGTCGGTGCCCGCGCCGATCCGATTCAGCCGGATGTCGCGGTAGTGCCGCTCGACCTCGTACTCCTCCATGTAGCCGTAGCCGCCGTGGATCTGGATCGTCTGGTCGGCGACGTCGCAAGCCATCTGGGCCGAGAGCAGCTTGGCCATCGAGATCTCCCGCACGGGGTACTCGCCGTTGTTGACCCGCCACGCCACCGTGTAGGTGAACTGCTTGCTGGCCTCGATCCTGGTCGCCATGTCGGCGATCTTGTGGCGGATGGCCTGGAACTTGCCGATCGGCCGGCCGAAGGCGTTGCGATCCTTCGCGTACTCGATCGCCGTCTCGAGCAGCCGCTCGGCCGAGGCGTTGGAACCGGCCGCCGCGACCAGCCGCTCGCTCTGGAGCTCCCAACTGATGTGGTAGAAGCCCTTGCCGACCTGGCCGAGCACCGAGTCCGCCGGGACGCGGAAGTCCTCGAAGGTCAGCTCCCCGGTGTCGGAGGCGTGCATGCCCATCTTCTCCAGGTTCTTGGCGACCGAGAAGCCGGGCAGGTCGTTGCCGTCCTCGTCCCGGATGTCGATCAGCATCAGGGTGATGCCGTCGTGGCCGGCGTTCGGGTCGGTCTTGGTCACGAGGACCATGAAGTCGGCCCGGGCCGCGTTGGTGATGAAGGTCTTGGAGCCGTTGATCACGTACTCGTCGCCGTCGAGGATCGCGGTGGTCCGGATGTTCGCCACGTCGGAGCCGGCGCCGGGCTCGGTGATGCCGAGCGCGCCGATCCGGTCGCCGGCGATGCCGGGGGCCAGGTACTTCCGCTTCTGCTCCTCGGTGCCGAGCAGGTGGATCGGGGGGAGAACCATGTCGGTCTGGACCGCGAAGCCCATGCCGAGCCCGCCGGACCCCGCGTGGCTCAGGGCCTCGGCCCGGACCAGCGAGTAGTAGTAGTCGCCGCCCTGCCCGCCGTACTCCTCGGGGAAGCAGAGCCCGAGATAGCCGAGCTCGCCCGCACGCTTCATCGCGGAGTCGGGCCACTTGGTCTTCTCCCACTCGTTGCGATGCGGGTAGAGCTCCGTCTTGACCCAGGCAGTCATCGACTCCCGGAGGTCCTCGTGTTCCTGGGTGAAGATGAAGTGCTTCTGGGCCGCTTCGAAGTCGGGCTTGATGACGGTGTCTGACACTGGTCTCTCCTCGATGAAGGCGAAAAGGATCGGTTCGAATCTAGAAAGTGGACAGTAACACTTTCTACTCTCAACTAGCTGGTATCTTTGCGGCCATGAGCCAAGCCAGTCCCACCTTCGAGAAGATCCGGTACGAGGTCGCCGATCGCGTCGGCACGATCACGCTGGACGACCCAGACACGCGCAACGCCCTCTCCGATCAGCTCCTGGGAGAGCTGATCTCGGCCCTGAAGCTGGCCCGGGAGGACGACGCGGTCCGGGTCGTCGTGCTGGCCTCCTCCCACGAGAAGGTGTTCTCGGCCGGCGGCAACCTGGCCGCCTTCGGCGGGGACGCCAACGCGGTCCAGAAGTTCGAGGGCGCCGACAACTTCGTCGAGGCGTTCAAGCTGTTCGGCCGCCTCGGCAAGCCGTCGATCGTCGCCGCCAAGGGGCACGTCCTGGCGGGCTCGCTGGGGCTGGCCCTGGCCTGCGACCTGATCGTGGCGAGCGAGGAGGCCACCTTCGGGACCCCCGAGATCACGGTGGGGCTCTTCCCGTTCATGATCATGGCGCTCATCTACCGCAACGTGGGGCGCAAGAAGACCAACGAGATGCTGCTCCTGGGCGAGCGCCTGACCGCGGAGGAGGCGCGGCAGGAGGGGATCGTCAACAAGGTCGTGAAGGCCGGCGAGTTCGACGCGGCCGTGGCCGAGTGGGCGGCGATGCTGGCCGCCAAGTCGCCGCTGATCATGAAGCTGGGCAAGGACGCGATGTGGCGCCAGATGGACATGGGCCTGTCCGACGCCCTCGACTACCTGCGCTCCCAGCTCGCGATCGAGCTCTCGAGCGAGGACGCGATCGAGGGGGTCAAGGCCTTCTTCGAGAAGCGCGAGCCCGAATGGAAGGGACGCTGATGGGCGAGAACGAAAACGGTGCGGCCGCGCCCAGCAACCTCCTGCCGGGGACGGCGCCCCTCGCGGCGCTGACCGAACAGCTCCACGAGCGCCGCGGCAAGGCCCGGCTCGGGGGCGGCCTGGAGAAGATCGAGAAGCAGCACGAGCGCGGCAAACTCACCGCCCGGGAGCGGATCGACCTGCTGATCGACGAGGGGACGTTCAACGAGATCGGCATCCACGGACGCCCGCACTACTCGCAGCCCGCGATGCGGGACAAGGACGCCCCGGCGGACGGGGTCGTCACGGGCTGGGGCGACGTCGACGGCCGGCCCGTCGCGGTCGTCGCATACGACTTCACGGTGATGGCGGGCTCCATGGGCCAGACCGGCGAGATCAAGGTGACCAGGATCAGGGAGATGGCGCTGCAGAAGCGGATGCCATTGGTCTGGTTGCTCGACTCCGCCGGGGCCCGGATCCAGGAGGCGGCGGGCTCCCTGTTCGCCGGCTCCGGCCACCTGTTCCGTGAGGAGGTCCAGATGTCGGGAGTGGTGCCGATGGTCGCGGCGATGATGGGACCCTGCGCCGCGGGCACCGCTTACATTCCCGGCCTGTCGGATTTCGTTCCCATGGTGGTAGGGCAGGGAGCGATGGCGCTGGCCGGGCCGCATCTGGTCAAGGCGGTGACGGGCGAGGAGATCGAGATGGAGGACCTGGGCGGGGCGAAGGTCCATTGCCGCAAGTCCGGGGTCGGAGACCTCGAGGTCAAGGACGACCCCGAATGCATCGCCTCGATCAAGAAGTACCTCAGCTACTTCCCCAGCAACTGCGAGCAGAAGCCCCCGGCGGTCGAGACGGAGGACCCGGAGGATCGCGGCTCCGACAGGCTGCTGGAGATCATCCCCGAGTCGCCCCGCACCCCGTACAACATGTACGAGGTGATCGAGGAGATCGTCGACGACGGGGACTACTTCGACATCAAGCCGAGGTTCGCGAAGTCGCTGATCACCTGCCTCGCCCGGATGGGCGGAATGCCGGTCGGCATCGTCGCCAACCAGCCCAAGGTGCTGGGCGGCGTGCTCGACGTCGACTCGGCGGACAAGGCCGCCCGGTTCATCAACCTCTGCGACGCGTTCAACATCCCGCTGCTCTTCCTCCAGGACGTGCCCGGCTTCCTGGTCGGCTCCAAGGTCGAGCAGCAGGGGATCATCCGTCACGGCGCGAAGATGCTCTACGCGGTGAGCCGCGCCACGGTGCCGAAGATCACGGTGCTGGTCCGCAAGGCCTACGGCGCGGGCTACTACGTGATGTGCGGCCGCGCCTACGAGCCCGACCTGATCGTCGCCTGGCCGGGGGCCGAGATCTCGGTGATGGGCGCCGAGGGTGCGGTCAACATCATCGGACGCTCGGCGATCGAGGCCTCGGACGATCCGGAGGCGACCCGCGAGGCGATGCTGAACGCGGTCCGCCAGCAGATCGACCCCTACATCGCCGCCGGCAACGCGATGATCGACGACATCATCGACCCCCGGGAGACCCGCCAGACGGTGATCCGGGGCCTGCGGATGGCCAAGGACAAGCACGTAGAACGGCCCTGGAAGAAGCACGGGGTGATGCCGGTATGAGCGGCTGGATCGAGCTCCGCCTCCAGCACGAGCAGCCCGCCCTGGACGGACTGATCACCTTCGACGGCCAGACGGTCGAGGTGTTCGGATTCAACGACGTCCGTTCGGTCAGGCTGCCGCTGCCGCTGATCGAAGAGGTGAAGGTCAGCTTCAAGAGCGGTTTCATCGCCCAGCCCAACATCACCTTCGAGGGCAGGAACGGCGGCATGGGATACGTCCAGGCCTTCGAGGTCCCGGACGCACGCCGCCCCGAGATCGAATCGTTCGTCGAGAAGGTGAACGCCGCCATCCGGACACGCGCCTAGGCGCCGACAGGAGAAGAGAATGAGCAAGTTCGAAGACCCCGTGATCATCAGCAACTCGATCTCGGGCGTTATCGCCAACCGCGAACAGTGCCCGGCGATCCCCTACACGCCGGAGGAGTACGCCGCGGAGGCCCGTCGCGCGGTCGACGAGGGCGCGAGCCAGATCCACATCCACGCCCGCAAGCCGGACGGCACGCCCTCCTACGAGATCGAGGACTTCCGGGCGATCACCGAGGCGATCAAGTCCGAGTGCCCCGACGTGATCATCAACTACTCCACGGGGGCGATCGGGGTCCCCATCGAGAAGCGGATCGCGTACCTCGAGGCCTGCCGCCCCGACGTGGCCGCCCTCAACATGAGCTCCATGAACTACGCGAAGTACTCGCGCCGGCGCAAGGACTTCGTCTTCAAGGCCGTGTTCGAGAACTCGTTCGACACGATCATCGAGTTCATCACCGCCATGAACGAGCTCGGGATCAAGCCGGAGCACGAGTGCTTCGACGCGGGCCACGTCGCCAACCTCGACCCGCTTTACGACATGGGGTTGATCCAGGCGCCGTCGCAGATCTCGCTCGTGATGGGGGTGACGGGCGGCATCCGGCCGACCCCCCGCAACGTCGCGGTGATGGCGGACCAGGTGCCCGGCGGGGCCGAGGGCCCCAACAACTGGCAGGTGATCGGCATCTCGCGCGACCAGTGGAAGCTGCTCGCCGCGGCGATCACGCTCGGCGGGAACGTCCGGGCGGGGGTGGAGGACAACCTCTACCTGCCGGACGGGACCATGTGCAGGTCGAACGGCGAACTGATCGCCAAGGCCCGCGAGATGGTGGAGGACTCGGGCCGCCGGGTGGCGACGATCGACGAGGCCCGGGCGATGCTCGGGCTGGGGGCCGCGTGATCCTCCCGCTCTCCGGCATCCGCGTCCTCGACCTGACCCGGCTCCTGCCGGGCGGCTTCTGCTCGCAGATCCTGGCCGACTTCGGGGCCGAGGTGATCAAGGTAGAGGACACCGGGCCGGGCGACTACATCCGGTACGCGCCGCCGCTGCACGAGGTGACCGATCCCGAGGCCGGCGCGGACGAGGGCGCGACCCGATCCGGGCTCTACCTCTCGCTCAACCGCAACAAGCGCTCGATCCGGCTCGACCTGAAGAGCGACGCGGGCCGCGCGGCGTTCCACCGCCTCGTCCCGACGGCGGACGTGGTCCTCGAGGGGTTCAGGCCGGGGGTGGCGGGCCGGCTCGGCGTCGACTACGAGACGCTGAGCGAGATCAACCCGGGCCTCGTCTACTGCTCGATCTCCGGTTACGGCCAGGACGGACCGTCCCGGGGCCGGGCGGGGCACGACCTGAACTACCTGGCCGCCACCGGGCTGCTCGCGATGACCGGCCAGGCGGACGGCCCGCCGATCCAGCCGGCGGGCCAGATCGGCGACCTGGGCGGCGGCGCGATGAACGCGGCCGTGGGCATCCTCCTCGCCCTGTTCGAGAGGCAGCGCAGCGGCGAGGGGCAGGCGGTCGACATCTCGATGACGGACGGCGCCTTCGCCTGGCTCGCCATGGCCGCCGGGGCGACCCTGGCCGACGGGCAGAGCCCGCGGCGGGGGGAGGTGCTCCTCGGGGGCGGGGTGCTCTGCTACCTGACCTACGAGGCGGCCGACGGATGGGTGAGCTGCGGCGCCCTCGAGCCGAAGTTCTGGCACGCGTTCTGCCACGGCACCGGGCACCCCGAGTTGATCGAGGTCCAGTTCGAGCGGCCGGGGGGCGAGGCCTGGGAAAAGGTCGCGGCGGTGTTCCGGGAGCGCACGCGGGCCGAGTGGAAGGCCTTCAACGACGAGCACGACTGCTGCGTCGAGCCGATCCTGGAGCTGGACGAGGCGCTCGAGTCGGAGCTCTTCGAGGCTCGGGGGATGATCGCCGAGTTCGAACAGCCCGGCGTCGGACGGGTCCGGCAGATCGGGTCCCCGCTGAAGCTGAGCCGAACCCCCGCGGCGGAGCCCTCGGCCGCGCCCGGGATCGGGGCCGACACCCGCGAGGTCCTCGCCGCCGCCGGCTTCGACGAGGCGGAGATCGCCGCGTTGTTCGAGTCGGGCGCCGCCGCCGGGCCGGGCGGGGGGACCGCGACGGAGTTCCGGGCGTGAGCCGGGAGAAGACCGAAGAAGAGCTGCTCAAGATGTCCGAGCTGGTCGAGGCGTCCGGAGTGCCCGCCCCGACCATCAAGCACTACCTGCGCGAGGGGCTCCTGCCCGACCCCGTCAAGACCAGCCGCAACATGGCCTGGTACCGGCCGGAGACGGTCGAGCGGATCCGCCTGATCAAGCGCCTCCAGGAGGAGCGGTTCATGCCGCTCAAGGCGATCCGGACCCTGTTGGACGAGGACCCGGCCCAGGCGGAGGCCATGCTGGAGGTGGAGGACCGGATCCTCGAGCGGGCTCTCGCCGGCGAGCGGAAGCGGACCAGCGCCGCCGAGGTCGAGAGGTACGGCGTCCCGAAGAAGGCACTCGACCGCCTGGCCGAGATCGGGATCCTCACCCCCAACTCCCGCGGATACTCGCCGTCCGACGTGGAGATCATCGAGGCGATGTCGCGCTTCCGGGCGGGTGGGTACGACGAGCAGATCGGCTTCACCGTCTACGACACCCTCCGCTACAAGCACGCGCTCGAGGCGCTGGTCAAGGAGGAGGTCGACGTGCTGATGGAGCGGCTCGAGGGGGAGCTCTCGCCGGAGCGCGCGGTGGAGCTGATCGAGGCCGGCGCCGAACCGCTCAAGGACCTGATCGCGGCCCTCCACACCAAGCTCATGGTCGAGGAAGTGGACCGGCGCCGACGCTGACCCCTCCTTCGACGCGGATGACGAGCTCGTCTTCATGGGCGGCGACGCCGGTTCCGCCGCGCCGGAGGGCACAAAGCCCCCGGCCGGCGTCGACGGCCAGAGCGGCGTCAAGGTCGCCGTCGACGATCCCGTCGCCGGCGGCAGCGCCGTCGTCTACCTGTTCAAGGCGACCGGCGAGGCCGACCAGTCCGGCGGCAAGGACTACGTCCAGTACGACTTCAAGCTGACCGACCTGACCGCGGGCCAGACGCTCAAGGACGACTACGGGTACTTCACCTCGGTCAACACCGAGGATTCGACGGTCGAGACCGCCAACTATCGCCTCCACTCGTTCGACCGCTGGATGGAGGACGAGCTGAAGGTCAAGGTCGGGAACTCGACCCAGGCCGACATCCTCGACCGGGAGGTCGCGCAGGCCACCAAGTTCGCCTGCGTCCGCAGCGAGTACACGTTCTCCGGCCGCTGGCTCCAGGACTCCTGGGCCGGCAATGACGCCGCGACCGACGACGAGGGCACCTACGTCGCGGTGATCGACGGCCCGGTGCGCGCGATCCGCTCGTACATGGGCGCGAACTCCGGCCCGTACGTCCAGCGGGAGCACATCTACTACGCCGACCACGAGCAGAACACGGTCTTCCTGCGGGTCCACCCGATGACGGACCTCTACTCGTGGACCGACTACTCGGACGACGCGATCGGGATGACCTACCGCGACGCCAAGAACGCGGCCGGCGTGACGGTGGACGGCAACCCCGACTCGGTCACCCCGACCACGTCCGAGGACATCGCCAACGGCGCGTACTCGTGGCAGCAGCTCTCCGGCCCGCAGGGCACGCTCAGCACCGTCGTCGGCGCCGACACGGACATCCCGGACGCGAACTTCGGCAACTACTACCTGGACGACTCGACTCCCGACGGTGCCGACGAGGTCCAGTGCGGCGGCGACGGCAAGTCGATCGGCGCCAGCGGGTTCGGGATCCTCGGCCCGGTGGTTCCGAACACCGATCCCCGCCTCGGCACCTTCAACAACCTGACCGTGAAGCGCACCCGTTACTTCGGGGCACCGAGCGAGGGTGTGGCGGAAGCCGAGAATTACACGCAGCGGGTCTCGAAGCCGCTGGCCGCGATCGCGACCTCCAACCCGGTGACGGGCGGCCCCGCCCCGGCTCCGAAGCTGAAGGTGAGCTTCCCGGGCAGGAAGGCGAAGGCCGTGAAGGGCAAGGTCTACCGGGTCAAGGTCCGGGTCGCGAACCGCGGAAACCTGGCCGCCAAGAAGGTCAAAGTCTGCGCCCGCAGCCCGAAGCTCCGCGGCAAGGGCCGCTGCGTCCGGATCGGCGCCGTCAAGGCGGGCAAGAACAAGACCACCACCATCAAGGTGAGGGTCAAGTCGCGGGCCGCCGGCCGCAAGCTCAAGATCAAGGTGAACGTGACCAGCGCGACCGCCAAGGCGCGCGCCAACGGGAAGCTGAAGGTCGGCCTCAAGCGTCGACGCTGAATCGTCCCGGCCGGTTCGGCTCCCGCCCGGGGTTGGACCGGCCGTCCTAGGAATGACCGTGGGGTACGTCCGGGTCGGGCCGCTGGTCCGGCCCGGTCACCTTGCGGCCCTCGACCGTGACGTCCGGCCGCTCGTACTCGAAGGTGCCGCGCGTCACCGAGACGACCTGCTCCGCCAGCTTCGCCCCGTCCCGCGGATTGACCGGGGTGGCGCTGATCCGCAGCACCACCTCGTCGCGGTCGACCTCCTCCAGCTCGATCCTGGGCGGCCGAAGCGTCGGCACCGTGATCGCCTGGCGCAGCATGTCCTGCACTGTGGCCGGGCTCAGGTGGCTGTCGAAGCGCGCCCGCAGGTCGATGCTCTCCGGTTCGCGTAGCGGTTCCACCGCCAGCAGGAGCAGCAGGTTGTTCGGGATCATCATCCGGTCCTGGCCCTTCAGGATCGACGTGTAGAAGAGTCCGAGCGAGCTGACGGTGCCCTCGACCGAGCCGGCGAGCGGGCCGCCCGTCAGCCGGACCCGTTCCCCGACCCGGAAGGGGCGGGTGCTCTGGAGGACGACCCCGGCGAACACGTTGCCGAGCGTCTGCTGGGCGGCGAGACCGAGGACGATCGCGGTGAAGGCGCCGCCGACGGCCAGCGTCGCCGGTTTCACGCCGGCGATCCCGAGTGCGATCAGCCCGACCAGCAGGATCGCCAGCAGCCGGATCGCGAAGGCGACCGTGCCCGCCGTGCCCGGGTCGAGCCGGCGCAGGATGAACGGCATCAGGGCCCGGCCGAGCGAGGAGGCGAACCCCCAGCCGAAGGCGAAGAGCAGCAGGGCGGTCGCGATCCGCGCCTCGGTGCCGTAGCCGGGGGCGATGTCCCGACGGTGGTCGAAGGCGACGAGGACCGCGGCGATCAGCAGGCCGAACAGGATGAGCCGGGGCCAGTTGCGACCCCGTTCGCGTTCGGCGATCTCCTGGCCCAGCCCGGCCTCGTGCCACTGGTGGGACCGGGTCTCGAACATCCACCGGGGCATCTGGGCCCGCGTGCGCTCGGCCTTTCGTCTCTCGCGTTTGGAAGCCACGGGCCGTCACCATACAAAGCGGCCCGCGGCTCTCCCCGGAGGATCCCTAGGGGAAACCCTTCCAACCGGCGGCGTAGCAGGGGTCGTTCCCGCACGGGTTCGTGATCTTGCCGTTCGTCTTGAGGAAGTCCGCGATCTGCTTGCGGACCAGCGGCGAGCTGCGGATCACCGTGTCGTGCGGGTCGATGCCGCTCCCGGCGTCCAGGCCGTCGCTCGACTCGCTGGTGACCGGAGACGTGTTCGTGAGCGGCGCGGGCTCGGTGCCGTACAGGACGCCGGACTCGATCCGCTCGGGACCGATGTCCCACACGAAGAACCCGTTTCCGTCCGCCGCCGGGCCGGAGAGGTCGCCGAGGATCTCGTGGCCGTAGAACGGCTCGATCAGCCCGGCGGGGTGACGGTCCCCGTCGACCACGCCCGAGGCCAGTCCGCCGATCCCGGTCCGGAGCGGCGCCCCGATCGTCCGCGCCTCCACCTCGGTCGCCACGTTCGCCACCTGGTGGTCGCCGTAGGCCATCACGATCAGGACCTTGTGGGCGGGCGTCCCGGGAAGCGGGTCGCTCGTCATGTTGTTCGCGTAGCCGTTCGGCTCGCCACGGTCCCACATCGTCTGCATCAGCGAGAAGATCGCGGGCCGCTCGATCTCCTTCGGGTACTGCGGGTAGAGGATCAGCGAATAGGTCTCGAAGTCCGTGCTGCGGGTGAGGAGCGTCGAGTAGTTCATGCCCGGCACGTAGAGCACCGACCGGGTGAAGTCGGTCGCCACCGCGGTGAGCGCCCCGCCGGCGATTCCGCCCTGGCTGTTCCCGTAATAGAAGAGGTCGTCGGTGTCGATGACGCTCTCGCCGTCGAACCGGAACGCGGGATCGGCGGCGAAGCCGTCCGGGTGGATCAGGAGACGGCCCAGGAACAGGAAGTTGAGGAAGCCCTGCTGGAGCCGGTCGGGCATCGCCGGGAAGTTGGTCAGGTCGAGCAGCGCCGGGAGGGCGGCGAACGGCACGTCCTCGGCCGCCATCCCGACCCAGTCGGTGCCGCAGACCAGCACGTTGTTCTCGGTGCCTAGCTGGCGGATGTTGCGGCTGGTCACCTCGTTGATCGAGCCGAACAGGCCGTGCCCGTACAGGGACGGCCTGGCCTCCTGGTCGACCACCCAGGTGTCGGGATCGCTGTCGGGGTCGTTGCCGTCCACGTACTCGACCGCGGAGCGCGGGACGTTGCAGACGAACCTGGCGTCCATCGTGTTGCCGGGAATCCGGACCGGCTTCTGGTCGGCGTCGAGGTCGAAGGTCGAGCCCGAGGGGCACCCGGCTTCGTTCAAAAAGCAGGGAACCTTGACCGTGCCCTTGATGACGCGGATGTCCTCCTCGCCGTTGCCGGAAGTGTCGGTCCCGTAGTCCGTGACCTCGGTGATGGTGTAGTCGGGGGCCTCGCCCTGGACCAGGCCGTCGGTGAGGTCGGTGTCGCCGAGCTCGGCGAAGGCGCGGTCCCGGATCGAGAGCATGCGACCGTTCAGGTTCTCGGAGCTCGCGACCGTGAAGTCCCAGGCCAGGTACAGCGAGCCACGCTCGATTCCCGCCCCGGCCAGGGTCGTGAAGATCGACTCGAAGTGATCGCGGCGGCCCTCGATCGTCTGGTTCGACGTGCGATCGGCATCGCGGTACACGCGGAACCCGGCCGGGGCCTCGATCCGGTTCCCGGAAGCATCCTTCAGGTTGCGGATCGCGACGACGTAGCGGTGCCCGTTCTCGAGGTTCTTGCCGGGCCGGATGATCAGGTTTCGGGTCTCGTCGCTGGTGGCGTTGCTGTCGAGCTCGGCCCAGATCAGCTGCCGCTTCCCGGTCGCCGCATCGATCAGGACGACGGGCTGGGACGGCTCGAAGGCCTTGCTCATCTGCCCCAGCGGGACGATCCCGGACTGGTCGAACGCCACCTGATTGTCCATGCCCGGGATCCGCACGGCGACGAGCGGTCCGGGGCTGAAGCCGTCGGATTGGTTCAGGGCGTCGACGCCGACCGGCGTCCCCTCCACGTTGGTCGGGGTCGACCCGGGGGAGAGGTCGAGCCGCTTGCCGGTCGCGGAGGAACCGTCCTCCCTCGTGTAGAAGTCGTTCGGGAAGGGCGCCAGGCAGGCGTTGCCGGGGCCGGCGATGAAGTCACAGTCGGCGGCGCGGGTCAGGTCGATCCCGGGCGGCACGGCGCAGAGCGACTTCTGGGAGGTCAGCTTCCTCTTCGACTTGGCCTTGCGGGACTTGCCGCGCGCCCCGTACCGGGCCGTGATCGCGACGCCCGGGGAGCCGCAGTCGCTCACCACACGGCGGCCGTGAGCGTTCAGCTTGAGGGTGACGACCCGCGCGCGGTTCGCCCTGATCCGGACGGTCTTCGCGACGAAGGCGTTCGCGGGCTTCGGCGACCATCCGACCCAGGCGGTGCCCGCGAGACGGACCTTGACCCGGGACTTCCGGACCTTCTTCGGAGCGGATCGCTTGACGCGGACCTTGACCTTCACCTTCACGGCCCCGGCGGCCCGGACCGGGCCCTGCGCCCGGGCCTGGGTCTTGACCGTGACCTTGACGGCCTTGCCCTTCGCCTTGCCGGCGTTCGCGGCGGCCGGCATCGCGACAAGCAGCGCCGCCAGGCTCGCCAGCGTCAGCAGCAGTCGGAATCGCTTCATCTCTCTCCCCACTCCCTCTCGATTTTCTCCCGGGGGCCCGAGGCCCACCCCTCGATGTTACCGCCGGTCCCGGCCCCGGCAAGTGGAACGGGACCGATCTTCGGGAACGGAAACGTTCGGAAGCGGCTGTATGCTGAAACCGCTCCGAGGCGACGTCTCGGGGTTTGCATGAGGGAACGGAGCGGCGGCCAGGGAGCCGCCTCGACTCGATTAGGAGAGAAGACTTGAAGCTGTTGAGACTCATGACCGTCCTTCTGGCCATGTCCGTGGCCTTCGGGATGGGCGCCGCGGGCGCGACCGCCAAGCCCAGCATCGCCAAGCAGGCGAAGAAGGCCTGCAAGAAGAAGAAGGGCAAGGCCAAGCGGAAGTGCGTGAAGAAGAAGGTCAAGCGCCTCAAGGCGAAGGCCAAGCGTGAGCGCCTGAAGGAGCTGAAGCGTCCCGGTGTCACGATCCGGACCACCGAGGGTGGCATCCCGCGCATCGTCGCCGACGGATGGCGCGGCCTCGGCTACGGCTACGGCTACGCGCTCGCCAACGAGAACATCTGCTCGATGGCCGACATCTACACCACGGTGCGCGGCGAGCGTTCCAAGTACTTCGGTCCCGAAGAGATGTGGCAGCTGACCGGCAACGGCCAGCCCTACAAGAACATCGACGCGGACTTCGCCCACAAGCGGGTCATCGCCGAGAAGACGATCCCCGCCCTGCTCAAGCAGAAGCCGCCGAACGGCCCCCGTCCGGAGGTCAAGCAGGTCATCGACGGATACGTCAAGGGCTACAACGCCTGGCTGAACAAGAACAAGAACAAGATCCAGGACGCGACCTGCGCCGGCAAGCCGTGGGTCAAGAGGATCACGAAGCTCGACGCGTACCTGCGGTTCTACGAGCTCGCCGGCATGGCCAGCTCGGGAGTCGCCGTCGAGGGCATCGCCACCGCGCAGCCGCCGAACGGCAACGCGCTCTCGGCTCCGGCCGAGACCCCGGACGCCGCGGATCTCGCGGGCCTGGACAAGCCGACGGCGATCGGCTCCAACGCGGTCTCGCTCGGCAGCCAGGCGACGTCCACGGGCAAGGGCATGCTTTACGGCAACCCCCACTTCCCGTGGCAGGGCTCCGAGCGGTTCTTCCAGTCGCAGCTGACCATCCCCGGGAAGATCAACGTCTCGGGCGGCAGCCTCCTGGGCAGCCCGGTCGTCCAGATCGGTCACACCCGGAACGTGGCCTGGAGCCACACGGTCTCGACCGCGAGGCGCTTCGCGTTCTTCCGTGAGGACCTCGTGCCGGGCAACCCGACCCAGTACCTCGTCGACGGCAAGCCGGTCGACATGCAGAAGACGGTCGTCACCGTCGACAAGGGCAACGGCGCGACCGAGACCCGGACGCTCTACTCGACCAAGCACGGCCCGATCTCGACCGAGGTCCAGGGTCAGAACCTGTTCGCCTGGTCCGCCGACAACGCCTACTCGCTGTTCGACGCGAACGCGAACAGCCTGCGCGTCGTCAACCAGTTCTTCGCGTTCAACCGCGCCCAGAGCGTGGCGGACATGAAGAAGGCGCTGTACCGCTACCAGGGCGTGCCGTGGGTAAACACGATCGCGGCCGACTCCAAGGGCAACGCGATGTACGCCGACATCTCGGTCGTGCCGAACCTGACCGACGCCCGCGTCGAGCAGTGCAACACGCCGGGCTTGGGCGCGATCGCCTGGGATCAGTTCAAGGTCGCCGTCCTCGACGGCTCGACCTCGAGCTGCGACATGCAGAAGGCGCCGGGTGCCGTGATCAAGGGCGTCCTGCCTCCCGATCAGATGCCGCTCCGAATCCGCAAGGACTTCGGGTCGAACATGAACGACAGCTACTGGCTGTCGAACCCGAAGGACCCGATCACCGGGTACCCGAGCATCATCGGCAACGAGGGCACGGCCCGGTCGCTCAGGACCCGGAACGGCCTCAACCAGATCGAGGAGCGCCTCGCCAACGGCGGCAAGTTCACGCCGGTCACGCTGCGGCAGTTCATCGACGGCGACCGGCACTACGGGGCCGAGCTGCTCATCCCGCCGCTGGTGGCCTACTGCAAGGCGAACCCGGTCATCGACGGGACGGACGTCAGCCAGGCCTGCTCGGTACTCGAGAACTGGGACCTGACCGACAAGCTCGACTCGCCCGGCGCCTACCTGGGCCGTCAGGTGATCAGCAACCTGCTCGGCGTGCCGGGCGGCCCCTGGGCCACCCCGTTCTCCGTGAACGACCCGGCCCACACCCCGAGCGGCCTCGACACGTCGAAGCCGGACGTGGGCCTCTCGCTGGTCAAGGCGATCAACTACATGAACGGGAAGGGCATCCCGCTGGACGCGAAGTGGCGTGACTACCAGTACGTCACCAAGGCCGGCGAGAAGATCCCGATCCCGGGCGGTCCCGGCGGCCAGGGCGCGTTCAACGTGATCTCGGCGAATCGCAACAAGGACAACGGTCACTACGACACCGTCGAGCACGGGTCCAGCTTCATCATCATGGCCTCGATGACCGGCGCCAAGTGCCCGAACGTGAAGACGATCCTCACGTACTCGCAGGCCGCCACGAACGAGAAGTCGCCGCACTTCGCGGACCAGACCAGACTGTTCAGGGACAGCAAGTGGCTGAACGACCGCTTCTGCGCCGCGCAGCAGAAGAAGTCGCCCGGCCTCAAGGTCACCCGCCTGAACGGCGGGGCCAAGGCGGTGAAGAAGGGCTGGTAGGCGCGGCCTACTGAAGTCGGAGGAGCCCCGGGGCGGCGGTGCTGTCCCGGGGCTTCGTCTTTCGGGCCCGGCTCGGCCTATACTTGGGGGCCTGATTGACGTGTCAATCAACTTGGCATCTCGGTCAGTTCTCCGATGCGAGCCGCTGTCGTACAGATCAACTCGGGCGCCGACCGCCCCCGCAACATCGAGGCGGCCGACGGCCTGGTGCGAGCGGCCGCGGCCGACGGCGCCGAGCTGGTCGTCCTCCCGGAGAAGTGGTCGCTCCTCGGCGACGGCAAGGCCCTGGCCGAGGGCGCCGAGGGCCTGGACGGAGAGGCGCTGACCGCCGCGCGCGGCTGGGCCACCGAGCTCGGGATCGACGTTCTCGCCGGCAGCTTCACGGAGGCGGCCGAACGGGGCATGCCGACCAACACGTCGGTGCTGGTCGACCCCCGCGGCGTCGTCGTCGCGGAGTACCGGAAGCTCCACATGTTCGACGTCGAGGCGGGAGGGGTCGAGTACCGCGAGTCCGAGCACGAGCGGGCCGGGGACCGGCTCTCGGTGGGCCGGGCGGGAGACCTGACGATCGGGCTGACCGTCTGTTACGACCTCCGCTTCCCCGAGCTCTTCCGCGCGCTGCTGGATCGCGGCGCGAACGCCTACACGGTCCCTTCGGCCTTCACGGCCGCGACCGGCCGCGACCACTGGGAGCCGCTGCTCCGGGCGCGGGCGATCGAGAACCAGGCGTTCGTCCTCGCCGCCAACCAGGTCGGCGAAACGGAACCGTCGTACAGCTCGTGGGGCCACTCGATGATCGTCGGTCCCTGGGGCGAGATCCTCGCCGAGGTGGGAGAAGGGGAGGGATACGCCGTGGCCGATCTAGATCCGGCGCACCAGGCCGAGGTGCGCAGCAAACTTCCGGCCGTCGAACACCGGCGGACCGACGTCTTCACAGGAGGCAGCGATGGCTCGTGAGGCCGCGCCGGAACGCCGGCGCCAGATCCTCGACGCGGCGGTGCGCGTGTTCGCCCGCCAGGGGTTCCACTCCACGCGGGTCGCCGACATCGCCGAGGAGGCCGATGTGGCCTACGGGCTCGTCTACCACTACTTCTCCTCGAAGGAGAACGTGCTGAACGAGCTGTTCGTCCAGCGTTGGTCGCTGCTGATCGAGGCGATCGAGGAGGCCGATCAGAGCACCCTCGCGCACGAACAGAAGCTCGGCGCGGTCGCGGGCTTCATCATCGACTCCTACCGGTACGACCCCGACCTGATGAAGGTGATCATCGTCGAGGTGACGCGGGCGGCCAACTCGTTCGGCCGCACCCACCTCCGGGAGATCAACCGGGCCTACGAGCTGATCGCCAAGATCGTCGCCGACGGCCAGGAGCGGGGGATCTTCCGCGAGGACATCGACCCGGCCTTCGCCGCGATGGCGTTCTACGGGGCGATCGAACAGCTCCTGTCCGGATGGATCTTCGGCGTGATCCCCGGCAGCGACCGCGACTTCGACGAGGCGCGCGAACTGATCGTGAAGACGATCTGCGAGGGACTCCAGCGGCGATGAGCGGCCGGGTTGCGCCCCCCGCGGGTTCGCTTGGCGCATCCTCGGGGATGGGTATTGTGACCTCACATGGATAACGACATCGTCAGAAAACTCGCCTGGAGCGGGATGTTGACCGTCTCCGGCGCGATCGCGAGCCTGATCGCGACCCGGGTCGCCGCCATCGCCTACAGGCGCATCTTCAACGAAGACCCGCCGGAGTAGAGCAGTGACCCCGCCCGATCCCTACCGCCCCAACCGCCCGGACCCGAACCGCCCGGCGGAGGAGAAGACGATGGGCGAACTGGTCTTCGAGGTCTCGGAGCGCACCTCGAACCTGATCCGCGAGGAGATCGAGCTCGCCAAGACCGAGGTCAGCGAGAAGGTCACCACGCTCGCCCGGGGCTCCGCCGTGGGCATCGCGGCCGGCGTATTCGCCTTCCT
>Ga0182737_1001747_pt1 | contig 20192 bp, 16 predicted proteins | sample eDN5th30CBELigOP_FD_128878 | JGI IMG/M metagenome (GOLD analysis project Ga0182737, IMG submission 128878) | Enriched Organic Plus compost microbial communities from Emeryville, California, USA - eDNA 5th pass 30_C BE-Lig OP (version 2) (version 2) ...
TGGTTCAGACGCTCGGGGAAGTTCAGGTACGTGTTGCGATGGATCGAACCCCAGCGCAGGAACTCGGCGTTCTCGAGTCCCGGGATCAGCCTGAAAACGCGCTTCTGTTCGCCGGTGCGCAGACGGGTCTGGAACCCGACCAGATTCCACATCTGCCCTTCCCTGTCCTCCCGGCGAAGCTGTACGACGGCCCAGGGTCGGCGGCCGGTGCGCGGGTCGTGCAACCCGATCGGGCGCATCGGCCCGAAGCGCAGCGTATCGGGCCCCCGCTCCGCCATCACCTCGATCGGCAGGCAGCCTTCGAAGTACGGAATGTTCTCCCAATCATGACCGGGGTACACGTCTGCGGCGCGAAGTTGCTCGATGAAGTGCATGTACTGCTCGCGATCCATCGGGCAGTTGAGGTAATCGGCGCCTTCGCCCTTTTCCCAGCGCGATTCGAAGAATGCGACGTTCAGGTCGATCGAGTCATGCGAGACGATGGGCGCAATCGAATCGTAGAACGCGAGCCCGGCATCCCCGAGCAGCGCCTGGATCTCGCTGGTCAGCGCGTCCGACGTGAGCGGGCCGGTCGCAATGATCGCGGGACCGTCCGGGAGTGTGGTCAATTCGCGCCGCTCGACCGTGATGTTCGGGTGCGATGAGATCAGGTCGGTCAGATACGCGGAGAAGCGCACGCGGTCGACGGCGAGGGCGGTCCCGGCGGGGACTTTGGTCGCGTCGGCCGCGCGCAGCAGGATCGAGCCCATGGTGCGCATCTCGGACTTGAGCAGTCCGTGCGCGTTGCCGAGGTCTTCGCTTTTGAACGAGTTGGTGCAGACCAGCTCGGCAAAGCCGTCGGTCTGGTGCGCCGGTGTGTTGCGCACCGGACGCATCTCAACCAGCGTGACCTGGTGCCCGCGCTCGGCGAGCTGCCAGGCCGCTTCACAACCGGCCAAACCGCCGCCGATTACGGATACCTTCGCCATCAGTCTGCTACTTTGCTGCTGCTGCTGCGAGCGGGCGCGCGCTTGGTCGCGGCCTTCTTCGCGGTCGTCTTGCGTGTTGTTGTCTTTTTCGCCGCAGTTTTCTTTGCGGCCGGCTTTTTCGTACCCGACGCGGCCGCCTTCGCGCCGTTGCCGGATGCCTTGCTGGCCGCGCTCTTCTTCGCCGCGGTCTTCTTCGGCGTGAACTTGCGGGCAGGGCGCTCATCGGAGGCGCGAGGTGCCGCCGCGTGTTCGAGCTGGCCGGCCTCGTTGCGCGTGAACTCCCAGGCGCATTGCGGGCACTTCAGGAATTCGCCGCGCGTCTTGTTGCTCTTCTGGAGCAGAATCGGCGAGTTGCACTCGAGGCACGGCCCCGCGACCGGGCGATCCCACGCCGACCAGTCGCATTCCGGGTAACGCGTGCACCCCCAGAACGGCTTGCCGCGCTTCGTCCGCTTTTCGCCAATGTCGCCCTCGCCGCACTTCGGGCACTTGAGCCCCGGGATCGTCTTCGGGCGCGTGTACTTGCAGGTCGGGTAGTTGCTGCACGCGATGAACGGCCCGAAGCGGCCTTCGCGCTCGACGAGTTCGGCGCCGTCGTTCGGGCACTTCTCGCCGATCGGCGTAGGTTCCTTCTTTTCAGTCTGGTCGAGCGACTGCGTCGTGCGACACTCCGGGTAACCGGAGCAGCCGAGGAACCGACCGAAGCGGTTCCAGCGCACGAGCATTGGCTTTCCGCAGGTCGGGCAGGTGGCAGACTCGGCGTGCACGGCTTCGCGCACGAGTTCATCGCCGGCCTGTTCGCCCGCTTCGAGCTGCCGCTGGAACGGGCCGTAGAACTGCTCGAGCACACGTCGCCAGTCGAGCTCGCCATTCTCGATGCGGTCGAGCTCGTTCTCCATCTCGCTGGTGAACGTGACGTTGAACAGCTCGGGGAAAACCTTGATCAGCACCTTCACGACGGTCTCGCCGAGCGGCGTGGGCTGAAACTTCTTCTGCTCCAGCTTCACGTACTCGCGGTCGACCAGCGTCGAGATGATCGCGGCGTACGTCGACGGCCGGCCGATGCCGAGGCGCTCGAGTTCCTTGACCAGGCTCGCCTCGGTAAAACGAGGCGGTGGCTGCGTGAAGTGCTGCTCGGGCACGAGCTGCCTGAGTTCTGCACGTTCGCCCTTGTCGAGCTGCGGCAGCGGCGTGAGCTCATCGAGCGTTTTCTTGTCGCCCTCTTCGCGCGCTTCCTGGTATAGACGCGTGAAGCCGTCGAACTTCACGATCGAGCCGGTCGCGCGGAACAGGTAGCGCTTGCCGGTTGCGCCGGTGAGTTCAAAATCGACCGTGGTCGTGTCGTAAATGGCGGGCGCCATCTGGCCGGCGACAAAACGCAGCCAGATCAGTTCGTACAGGCGAAGCTGATCGCGCTCGAGGTACTGACCGACATCCTGCGGACGACGCAGTGTGCTGGTCGGACGGATCGCCTCGTGCGCCTCCTGCGCGCCGCGCTGCTGTTTGCCGAGCCACTGCCGCGGCGCATCGGGCTGGTAGCGCTTGCCGAAGGTCTCGCCGATCCAGTCGTGTGCTTCCTGCGCGGCACTCAGCGCGATGCGCGTCGAGTCGGTACGCATGTAGGTGATCAGACCGACCGCGCCCTCGCGGCCGAGGTCGATCCCTTCGTACAACTGCTGCGCGAGACGCATCGTGCGCTGCGCGGAGAAGCCGAGCCGCTTGGCCGCTTCCTGCTGCAACGTCGACGTCGTGAACGGCGCGGGCGGATTCTTGATGCGCTCGCGGCGCTTGATCTCGGTGATCTCGAACGGCAGCCCGCGCACATCGTCGAGCACTTCCTGCGCAGACGTCTGGTCGCCGAGGCGGAATGCCTTGCCGTCGATATGGTGCAGCTTCGCGTCGAACTGCTTGCGATCCTTCTCGAGCTGCGCCGTGATCGACCAGTACTCTTCCGCGACGAATTTGCGAATCTCGTCTTCGCGCTCTGCGATGAGCCGCAGGGCGACGGTCTGTACACGACCGGCGGAAAGTCCCGGACGGATCGGCTTCCACAGCAGCGGGCTCGCCTGGTAACCGACCAGACGGTCGAGAATGCGGCGCGCCTGCTGCGCTTCGACCTTGCGCATGTCGATCTCGCCGGACTGCTCGATCGCGCGGTGAACCGCATCGCGTGTGATCTCGTGGAACAGCACGCGACGGAAGGTGGGCGCGCCCCGTCCGTTGTCCGGATCGTAGCCGAGCTGATCGGCGACGTGCCAGGCGATCGCTTCGCCTTCACGGTCAGGGTCGGTCGCGAGCAGCACTTCGTCTACGTGTTCCGCATCGCGCCGCAGATCCTGGATGACCTTGCCCGCCCCGCGGATCGTCACGTATTTCGGGGCGAAGCCGTGCTCCACATCGACGCCCAGTTCCCGCTCGGGCAGGTCACGGATGTGACCGATCGACGCCTTGACCCGGTAACCCGGGCCCAGGTACTTGCCGATCGTTTTGGCCTTGGTCGGCGATTCCACGACGACCAGCCGTTCTCGTTTCTTAGCTTGAGCCATTTGCCTGTTCTTGCTGCCGGTCCGGCACGTCCACGCGCCGACCGAGCTTCGTCAGGATATCCTGCACTACCTGCCCCGGGGTCCGACCTTCGGTTTCGACCGGCTCCCCCAGGGCGGCGTATAAAATCTTGCGCTGTTCTTCGAGAGCCCGCGCCGCGGCCAGCGGGTCAGAGCGCTGCAGCAGCGGCCTGACCTGGCCCTGCGCACGAACCCGGCCGAGCGCTTCGGACGGCGAGACCCGCAGCCAGAAGAAGGTGGTGCCGGGCAGCGCCGCCACCGTGTCGGGACGAGTGACCCAGCCGCCGCCAAGCGCAAATACCACGTTCCGCTTCGAAGCTAGCGCCTCGGTCAATTGCTGTTCGAGACATCGGAAGCCAGCCTCGCCCCGTTCCGCAAAAATTTCGGGGACGGATTGGCCGGTCGCGGCTTCGATTTCGGCGTCGAGGTCAATGCACTCCCATCGGAGTACGGCCGCGAGCTCTCGGGCGACCGTCGACTTTCCCGCGCCCATGAAGCCGATCAACGCGATGCGCTCGACCGGCGCATCGACTGGGTCAGGCATCTCCGCCGGCAGCGAGCCCGGCCTGCCGCTCTCTCAGCCTACCCATGTAACTGTTATAGTTCCGTTTCATTTCTGCCAGCGAATCGCCGCCGAACTTCTCCAGAAATGCGTCCGCCACCACGATCGCCGCCATGGCCTCGCCGACCACACCGGCTGCGGCCAGGGCGATCACATCGCTGCGCTCACGCACGGCATCGCCGGGCTCGCCGGTCTTGATGTCGACGCTCTTCAGCGGCTGCAGCATCAGCGAGGAAAGCGGCTTCATCGCAACCCGAATGACCAGCGGCTCCCCCGTGGTAATACCCCCTTCGAGCCCGCCTGCCCTGTTGGTCGAACGGCGGAACCCGCCGGTGCCCACCTGCCCCGGATCCCGCTCGATCTCATCGTGCGCGCGGGAACCCGGCAGGCGCGCACCTTCGAAGCCGAGCCCGATCTCCACACCCTTCATCGCCTGGATCGACATCATCGCCTGGGCGAGCCGGCCGTCGAGGCGGCGGTCCCAGGAAACGTGACTGCCCAGGCCGACCGGGACCCCGCGCACGATGACCTCGAAAGTCCCGCCGAGAGTATCGCCAGCTTTTTTGGCCTGGTCGATCACCTCGATCATGCGCTGCTCGGCCTCGCGGTCGAGGGTGCGGCAGGACGACGCATCGGCTGCGGCGTTCAGGTCCTCCGGAAGTTCGTCCGGCACTTCGGCGTCAATACCGCCTAGCATCACGACATGACTGCCGATCGAGACGCCGAATTCGGACAGCAGCTTTTTGGCTACCGCCCCGGCCGCGACACGGACAGTGGTCTCGCGCGCGGACGCGCGTTCGAGGATGTCACGCGCATCTTCGCGGTCGTACTTCAATACACCAACCAGGTCTGCATGACCCGGCCGCGGCAGGTGTACTTCCCTGCGCTTCTTCTCCCCGATGTCCTCCGAAAGCGGCTCGTAGGACATCGGGATCTGCCAGTTCTTCCAGTCACGGTTCCAGACCAGCATCGAGATCGGCGACCCGAGGGTCTCGCCGAAGCGCACGCCCGAGATCAGTTCTGCGACATCCTTTTCGATGACCATTCGCCGGCCGCGGCCGTACCCCATCTGGCGGCGCGCAAGGTCCGGGTCGATATCCCGCTCCGCGATCAGGGGCAGCCCCGCCGGTATCCCCTCCACCAGCGCGACCAGTCCCTTCCCGTGCGATTCACCCGCTGTCTTGAATTGGAAATGCATGTTCATTCCGTAAAAAAGTTGGAGCCCGGCCGAAGCCGGGCTCCGATACTCCCAGAGAACTGCCGTTCGCGCAAGGTCTAGTTGGTCAGATCCTTGTTCCGAACGTTGACCACGACAACCGAGGTCGGATCACCCGGGTTCCCCGTACTGGTGATCGCGAACAGCTTGACCACGATGTAGTTCGGATCGTTCGGCGCCAGGACACCGTTTTCGCCCGGGAACGGCAGGGCAACACGCAGCGGGCCGGTCACCAGATCGCGGATCGGGATTTCACCACGTTCGTAGAAGTGCACCGTGTCGATGATCTTGATCGACCGATTCGGCGTTGCCACGAAGGACAGCGCGTTTATCGGACTCAAAACCGAAGTGCTATGGTCAGGGTGAATCGCAGCTCCACCAGCACCGCCTGCGACCCCGTTCGAGAATATGCCCTGCAGCCGCAACGTATTGGTCCTGCTGTTGTCCGCAGTCCAGAAGTAAACAGACTGCGCACCGCGAGCTACGCCCATCGTTCCGTCGGCGTTGAGCCCAAGTCCGAATACCCGTTCGCTCGCGTTATTTACGAGGTCCTGTACGGACAATTCGTCTGTCAGGCCGAGTGACAGCCCGGTGCCTGCTGATACAGTCTTAGTGCAGCAAAGCATCACCCTGCCTGTCGGCGCAGTATTTCCTTCTCCGAACGCAACCGTCCTACGGTCGGTTGAAAGTGCGAGGAAAGTTGTGTCTGACATTCCCACACTTTCCAGATTCCACCGACCAGCCGAGCTGACCACATCCGATCCCTTTGCTTTCAAGTCCGCGATCGCTTCGTGTAGCGGGAGCGTGTCGGACTGAATCGGTATGTTAGTGCCTGGTCTATGGTCGTACAGCACGACCAAGTCATGTCCATCAACAAAACGATGTACTTGGAGACTGTCGATTTCCGCTAGGGCGAAGCTCGTCAGATCCTGCTCCACGGACTTTGTGTACAGCAGCTTCACTTCCGGCCGGCCAGGGTTTGCTGGATCGCCGGTCGGAGTCGGATCAACGAACCGGATGGTACCATCTGGCGCTGCCGACGTGGGCTTCGTTGAGTACAGAACAAGGCCATCGGCATCAACAGCAATAAACTGAGGTCTGTCACTGAAATCGTGCGCCCGCATCGTGTACCGGAACCTGCCGTTGAGCTCAGTGAAAGAAACGTCGTAAAACACAGTATTCGGTGTCAGCAGACGCCTGCCGACATCTTCCCTGAGATCGGACGCTCCGCCGAGCGGCACGAATGAGATGTTCGTACCCCCGGAGTTTGCTACGAGCAGAGTGTCGTTAGCGAATACGCCGCCAACTTTGCGGGAATTGAAGGCTAGACCCCAAGGCTCCGAGCCAACGAGGCCAAGCCCGGCAACTCCGGTGCGGTAGAAGGTATCGGCCACTGCATCGAATACCTCCAGTCGGTTCAGCGACATGTTGGACATGTACAACCGCTGCCGCTGCGCATCAACCAGCGCATCAGCAATGATGCCGCCGTTCGGCAAGCGGACGCTGCTGCCACCGACCACCATTAACGTAATCGGCAACCCTGACTGGCCCTGCGCGATCATGAACGTGTTCGGGATCCCGGCAGGAGGTGCGACCGGACTCGGCGCACAAGTCAGACTCTGCGTCGTATTGGTCACCGCCGCGGCACAGTTTCCTGCAGCGTCGATTGCGAATGCGTGAGTCTGCAAAGTGACACGTCGCGGGAAGATCAGCCCCGAGCCTTCGCCGTAGCGCTCCCGCGAGCCGGCCTCGTCCATGAAATCGACCAGACGAATGTAGAATGTGTGGTCGATGCTGCCGGTGATTGAGGGCGCAAACTCTATGTCCTTGTAGAGAGTGTCCACTCGCTCTTCGGAGCCTTCCGGCGTCGCGGCCACTACAATGCCGATCCTTGCCAAGCCGCTCGTTCCACGGTCGGCTGCGCTCACCTTGATGCGGATCGAATCATCGATCTCAAGCCGGGCCGGGGCACTGTACGACACGCTGAGTTCAGGCGTCTCTGTATCCGGAATCGTGGTAGACGAAATCGTAATGTTCGCCTTCACAGAAGCGCCTGAGGCGCCGTTCCGTGCCCATGCAAAGGCCTGGACAGATACCTGACCCGGATCTACTCCTGCGGGCCACGATTGATTGATGGTATGAGCAAGAGCACCGTTGAGACCGGTCACCTTGATGCTATCTGTGATGACTCCTGTGAGGTAAACCTTCACACTGTCCAGACCAGCAACCGGTTCGCTTGCATCTACCTGAATTCGGAAGTCCTTACCGGTCTCGAACCGATCCCCATCCCGCGGATTCTGTAGAACGACTACGGGACCGCCCACCAGTGCATCTGTGATGGTGGTCGTGCGGTTCCCGACACTGTCCTCCGCTGTTACGGCGATGTAAACCAGTTCGGAGGTATTGTCGCCTGGTATCGGTGTAAGGATTCGGGCGAATGTCGTATCCTTGGGCAGCGTATCAGCCGGAGGCTGCGGGAATTCGACGTTAACCGTCGTAAACCGCCGGACAATGCGCGAATCCGATACGGAATCCACCCGAATCGAGTAGGCCTCAAACGTCACCCGCCTGATGCCGGTCCGATCAGCTACCCTGGCGCGGACCAGGAGATTCGCATTCAGCGCAACTCCCGGCGTGTTTGACGGGTCGATAATGTCGACCTGCGGCGCGGACGAATCCGCAATCGCCAGCGTGACCGCCGCGGATTGCCCGCGCAGGCCCTGCGCGTCGTACGCGATGCCAATGACCTTGAGCTGCTGCGGTGTGAGATTCGCGGGCACGGTGTAGGTGAACGTCGTGTCGCGGATCAGTCCGGAGGTTGCGGCCAGCGTCGGGGTGATGCCCAGTGTATCTCCGGAAGACGTCACCGCTGCGAACCCGTAACGCGCGATACCTACGTTATCGCGCGCCGAGATGCGGATGGCGACGGTCTTGCCCGCGCTGGCCTGCCCAGGGTTTACGGTAGCGCTCACAGTCGGCGCGGTCACATCGCGCACGCGGATAATGAGCGAGGAGATCGGGCTGACCGCACCCGTCACATCGGTCGCGGTCGCCGAGATGGTCAATGTCGTGTCGGCGACATCGAGCGGGATCTGCACCGAAACGTCCTGCGTCACATCGAGCCGCTCGGGCGAGATGGTGATGCTGCGATCGGCGTCGACCGCGCCGCGGAAGCGAACATCGATCCGCGTGAGCGGACGAATGCCGCGCGCAACCACACGCACATCGAGTGTGCGGCCGCCGCGAGTAGAGTCCGTCGGCGTGGTCAGCGACAGGATCGCAGGCGCACCGAGCGGGATGCGCACAAGCGCCGTCTGCGTCGGGCTGGTTGCACCCGAGCGATCGATCGCAAACGCTCTTACGGTGAGCGTCGAGTCCTGGATATCGCCGGGCAGCCGGAAGCTGATCGGCTGGTCGACGTTCACACGCGTCGGCGAGATGTCGATCACCGAGTCGCGGGAAACCGCGCCGCTGAGTTGCACGCGGATCTGGCTGACCTGCCGCAGTGAAGCGGCAACCGCGCGCAGGTCGAGCGTGCCACCTGGCGAAGCCGATACCGGCGCGGTCAGCGTCAGCGTCGGCGGCGAGATCGCGACCGGGATATCGATGTTCTGATAACCGCCAACGAAGTTCGACTCATCACGCACGCGGAACGCGAGTCGCAGCAGCGTATCCTGTGCGGGCGTCGGGATCTGGAGCGTGATGTCCTGCGTGACGTCGAAGCGGGGCGGCACGATCTGGATCAGGCTGTCGAGGAACAGCGCACCACGCGCCTGCACCTCGATGCCGGTGATCCGGCGTGCGCTCACGACGCGGACCCGGAAAGTCGTAGTCTGACCGACACTCACGCTGTCCGGGCCGATGAAGTCGGAAATCCCGGCCGGCCCGTAGGCGACCGCAGTATCGGTGCGGATCGGGCTCGAGGCGCCGGCCTGGTCCGTCGCACGCGCGAACAGAAACATGACGGTGTCGGGCAGGAAACTCGGGGCCGCGATGCGGAAGATCGCCGAGGCCGATTTTGTATCGCCGCTATACGAAATTGACGTGTCCTTGCTGACCGCGCCGCGCAGGGAAAGGTCGATTCGGCTGAGCCCGCGTGCGGCGAACCCGTCGACGCGCACCTCGAAGGTATCGCCGGCCAGCACGAAGTCAGGGCCGAGCAGCGCAAGCACGCGTGGCCGCGCCGACTCGGTGTCGCCGCTGAACAGGTTGTCGCCATCGCAGGCGCCGAGCAGCGCAAGCGCGGCGAGGGTCAGGGCGGCGCCCCACGCCCGGAATCGACCAAAGCGACGACCCCGCGTTGGGCCGTGCTCCAGGATGCCACTCATCGAATGTTCGCTTCCTTCCCGAGCATTCTGCTCGTGTATTTCCTGATTTTCTCCGTCGCGGCTCATTGCGTACCGTCCCTGACGATGTGGGGCGTAACCAGGATCAGCAGGTCACGCTTGGTCTCCCGCTCCGAGTCGTTGCGGAAGAGCGCGCCCAGGAATGGGAGATCCATCAGGAAGGGAATCCCGGCGCGAGTCTTGAGTTTATCGATGATCGTGAGGCCGCCGATCACAGCGGTCTCACCATTTTCCACGAGCACCTGCGTATCGGCTTCCTGGGTGGCGAAGGTCGCGCCCAGGTCCGACGGTGCGGCCGCGATGTTCGAACGCTCCGCGTGCATGTCGAGCAGGATCTGGTTGCCGGTAACGTGCGGCGTGACCTGCAGAATGACACCGGTCTGTTCGGTGCGAACCGTTGCGCGCGGCGCTTCGCCCGCGACCGTCCCCGCGCCCGCATCGATCGTGCGGATCGGCGTACGTTCACCAACCTGGATACGCGCCTGTCGATGATTCACGGTCGTAATCGTCGGGCTCGCCTGGATATCGCTCACGCTGACGGACTGCAGCGCGTCGATGAAGGTGAACAGGCTGTGGCGACCGAGCACCAGTGACGTCATCACCTGCAGTGCGGGCGAGGCTACGCGGAAGTTTGCGTTCGCGAGCGCCGCAACCGAATTGCCGCCGAGCAGGACAACGTTGTCATCGGTGCTTTCGTCGGGCTCATAGATCCCGTTCCCGTTTTCATCGATGAAGCCGGGAACCACGGTGTTGATCTGGTTGCCGCGCGAGTCCTTCAGGTCGTAAACGAAACCGAGTTCCTCGAGTGCGGTCCGATCGACGAACACAAGCTTGGCGGAGATGGCAACCTGCGGCGGCCTGATGTCGAGCTGGCGGATGATCGGCGTGATGCGATCGATCACCGAGCGCACATCGGTGACGAGCAGCGAGTTGCCGCTCGGATTCACCGCGATGGTGCCGCGCTCACGCGTGAGCAGTGAACGCACGGTTTCAACCAGCGAATCCGCGCTGATGTAGTTGATCGGGAACTCGCGGGTAACGGTCGGCTCGAGCCGTGCGCGCTCTTCCAGCACGGCCTCCGACTCGACGATCAGGATCCCGCTTTCCTGCTCGGTAGCGATCAGACCGCGTGAATCGAGAATGGCCTGAAGCGCGAGGTCCCAGGGCTGATTCTTGATTTCCGCGTTGACGATGATGCCGGAGATATCAGGCGCCGCGACGATGCTGCGGCCGGAAAGCTCGGCAAACGATGCGAGCACATCGTTGATCGGCTGATCGACAAAGGTCACGCTGATCGGCGGCTCCTGACGCTTCGCCGCAGCGGCCGAGGGGGGAAGCATCGGCGCTGGCAGGTCAGCCGGTTTGGCGACCTGTGCGGGAGCGCTTCCCTTCAGGCCCATCTGCCAGGCTTCGAACTCGCCTGTAGGATTCGGGAACGAAACCCGAATCTCACCGGACTGGCCGCTGACCTGGTAATTGACCTTGCGCTCGAGGTCGATCACGACGCGCACGATGCGCGGCTGAAACTGACTGATGCGCATGCCGCGCACACCGCCGCGGTTGATCTCCTCGAAATCGAGCCTCAGTCCCTGCTGGGCTCCGGTGAGATCGACCACGAGCCGGTTGCCCGCATCGAGGAAAGTGTGCTTCCACTCGACCTCGCCGTCGACATGGATCACCACCTCGGTTTTTTCCGAGGCGGGCGCGACTCTCAGGCTGGTGACGGCTGCATCCACGGGGAAGCCCGTGGTGAGCGCCGCAAACCAGAGCGCGATGATCGTCATCCTGGACTCCGGTGCTTTCCTGGTTCAGTTGCCGCGCGGCCGCGCGGTTGTCTGCGTCGTATCCCGCCGCTGTGGCGTTTGCGGGCGGGTCTGCTGCTGTTGCTCTACTGCCTGCGCACTGTCTCTGCGTCCGCGCAGCGCACGGAGCAGTTCTTCAGCGAACAACTCGCTGAGTTCCTGGCGATTCGCTTCCGTCTGCTGACTTCTCGCTTCGAGGACCGACTGACGCTGCGCGAGCGGCATAACCTCTTCGCGCAGGATGCCGTAGTTCTCGACCAGGAAGCGGACCTGGTACCGTTCAACCGCGGCGACGCGTGCATTGCCGATCGTCTCGCCACGGCGCAGGCGGTAAATCTTCCGGGCGCCATCGCTGATGATGGCAATGCTGTTCGCCGGTGCACTCGGTACGAACATGATCCCGCGAAGCGAGAGGTCCTCGAACAGCGGACCGAGGGCATCCTGCCCGCCGAGTGGCCGGAACGGGTCACGTCGGCCCTCTGCGGGATAATTGAAGACCTCACGCTCGAAGCTGAGCTTGGGATCCGGCGGCGGCGGCTTCGGCGCTCCGGGTGGAGGCGTCTGCGCGGCCGCATGCGTCGCACTGACGAGCAGCACGGCGGCGGTCAGAATCAGATTACGCGCCTGCATTGGCCATCGGAGTTGAAGTTGCCGTCGAATCTGGCGGAATGATGTACGTGTGAATCTTGAAGTCGAGCTGCAGCCGTGGCGCAGCATCCGGGCGCCGATTGACGTTCAGCGCCGCGGGAAGCGAGAGCCGCGCTTCCGTTGCGGTGATGATGCGCGGCAGCGATCCCGTCATGGCCAGGAATCGCCCGATTGCATGGTAGTTGCCGACCACACGGACTGTGTAGGTCTGCCGCGAATAGTACTCCTGCTGCTCTTCGCCTTCGGGCGTGTACTTCGCCAGGTCGATGCCGGCCTGGCTCGCCCGTTCGCTCATCGAATACAGCAGCGCCGGGACCTCTTCGCGCTGTGGAATCAGTTCCTCCAGCTCGACCAGGTGCTGCTGCCAGAGATCCAGCTTCTGGCGCATATCGCGAACGGCGGCCGGACTCGTCTTTGCGCGAGCCGCGTCGTTCTTTGCGGTCAGCTCCTCATAGCGGATCTGGAGCGTCTCGACTTCCGCCTTTTTCCCGTTCTCTCCACCATGGAAGAACTGGTAATAGGCGCCGAGCAGCAGGATCGGCAGCAGCCCTGCCAGCAGCTTTTTCTGCCCGGCTGGATCTTTCGGGATTCCAAGAGCCATGGGCTACCTCGTGCTCTCCGGCTTTCCGGGTGTTTTCGCCGGCGCACTGCTTACGGGCGGCGAAGTCTGACCGACCGCCGCAGCGGTCGGAGTTGGATTTGCCCCACTCTCGCCAGCCGCGAGGGTGTCCGAGACGGTCTGGACATCTTCGGGGTCAAACAACGGAATTGTCTCGATCACTTCGACCGGCGGCTCCTCCCAGTCGGCTTCCAGCAGGAAGGAGTAAACCAGCTTGTCGTCCTCGCGGATCTGATCGCTGGTCAACAGGCGCACGTTCCGGATGAACGGAGATGCTTCGAGCTGCTCGATGTAGCGGGTGAGCGCGAAGTTGTTGCCGGTGCGCCCGGTCACCTGGAACTTGGGGCGTTTCACACCGGAATCGACCGGCATGTCGCTGATCGCATTAAGCCAGGTGTGCTCAGGCAGAGCACGGGCGGTCTCGTCCAGGATGTGGGCCCAGATGTAGCGACTCGCGTCGATGTCCTGCACTACCGCGAGTTTGCGGGCGACCTCGTCCTTGCGATGACGCAGGCTGTCGGTGGCCTTCATGATTGCATCGAGACGCGTCGAATCGAGCACCGCGGCTTCGATCTGCGTTTCGAGTTCCGCCTTGCGGGCACGTGTTCCGAAGAACAGCCAGGCCAGACCGCCGAGGCCAAGCACCCAGCAGAGCGCGATAATGCCCATGTTGCGATCGAACTGCGGCAGCCCTTTCAGTTTTGCGAGCGGCCCCAGCCCGACCTTCGGCACACGACGTTTCGTGCGTTTCGCCGATCCGGGAAGAAGATTGATTTCGATCAAGGTCGAGGCTCCCCTTATTGCTTCCGCAGCGCCAGGCCGACCGGCAACATCAGCATCGGCGCGAACTCGTCCAGTGCCACGGCCTGCGCAACTTCCGGCCGCACCGCGACACGGTGCAGCGGATTCGCTACTTCGGTTCGCACGCCCAGCCGGTTGCCCAACGACTGAACCAGCCCCGGGATACAGGCGCCGCCACCGGAGACGTAGACGCGGCCGATGCTGTCGCCACCCGACTGGGCAAGGATGAATGCGGCGGCGCGCTCCACACCGACTGCGAGTTCATCGACGCGGTCGTCCACCAGCGCGCGCAAGTCGACGCTGCCGTCGCGCCCCTGCAGCACGGCTTCCGCCTGATCCGCGGTCAGACCGCGCTCACGCTGCAGCGATTCGCGCAGGCGGCGCGACCCGAACGGAATATCCCGCACCAGAATCGGCACGCCGTTCTCGAGCAGGTTCACGTTGGTCGTCTCATGACCCACGTTCACCAGCCCGACCAGCCCGTCCTTTGTGTCGGGATAACTCTGCTCGAAGGCATTGTGGAGAGCGAATGCGTCGACATCGATCACGGCGGGATCGAGACCGGCATCGGCCAGCAGGCTCAGGCGGTTTTCGATCAGCTCGCGCTTGGCTGCTACCAGCAGAACGGACATCTGCGGACCCGTGCCCTGCTCATCCAGGATCTGGAAATCGAGCTGCACGTTCTCCATGTCGAACGGCACGTGCTGCTCGGCTTCCCACCGGATGACTTCGCGCGCATCCGCCTGGTTCATCCGGTCCATCGGGATTTTCTTGATGATCACGTCGTGGCCACCCACTGCCGCAATCACCGATTTGTTCTTCAGGCCGCTGCTCTCGACCACGGATCGCACCGTATCGGCAACCAATACGGGATCCATCACCTCGCCCTCGACGATGGCGTCGGGGACGAGGGGGCTCGTCGCCACCTGGATGATCTCTGGTTCCGACTTGGAGTGGTCGATGACAACCAGCTTTACAAAGCCGCTGCCGATGTCCAAACCGGCAGAGACCTTTGTACGGCCGAAAAGTCCCATCACGGACCGCGCATTTTTAGGGGGGAGGCCCTGAAGGCGGTGGACCACGATATCAACCGCCCAAGGTGTTGTCAAGAGCTTCTTTAGCTATACGCTCATGCGAAGCTGGTTTAAGGCAGCGTTCGCACCCTTCGATATTGCATGGAGTTAGCCCGGTTGCGCCGGAGAGCGCCCCCTCTGGGGCGCATCCGACGCAAACGCGATGCTCAGCGCACAGGCGGTACGCTCGCCGGGAGCGGCCCTGTGGCGCGCTCCTGGCGCGATTACCAGTTCTGGATGGCGCTGACGTCGAGCCAGGAGCGGTGCGGGATGGGTATGGCGCGGGCCAGGGCGTTGTTGTTCATGGTCGCCCGCTCGATCGCGCAGCTCGAGTACTGGAGCAGCGAGCTGCCGCGCGTCGTGTTGATGCTGGTGAGATCACCGCCACCATACGCGATCGTGGTCCCGTTCACGTGCCCACCGGAGCCGGTCACCTTCAGTTCTCCGAGCGTCACGACAACGCCGTAGAAGGTGTAGCCGCCGCTGAGCTCGAGGTCGCCCTCGACCAGGATAATGCCCTGTCCGGAGCCGGCAGCGTTGATCTTGAGGTCACCACGTGCGTAAATGATGGGGAAATAGTCGAAGCACGCGTGACTGTTGTCGAGCGGCGCGCCCCAGTTTTCGATGTCGCTGGTCCTGCAGGCTCCGCCCGACGTAAGGCTCGGTGAAGGGTGGGCCACGAACCCATCCGGGTAGATGATGTTCGCGAGTGCCACCACCTCAGCCCAGGTCATATCGCCGAAGACCGTGAAGTCGTTGCCGTTCAGGGGCCTGCGGGTAATCGGTCCGTCGATTTGGGAGTTTCCGCTTGAAGTGACGCTGGTTCCGTAGTTGGTCACAACGGCCGAGGTGCCATTGCGCGGCGCGGCGCACTCACCCGACCATGAAGCGGGAGATTCATCATAGCCGTCAACATCCGAGTTACCGCCGACGCTCAGGCTGCCGAAGACCTGGATCGCGGTCTGTGTGTCGAAGTTGGCGCTGCGCAGGCGGGCAACGGTCGCGAGCGTGTGGGCTGCCCCCGCGTACTGACCGCCGCGGGTGACCACCCCACGCGAACTGAAGTAGAACAGCGCGTCGGCGACCCGTGAAATCCGGATCTGGTAGTTGCCGAGGGTCGTGCCGCCCTGGGTCACGTCGACCGGCGCGAATACGCTGTCATCATTGGCAGCGATACCGCGAAGCGTAGTCGCGACGGTACCGCCGAGGGCTGCGTTCAGGCCGGCTTCGGCAATGTAGAGCGCTTCGTCCGACATGGTCGCGCTGCGCGTGGTGTCGCCTTCCTGCGAGGCGGCATAGAAACCACCCGTCACGATTGCACCGACCACCAGCATCGCCATGATGGTTACCGCCAGCGCGAATCCTTCTCTGTTCGACCTGATCATGTCACGCCCCGTTGTAGCCGCAACTGTTAACGCAGTTTGCGGTTGCCTCTGAGATAAACCGTCGACACCAGTGAATCGCTGAGCATCCGTCGGTCGCCTGACTCGCCACCGACGGCGTTGCCGCGGACCTTCAGTTGGATTCGTGCAACAGTATTGCGCGTTGCGGCATTCGTGAGATTCGCCACCGGGATCGCCACACCGGTGCTATCCCAGTAGCGGAAACGGATCCCCTGGTTCGCGATGGTCGCAAGATCTTCGACCAGCGGAACCGAATCGCCTGCCTCCATCATGTACAGGTGGCCTTCGCCGCCCGCGTTCACCAGTCGGTATCCGAGATGGACGAACGAGCGGGCGAGCGCACCCGGAATCACGTTGGTAGCCGGCGAGGTGAGATTCAGTCTGCGCACATTGGGCGAGATCGGGTTGCCGGCACAATTTGCGCTAGCGTTAACTGTGTTGACCTGCCTGACGATCCAACTGTCGTCGATGCCAGAACTTGGATTGGCGCCGTCGCTGAACAGCAAAACGCTGTCGCCATCCGCGAACGCACTGCCCACTTCGGCGACATCGACCCAGTTGAAGGAAGGGTCGCTGGCGCAGACCACACCGGCCTTGCGCATGCCACGGAAGCGGATCGATATGCTATCCGCGCGGACAAGGTCGCTGTCGGTCGCGCTGATTTCGCGCAATTCGGACGTGAGCACTTCCAGCGCGGTGCGCGTGGTGTTCTGGACATTGATGAGCGCATAGCTCTGCCGAACACTGCGCTCCTGCGTGATCAGCGTCTGGTAGACCGCCGCCAGCACAATCCCCGCGATCGCCATCACGACCAGCAACTCGACCAGGGTAAAGCCCGCCCTTCGTGCGTTCATGGTCATGGCCTCGCAATGTCCACGACGAAGGTGTCGGTCACGACAGTCATCGCGGCACCGGGGCGATACGCCGGCCCCGCGGCAATGACCAGGATGCGCCTGACGTTATTGTTCGGTGCGGGCGTCACTTCGCGCCAGCGCATCGTAAAACGACCGACGATGGTATCCGCCGCACTGTTGCCGAGATCGGCGAATGGCGTTGCCCGCAGCCGCTCGATGATCTGCTCACGTGCAACGGAGCGCTGCGTATCCCAGTTCGAGCTGCGGATGCGCGCGGCCACATACCCGGTCGAGGTCGCCATGGCGAGAAGGCCCACCGTGAGCACCATCATCGCAACCACCAGCTCGACCAGCGAAAACCCTTCTCTGTTTTTCGGTTGCATCATCACAACCTCTCGATCTGACCCAGCAGCTTCACCCGCGCCGATGCCGTCTTCGAGGCATGGCTGAAACTGACGTCCACGTTGTTGTTTGGACTGCTAGCCTCACAGCGGTTCGCGTACCCCCGTGGGTTGTAGCAAACCGTGAAGAGTGAATTGCCCGCAGTCGTGACGGTGGCCTTATGCTCCTGCTGGAAGTTGACCCTCAGCAGGGTATCCTGGGCGACCGGCGTTCCGGTCATTCGGCGCAACACGATCCACGCGCGATCGTTGGCCGGATCCACCTGAAGGAGCTGTGTTGCGCCGGTTTCGATCGCCCGCGTCCGCGCCCGCGCTCCCATCCAGACGAACGCATCGCGCGCATTCTGCGCGCCCCGCAACCGCTGATAATCGTTGAAACTCGGGATCGCAAAGGAAGCGATGATCCCCATGATGATCATGACGATGGCCAACTCCACCAGCGTGAAGCCGTCCCGCCGCCCTGACATTCCCATGGGTGCCCGCATCGGTCTCGGTAAACTCGTGAACTGTTTCATGGAGCTCCTCGGGGGATGCGCCGAGGGCTGATCGAACGGCGGTGGATACGAGATCCATGCCGCCGTCGAACTCCCTGTCCCACATGAAGTTAGTGCTACAATGGTCCAAAAGGCACGTGAAAAAAGTATCGACTCCGGTACTCTTTTCGGTGCCGCTCAGTAAATGGGCACCCAACTGCGGCCAGGGCGGGGCGTGGGAGTGCCGACCGCCTCGGAGAGGAGGAGCGCAGAGCGTAACGTGCACTCACAGCGCGAAATGGAGGCATTTACGAGGCGGATCGGGGCAGTGCTGTTGAGGGTGGATGCAGCGCCCCGCACATGAGCGCCGTCGCGCAAAGTAAGGCTGCCGAGCGCGACGATGAGCCCGTTGAAGGTTGCACCGGAAATGGTCAGGTCGCCCTCGACGAGAAGGATCCCCTGCCCGGAACCTCCGCTGACCTGGAGGTCACCGGGTGCATGAATGACGGGGAACCAGTCTGCGCAGGGATGGGTGGCGTGCAGCGTCGCGCCCCAGTTGGCCGGATCGTCCGTATCACAGCGACCGGCGGCGAGTTGCGGTTCGGGAGTGATCAGACCGGTTATGGTGTGATCCGCGCGGGCGGCGAGCTGCTCGAACCCGGCGATATCCGGAGCGGGCGCTGCGCCAGCCGAAATTGCGGGGAAGCCTGTGATCGTGCTGGCCTGTTCGAGTACCACGTCACCGGCAGAAGGCACGGTGATGCCTGTGCTCGAGGCGGGGAGTGGGCGAAGCGGTTCACAGCGTTGCGCCGCCCACGTCGGGGGTAGTTCATCACCGCTTGCGCCGTCGATGCGGCTGCTACCGGAAAGCAGCACAGGTCCGCTGGTGGCGACGGCGGCGGGAAAGCTCGCAGCGATCGGGTCCGGATCGAGCGTCTGAACGAGGAAACCTGCCGATGCAACGGCGGCAGGTGCGCGCCAGTCTCCGACCGCCCCGCTCACACGGATCAGGAACGCGGAGCCGGAGACCCGCTCGATTTCGGTCTGGTAATGCGCGCCGGCAAACGTCCCCGCCGGGCCAGGAATGCGCGCGCCATCCGGGAGTCGGGCAGCGGCCGAATTGGCCCAGTTCTGCAGCGCGAGGCCGGGGCCCGCGCGGGCGGCGAGTTGTGCCCGGGCGGTCGCGACGCGGGTCTGCGCGAGCGACTTCTGTAGCGTTGCGACGGCCAGCACTCCGGCCATCAGGAGCTGCAACAGCAGAATGGTCAGCAATGCGAGAACGAGCGCGATGCCGGGGCGGGATTTCATCGGGGCTCCTGGTTGAGCATGGGAACACGGACGCGCACATGCTCACGCTCGCCGATCGCGGGAAGCGGGCGCGTCGCCAGGGAAAGCCGCATCGCTCCGGGCTGGATTGCTTCGAATCGCGTGATGCGGTCATCCAGGCGTTCGGTCGTAATCGGCTGACGGCCCTCTGCACCGATGCGATAACGCAGCGCGGACCCGGTCAGGTAGTACGTGCCTGGTTCGAACAGCAGCAGGATGTCCCCGGGCACAACCGTGCGCGTGAGTTCGAGTCGCCAACCCTGCTCGTTGGCTGCAGCATCCCTACTCTGATTCGCGCCTGTCGTGCAGCCATCGGAAACACTCGCGCCTCTAAGCCCGGCGGCAAACTCGAGCGTATCTCCGCGCAGGATGAGGACGGAATCCTTCTCGGGATTGGGGTCGCGCACGCCAGCATAACGGACGTAGCCGACGTTTCCAGCACTCGCGCAGATGGTGGCCAGCCCGCGGTAGGCGCGGAGTGCAATGGAATCATCGGCGGCGGCGAGGACATCGCGATCTGCGCGCAGGAATCGGGTTTCCGCGCCGAGCACAAGCGTGGCCACCCGCAGCGCATCGGCGCGTTCTGCGCGGTCGACCGCACGATGCGCCAGCCGCGTGTGCGACCGCAGTACCGACGCGGCGCAAATCGAAAGCAGTCCGAACAGCGTAAGCGCGACCATCAGTTCGGGGAGTGTGTGTCCGCTCCGGTGCAATCGCGACGCGCGATCGTGTGACATCATCGGATCCTCGGCACGTACAACTCGAGTTCGAGGGGAGAATCGGTTCCGAGTCCGGGCGAGTGAGCGGAAATGCGCACCGTTCGACCGGTCGCTTCCGACGCCACGCTCCACCGGAACTCAACCCCATCGACACTCTGCGAGCCGGCCGCGGCCGCAGGGGAAGCGGCGACCGAATCGAGGATGGCCAGCGCATGGGTAACCGCGATTTCCTCAGCGCGTGCCTGGCCGAGCCAGCGCATGGCGAGGACAGCGGTGCCGGATGCGGTAAGCAACCCGATCGCAAGCAGCGTAACGGCGACGATCAACTCGGCGAGTGCGTATCCAGAGCGGTTCATTGGACGCGTGCCCTCCCGTACATCGAGAAAACAACTCGTCCTTCAATGCTCCGGCGTGAAA
>Ga0182737_1001748_pt1 | contig 20187 bp, 20 predicted proteins | sample eDN5th30CBELigOP_FD_128878 | JGI IMG/M metagenome (GOLD analysis project Ga0182737, IMG submission 128878) | Enriched Organic Plus compost microbial communities from Emeryville, California, USA - eDNA 5th pass 30_C BE-Lig OP (version 2) (version 2) ...
AGCTCCGCAAAGCTGACCGTCTCGCCGCTGCCCGCCATGATGATGGCGGGACGGCTGTCATGGCTGTGATCGCGCGGGTGCATGGGATCAGCGGTTCTGGAAGCGGGCTTCGCGCTTCTCCTTGAGCGCGGCGAGGGCTTCCTTCAGATCCTCGCTGGTCATGGCATATTGTTCCAGCGCCATGGCGAATTCGAAATGGTCGAGCGCGGCGCGCTGCATCGAATGGTTGAGCGCCCGCTTGGTATATTGGACGGCAAGCGGGGGCAGCGCGGCGACCTTGGCTGCCAGTTGCTGCGCCAGGGGCAAGACCTGTTCAGGATCGTCCACCAGTTCGCTGACGGCACCCAGCCGATGGGCTTCCTCCGCGCCGATCGGATCGCCGGTCAGCAGATGGCGCTTGGACTTGAGCATGCCGAAGGCGGCGGGCCAGACCAGCGTGCCGCCGTCCCCGGCGACCAGCCCGACCTTCACATGCGGATCGCCGATCCGGACATTGCGCGAGGCGATGATGATGTCCGCCGACAAAGCGAGCGAGGTACCAAGGCCATAGACATCGCCTTGCAGCGCGACGACCACGGGGATGGCGATTTCCGCCATGCCGTGGATGACGCGGCGGCCATTGTCATAGGCATCCATGCGAGCGTCATAATCCTCGATGAGGCGATGGATTTCGTCGAAATTTCCGCCCGCGGAAAAGCAGCGCCCGGTCGAGGCGATGACGAGGGCGCGCAGCTTGCCGGGGCGGCGGAGCCGTTCGATGACCGATATGATTTCGCCGGTCATAACCTCGTCCATCGAATTGAGCACATCCGGGCGGTTCAGCGTCAGCGTCGCGACCTCGCCTTCCTCGGCATAGATGATGGACGTGAAATCGCTTGCCATTTTGGCCTTCTCCGATTTTGATTGCCTGTGTATGATAATGTTGCGAACTTATTTTGCAATCCGTATCGTCGCGGGAAACGGAACATGGAGAGACAATATGCAAAATCGCTTTGCCGGGCGGGTGGCTTTGGTGGTGGGGGGCACGTCCGGAATCGGGCTGGCGACGGCTCAGGCCTTTGCCGCCGAGGGCGCGAAGGTGATGATCGCGGGGCGGCGCGAGGCGGAGGGGCTGGAGGGCGTCGAGTCGATCCGCGCGGCGGGCGGCGTGGCGGACTTTGTGCAAACCGATATCACCCAGGCAGACTCGGTCGAGGCGATGGTGGCGAAGACCGTGGAGGCCTTTGGCGGGCTGCATGTCGCCTATAATAATGCGGGCATTACCGGGACGGTGAACCTGTTCGTCGAGGATGCGGCGCTTTCCATGTTCGAGCAGGTGATGGCGATCAACGTCACCGGCACCTGGCTGGCGATGAAATATGAGGTGCCTGCGATCTTGGCGTCCGGCGGCGGAGCGATCGTCAATTGCGGGTCTGTAGCGGGCTTGCGCGGCAGTCCGGGGTGCAGCGCCTATTATGGCAGCAAGCATGCGGTGCTGGGCATGACCAAATGCGTGGCGCTGGAAAATGCGGCGCGAGGGATTCGCGTCAACGCGGTCTGTCCGGGGCTGGTGATGACCGATCTGGTCGAGTCGGGCTTCGCGCAGGCGCAGGACAAGCTCGCGCTGCTGACCGCGCGCATTCCCGCGCAGCGCACCGGTCGGCCGCAGGAAGTGGCCGACGCCGTGCTGTGGCTGGCTTCCGAAGAGTCGAGCTTCATCAACGGCGTGGCCTTGCCGGTCGACGGCGGCACGGCGATCTGAGCGGGAGGGGCGCGATGGAGAAGATATACGGCTTTGTGTCGATCGCGGTGCATGAGGGGCGGACGGACGCTTTTGTTACGGCGGCGCGGGCCTGCCATGAGGCGATCCTGCCCGACATCAGCGGAACGCACTATTATGAATGGTTTCTGAGCGCCGATGGGCGGCAGGCCTATGTGATCGAGGTCTATGACGATCCCCCCGCCATGGCGCTGCATGGAAAGATGCTGAACGGGCGCGTGTCGGGCGTGATGGAGCAGGCGGACATGCGGATCGGCTTTGCCGGAAATGTCCCGGATGCGGTGCAGGATCGAATGCGGCTGAAGCTGGGCGCGATCGATTATGCAGGGCCACGTGCCTTCGGGCGGATGAATGAGCCGGTGCCGCATCGCGTGCCACCAGCGGGGGACGAGCGGGTCTATGCGCTCGCCTGGTTCCGGCCGCATGCAGGCAAGGCCGAGGCGTTTCGGGAACTGGCGCGGCAATCCTATGAACGGGCTTGCGAGCGTGATCCGGGGACTTTGGGTTATGAGTGGTTCTTCGATGCCGACGGCAATTGCCTGGCGCTGGACGTCTATCGCGATCCCGACGCGATGCTCGCGCATATGGGCAATTGCGGGCCGGTCATGGGACGGATCTTGCAGATCGCCGACAGCCGAACCATCGTGTTCGGGGCACTGCCGCCGGAGATTGAGGGGCGGCTGCGGCCGGAGTTGGGGATTACGCGCTTTCCCCGGCGGCTGCACGGGATTGGATAGCCGTTCGTTTCGAGCCAAGGGGAGACACCGGCAAAACGGGTGTTTCTCGACTTTGCTCGAAACGAACGGGGTGGGCGCTAGGACTTAGGCGCCACCAAAGGCTCCAGCTTGAGCGAGAGTGCGTTCAGCCTGTTTGCGATGGGGAATGTCGAGCATCTTGCCGTCCAGCCCCACCGTACCCGCGCCGGGATGGGCGGCGAAGGCTTCGAGAACACGGCGGGCGTGGTCCACCTCCTCGGGGGAGGGCATGAAACTCGCATTGATCCCCGCGACCTGGGCCGGGTGGATAGCGATGCGGCCGGTGAAGCCCTCGGCGCGGGCGGCGCGGCAGGAGGCGCGCAGCCCCTCCTCGTCGCGAAAGTCGACATAGAGCGTGTCGATCGCCTGCACGCCCGAAGCGTGGGCGGCCAGCAGGCAGAGTGAGCGCGCCATTTTATAGGTGAAGGCCCATTCGCCGCTGGCGTCGAGATTGGTGCTGGCGCCGAGCGCGGCGGACAGGTCTTCCGCACCCCAGGTCAGGCCCGCGAGCCGCTCCAGACCCGCCGTGGCGAACTGGCCGAGGGTGAAGGGGGCGATGGCCGTTTCGGTGGCGACGGGAAGGATTTTCACCGATCCGCGTTCCAGCCCGTGCGTCGCCTCCAGCGCATCGAGATAGTGGGACAGGCGGCGCACATCCTGCGGATCTTTGGTCTTGGGTTGCATGATGCCGTCGGGCGCGCCGGGCATGATCGCTGCGAGATCGTCCAGCGTCAGGCCCGTGTCGAACGGGTTGACCCGCACCCAATATTGCACCGCCCGCTGCCCTCGCGGCGTGGCACGCAGGAAATCCGGCACCAGCCTGCGGGCGAGCGGCTTGTTTTCCGGGCTGACCGAATCCTCCAGGTCGAGGATGACCGCATCGGCGCCACATGTCGGCACCTTCGCCATCTTCTTTTCGCTGTCGCCGGGGATGAACAGCATCGAACGCAGCGGCAGTGGCTCGCTCATGCAGCGGGCCTCCGCTTTTGCAGGCCGGAACGTTTGCAGGAAGCGACAAGGTCGCCATGCTGGTTGAAGGCCTGATGCAGAAAGGTGACGATCCCGGCTTCCGGGCGCGATCTCGACTCGCGCAGGTCGATGACTTCCGTGACCACGTTGATCGTGTCGCCGTGAAACAGGGGTTTGGGAAAGCGCACCTCGTCCCAGCCAAGATTGGCGACGGCGGTGCCCAGCGTCGTGTCACCCACCGAAATGCCGACCATCAGGCCCAGCGTGAAGGCCGAATTGACGATGCGGGCGCCGAATTCGGTGCCCTTCATATATTCCTCGTCCAGATGCAGCAGCGCGGGATTGTGCGTCATCGCGGTGAAGAGGACATTGTCCGTTTCCGTCACCGTGCGGCGGATGGGATGATCAAACCGCTGTCCCACCACCATGTCGTCGAACCAGACTCCTGCCATGTCATCCTCCTCTTTTGCCGTGGCGCGCCAGCCATTCATCCTTGAGGTGGCGCGCATAGATTTTTCCGGTGTCGTGGCGCGGCAGCTGGGTGCGAAATTCCCAGCTGCGCGGGCATTTGATGGAAGCCAAGCCCGCGCGGCACCATGCGCGCAGGTCTTCCGTCAGCGCGCCGGTGTCGGCGGCGGGGTCCAACGGCTGGATGACGGCGTGCAGCACCTCCCCCATATCTTCGTCCGGCACGGCAAAGACGCTGGCGTCCGCGACGGCGGGATGAGAGATCAGGCGGTTTTCCGCCTCCTGCGGGAAGATATTGACCCCGCCGGAAATCGCCATGCTGGCGCGCCGATCGGTGAGATAAAGATAGCCCTCCGCATCGACATAGCCGATGTCGCCCAGCGTGCTGCGTCCGTCCGCGTCATGGGCGTCCGCCGTGCGGTCCGGATCCTGATGATAGGCGAAACCGGGACCGCCCGAGAACCAGACCGTGCCGACCTGCCCTGTCAGCAGGTCGCGGCCGTCATCGTCAAGGATATGCACCGCGCCCAGAAAGGGACGGCCGACCGATCCGGGATGGGCTAGCCATTCCGCCGAGCTGATCATGGTGAGGCCGTTGCCCTCCGTCCCGCCATAGCTTTCCTCCAGGATCGGGCCGAACCAGTCGAGCGCCGCGCGCTTGACGTCCGGGGCGATGGGCGCCGCGCCGTGGATGATGGTGCGGATCGAGGAGAGGTCATGGCGCGCCTTCACCTCCGCAGGCAGTTTCAGCAGCCGCACCAGCATCGTCGGCACCCAATGGGCATGGGTGACGCGGTGGCGCGCGACAAGGTCCAGCGCCTGCTCCGCGTCGAACGCCTCCATCACGATCAGCGTCGCGCCGATCTGCTGCATCGCCATGGCGAAGCGCATCGGGCCGCTATGATAGAGCGGACAGGGCATCAGATAAACCGTGTCCTCACCCCAGCCATAGCGGTCGGCGTAGAGGGCGAACATCTTCGACAGCCCGTCTATGCCGCTGTCGGGCAAATGTTGCTTGATGCCCTTGGGCCGGCCGGTGGAGCCGGAGCTGTAGAGCATGTCCGATCCCCGGCTTTCGTCAGCGATGGGGGTCGCGGGAAAGTTTGCCGCATAGCCACCGTCGCTGACATCGATGAAGGCGAGATCAGGGAAGCGGGGTTTTAGCCGGTCGACCAGCGCCGCCTGCCGGGCGCTGTAGAAGACCAGCCGCGCCCCGCAATTGCCGATGATGAAGGCGATCTCATCCTCATGGAAACGCCAGCTGATCGCGGTGTAATAAAGGCCCGCATTATGCCCGGCCCAGACCAGTTCATGAAAGACCGGCAGATTTTCCACCAGCATCGCGAAATGATCGCCGCGCTGGAGGCCCCTCGCCCGCAGCAGATGGGCGCAGCGATTGGAACGCGCATCCAGCTCGCCATAGCGAATCGTCACGCCCAGCGAGGGGTAGAGGATCGCTGGCCGATCGGGGTCGATTTTCGCCCATTTCCGGGGATGCTGGTCGGGATGGCTGTGCATGGTTTTACCGTTGAACTCTTCTAGCATGATGCGTATAGTTCGCTAGCGCATAATGCAGAATAGTATCTTTGGAGAGGCGTTGCAAATGGGTTTGGTGAAGGCGTGCCAGCTGTCCGATCTGGAGGACGGGGAAATTTTCAAGGCGGAGGTCGCGGACCATCCGGCGCTGGCGCTGTACATGATCGGTGATGAAGTGTTCGCCACGTCCGATATCTGCACCCATGGCGAGGCCAGCCTGTCCGAAGACGGCTATATCGAGGATGGACAGGTCATCTGTTCCTGGCATGACGGCGCTTTCAACATCAAGACCGGTGAACCATGCCGCCTGCCCTGCATGGACCCGCTTAAGACTTTCCCGATCCGGATCGATGGCGATGAGGTCTTCGTGGAATTGTGAATCCACACTAACCTCTGTCGTTCCCGCGCAGGCGGGAATGACGGAATAGGGCTCAGCGCTGGCGTTCCATGAAGGCCGTGACCCGCTCCGCATAGTCGGGATGGGCAACCACCGCGCCGATATCGATGGTTTCCTGCGCCAGATGATCGACCACCGAAATGCGATGGGCAATATTCATGGCGCGCTTGGTACGGCCCAGCGCCTCCTGCGGCAGTTTCGCGATACGGGCGAGCAGATCTTCGGTACGGGCATCCAGTTCGTCGTCGGGCACCACCCAGTTAATAAGACCGAAATCCAGCGCTTCGTCCGGCCCGAAAATATCACCCAGATAGGCGATCTGCTTGGCGCGTTTCGGGCCGATATTGCGCACCAGATTATAGCTGAGTGCTGAGTCCGGGATGACACCCACCCGAATCTGGGCAGCAAGGAAACGGCTCTTGTCCGAGGCGATGGCGAGGTCCGCCGCCGCCGCCATGGCAAGTCCCCCGCCCGCCGCCATGCCACGGATGCGCGTCACCACCGGCTGGGGAATGCGCTCGATCATGGCGAAAAGCTGGTTGCCCTTGTCGCCGCTGGTCATCCAGTGATTGGCACGCTCCAGATCGGTCATGCCGAGCGTGGTCGAAAATTCCTTGACGTCGCCGCCCGCGCAGAAATTATCGCCCGCGCCGGTGATCAGCACCACGCGCACGTCGCGGTTGAATTCGATGGCGCGCAGATGGTCGCCCAGAGTCTCCCACATGCCGTTCTTCATCGCGTTCATCGCATGCGGGCGGTTGATCGTCGCGCGGGCGATGGGACCGTCGATGACGAAGCTCAGTTCGGGGTCGCTCATGCTTGCATCTCCTGTGCGAGATCGTTGGCAAGGTCGCGCAACTGCTTGGGGAAAGTGTTGCAGCCGATGGCGGCGATGCGCAGGTCACGATCCACGCCGCTGTCATAGCTGTGCCGCGCAAAGCCGGTCAGCACCGACAGCAGCAGCGGGCGCCAGACGGTGAAGAAGGCCATGCGCGCCTCGCTGACCGGCGGGCCGCCCGCATCGCGATAGGCGGCCATGAATTCCTCCCATGGCAGCACGCTGGAGACGAGGAAGCGGCAATAGGCAAGATCCTCCGCAGGGTCGCCGGCATGGGTAAACTCCCAGTCGAGCAGGCCGGTGAGCCGGTCGCCCTGCCCCAGCGTGTTGTGCAGGCCCGCATCGCCATGGACGAGGCGGCGTTCATTGCCAATTTTCGGCAACTGCCCATGGAGCCAGGCGAAGGCCGCGTCGATTAGCGGCACGGGCGCCATACCGTTGCGATAGCGGCGCTCATAGCTTTCGACATGAGCGCGAACCGGATGCTCCGCGCGGCCGTAGAGCAGGCTGTCGGCAAGGCCCAGCGCGTCGATGTCGAGGCTGTGGAGCTTCGCCAGCTCGGCGGCAAAGTCGCGGCAGAAGGCGGGCGTCGCGTCGGTCGAGAAGAGGGTGCCCATCGAGGAACCGGCGAGCCGTTCAAAGACGATGAAGCGGCCGCCAATGGCTTGCGGGCCATCCTCCAGCCAGAGCGGTTCGGGGACCCGCAGGCCCTTGCCATGGACCGCCCTGATCACCGGAAATTCCTCGGTGACGGAGGTGCCGGTCACGGCGGCGGCGAAGTCGCGGCGGATGACCAGTTGGCGGCCATCCGCGCTATCCAGCAGGATCGTGCCCTTGGACCGGCCGCCGGGAACCGTCGTCACCTTGTCGATCCGGATCGACGGGTCCTTGTCAGCAAACCAGCGGGTGAAGGTTTCGGCCGGGATTTCCAGTTCGGCGCCCGATCCGGCGGGGGTGACAGGCGCGGCGAGGATGGCGGCGACCTTCGCCTCATGGGCGTTGCGCCAATCGGCTTCGGCGGCAACGCCGGGCGTTGGGCCCGCGACTTCCTCCGCCTCCACCGCGAGGCGGGAGAGCATCATTTCAATGAGGTCGCAGCGCAGGCTGGAATTGCCGTGGGGAAGCTGTGGTTTCAGGTCGGCGCGGACAGCGGCAAGGATGCTGCGCAGCTTCTCACCCAGCAGGGGATCGTTCATACCGGCCGCCCCACATAGGTCGGGAAGAAGAAGCCACTTTCCCGATCAGCATGTTTCAGCAGCCAAGCATGGAGATCGGCATGGACGGCGTCGGCTGCGGTATCGCCCTTACGGGCATGGCAATGGTGCAGCAGCGCGTCGACAGCTTCGCGGCCCTTATGGTTGAGCGCCTGAAGCGCATCGACGCGGGCATAGCCATCGAGCAAGGCGGGCGCTTCGCTGAGGAAAGCATTGAGCGCTGGTTCGTCATGAGAGAGGCGGGTCTGGGCCGAGGCAAGCAAGGCAGCCAGTTCACAACTGTCCTCATGCAGCATCGGCCCTTCGACCGGCACGCGCGCCTGTAGGTGATTCAGGATCACGTCGACGCTGCGCAGCGCGCTCTGCGCCCATTGGTCGTCGATCCTCGGCGCGACATGCTCCTGAAGGGCGAGCTGCACCGCCGCGAGCATCTGCTGGGTTGTCGGCATCATGGCGTCCGCTCTCCCGTCAATTGGCTGCATTTTCGGGGCGGTAGGGGCTTTTGCGCCACTCCGCGACGATATGGGCGGCTTCGTCGATCGGCTTGCCGATCATCATGGCGAGCAGCTGTTCGAACAGCTTCACCCGCCCGAAGCCGAGATTGAGCCGGGGAACACGCGGATTTTCGCCCGACAGGAAGGGACGCAGGCCATTGTTGAGCGTCGGCACCGCCTTCCACACTTCCCAGACTCGGTAAAAATCAAGGCTCGACCGATCGATCCGGAAGCCCGCCACCTCCTCATAATGGCGCAGCGTGGTTTCCGCGTCGCCCAAGGTCAGCATGCCTTGCGAGAGCGCCCAGTCCTGCGCCGGGTCACCGGCAAAGGCCAGTTCCCAGTCGGACAGGGCGACGATTTTATCGTCCTTCCAGATCTCCTCGCCCATGCCATTATTGCCCTTGCACAGCGAAATGCGCGGGGCGGTGGTGGGAAGATGCTCCTTCAGCCAATAGGCGGCCTCGGTCACGAGGGGGAAGGGATCGGTGCGGACCTCGCGGAAAATGCCCATCCAGCGATCGAAGTCGAAACGCGCGCAATCCGCAGCAGAAGCGGGCATGTCGACAAAGGCGGTGAAGCCAGTCGCTTCGAGATCGAGCGAATGGAGCGTGGCCAGCTTTTCGGCATGGTCGAGCGCGACACGCTGGCGGCGGGCGGCGGCCTCGGCACCCTCGTCATAAAGGCCGGGCAGGTCATTGCTGCCGTCGACCATGCGACGGACCATGACCGGGCGCCCCTCCGTCAGCGCGGGCGCGGCGTCGAACCAGAGCGGCTCGGCCACCGGCACGGCGGTTGCATAGAGGCCCTTGATGATACGATATTCATATTCCAGCGGCACCGGGCAGATCGGGCCACCCAGCGCATCGGTGCGAAAGACATAGCCGCCTTCCTTCCCGCCCTCGTCGGTCCAGACCAGGAAGGTTTCGCGGCTGATGCCGGGAAAGGTGCGTTTGAAGCGCGTGACGCGGACGTCCGCACCCATACGGGCGGCGAAGTAGTCGGATAGGGATTGCTGGTCGATCATATGTTGTCCCTCAGAAGCCGAAGCGCGGCTGGGGGCCGATGACGAACATCGGGATATAGGCGTTGCCGGACTCGCCCCCGATCTTGCAGGTGGCAAGCTGCTCGCGATGCTTGGGGGTGGCGCTGCTGCCGTCGGGCAGGATGACGGCTTCCGGGTCGCTGATGTCGTAGCTGTCGATTTCGAACGCCAGATCGCGCGAACGCCAGACGCCCTGCCCCTGCCCGTCCGTGAAACCGCCGTCGAAACCGCCGCCGCGATAGACCCAGGGACGGCCGACCGCCTGCGCCTCGATCGGGATCTGGCGGCCGTCGGCCAACGTCAGGTCAAGCGCCATCCGGTCGAAGACGCGGGTACCGGGCTTGAAGGTCACATCATGCGCAATACCGGTGACTTCGATGGGATCGCCCTCCCCTTCGCGCACTTCGCCTTCGGTATAGATGCGCTTGCCCTCTCCATCCTCGATCAATTGGACCGCGCCGCCGAACTTGCCGGCACGGAACCCTGCATGGACGAGGAACAGCCCCTTTCCGCCGGTGCGGGAGGCAGAGGCGACGCCACCCGCGCTGGGCGTGCCGGTCATCGGTTCGAAGCCGCCGACACCGGGCCGCACGCCCCAGCTATGGTCGCGCCAGCCGAACCAGTCGCCTGCCTCGAACCGCTCGCCCTCCACCATGATATGGCCACTGATCCGGCCAAGCTGGTTGTAGCGCAGATAGTCGGTGTGCAGCCGCCCGTCGCCGCGCGAGACATGGGGATGTTCCAGCCGTGGCGGCAGCATCGCATCGAAACGCATGTCGAGCGAGACGGGATAGTCACCCGACTCCAGCTCGTAACGCAGCGCCTTAAAGGCTTCGATGACGGTGAACGACAGCGGACCGATCCGCGCCTCGCTGTCCGGCATGGGACGGAGCTGGCGGGTCAGGCGGACATTATATTGGCGCTTCGACCGGGCCTGCACCATGGCGAAGCCCTCCATCACATTCATATTCTTGAAGATGGTGATGCCGGCCAGAAAGGCGATCTCGCCATCCGCGCGGAAGCCACCCATCAACTGACGGTCATAGAATCGGTGATCGGTCGAATGGACATGGTCGAAGGTCAGCGGCGCCTGATGGTGCAGCGTCTCGTCCAGCGGAGTCAGCACATCTCTCTCCCTCATTATGCTCCAAGGCATATGGGCGAAGAATGGTCAGGTCAATAGAAGTTCGTATGCATATCATCTGTATGTGTATATATTGCATCCGCGCAATTTTCTTGACAGAATGCGCGGCGAACCTCATGCCAAAAGGGTAAATTTTTCGGACTTTTCGCACGATGGACTATACGGACACGCCGGTCGCCAACCAGTTTCGCCTGGGTTTCCTGATCCATGACGTGTCGCGCCTGCGTCGCACGGTCATCGACAAGGCGCTGAGACCACTTGGGATCACGCGCTCGCAATGGTGGGTCCTCAGCAATCTGTCGCGCAACACCAGCCATGAAATGGTGCAGACCGAACTCGCCAATGTGCTGGACATCGGCAAGGTGGCGCTGGGCGGGCTGCTCGACCGGCTGGAGGCGGCGGGCTATATCGAGCGCAAGGCCGATCCGGCCGACCGCCGCGCCAAGCGCGTGGTCATGACCCGCAAGGGCGAGGAAGTGCTGGAGCAGATGCAGGAGCAGGGTGCCGACCTCAATCGCGACACCCTGCGCGACATCACCGAGGAAGAGGTCCGGCTGGCCGAGGATATCATGCACCGCATGAAGAAGCGGCTGATCGAAATGGATGCGGAACTGCGCAACGGCGGCAGCTGAGCGCTTCGCTTTTTTCCTGAAATTCCATATGTATGGCAGGCGTTCGGGCTGATCGCCCGCGCGACGGGGCTTGCGCCTATATTCGTATCCATAAATTTCGCTTGCGTATTATTTGGGTGCGGATGTATTGGCCTTATATCCGCAATATTGCGAAGGACCCCCTGCCCCAGCGGCAGCGGAAGGACAGAATATGGACGATCTGCCGACGCCCCCTGATGCCACCCGTTACCGTCTTGGATTTCTGCTGCATGATGTATCGCGCCTGCGCCGGACCATCGTGGACAAGGTCATGCGGCCGCTGGGCATCACCCGGTCGCAATGGTGGGTGCTCACCAACCTACAGAGCGATTCCAAGCATGAGATGATGCAGACCGAACTGGCCCAGATATTGGATATCGGCAAGGTGGCGCTAGGCGGATTGCTCGACCGGCTGGAAGTGTCGGGCTATGTCGAACGGAAGGCCGATCCGGTCGACCGGCGCGCCAAGCGGGTCGCGATAACAGCCGAGGGGCAAGCCTTGCTCGACGGGATGCAAAGCCGGTCGGTCGCGCTCAACCGGGACATGATGGACTGTGTGACGGTGGAAGAAATCCTCTTTGCCGAGGATGTGCTGCACCGGATGAAGCGCAATCTCATCGAGATGGACGATCATTACCGGAAGCGGCGGACAGGCGGGGAGGACCCACAGGAAGCGGACGAGCCTTCTCCCCTTTAGGCCATTTCCCCGCTCGCGAGTTGAAGGGCATGATCCGGTTCAATCTCTCGGATCATGCCTTGGAGTGGTTAGAGCGCCCGGCCGATCTGAAGCCGCATAATCTCCGCCGTCCCCGCGAAAATGCGGTGCAGGCGGCCTGCCGTGAACAGGCGGGACACCGGATATTCATGCATATAGCCCGCGCCGCCATGGAGCTGGACGCACTGGTCGAGTACGCGGCCCTCCATTTCCGGCAGCCATAGTTTCGCGACGGTCGCCTCGCCCATGTCGACCTCTCCCTTGCGCTGATAGGTGCGCAGGCAATGGTCGATATAGGCCTGACCGACGTCGAGTTCCGCCTTCATGTCAGCCAGCTTGAACTGGGTATTCTGGAAGTCGAAGATGGTCTGGCCGAAGGCGCGGCGGTTCTTGACGAACTCAACGGTCAGGTCGAAGGCGCGGGTGGCGGCGGCATGGGCGATGATGCTCCACATCAGCCGGTCACGGTTGAGGCTCTTCACCAGCACCTTGAACCCGCCATTCAGCGGCCCGAACAGATTGCTCGCCGGCACGCGCACATTGTCGAAAACCAGTTCGCCATTATTGGAGGCGTGACAGCCCATTTTCTTGAGGATGCGCCCGATGCCGAGGCCCGGCCGGTCGCGTTCGACCAGGAAGATCGAAATGCCGCGCGATCCCGCCGACGGGTCGGTCTTGCACGCGACCATGAACAGGTCGGCGTCGGCTATGCCGGAAATGAAGGTCTTGGCGCCGTTGATCACATAATCGTCGCCGTCGCGCACCGCCGTTGTGCGGATCGAGGCAAGATCGCTACCGGAGTCCGGCTCGGTCACGGTGAAAGCAAGCAGACATTCCCCGCGCACCATTTTCGGCAGCCAGTGGCGCTTCTGCTCCTCCGTGCCGAAGTCCATCAGCTGTTCGCACATCTGGTCGCGCTGGAAGGCCGGGCCGATGCTGGCGCCGGAGATGGAATAGCCCATTTCCTGCGTCATCACGACACGGTCGAGGAAATCGCCGCCGGGGCCGCCAAATTCCTCCGGCACGCCGATGCCGAGTATCCCTGCTTCGCCAGCCTTCAGCCAGAAGCTGCGCGGAATGGCGTGATCCTCATCCCATTGTTCCGCGAAGGGGTCTGCCTGCGTCTCGAAGAAATGGCGGACAGTGCGGCGGAACGTCTCATGCCCGTCGGTGAAAATGTCGGGATCGATATTTAGCGGCATGGCCTCTCCGATCTTGTTCGCTTTATGATAATATGCTTGATCACTACATGGCCCGGTCGGGACCGACAAGCGAAAAGGGAGAGGGTTATGGATCGAATTTCCGTCGAGCGCGACGAAGGCATCTGCACGATCATGATCGACCGGCCCGACCGGATGAACGCCATCGACGACACCATGACGCGGCGAATGACGGAGGTTTTCGAGTCGCTGGCCGAAGATAGAGCGACGCGGGTGGTGGTGATCGCGGGCAAGGGCAAGCATTTCTCCGCCGGCGGCGACATCGGCAATATCGCTGACTGGCTCTCACCCGATCCGCAGGCCCGGCATGATCGGTTCACGCAGGCGGTAAACAGCCTGTCCAAGCCGCTGGCGCTGGCGATGCGGCGCGTGCCGCAGCCAGTGATCGCTTGCGTTCGCGGGCATGCCATTGGGGTGGCGTTGCAGATCGTCCTGCTGGCCGATCTGGTGGTCGCGTCGGACAGCGCGAAGTTCAGCCTGCCGCAGCTCGATCTGGCCCATACGCCCGACCATGGCGAGAGCTGGGCCTTGACCCGCAAGATCGGCCTCGCCCGAGCCATGCAGATGTCGCTGATGGCCGAACGGATCGATGGGGCGACGGCTGAGCGCTACAATCTGGTGAACTGGGTGGTGGCAGACGAGGCGCTGGAGGCGCGCACGGCGGAGATCGCGCAGCGGATCGCGGGCAGCCCGATGGCGGCTGCGCAGGGGGCGAAGGCGCTGTTCCAGGCCGGGCAGCAGCGCACGCTGGCCGAGGCGCTGGACGCGGAGATCGCCATACTGGGCAAGGTCGCCATGCAGGAGGATTTCGTCGAGGCGATCACCGCCTTCACGGAAAAGCGCCCCCCGGTTTTCAGGGGGCGATGATCGCGGTCAACGCGGCGTGACCCGGACGTTCATCTGGTACACGCCGCGGAATACCCACACCGGGAGGAAATCAAGCGCCTCGTCCAGCACCTCGATGGTCTTCACCTTGCGCACAAGCGCGCCGAGAAATTCGGTGAGTTGCATCTTGGCGAGATGATGGCCGAGGCAGAAATGCACGCCCGGCGCGAACACCATCGATCCGCGATTGTCGCGGGTGAAGTCGATCCGGTCCGCATTCTGGAACACCGCCGGGTCGCGATTGGCCGTGGCGATCAGCACGGCGATCATGTCGCCCTTCCGGATCTTGTGGCCATATAGCTCGAAATCCTCATAGACGAGGCGCGGCTGGCCGCCGACCATGGCGATATGGCGCTGAAGCTCGGTCACGATATCGAGCATCTTGTCCTGATTGCCCTCGACCCAGGCCCAGGCTTCGGGATCGCGCGCCAGAGCCTCGACCGACAGGGTGATGGTGTTCATCGTCGTGTCATGACCCGCGACGATGGCGACATGCATCTGCGCCAATATCTCGTCATAGGAAAGGCGATCCTCCCCCTCCGACGCATTGAGCAGGCCGGTGAGGAAATCCTCTTTCGGATCGGTGCGGCGCTTTTCCAGTTCGATGGCGACCACCTCGTTCATCTTTTCGAGCGCGAGATTGGCCTTTTCCAACCGTTCGGCGGTCGGCACGGTCGCGCCCACGCCTTCCATCAGCCAGGTCGCCCAGTTGCGCAGTTCCGGCGTCAGTTCGGGCGGCATGCCAAGCAGCTGGAACAGCACATCGCCGGTCATGGCGCGCGATATACCTTCGTTGAATTCCAGCTCGCCCTCCGCGATCATCTTGTCGACCAGCGATTCCGCACGGGCGCGGGCAAAGGGGCGGAAACCCTCGACGATCTTGCGGTTCAGCGCCTTCATCAGCAGCGAACGCAGGCGGGCATGGCGCTCGCCCTCGGTGCTGGTGATCCAGAGGTCGGAATATTTGACCAGAGTGGGGATACGCGCGTCCCATTGCTCCGGCGGGATCAGGTGGAAGACCGGGAACATGCGCCCGTCATTGGTGACGGGAATACGCCGCTGGAAGGCATCGACCACATCGGCGTGGCGGGTGATGAACCAGCATCGCGACTGCTCACTCCAGAACACCGGCGTTTGATCGCGAATATGGTCGAGATCGTCGATCATCGCCTTGCCCCGCTCTCGCGGCGCGTTGGTCAGGTCGACATCCACATGGTCCTGCACGTTCATCTTCATCCCTTCCCTTGTCTTATCCTGTCACGCTACGGCCTGCTCTGCGTAAAGGCTCTCGATCGCCTCCTCCGCATAGCCGAGGGCGGCCAGCATTTCCCGCGTATGCGCGCCCGGCATCGGCGCGGGCAGGTCATTGCCCAGAGCCGAACGCGACAGGGAGAAAGCGGTGCCAATCTCATTAATCTGGCCGAAGGCGGCATGCTGTGTCACGCGGATCGTGCCGCGGGCGATCAGGTCCGGGTCGGTCAATATCTGCTGTTCCTTGCCGTCGCGGCAGGCCTCCACCCAGACGCCATGGGGTTCGAGCGCAGCCTTGAGCTGGGCATGGTCGAGCCGGGCAACGCGGGCGGCGATCAGCGGCTCTTGCAGTTCGGGCAGATCGAGCGCGCTTTGCAGACCGGCGGCGGCCCGCTCGCCCCGCGCAACGATGGCGACCCAGCCGTCCGCCGCTTCATAGAGACATTCGAGCGGGGTATAGCCGCTCAGGCTCGCGCTCAGCGCCGGGATGCCGGCGAAGCTGCCATCGGGGCGCTGGATCAATTCGGACAGCGTATAGATGCCCGCATTGCACAGCGGCGATTCCAGCGAGACGCTGCGCCCGGTGCGCTCGCGGTGGAGCAGCGCCGCCATCACCGCGACCGCGCCGATCATGCCGCCCGCAATGTCGACCAGATTGGTGCGGTTCCAGCGCGGATCATTGCCCGCACCCGCCGCCTTCACCTCATGCCCGGTCCAGGCCTGCATCACCATGTCGAACCCGGCCTTGGCGGCGGAGGGCCCTTCATTGCCGAAGGCCGGCGCCTCCAGCGCGATCAGCGCGGGATTGACCTGGCTGAGGCTTTGCGGATCGACACCCAGCCGCTTTGCGACGCCGGGGCGGAAATTGTTCATCACCACATCCGCACCCGCGCAGAGTTGCTGCACGACCTTCAGACCGTCGGCATGTTTCAGGTCGACGCCGATCACCCGCTTGGCATGGTTGGCGACGGCGAAGGATTTGAAGATCGAGCGGTTGGGATCGCCCTGCTTGGCCTCGACCTTGACCACATCGGCGCCCAGATCGGCCAACGCCACGCCCGCGAGCGGCCCTGCGACAAAGGCGCCGCAATCGACGACCCTCAGCCCTTCGAGCGGCTTGCGGCCCTTTTGCGCGCGCCTGGCCGCGCCCTCGCCCAGCGGCGCGGCGGCGAAGGGCAGGCCGACATGACGGGTGCCGTCCGTTTCGCGCACGATGATGCGGTTATGGATGACCTGCGGGTCGGACCAGCAGGCGCCGGGCCGTTGCACCTCCTCGGCGGGCAGGCCGCGTTCCCAGATGCGGGCGAGCAGATCATCGCAATCCTTCTTCGCCACATGAGCGGCCAGCAGATCGTAATCGCCGAAGAAATCCTTCCGGCTGCCGCCCGGCTTGGGCATGCCGCTGTCGCCGGGCAGGACGGTGGGATCGTCGATCTCCAGCGCCTGATAGAAGCCATATTTCGACCCCGCGCCGCCGATCGCCATGTGGATGAAGCGATCGTCGCGGGTGCGGAAGATGAGCGGCGCGACGCCGCGTGGGATGACGAAATCGGCCATGGGGGTCGGCTTTTCCAGCTTCGCCCAATAGGTGCCGATCCAGGGCAAAGCGCCTTCGAACAGCGATGTGGTGACAAGCTGCCCCTGCCCCGATGCCTCCCGCTCGAACAGCGCGCCCAGCAGGCCGACCAGCCCGTACAAGGCCGCGCCATAGGTGCCGGGTTCGAAGGCGTTGACAATGGGCCGGTCCGGTTCCTGTTCCCACACCAGCCCGCTGCGCACCTGCACCAGCAATTCGGTGGACGGGCCGACATAGGCTGTGCCTGCCGGTCCATCAGTCATGTCGAGGACGACCAGATGCGGATGCCGTGCCACCAGGTCGGCGGCATCGCGGCGGCGCGGCAGGTCGGGATGATCCTCCCCGCCCAGCAGGCAGGCATCGGCCTGCGCCAGCAACCCTTCCAGCGCGTCCGGCGCGACGCGGGCGGCCTTACCGTGCCAGACCGCATAGGCGGGATAGATGGCCGCAAAGGGATCGCCGCCATCCGGCTCGATCCGGGTGACGCTCGCGCCCAGTTCGGCGAGCATCTTCGCCGTCAGCGCGGGGGCCATGCCCACGCCCAGATCGACGATCTTGAGGCCTTCCAGCAAACCGGCTGCGCTCATCAGACTTCCTCCCCTCGATCAGCGCGTGTAGCGGCGGCCCAGAACATCCTTCATCAATTCGGTCGCGCCGGCGAAGATGCGCTGCACGCGCGCGGCGGTGAACATGCGGCTGATCGGATGATCGTCCATCCACGCCTGCCCGCCCCAAAGCTGCACGCAATTGTCGAGCGTGCGGAACTCCAGCTCGGTCAGCCAGATCTTCGCCATGGAGCTTTCGGCGTCGGTGATGGTGTTGTTCGACACCTTGCGCAGCAGCGAATTGTAGAAGGCGCGGCCGACACGGATTTCGGTCTCCATCTGGGCAAGGACGAACTGGGTGTTCTGAAAATCGACCAGCCGCTGGCCGAACAGCTTGCGATTCTGACAATGTTCCAGCGTCATTTCAAAGGCCCGCTGCGACGCGCCAATGGAGCGGGCGACGATCTGAAGCCGGTCGAGCGCCATATTCGGCACGAACATCGCCGCCGCGCCATTTTCCGGACCGACCAAATTGCTGACGGGCACGCGCACATCGTCGAAGAACAATTCGCCCGTGTCGCCGCCCTTATAACCCTGCGTGATCATGCGATGCTGGGTGAAGCCCGGCCTACCCTTTTCCACGATGATCATGCTCATGCCCTTGGCCTTCAGCTCCGGGGCGGTCTTGCACAGGACATAGACGATATCGGCCTTGGCGCCGTTGGAAATGTAGATCTTGCTGCCGTTGATGACCCATTCGTCGCCGTCGCGAACCGCGGTGGTGCGCGCGGCAAAGGCGTCCGAGCCCGATTCCGCCTCCGTCATGCCCATGGCCTGCACGCAATCGCCGGTCATGATGCGGGGGAAATATTTCTGCTTCTGCTCCTCCGTGCCATAGTCGACCAGAAAATTGGTGCAGATGTCGGTGCCGATGAAGGAGCCCGCCGTCGCGCCCGCCGGGGAATAGCCCAGTTCCTCCGCCGCGACCATGATCGAGAAGCGATTCGCGCCGGGGCCGCCATAGGCTTCGGGGATGGTGGCGCCCAGAATCCCATATTCCCCGGCCTTGTTCCAGATCGCGCGGTCGGTCCCGGATTCCTCGAATTCGCGATAGCGCGGCTCCACCTCCCGCTCGAAATAGGCGCGCACAGTGGCGCGGAACATATCCATTTCCTCGCCATAGGGGCTGTCTTCGGTCTCGAAATTCCGAGGGTCCAGCTTCAGGAAAACGCCGCTCATCCTCATCCTCCATTGCCGACACGCAGGTATCGGTCATGTTTTGCCGGTCAATGGGCGCACGAACTGGTCCGGCTGATTCCCTCGACGCGGTTTCGCTATTGTGATGTAGCAAATGATACGCTAGCGCAATATGAAAATCACTTGGGAGAGCGAGCCATGGCGAATGAAGATCTGGTCCGGCAGGTTGAAACCTTCATGCTGGAGCGGGTGATCCCGACCGAGCATGAGCATCATCAGCAGTTGCAGGCGGCGGAAAACCGTTGGACCTATACGCCGATCATGCGCCAGTTGCGGGCAGAAGCGAAGGAAAAGGGGCTGTGGTTGTTCCCCATGCCGGTCGAGCTGGGCGGGCGCGGCCTGTCGCTGATGGATTATGCGCCGATCTGCGAGATCATGAACTGGTGCAACCATGGGCCGGAAATCTTCAACTGCTATACCGGCACGATTTCCAACGGCACGGCCATGAACAACCATGCGTCGGACGCGCTGAAGGAGCGCTATATGAAGCCGCTGCTGGCGGGCGAGGTGCGATCCTGCATCTCCATCACCGAGCGCAACGTGCCTTCGTCCGACCCGACCGACCTCAAGTTCGACATCAGGCGCGAGGGTGACGACTATGTGCTGAACGGGGTCAAGAGCTGGGCGACCGGCGGGGCGATGGACGAGTGCCGATTCTTCCTGGTGCTGGGCGCGACCGATGTGAACGCGCCGCGCCATGCGCGCCATTCGATGGTGCTTGTGCCGCGCGAAGTGCCGGGCCTCAGCCTCGGCCGGATCGAGACGGTGATGGGCTATGATGATGCGCCATTCGGCCATTGCGACCTGATCTTCGATAATGTCCGCATCCCCGCGAGCAATCTCATCGGCAAGGAGGGCGAAGGCTTTCTGATGATGCAGTCGACGCTGGGCGTCGGGCGCATCCAGCTCGGCATGGGCGCGATTGGCGCGGCGGAACGGGCGATGATGGAAATGTGCAGTTGGGTGGAAAAGCGCATCATCGGCGGCCGTCCGCTGGTCGAGCGGCAGGTCGTGACCGATGCCATTGCCCGCAGCCGCATCGAGATCGACGCCTGCCGCGCCTTCATCGTGCAGACCGCGCGCCGGATGCAGGAGCAGGGCATGAAGGCGGTGCGCGGCGAGATCGCGCAGTTAAAGGTAATGGCGCCCGATGTGGCGCTGAAGGTGCTGGACCGGGCGATGCAGTTCCATGGCGGCGCGGGTCTCAGCTATGACACGCCGCTGCCGGAAATGTGGGCGCATATGCGCACCGTGCGCATCGGCGAAGGCGCCGACGAGGTGCATCGCGAAACCATCGCCAAGGTGGAACTGAAGCGGCAGGCCGAATGGCGTGCTGCCCGTGGCTGGCAATGACCCCTTGGACGTGAATCCTGTTGACGGGGCGCTTTTGCCCATATAGTTCGTATGTGTATCATAAACATGCAAATCGAGAGTCGAGCCTATGAGCCTCAGCACTGATGCGCCGCGTC
>Ga0182737_1001750_pt1 | contig 20160 bp, 15 predicted proteins | sample eDN5th30CBELigOP_FD_128878 | JGI IMG/M metagenome (GOLD analysis project Ga0182737, IMG submission 128878) | Enriched Organic Plus compost microbial communities from Emeryville, California, USA - eDNA 5th pass 30_C BE-Lig OP (version 2) (version 2) ...
CCACAGATGGAGCAATGGAACGGCATCCGCCGACACCCCGAAGTAGCCTCCTACTTCCTTCCACATGTGGAAGTTCGCCAAGAACAAGCCCGATGCGATCACGCTGCGCGAATACGAGATAAGTTCAGCCGGAAGCATCCAGATGAGGGCCGCAACGGTCACGGCCGCAAGCATGGTGAAGTACGCCGGTGCCAAACGCAGGACACGCCTCTTGTAGAATCCCCCCAAGGAGAACCTACCGGCTGCGATCTCCGAGCGAATGATGCTTGTGATCAGAAAGCCGGAGATCACGAAGAAGACGTCTACTCCGACGAAGCCACCGGGAAGGCCGCTCCATTCGCCAAGATGGTGGAAAATCACCAGCAGCACCGCCACTGCGCGCAACCCGTCGATATGGGGTTGGTAGGTGGTTATGCGCATTGGCACACTTCGCCGTAGGTCGCCAGCGTCTTGCTGATCACGATCTTCTCGTCGAACTCGTTCATCGCCTTCGAGCGTGCCGCCCAGCCCAGCCTTTCCGCGAGGCCTCTGTCATCCTGGAATCTGGCGATTGCCCTCGCCAAGGCCACTGCATCCCGCGGTGGAACCAGGAGCCCATCGACCCCGTCGTTCACCACCTCCCGGCAACCCGGGACGTCGGTGGTGACAAGTGGAAGTCCGCATGCGGCGGCTTCGATCAAGCCTTTGGGAAGGCCTTCGCGGTAACTCGGAAGTACTACGATGTCTACCGACGCAAGCAGGGCGGGCATGTCGTCCACGTGGCCCAGCCAGTTGATTACACCCTCTTCGCCCCAGGCCCGCACGACGGATTCCGGCACCGCGGCTGGATTACCAGGATCTGGATCTCCCGCCAGCAGGAACTCCAGCGATCGCCCCTCTCCCAGCAAGCTGCGGGCAGCGGTGACGTACTCTTCGATGCCCTTGTCCCAAAGCAACCGGGCAGCAAGCAGGACACGCAACGGTCCGGCATCGGTGCGCCGTGCGCAAAACTGGAATCGTGAACAATCGACCCCGGACCCCCGTATCAGGCGAACCTGGGCTCCGTCTACGAGCTTGGCCTGTTCGAAGAGCCGGATATCGTCCGGGTTCTGCAGTACCAGGCGCGCTCCGTCGCCTCCCAAGGCGGCCCTCAACAATGTCCGTACTGGTAGCCGCAGCAAGCGAGCCTTGGCCGCGTCGTTCGTGAAGACGTAGCCCATCCCGGCGACTGCATTGATGCGTGCCGGCACCCTCGCCAGACGCGCCGCCAGTGACCCGTAGATGGCGCATTTGATCGTGAAGCTATGGACCAGCTGGGGGCGCTCCCGCCTGAACAGGCGCCAAAGATGCAGCAGAACGCCCGCCTCGCGTAACGGATTCAGGCTATGGCGGACCATCGGCAATGGCTCCCATCGGAACCCGAGCGCTTGGAGCTTGGCTCCGTATGGCCCCGGTGGCGAGATCAGAAGAAGTTCGTGCCCGGCCTCCTGCAACGCGACTGCCAAGGAGCGACGGAAGTTATAGATGTACCAGTCGGTGTTGGCGAACAGGATGACCTTCATGTCGCTTCGCCTCCACGATTTGCTAAAGAGCACATGTCCTTGCAGCCCAAGAGGCCCGGGCGTTGCGGCGAGTTCGGCCTATGGGGAACGCCGTTTCGCCTGGCCTGAACTGCTGGCTGACACATGGAAGGCGCGCTCAGGTGGTGACCAGGTCAGCGTACGTTCCGAGCCGAAATCCTTGGGCTTGAGCCAGTTCCATCAACTCCCCACGGCGAAGCCACAGATATTCCGCATGCCCGATGGACCCTATACGCGTATATCCATCCATCGCCGCTGGGTCGGCCACTGGGTGGACCATCAACTCGAAGCTTCCCGCGGGCGCCCATCCGATGATTTCGTTGTACTGCTGGGCGCCTAGCTGGCCGCCATAGGTACCGAGGTCGAAGACGCTTCCCAATCCCTCGTTCCAGCGCACCTTCCCGGCCCATCGATACACTGAGGGCGCCAGGAGGGATCGCATGAGCGTACGCTTGGCTCTCCTGGGGAGGGGGGCGCTCGAGGTCCGCAGCGGCCAAGGCACGCGCATGGGTAGTCCTTCGCGCCGGCAAAGTTTCGCAATTGCGGCAAACACGCCGGGCAGGATATGGACATGCTGGTGGGTGTCCACATGACTCACGCTTAGGCCACTGGAACGCAGCCGCTGGAACTGGGCACTGAGCTCAAGCTCCAGCTCGTCTCTGCGGAGCAACCCGGTCACAGCCCTCCGGCCCAGGCTTGCACGGTCGTGGAAGCTGCCGTTTGACGTTACCAGAGTAGGCACGAGCTCCGGCGGAGAGACCGGCTTGCCCCAGGTCAGATTGAAGTGCAGACCGATGGCAAGTCCTCTGTTCCCTGCTGCCAGATCTATCGCCTCATCGAAGCCGGGCGTGTTCGCCATCAGCGTCGTACTCGTGATCGCACCGGCGCGATAGCACTCGATGATGCCCGCGTTCGCGGACGCATTAAGGCCGAAATCGTCTGCATTGACGATCAGCAGCTTCATTGGCGTCGCCCCAATGCCTTTTTCAGGAACACCAACGGCTCCGCCAGCGCCGGGACGGGGTCATCCACACGAAAGACGGGCCAACTCCGCAGCCGTGCGGCCCTCATTCCAAGGACTTCCGGCTCTGGGAACACAAAATCGTTCTCCCTCAGGTAGAACACAGCGGACGCCAGGTCCTTCAGCAGATAGCGCCATCGCACGCAGTCAAGCTGGGGCCGTTCCGGCAACGGATCGAGGCCAGCCGTGTCTCGCCACGCCGCCTCCAAGACCCGGCATCCGGCTTCGTGCGTCGCTTGGAACCACAGCGTCGGCCTGGGGTTTATCTCGATGATCTTCAGCCTTCCGTCTCTCGGGTCCCGCTTGTACTCCGCTCCACAGATCCCTCGAAAGCCGATACGGCCAAGGAAATCCAGCGTCGTTTCCCGCGTCTCCGGACAGGGAACGCTTGTGACCAGGGATGCCGATCCGAATCCGGCCGGGTACTGCCGGAGTTTCCGACCCGTGAATATCTGCATCGGAGTTCCATCGCGGGCGATGTAGCCACCGAAAAGCGTGATTTCAGATTCCGGGCCAGGTATGACCTCCTGCACCAACCATCCACCGAGGCCGTCCGGCATCGACTCGACATGTTGGACGAACTCGGCGCGTGACCGCGCCAGCAGTACCTTCTTTCCTCGAAGGAACTTTCTGGCCCGATGGATGAGCGCTGGCTTGAGGATGCAGGGATAAGGTATCTGCAGGCTCAAAGCGGCAAGCTCATCGGAGCCTTGCGCCATCCACACACCCGGCGTTTCCATCCCATGATCGCCGCACAGCTGGTGGAAACGACGTTTTTCCAGCAACACGCCTGCGAGGCCTTGATACGCGGGCAGCACCTTAGCCCGGAACCTCGCGTCCGAAGCCGTGAGCATCAGCGCCTCGATCCAGACATCGCTCGTGGGGATGATGAGCGTTGTATCGATCACGGAATGGGCTTCCAACCACCCCATGAGGTCCCCGGCTCCGACGATCTCCCCGCGAGAGACGTGCCTTGAATGGAGGGCGCATCCGCTCGCCATGTCGAGCATGGCCACCTTCAGACCAGCCTGGGATGCCTCTCTGGCCGCGTAGAGCCCAGTGGGTGAGCTGCCCAAGACGATCACGTCGATGTTGTCGCTCATAGCAGCCAACTATGGTAGGGGACATAGCAACTTGCACTGTGCCTGGAAAGCGTGAACCAGGAGACGATGTACAAGCCGTAAAGCGAGAACGGCAGCAACCATGCAATGCGCCTACTCTTTTGGGTAAAGGCGCATTCGACCACGCACAACAGCGCCAGCAGGCTCACTGGCAATACATAGAAGGTCAGCCTATGCAGGGCTACCGTCGAGACGATGCCCACAACTACCAAAGCGAACGCCACCAGCATGAAGAGCCAAAGAAGCGGGTAAAGCGCCGGATACGCCACCTCGACGATCCGGCGCTTCCAGTAGAACAAGATGAACGGGAACAGCGCGGCCGCGTAGCGGATCCATGCACCGCCCGCATCGTTCTCCCCGTATATCTGCTCTACGTATCTTGCGGCGTAGACGTCCATGCGGTCGCCAAGAAGCAGCCCTGCGACAGGCGCGAGAAGGACTGTCCCGAGTATCAGGTACTTGGTCGAAACCTGGCGTCTCGCCACCATCGCCATCGGCAGGAACGCGATGGCAGACTGGTGGAAGAGGAACCCGATACCCACCCACATCGCGGTGAGCCAAGGCGACCGTCGCACGAAGGCGACACACGCCATCATAAGGAAGGCGGTTGCCATAGCCTGGCGCATCCCGGACATTCCCAGCTGGACCACCAGAATCGGGAACGCGATGGCAAGCAGGGCGAGCGGATAGGGAGCCAACCTGGAAAATATGACAAGCGCGGCCGCATACACGATGGCGCACGTCATCAGTACGCCATTGAATCCAAAACCGGCGTCCCTAGACAGCATATTCACAAGATGGAAGCCGCCTTCGGGGCGCTCGAACGCACGGAACCAGGACAAGCCTTTCGGGTATGCCCATTCGAACCGCTCGAGATATGCATGGAAGTCACACCCGACGTAGTACCGCCCACCGATGAAGAGGGCCAGCATTGCACCGGCAACGAGCGCGAGGTGCCAGCTCCGGCGGTATGACCGTGCCGCGAAGGCGGTGAAGGCCAGCAGGAGGTAGATGCTGAGGTAGACGTGCATACCTTGACCCCTTGAAGCGGGGCTAGCCGCTCGCTTCAGTCTTCTGGGAGCCGACGTGCTGGCCCGGCTTGGGCCGTTTCACCTTGGCCAGGACGAGGGCATCCGAATTCTTGCTCACACCTTCTGCTCCTGGCTCAACCAACAAACTACGCGTCATGGCCTTGAGAAACGTCAACCGTATGCCCACCGCCTGGCAGGACGAGCCGCCCAGCTTGGAACGTGGCGTAGTACACCCAAATGCCAAGGGGCAACCAGCTCCCGGCGACTGCACAGAGAACCGCGAACGCCGGGGCCATCAGGGCTTGGCTTCCCAGCGCATAACGTGCGGTGCGGCGCTCTGGAATCCGGAGTCTCCCCTTGGCCTCCAAATATGTAATGAATCGTGGATAGGCAAAGTGAAGCAGGCCGAGGAGAAGGACGTCTCCACAGCGAGGCCCTGGCACGAGCGGCAGAATGGGAATGCTGAAGCGCAGTGCGGACATTTGGATGAAGGTGGCCGCCTTGAACGCGGACGAGGCCAGCCAGTTGTGCAGGACTATGAGTGCAACGAGCGCCCCACACGCTGTCATCCACGGCAAGCTCTCCGGGAATGACATGAGTGCCGCGATCCCAACAAGAGTGGCCAACCTTATGGCCACAAACGCCACAGAGAACGTCCCTGACACTTCGCCATGGAGGCGATGCCGCGGGGTTTCATCCCTACGTGTTCCAAGCGTATCGTTGACGAAGTAGCCAACCTCGTAGATCGAGACGAAGGCCAGGTAGCTAAGTGCGTACGCCCCTACAGACCACGAGAAAGTGTTGCCGCTCCATACGTACGTAATCGCCAACCCCGGGATCCATGCAGTTACGGCGTTTGATACGAGCGCCTTCAGACTGTTCATCCGGGTGCCAACCAGGTAGAGCATCGGCACAAGCAGCGGGATTCCGATCTTCGGAGACATGCGTTCAGTTGTCCTGGCCAGGAATATTGAGACGTGTTGCCCGATCTGATTACCTCGGCACCACTCGCACACGCCTAGGAATGTCAATGAGGCAGCCTGAACTCATAGATCACGCACGTACCCAACCACCTCGCCAACTGCCCTCCGAGTAGTTTCCGTTCGATTCGCATGGATCTGTCATAACCAAGCAGCTTGCCCAGCTTTCCTCCAAGCACCCCGTAGTAGCGCCGGCCCGAGATGCTAAAGCCAACCGCCGTGAACATCGTCTCGAAGGATTTGTCCGTCATGACGTTTTGCTTTGTCTTGCGGCCAAGCGCACTCCGAATGGCTCTCAGGAAGTTCACTCCGGCGAAGCGGCCGTGATTGTTGACGACGAGTTTTCCTCCAGGCTTCAACCTGTCACGTATCGCACACAGCACGGCAACGCGCAGTTCCGCGTTCGCATTGAGGAAGAAGCGAAAAGCGGTTATCACGTCATACTGCGCGTCCGGCGATGTCGATGTGATGTCTTCGCATCGAAGCCTGGATACCGAGGATCGCTTGGAGCAGGCGGCGATCATCTGGGGCGAGATATCGATCCCAGTGCTGCTCGCGAACCTGGCTTCGAGATGGGCGATGATCCGGCCGGTTCCAGTGGCGAAGTCCAGGTATTCAAGGTCCCCGGTCGAAACCGGCTCGAGCAGGGAATCGAGCACCGTAAGCTCGATCCTGTGTAGGACATTCGCATAGTTATGCGCGTCTTCGTCGTAAAGGTTCAGGTACTCGGTGACCGCCTCCTGGGTGGCGAACCTCCTGGTGTAGTCCTCAACCATCGTGGTTGCTCCTGTTCGAGATAGCTTCATATGCCCGTTGGTAGTTCGAAGTAGCAACGGAGACGTCGAGGAGACGCCTCGATAATGCCCTTATGCGCTCCCTGTCCATCGCTCTCGCGTCGACCAGGAAGGCGCGAACCTTCTCCTTCTCGGCCTCCACCGAAATGTGGTCCGGAAGTACGAGTCCGCCTTCGGTCTCGGCCAGGATCTCGGACACGTCTCCAAGGCCTTCGTTCGAGATCACCGGGAGTCCCTGGGACAGGTACTCCCCGATCTTGGTCGAGGAAACCCCCGTCGCGAAGAAGCCTGGCTTGCAGAATGAAAGACCTACGTCGGCGGATCGAATCCACCTGAACACTTCGTGGTGCGGAACCCGCATGACCTCGAGTTCCTGTTCATCGAGCCCGAAACCCAAGCGGCCAGCGAAATCCACTATTTCGGCAGGCGTCCGGGATGTGAGCATCCGGAGCCTCGCACCTGGAAATGCCTCCTTGGCCGCCGTGAACACCCTGAAAAGCCGGCTGTCATCGTACACACCGCCCATCGAGCCCACGTATACACAAGTGAACGGGCGCGCTCCCTTCTCGGCTTGCGGAGTTGTCTCGGAGAAATCCACGCAGCACGGCGTCACGACGACTTCATCATCACCTTTGTAGCCATGCGAAACGATCCAGTCCCTTGCCTTGTTCGTTAGACAGTTCGTCAACGAAGACCGCACTAGGTACTTCCGCTCCCTGCTCTTCCAGAACCTGTAGACCAGGCGTCCCCTAAGAGTTGAATGGTTCCACTGCCCTGTCTCTTTCCGCGCATCGCCCCAGAACCCTCGCATGTCGAACAGATACGGGATTCCGGAGGCGCTGCTGGCTACCATCGCGCACTCGGCCGCGAGTGCATTCCTGCAGTGGATGAGATCGGGTCGCCACGTGCGGGCCAGGTTCACGCTCAGTTTCACGGCCTTGAAGAGTGCACCTGCCAAGGCCAAGCGGCTATGGCCTTCGCCGCGATTCACGGGAAAGCATTCGATCGGCAATCCCTCGCACGCCAGGCGCAGCTGGGATCTCCTCTCCGCAAACTGGCCGCTGCTTTCGAACGAGACGACCTTGAACTCCACCCCACGTGCGGCAAGGCTCTTGATGTAGGGAAGGATCTGGCTCGAGCCAAGGTTGTCCGACAGGCCTGTGTAGGTGATGTAGAGGACCTTCATGGAGCCTCCGCGTCCATCTGAGGCGGAGCTCCCAGGAGCAAGGGCAGGTACGCCGAAGACGCGGCATCGACCGAGAACTTCTTGGCATGCTGCCGAAGCGCATCGCGGTCGCAGGGCTTGGCGAGAGCTTTCTCCATCGCCAATGCCAGTGCAACTACATTACCAGGGTGCACCAGGGTACCAAACATTCCATCCCCGAGTATTTCCCGCGGACCGGAAGGGCAGTCAGTGCTGACAACCGGAGTCCCTTGCTCGAGAGCCTCGACAATGACGTTGCCGAAGCCCTCGTGATCGGAGGATAGGACGAAGAGATCCGCGGCCGCGTACCAAGGACCGGGGTCAGCCTGGAAGCCCGGCATGTGGATCCTGTCCCCCACGCCGAGCTCGCGCGCCAGGCACTCAAGCCGTGATCGCTCGGTTCCCTCCCCCAGAATAACCAGCTGTGCCGTGGGGGCCGGGAGGCGCGCGAAAGACCTGATCAGCAGGTCGTGGCGTTTCACCTGCTTCAGGTTGCCGACGGTGAGGATAAGGGGCCCATTTCCGGTGATCGGCAATTCACCTCCGGAGCGCACAATGACGCGACCCGTTGCAGCGGGATTGTGAATGACATGGAATCTGTCGATTGCAAGGCCTGAAAGGCGGGACATGTCTTCCGCCACGCCTCTTGATACTGCTACCCGTTGGTCGGCTAACGGATAGCACAGCCGCATGCTGGCTCTCATGAGGAAGCCGTGCAGGCGACCACGCTTGGCATACGCCAACGACTGCGGCGCGTGCTCGCTGATAACCACTCGCCCCTTGTAACCAACGAGCCTGGCAGCCAGAGGGCATATGACCGTCAAGGGCCACATTGCGGCAAGGATCGCCGTTGGCGATCGGTCCCGCAGATAGTTCATCAACGGCCACAGGACCCGGCGTACCCTGGCCGTACGCATGTCGAAGACCTTGGCCTCGGGTGGAATTTCCTCGATCAGCTGACCAATGCCCTGCCGAAGGACAAAGTCGATGTCGATCCCGTCTTGGACCCAGCGCCGCGCCAATGTCGCATGCAGGCGCTCCGCTCCGCCTGGCCGGAGATCCGGAAGAAGTATTGCTACACGTGGCCGGCCTCGCATCAGGCGCCCCCGGCGGCAAGACGGGCAACGCACAGGCACGCGTCGGACATCGACCGGCCTGCCAGAGCCATGGGCTCAGGATCTGGCCTGTCGGCCGAGAGCACGATGTGTGCAGTCCCTTCCGGATCGACCTTGTCAGGGCGTATCACGCGCCTGGCCAAGGATATGCTCGCGTAGAATTCGTCTATTTTCGCGTCCCAGGTTGCTGAAGCTGGAATGCCGCCCAGTGCGTAGTACGAGATCGAAGCATGCAGTCGTTGCGCGAGGACACGCTTCATATGCCTTAGTTGCCCGAGGAGTTCCTCACCGCATCTCGGTCTGTCCAGTACGTCGATGTACCTGCCCCTTGCCGCCAGTTTTCCTTGCAAGTTCTTCGCGTAATCAGCATCCAGGCCGACACCTGTACTGAACAGCACAGGGGACTCTCCTCGCTCCAGCAGTTGCTCGATTACCGCCATCCACCAGCGATCGATACCAGTGGTCGAAAGGCCCGATCTGGCGAGAATGGCCGGAGCCATAGGCGCCACGCCGACCAGGAAGGCAGATTCCATCAGGGATGCCTTGCTTGCTATTCCTGCAATCGCGCAGTCCGGTGTCGGCGCAGGCGAAAGGTCGATTCCCTGATGCAACTCCAACGCCAATCGCCTGGACCGTTCGTCGCGAAAGAAGTTCGGCCCATCCAGGCGATGCAGGATTCGTCGAATAAGTGTCCGGGATATCCCGGAACGGGGCTGCGCCATCCCCGTCCCGAATGCTGCGAGAGGGATGCCGCGCTCCTTGGCCACCTCCGTCAGGGCATCCAGACGACGCAGCATTCGAAGTGTGCCATCCGATAAAAGCTGTCCGCCCCCTATGATCAGCCCATCTGCTCCTGCGAGCGTGTCTTCTGCATGAAGGCGATATAGGCGATTTTTTCTCGTGTGGAGCATGGACTCCACTGCGTGCCGATAGAGGACGTGTCGGGAGTACAGGGTGCGATGCATCCTCCTCGGCAGTGATTCTCGCCGGCCCCTATCTTCAGGTAGTTGGGCCGCGCTTCGCCCGTCCTCCAGAGGTAGCAGGCGCGCGCGTTCGCAGCACGCGGCGAAGATTTCGCGCTGTCCCTGCGCTATCAGCTGGTCTCCGACGTTGGTACTGTCGAACTCACCGACGATCACCAGGTTCAAGTCAGCGCCCTCCCTTGAGAAGGCCCCAGAGTCCTGGCTCCAGCCCCAGCATCTTGCGACATGCCTGCGCCATCTGCTGTCGCCAGACGAAGCTTGCAACGACACTGGCGAGTGCCGCGCCCACGGTTCCCCAAGACCAAATGAAGACCGGGAGAAGCGCGCCCAGGAGCAGTAATGAAATGAGAGAGGCTCGACGCACCAGTCTCTCATGTCCGGTCATGTTCAATAGCGTTCCCGCGGTACCCGCCGTAGCCGTCAGGATGGCTCCTACACAGAGGATCTGGAGTGGAAGCGCTGCCTCCCTGAATTCTTCTCCGAACACACGGGCTATCAGATAGGGTCCAGCGACGAAGATCGGCGCGGCCATGGCAAGCGTAGCCGCAACCATCCCTGCACTCGTCCATGAAAGAAGTCTCTGGAGGTGGCCTCGCTCTCCCGTGGCTGCGAACTCCGAGATCAGCGGCGCTGAAACCGCAATGAATATCCCCGTCGGCGTCGCTATCAGCAGATTGACGGCGACGGCGACCTTGTAGACCCCGACGGCCGACACCGAAGCCACTGCGCCCAGGATCAGCAAGACCATATGACCTTGGACCGTCCGCATGCCCTCTGTCATTGCCATCGGAAGGCAGCTAGCGCGCCACGCGCTACCGTGAATTTCGGCGGCGACATCCCTGGCTTCGTCGGGCATAGCCCGGCGCAGCATCACGATTGCGCACACCAAGGCAACCGTGGCGCCCATCACACCCAGCCCCATTGCGATGTTCGGCGTGAGATTGATCGCGAAGACGGCAGTGAGGAATAGAAGCAACGAGTGGACCCCGGGTCGGACGACGCTATCGGGGACCTGTCCCCTGACGATCTTTCGGAGACCGCGAAGTGCCGCGCTACGTGTCTTTCCCAATGCCACCAGGGGAATCAGCGGAAGGCCTAGCATCATGGTTGCTGCCAAGGACCGGTTGGCCAGCGGCGGACCAAGCAAGAGGACGCCAACCACGACGAGTGAAACCAGCAGGGATACGCCGATAATGAAGCGTGCCGACCACGCAAGTAGGCCCCGGAACTTGCCCCACTCGCGTTTGGCGACACTCGACGCTGTTTCCCTGACGACCAGTATCGGCAAGCCGAACTCGGTCGGGATCATCAGTAAGGCGATGATCGACATGGCCAAGCCGTACGTGCCGTAGCCGTCCGTACCCAAGCCTCGCGCAAGCTGTACGCCGACCAGGAAGCCGAAGCCCATCCCGATGAGGCGAACGGCAGTACTTCCGCCAAGAGCCTTGACCAGTAGGGACCGCATGCGGCCCTCTCTGATATGACTTCGCAAGCTGCTAGTCATACCCGCGGGAATCGTTATGGACGACCTTCGCCGAGGTGTTCATCGGCGTGATCGACTCTCGTGCTGCGAAGGAACGTAGTCATAGTCGTCCGTCCACCGCGTCGCGTGGCAACACATACTTCACGTCGTACAGCACCGCTTCGGGCTTGCCGTAACGACGGATACCTGCTGCGCCAAGCCTGCGGAACTCGTCGTGCCCGACGGCAATGACAATCCCGTCGTACTCGCCCTCACCGGGGGTGATCAGATCGATCCCGTACTCGTGGTGGGCCTGGGTCGGGTCGACCCATGGATCCCAGATGTCCACGCGGGCGTTGTAGCCCTTGAGGGCGTCCGCTATGTCCACGACGCGCGTATTGCGCAGGTCCGGGCAGTTCTCCTTGAATGCGAGTCCCAGGATGAGGACCCGGGCCTGCACCGGGTTTATTCCCCGACGCACCATCAGCTTGATGACCTGGTCGGCCACGTAGGTGCCCATCCCGTCGTTGGTACGGCGCCCTGCAAGGATGACCTGCGGGTGATGCCCCACCTCCTGCGCCTTGTGCGTCAGGTAGTACGGGTCGACGCTGATGCAATGGCCGCCGACCAGGCCTGGCCGGAACGGCAGGAAGTTCCACTTGGTGCCGGCGGCCTCCAGCACGTCCAGGGTGTCGATGCCCAGCTTGTTGAACAGGATCGCCAGGTCGTTGACCAGGGCGATGTTGAGGTCGCGCTGGGTGTTCTCGATGACCTTGGCAGCCTCGGCCACCTTGATGCTGGACGCCTTGTGCGTTCCAGCCCTGATGATGCTGCCGTACAGGCCATCGAGGAAGTCGGCGACTTCCGGCGTGGACCCTGAGGTCACTTTGGTGATGTCGGGAAGACGGTGCTGCTTGTCGCCCGGATTGATGCGCTCGGGGCTGTAGCCGGCGAAGAAGTCCTTGTTGAACCGCAGGCCGGAGCCTCGCTCGAGGATCGGCACGCATACTTCTTCGGTACAGCCCGGGTAGACGGTGGATTCGTATACCACCGTGTCCCCCGGCTTCAGCACCGTGGCGATGGCTTCGCTCGCCTTCACCAGCGGAGTGAGGTCCGGCCGGCGCGCGGCATCGATCGGCGTCGGCACCGTCACGATGAAGACGTTGCATTCCCGCACGTCCTCGACGCTCGAGGCATACCGGAGATGGCGCGCGGACGCGAGAAGTTCGGGATCGACTTCAAGGGTGCTGTCGCGCCCTCCTTTCAGCTCCTCGATCCTGGCGGGATTGATGTCGAATCCGACCGTGGGATAGCGCTTGCCGAATTCCACGGCCAGCGGCAGGCCCACGTAACCCAGTCCTACTACCGCAATGCGAACCTCGGCCGGTGCCGAGAACGGGGAGTTTTCCATTGAGTTCCCAAGTCGAAGGTCGTCTTCCGTCGAACCACGTGGCATGACCGCCGTTAACCGCTCCATCGTGGGTCATGCCGCGCTTCGGTACCAGTACCTGGCCGCCGCGATGGCGAAGGACCGGCGGCCACTGGTCGTCCCTGGACTTCGCAGGACCCGTGCGCCTGATTCTCCATCTTTGTGCCGCAGTCGACATGTTCCTGGCCCGGTGTAAGGGAGTTCCCGGCGGACTCCAGGAACACCGGAATCCGCCACTGGACGGTCTTCGTAGTCTGGCAGTGGCGCGGTGTTCGCCGCCACATCCCCGGCCGGTCCGCAGTGGTCGGGGATCCCTACGATAGTTAATGGATGTCGAGGCACGATGAAGGCCTCCACTCCCCTTCATGAGCCGTGGGTTTCGTCGTGGTGGAGTGATCGCTGAAGTCACGCAGGCTTGATTTCAATGAACGCTGTTCACGCCATGTGATTCTTGTGCCACGTGCTTCCGCACATCGACTGAGAAACTTCTGAAATCCTGCAACGAGGCGCGATTTTTTCACCTCGTGCTTCCACTCTGCCGAACTACTGTGGCCGTCCGCGTACAGCCGTGCGCGAGACCCATCACGAACTCTGCGCATGGTCGCTGTTGCAAACGCGGCCCCATGCGCTTTGACGGCGGGAGTGGCGGATGCGGCATGCGAGCGAAGCAATCGGACTGCAATCCCTGCTGGGCGATCCTGCGATCTTCCTGGCAGGCATCTTCCTGACGGCGACATTGGCCTGGGCGTTGATCTGGCTGCTGCAGCCGATCGCGCATTACTTCGGACTGCTCGACCATCCGAAGGGCGGGCGCAAGGACCATGCGCGGCCGACTCCCGTCACCGGCGGCCTCGGCATCGCGCTGGCCTTGCTGGCGATGTTCCTGCTCGTGCCGCTGCCGATGACCTGGGGCAAGGGCGCTTACCTGCTCGGCGGCGGCCTGCTGATCGTGGTCGGTCTGCTCGACGACCGTTACGACCTGCGCTGGTGGTGGCGCATCCTCGCCCAGGTGGTGGCCGCGCTGCTGATGGTCTACCTCGGCGGGGTGCGCATCGAGCAACTGGGGCCGGCGTTCGGCATGGACGATCTTTCGCTCGGCGTGCTGTCCGTGCCCTTCACGGTGTTCGCCACCGTTGGCCTGATCAACGCGATCAACATGATCGACGGCGTGGACGGCATCGCCGGCACGCTGGTCGCGGCGGCGCTGCTGATGCTCACCGCCGCGGCGCTGTACGCCGGCAACGAGGGCGTGGCGCTCGTGTCTGCCGCCATCCTCGGCGCCACCCTGGGCTTCCTGCTGCACAACTTCCCCATGCCCCGGCGGCCGCGGGCGCGCGTGTTCCTCGGCAATGCCGGCAGTGCGTTCCTGGGCTTCTCGATCGCCTGGATCGTGTTCCGGCTGACCCAGAACGCGGGCCATCCGGTGAACCCGGTGCTGGCGCTGTGGCTGGTCCCGGTGCCGGTGCTGGACTGCCTGGTCCTGATCGTGCGGCGCGTCCGCCACGGGCGCTCGCCGTTCGCGGCGGACCGCAACCACGTCCATCACCTGATGCGCGATGCCGGCTTCTCGACCGTGCAGCTGGTACTGACCCTGGCCGGTTTCAGCCTGCTCGGCGGCCTGCTGGTCGGGCAGGCCATGCGCCTGGACGTGCCCAACCCGCTGCTGCTGGGCCTGTTCGTGGCGGCGTGGGCCGGTTGGTGCGCGCTGACCCTGCGCCGGCGCCGGGCCTGCGCGATGTTCGCCGCGCTGCACCGCGGGCTGTTCGGCGGCTGGGAGTGGACCCGCCCGGCTCACGAGTCGATCGACCTGGCCGACGAGGACGAAGAGCCCAGCTTCGGCGGCAAGCGCGGCTGAGGCCTGGCGGCCCGCCACCCCACAGCAGGACCTCCGGCCACGCCCGGGTGGGCGCGCTGCGGAATTCCGCTACAATGCCCGGCCACGCGCCCGTAGCTCAGCCGGATAGAGTAGTGGCTTCCGAAGCCATTGGTCGGGGGTTCGAATCCCTCCGGGCGCGCCATCTCTCCTTCGCCGATCGCCCTTCCGCGCCGCTTCCGGCCCTCCGCGGCACGTCGCGATCCCCTGTCAGTCCCAGGCATCCCGCTTGACCGCCCGACCTGCGCGCCGATCCCGGACCTGCCCATTAAGCTTTCCTTCAATCGCGTCCCGGCCTACTTCGGTCAACGCTACAGGGGGAATGCCATGACCGACATCGGCAAGCGCGCACAGGTCGCCATCGCAGCGTCCCTCTCCCCCTGGCTGCCGCACGCGCGGCCCGCATCCGAGGACTTCAGCCGCCGGTCCATATGACCGGTAGCGAACCTCACCCCCGCTGACCGTCTTCGCACCGGCGCCCTGCGCCGGGCGACTGACCGTGGGTGTCTCCTTCCAAGGAGCGCGGAATGCGTATGTCGGCCCTTGCCCGGTGCCTGGCGGATCTGCCGCCGGCGCCGTCCCGGCTGCTCGATGGTCTGGCCGTCGGCCTGGCCATCCTCGAGAACTCCCCCAAGGTGCGTCGCGTCCATGTGCGGCGCGCGGACCGCCTGCTCACGCTCGGCCTGCCCAACCACGGGCTGGTCGCGCTGGAAGCCCTCGCCGACACGTTCGGAAAGGGCCTGCCTCCGCGGCGCTGGTCCGCGCCGGCCCGGCGGCTGCGCCAGCAGCTGGACCCTCCCGAACCCGACTGGTTCGGTCGCGGCATGTCCACCGATGCCTGCGCCTGGGCGGCACCGGACCATCTGACCCTGCCCCAGCTGCTGGCCGGGCTGGAGCCCGTCCCGCGCCGCTGCACCGACCAGGCGTGCAGCGCCCTGCAGGGGCTGGCCCGCTCCGAGCGCGCGGGGCTGGTGCTGCCGCGCCACGTGGCGCGACTCGAAGCCCTGGTCGACAGCGCGCGGGCGGAGGACCAGCGCCAGGTCGTCGACCTCATCGTCGCCGGCATGCTCGACGCGCGTGCACGGCAGCCCGGCGTGCGCTTCCATCGCAACTGCCTGCCTGGCATCCGCCGCCTGGTGGACCGGCTGGTGGAGCGCAGGCTGTCGCTCGCCCCGCCGGCGCCCGCCAGGCCGCGCACGCGGGCCGTCAGCGCCAGGCAGCACGGCGTGCGCCTGCCGCATGTGGGCAGCCATCCGCTGCCGGCGTCGCGCGAGCCGGTGTTCGACGGCCTGCCGCTGGGCTGGAACGGGCGGCGCCTTGCCGGTGCCGGCTCGCGCCACGCCGCCACGCCCCTGCTCCACCGCGGCGAAGGCCACCTGGTGACGATCGCGCCGACCGGCGCGGGCAAGGGCGTGGGCGCGGTCATCCCGGCCCTGCTGTCGCATCGCGGCTCGGCCGTGGTCGTCGATCCGAAGGGCGAGAATTACGCGGTGACCGCACGTTTCCGCCGGCAGCTGGGCCAGCGCGTGCGCGTGCTCGATCCGTTCGGCGTCACCGGGGTCCACAGCGACCGGCTCAACCCGATGGACCTGCTGGCCGATCCGGACGATCCCATCTGGGAGGACGCGGCCATGGTCACCGGGCTGCTGGTCCCGCGGCACCACCGGATCGACCGCAACCTGTGGTGGTACGAACGCGGTCACGAGCTGCTGGCGGCGACCTTCCTCCTCGCCTGCATCGATCCGGAGCGCCGCGAACGCGGCATCGACGGTTGGCTGTCGTTCTTCGAGCTGCCGGCCGCCGAACTGCGTGCGCAAGGCCGCGCGCTCCTGGGCTCGCCGAACCCGGACCTGCGCATGGCGGCCCGTTCGTTCCTGGCCGGCAGCGACGACGCCTTCGCCTCCTGCGTGCTGGTGGCGCAGGGCCTGGTGGCCGAGCTGTCGAACCCGGCGGTCGCGGGCACGGCGGCCGGCCCGTCGACCATCGACCTGGCGGACTTCGCCGCGGGCGTGCCGATGACCGTCTACCTGGTGCTGCCGCCCACCCAGCTGCGTGCGCAGTCCGCGCTCATGCGCCTGTGGGTCGGCATGCTGCTGCACGCGGTGCTCGGACGCCGGCGCGCGCCGGCCGAGCGGACCCTGTTCCTGGTGGACGAGGCCGCCCAGCTCGGCCAGCTGCCGCCGCTGGTCACCGCCATGACCCTGGCCCGCGGCTACGGCGTGAACGTGTGGACCTTCTGGCAGGACCTGGCGCAGATGCAGGCCACCTACCCGGACCTGTGGAAGACGCTGCTGCACAACTGCGCCGTCCACCAGGTCTTCGGCGTGCCCAACGAAGCCACGGCGATGGAGCTGGCGCGTCTGCACGGGCTCGACGACCACCGCGAACTGCTCTCGCCCGGGCGCGACGCGATGCTGCTGATGCAGGCCGGCCGCCTCTCGCTCGATGCCCGGCGCGCGAACTACCTCACCGACGCCGCGTTCGCCGGCTGCTTCGATCCCAACCCGCTGCACGGCGGCGTCCCGCACGAAGGCGCACCGGCCAGCAACGTCACCCCCATCCACGCCCACCGCCAGGAGGTCCGCCATGTTCCCGAACTCTGACAACGATGCCGTCCTCCTCGGCCGCGATCCGGCCACCGGCAAGCCGATCACCCTCGGTCCGGAAGGCCACGTGCTGACCATCGCGCCCACCGGCGGCGGCAAGGGCGTCAGCGCGCTGATCCCCGCCCTGCTCACCCATCCCGGCCAGGCCATCGTGCTCGACTGCAAGGGCGAGGCCGTGGCGGTGACCCGCCGTTACCGCGAGGAGGTGCTGGGCCAGGACGTGGTCGTGCTCGATCCGTTCGGCATCGGCGGCGCGGCCGCCGGTGCCCTCAATCCGTTCGACACGCTGCCCGGCGATGCTGGCGCGGCCGGCGAACTGCGCGCCTTCTCCACCCTGCTGGCCCCGGTGCAGGACGCCTCCGGCGATCCGTACTGGTCGCTGGCCGGCCGCCAGCTGATCTGCGGCCTGCTCGCCCACTACCTGGACACCACGCCCGCGCCGGCGCGCAACCTGGCCGGCTTCCTCGAGCTCGGGAGCCGGATGGTCGTCGAGCCGAAGCTGCTGGGCGTGCAGATGGCGCAGTCGTCCATCGCCGAGACGCGCAACCAGGGCCAGGTGGTGCTGTCCTCGGCCAGCGGCCAGGACACCGCGCGCGACGTGGTCTCCCACGCCGACACCCTGCTCAGCGCGCTGCGCGGCCGGGTCACCGCCCAGGCCACGGCCAGGACCTCTTTCGATCTCGACGCGCTGCGGGACGGCCGGCCGATGACGATCTATATCGTCATCCCGCCGAACCGGCTGCCGTCGTCCGCACGACTCCTGCGCCTGTGGCTGGGCACGCTGTCGGCGCTGCTGCTGGGACGCCGCGCACGGCCGGCCTGCCCCACGCTGCTGCTCATCGACGAGGCCGCCCAGCTCGGCCACCTGGACCTGTTCGTGACCGCGATGACGCTCTACCGCGGCTACGGGGTGCAGTGCTGGAGCTTCTGGCAGGACCTGGACCAGCTGCGTGCGACCTATCCGCACGACTGGCGCACCATCCTCAACAACGCCGCGGCGGTCCAGGCCTTCGCGCCCAGCTGCCCGAGCATGGCCGAGGAATTCCGCCTGCTGATGCCGCGCATGACGACGCCGGAACTGATGGCGCTGCGCAGCGATGAGCTCGTTCTCGCGCGCGCCGGGCGTGCCGGGGAAATTGTCCGCAGGATTAATTACCTGCAGGAATCCGTGCTGGAACAACGGGCTGACCCGAATCCCTGGTACGCAAGCGCGGCATGACGGTTGCCGCGCATGCCCGACTCCGGGCAAAGTCGCCTGCAGGGGAATGGAGATGCTTGCGTGAACAGCGTTTGCAGCAGGGGGTCGCGTCACGGGGAAGGGCCGGGAAGGCCTGTGATTGCAGACAGGCAGGCGCCTTCGGACTAGGCCGCACCACGTGCGGCACTCCATGGGTAAACCCTTCGATCGCCCGGGTGCGCATGCGCCCGGGCGCGGCGTCATGCGCGTCGAAGCGGTCTGAAACACGTACGGGCTTTGCAACAGGGGAAACACGACACCATGGATCACGGACGTTCCCGCGAGATCCGCATCTTCATCTCGTCCACCTTCAAGGACATGCACGCCGAGCGCGACTATCTCTTCTCCCACGTGTTTCCCGTGGTGCGGAAGGCGTGCATGGAACGCAACGTGGTCCTGTCCGAGATCGACCTGCGCTGGGGCATCACCGAAGAGGAATCGCGCAACGGCCGCACCATCGAGATCTGCCTGGACGAGATCGAGCGCTGCCGCGCCTCCGGCCGGACGCCGTTCTTCATCGGCCTGCTCGGCGAGCGCTACGGCTGGGTGCCGGATCCGGCCGACCTGCGCTCGTTCTGGGAACAGCGCCCCGACTCGCCGCACGCCGGGCAGATCCGCCGCGCGCTCGAGCAGGGCATCAGCGTCACCGAACTGGAGATGCGCGTGGGCGTGCTCGAACCGGCCGAGCCGGCGACGCGCGCGCGGGTCTACCTGCGCTCGCCGGAGTTCACCGGGCAGCTGGCCCACGCCGCCAGTGAGCCGTCCGCGTTCGCCGATGCCGATCCCCGCCAGGCCGCGCTGAAGGATCGCCTGCGCGCCTCGGGCAACGTCGGCATCGACGGATACGCGAGCCTGGAGGAACTGGGCGCCGATGTCCTCGACTACCTGCTGCGCGAGCTCGACGACATCTACCCGCTCGAAGACGCGCCCGATCCGCAGACGCGCGACTCGCAGGCGCACGCGCACTACGCGCTGTCGCGCCTGCAGGCCTACGTGCCGCTGCCGGACTTCCGCGCCCTCATCGAGGACGCGTGCGCCGCGCAGTGGAACAAGGACGACGCATCGCTCATCCAGGTCGTCGCGCCCTCGGGTTACGGCAAGAGCGCCTTCCTCGCCGACCTGGCCCGCAGCGTGGACGCCACCTGCTTCGCGCACTACACCGGCGCCGACGGCAACCGCACGCTGGCCCACTGGCGCGACCGGCTGATCGGCTGGCTGCAGCGCGCGGGCCTGGCCGACGCCCAGCTGCCGAACGACGACGATGGCCGCTGGGCCGCGCTGCCGACGCTGCTCGGCATGGCCGCCCAGCGCGCGCCGAAGCCGCTGCTGCTCACCCTCGACGCGCTGAACCAGCTGGAGGATCCGGGCCAGGCGCTCGACCGCCTGTCGCACCTGCCGCTGCCGCGCGGCGTCGCCCTCGTCATCACCTGCACGCCCGAGGCCGCCAGCCCGACCTGGACCACGTTCCAGCTGCCGCCCCTGGACGGCGCGGCGCGCGCGCGGGTGGTGGGGGCGTTCCTGCAGCTGTACGGCAAATCGATCTCGCCCGCGCAGGCGGACATGCTCGCCGGCGCCGGCAACTGCGCGGTGCCGCTGTTCCTGCGCCTGGCGCTCGAGGAACTGCGCCTGCACCCGAACCACGAGACGCTGTCCGACGAACTCGGCCGCCTGCTGGCGATGCCGGACACGCCGGCGCTGTTCCGCGATGCGCTGCGGTCGATGGACGCGGAGTACGGGCGACGGCG
>Ga0182737_1001753_pt1 | contig 20147 bp, 24 predicted proteins | sample eDN5th30CBELigOP_FD_128878 | JGI IMG/M metagenome (GOLD analysis project Ga0182737, IMG submission 128878) | Enriched Organic Plus compost microbial communities from Emeryville, California, USA - eDNA 5th pass 30_C BE-Lig OP (version 2) (version 2) ...
CTGGAGAGTGTGAACCCCAAGATCACGGTGCTGACCCATGCCACCGTGCAGACCATCATTCTGGTGACGCTGATCCTGCGCGGCATACGCCATCAGGCACGGTTGACGGCAATTACACTGCGGCCGGGGTGGCTGCTGATGTGCAGTTTTGGATTTGTTGTGCTGGCAGGCACGCTGCTGTTAAAGATGCCGCGTGCTGTGGTTGACGGCTCGTACCTCTCCTGGGTGGACGCCCTCTTTACCAGCACCAGCGCCGTGTGTGTGACGGGCCTGGTGGTGCATAATACGGCTGACTTTTTCACCCCTACGGGGCAGGTGATCATTCTGGCCCTGATCCAGTTTGGCGGACTGGGGATCATGACGATTACATTCTTCATGGCTGCTGTGCTTTTTCAGGGCATGTCCCTGCATGACCGCTTTCTGCTGGGTGAAATGATTGCTGAGAAGCGCCTGGCGCATGTGGGTGAAACGCTGCGCTTCATTCTGGCCTTCACGTTTATTACGGAGGCGCTGGGAGCCGTGGCCATCTATTTCACCCTGCCCGATGGCTCCATGGTGAGCGAACGAATTTTTCAGTCGGTCTTTCACTCGATCTCAGCATTCTGTAACGCGGGATTTTCAACCTTTCACAACGGCCTGGCGGATGACACGTTGCGCGACAACATGTCGCTTCAGCTCGTTATCACCGGCATTACCACTGCCGGCGGGCTGGGTTCACTGGCAGTCTACGACGGCCTGCAATACTGCAAAGCCAACGTCCAGCGGTGGTTTAATCCTGAAATCAAACGACCACGCCTGCGTGTGCACACGCGGCTGGTGTTGATCACTTCAGTTTTGCTGCTGGTGGGAGGATGGCCGCTGATTTACTTCAGTGAATTTGTCATCTACAACGGCAACTCCAATGGTGGGGGGTGGATGACCGCCCTGTTTAAATCTGCCTCTGCCAGAACGTCAGGATTCAACACGGTGGACATGGGGGGGATAGGCCCCCTGACCATTCATTTTATGGTACTGCTGATGTTTGTAGGCGGCTCACCTGGGGGAACGGCTGGCGGCATTCGCACGACAGTGGTGGCGACTGCGGGAGCCTACATCTGGAGCCTGATCCGCAGCACCGGGCAGACTGTGCTGTTTCACCGTCGCCTGCCTGGTGAAATAGGGCCGCGTTCGCTAGCCATTCTGGTGATAGCCACCGGCTGGCTGTTTGTGAACTTTGCCATCCTGCGCCAGGTGCAGCCTGACACGCCTGACTCACGGCTGTTCTTTGAGCTGGTCAGCGCATTTGCTACTGTGGGGTTGAGTTTGAACCTGACCCCGGAACTGACGGAAAGCGCCAAGTGGGTGATCATGGTTAATATGTTCATTGGCCGAATCGGCCTGTTCACCTTTATTATCACCGTGATGCCGCTCGGCAGGAAGTCGCGCATTCAGCATCCGCAGGAAGACATCCTGCTTGTCTAGTTTACAGTTTACCTCAGCAACTCGTTTTCATCTCCCTCTACTCTCCGCCTTATGAGATTCTGCATCATCGGACTAGGAAACTTTGGCACCCACCTGGCAAGACAGCTTGCCCGTGATGGGCATGAGGTGATCGGCGTGGATAATGACGCAGCCCATACTGAGGCCATGAAAGATGAACTGGAGTTTCTGATCACGGCGGACTGCTCTGACATCAATGTCTTTGAAGATATTCCCATCACAGAATGCGATGCGGTGATCATTGCCATTGGCAAAAACTTTGAAGCCGCGCTGTCAGTCGCGGCGAACGTCCAGCAGGTGGGAGGAAAGCGCATCATCTGCCGTGTGATCAACCCGTTGCACGCTCGCCTGCTAAAGCTGCTAAAGATAGATGAACTACTGATTCCTGAATCCATGGCGGCTGCGTGGCTGGCCAGATCCTTGAAAACACCCAACCTGGTCAACAGCCTTTCCATAGGCAAGAACCATGAGATTGCCGAAGTCAGCATTCCAGCAAGCATGATTGGCAAGACCCTGCTGGAGGCAGACCTACGCGGGCGTTATGAGCTTAACCTGGTGACCATTCTTAAACGCAGCGTGGCCATGTCCACCAGCTCCTCGGTGCCACAGATTGAGCAGGTGCTGGGCATCCCTGACCCATCACGCGCCTTTGAAGCCAGTGACATTCTGGTGCTGTTTGGCCATGAAAAAAATGTAAGGCTATTGCTTGCAGAGAATGGGTAGTAAATGGCAGCGGTGTCAGTGCCGAACAGAAAGTAATGCCGTAACCCCACAAAAAATTGGGGGAGTTATTCCGTCAGTTTTTAGATACGTGTTTACAGCGGGGCCTGTAATAAATGACATAAGTGTACACTACGCTGTAGAGCCCAAAAAGCACCCCTGATGTTATGGCGAAAAAGATGACCTCTGCCGCCCAACTATGGATAAGATGAACGCGTGAACAAAAATACATGGCAAAGGTGACTGCGGCGCCAAGCGCGGTGGTGTGAGAAATGTTCCAGCGGTCAAAGATTGAGCAGACAATGCAGATGATGGACAAGGGAAACGCCAGCAATCCAGAAGAGTGGAATGGCGATGCGATAAAAGGATAAACCTGTAGGTCCAGCCATCCACTGTCACGGTTGCGCCAGGAAAAATTATAATTATCCAGCAAGTTAAGCTGGTCTAACATCCGCCACGGCACTTCGTGAAAGATGCCGACGATATAGGCGATTATAAACAGGAAAAGAATCCTGAACCAGGGACGGCTTACCCCATCGAAAACCGCCTGCTCTGGAGTTCTCATTTGATCGATTCTCTCTTAAATTTTTCCCGTTACATTCAAACAAAGAAGTCGGCTGAATTAAAGGGAATTTACAGAAAAACCTTACATGCGCGCATAAATGTCCGAGGGAAATACTTGTCGGTGCCGGAAGGATAGAGTATCGGCGAAGAACTTTATGGGGCAATATTGTTCCGTTTGAGTTTTTCTATTGAGGCTCTTTTCAATTTCCATCACCCTTTGGATTAAACTTATGCAAGACTCATCCCTGCCACCTCATGTTCAACTGATCCAGATGGCGACCGCCCACTGGGTTTCCCAAGTCATTCACGTGGCAGCGAAGTTAAATCTTGCCGACCTGCTGGCGAATGGGCCAAAAGATGCCCCGACGCTTGCAGCGACAACACAAAGCCACCCGTCGGCGCTTTACCGTATTCTTCGCGCGTTGGGGAATCTTGGCATTGTAACGGAGGATGCTGAGGGATGCTTCCACCTGACGCCGCTCGGCGAGGCCATGAAGGCAGATGCACCCGGCGCAGCCAAGGCGTCTATTTTAACCCTGGCCAGCGACTGGATGTCACGCGGCATTATTGAACTGCCCTATTCTGTGGAGACGGGTAAAAGCGGGCTGGAAAAAGCGCTGGGCATGCCGATTTTTGAATGGATGGGGCAACACCCGGGGGCAGCGGCGCTGTTTAGTGAAACGATGGTGGGATTTCACGGACAGGAGCCAGCGGCGGTTGCGGCGGCCTATGATTTCACTGGTTTTAAAACCATTGTAGATGTGGGTGGGGCCACCGGGAATCTGCTTTGTGCAGTGCTTGGGCAAAGCTCAACATCACACGGCATTTTGTTTGATATGGCGCATGTGGTGAAGGACGCCCCCGCCTTGATTGCATCTCACGGATTAACAGATCGTGTGCAGATAGAAGGCGGCAGTTTCTTTGATCAGGTTCCGGCAGGCGGTGATGCCTACCTGCTCTCCCACGTGATTCATGACTGGTCGGAGGAGCAATGTCTGGTCATCCTGAATAACTGCCGTAAGGCCATGAAGCCGGGAGCCAGGCTGCTGATTATTGAGATGGTGCTGCCCTCTGATAATACCCCCCACCCTGGCAAGATGCTGGATATTATGATGTTAGTGGGTCCGGGCGGGCAGGAAAGAACGGCTGAAGAGTATGGCGTGCTGTTAAGCAAGGTCGGCTTTAAGCTGAATAAGGTCGTGCCAACTGCATCAGCGGTGAGCCTTGTGGAAGCTGTCGTGGAATAAGTGACGATACTTATCACTTATCACTTTTCTTTCCATCCAGTCCGTACTGCTGTAACTTCTCACGCAGGGTAAGTCGTGACAGGCCCAGCCAGCGGGCGGCTTTGGCTTTGTTGCCATGGGAAAGTTCTATGGCGGCGCCGAGCAGTTCTTTTTCCATGAGACGCTGCATCTCTGGGTAGGCAGCCTGTATCTCACCCTCCATGGCACGGCGCAGGGTATCCCGAATGATGTCCGAGAAAGGTTGTGACCCGCTTTGTGCAGCGCCAGCCGAGGGTTGCGCAAGGAGTTCGCGCAGGTCATCTTCAGTTATGGTGTAGCCGCGTTTTTTCAGCAGGGCTTTGCGCAGGATGTTCTGCAACTGACGGACATTGCCTGGCCAGGGTTGATGCTCCATGAACTCAACCGCTGACGGAGCAATGGAGGCTTTATCCTGACCGAAATCTTCCGCATAGCGGGCCAGGAAGTAATCTACCAGTAATGGGACATCCCCCTGTCTTTCGCGTAACGGTGGCAGAGAGATGGTGGCGACGTTCAGGCGGTAATACAGATCCTCGCGGAACTCCCCTTTGCGGATCATCTCCTCCAGATTACGGTGGGTGGCGGCAATAAAACGCACATCCACCGGGATGTCATCCCGCCCGCCGACGCGTTGGATGCGGCGCTCCTGCAAGACTCGCAACAACTTGGACTGCAACTGCATGTCCATGTCACCGATTTCATCAAGAAACAGCGTGGCATGATGCGCCTGCTCAAAGCGGCCGATGCGCGTGGATACCGCGCCTGTGAATGCGCCTTTTTCATGCCCAAACAGCTCGCTCTCCAGCAGATGCTCTGGTATGGCCGCACAGTTCACGGCAATGAAAGGCTTGTGCGCCCGATGGCCGTGCTGATAGATGGCGCGGGCTATCAGTTCTTTGCCTGTGCCTGTTTCACCACGTATGAGCACAGTCACTGGCGTGGACGCGATCTTTGCCAGTTCACGATAGACACGGGCCATGGCGCGGCTGCGGCCGATCAAGGAGTCTGCCTCCTGGTACACCTTGCCAATCTCCACCGGCTTGGCCATCTGCCGTGCAGCGGTGATGGCTTCATCCAGTACGCTGCGGAGTTCTTCAATGTCCAGCGGCTTGGGCAGGAAGTCGTACGCCCCGCCTTTGATGGCGCGTATGGCCACATCCCCGTCCCGCATGCCAGTGGTCAGCAGCACAGGGAGACGTGGCTTCTTAATGTGCAGACTGGCGATCACCTGAAGGCCGCCCATGCCGGGCAGGCGATACTCCGTAATGACCGCGTCATAGGGTTCTTTTAGCGCGAGTTCCAGACCGGCTTCACCTTCCTCTGCCATGGTGACTTCATAGCCGCTCTCACGCAGTGCATCGGCAGCTTTTTCAGCATCGTGGGTTGATGCATCAATGATTAAAACTCGTGCCTGCGATTTCATGCTTTGGTCTGCTTCACAGCGCAGAGGATGTGCCGGAATGGGATTTATTATCGTCCGCAGGCCAAGGGTTCATGCAAGTGGTAAACCACTTACCACCTTGTGGTTACTGACTCACCGATTTCATAGGTTTTAAGCTGTGCCCAGAAAAATCGACAAAGTCATAAACTATTCACCTTGATCGTATTATGAATACTCAATCAGACTTGGCACGCGCAATGCCATATATATAGGCGTTCCGACAGTCGGTCATCTGGCCGACAAAAAATTCAAACCATTAAAATATCTAACGACCATGACAACTACCCTTCAATATCGCGGCGCTTTTCTTAACCTTGCCGATCTTCATGCCAATGAGCAGCCTGCTGTTCATCATCGCGGCCAGTATCGCGGCGCTACCTTTGACATCGCTGAGGCCACCCATAAAGCCACCGGCAAAAAAGCCCAGATCAGCTATCGCGGCGCCCGCGGCGAAGTTACGCTGTAACGGGTCCCCCCCAGGCTCCCCCAACGGGAAGCCGAACACACTTTCAGTAACGAATCCAAACCAACGCAAAACTAGCTAACTATCCAACCATCCAAGACCATGAAAAAGATCGAAGCCATCATCAAGCCTCACAAATTTGACGAAGTTCAGGAAGCTCTGCGCAACGCAGGCGTACACGGCATGACCGTGACTGAAGTAAAAGGTTTTGGCCGCCAGCGCGGTCACACTGAAATCTACCGCGGTTCCGAGTACACGGTGGACTTCCTGCCAAAAACCAAAATCGAAGTGCTGACTTCCGAAGACCAGGCCCAGGCTGTGGTGGATACCATCATCAAAGCTGCCAGCACTGGCAAAGTAGGCGACGGTAAAATCTCCGTTTACAACGTGGAAGAAGTCATCCGCATCCGCACCAGCGAGCGCGGTATTGAAGCCCTGTAAGCCTTCTCTTTTCGCCGGAGTTTCTCACTCTGATCCTAAAACACGCACCCCAGGGTGCGTGTTTTTTTGTGTCCAGCCGTGGCGGAGGAATAGAAACTTCTGTCCAAAAGCCCGGCAAAATGTGGTAGAGTATCTGAAATACAGCCCTGCATTTTTCTTTAACCTCCAGCTTTTCGGATGACTGACTCAGCCCCTCCAGAAAAATACGAAACCTTTGTACGCCTTTTCGTTTCCCATGAAGCGCGGTTGCGTGGTTTTGTCAGAACCCTGATGCCACACTGGGATGCAGTGGATGAAGTGATGCAGGAGACCAGCCTGGTGGCCTGGCGGAAGTTTGACCAGTTTGACCCCGGCAGCAACTTCATGGCCTGGGCTGCGGCGATTGCGCGGTTCGAGTCGCTAAAACATCTGCGCCGCAAATCCCGTGAGAGGCTGGTGTTTAATGATGACATTCTGGATTTGCTGGCAGAAGAGAGTCTGGAGGAGAGCGAAGTGCTGGAACAGCAACGCGCAGCACTAGGAAGCTGCCTGGAGAAACTGGATGCACGTCAGAAGCATCTGCTACAGATGGCCTACCAACCAGGGGTAAAATTCCACGAAGTGGCTGCGGAAGCTGGGAAGAGCACCCAGGCATTCTACAAGACCATCCAACGCCTACGGGCAAGCCTGCTGAGCTGTGCGGAACGTCAGATGAAACAAGCCGGAGCATGAAGAAATCCCCTGAGAGTCTCCTACACGACTGGCTGCACGGCGAGATCAGCGCAGAGGATTTTGAGCGTCTGCAGGAAATGCTGCGCGGCTGTTCTGAGCTGCGCAAGCGGCTTCGCCATGAGGTGAACCTGGATCTGGTGCTGCGTGACCATGCCTGCCTGGATGCCAGCCTGCGCTCCTGGATTCCTGACTCCGCTCAGGATAACAAGATTTTAATGCCGGTAAGATTTTTACAACGCCCCCGCGTGGCCTGGGCTGCGGCTGCGGCGCTGGCGGCTATGCTGGCTGCGGGTCTATTCATTCGCTTCCAGACCAACCCTGTGGTAGCCGCAAGGCAGGAGGAGATGAACCAGGGCAGCGCGATTCTGACCCGTGTGATGAATGCCACCTGGCAGAACGGAGGCAGCCAGCCCCGCTCGGGTGATACGCTGGGTACAGGTTTGTTTCAACTGGCAGGCGGGTTGGCTCAGATTGAGTTTTTTAGCGGGGCGACTTTGCTGGTAGATGGGCCTGCTGAGCTGGAGATACTCTCTCCTTGGGAAGCACGCTGCCACTCAGGCAAAATTCGGCTGCGTGTTCCCCCACCCGCCCGTGGCTTTAAGATTCATACCCCGGAAATGCAGATTGAAGACCTGGGCACCGAGTTCGCTGTAGAAGTGGATCCAGAGGAGAGCAGTACCGAAGTCCATGTGTTCGAAGGGGAGGTGCATGCCCAGCCCACAGACAGTGATCTGGTAGTGCTGCACGATGGGGAAGGTCTCAGACGTTGCCCAGCAGGGCTGAAGGCGATCAATACGGTACGCCCAGAGGATTTTATTTGTCTGGAACGCATGGATGCCATGACACAGAGTCGGGCCAAGTCCCGATTCTCCGCATGGAAAGAGTGGAAAAAGCAATACTGCGAAGATGATCGCGTGCTGGCCAGCTATACCTTTCAACGTAGCTGTAACTGGGAACGCGCCGCTGGCAATGACGCCTCCACCACGGTGTCCTTCTGCACAGGCGGCATCGTCGGCGCACGCTGGACTCAGGGCCGCTGGCCGGAAAAAGATGCCCTGGAATTTAAGCGTCCTGGGGACCGTGTTCGTATCCGTCTGTCCGGTGTTTATGAAGGGCTGACCTTTGCCTGCTGGATTAAAGTGGACGGCCTGGACCGCAAATACAACGCCCTGCTGCTGACCGATGGCTATGAACCTGGCGAACCCCACTGGCAGATTCTGGAAGATGGGCGGGTGATGTTCTCCGTAGCCTACGCCATTGCTCCTGATCGGCAGGAAGTCGCTGACAAGGTGTACTATACACCGGTGATATTTAATCACTCCAACCTGGGCCGGTGGCACCACCTGGCGGTCACCTATGATGCCGTCAAGGGAGAGACCACGCATTACTTTGATGGCAAACAAGTCAGCCGTGAAACCCTTCCTGACCAGCAGAGACGGCACGTCATCTATGGCTCATGTGAAATAGGCAACTGGGGCCTGCCAGCCGAGGGACATGAATTCCCCGTGCGTAACCTGAACGGCTGCATAGATGAATTTGTGATTTATAAACTGCCGCTCCAAGGCACGGAAATGGTCACGCTGTATCAGGCCGGCAAGCAGGATTGATTAGATGTTTGTGTATCTCTCCCATGTACCGGTGCATTCTGCAAAATGAGCAGAACCGCCATGAGGCACTTCCTTAGCGTGTTCTGAAAGTTTTGCTTTCCATCAGAGCCAGCATCAGGTCTTTGAAGCCGCCTTGATCGTGTTGAATCTTTGCCACGATCTGTTTGATCTCCTGCTTCTCCGCATAACTCGGGATGCGGCCTGTGGCATAGATCATGAGCTTCTCAGAAAGGCATTGGGCAAAGACATCAATGTTCTCCACAATCCAGCGTTTCAAATCAGGATAACTCTTGATCGCGGTGCCATCTGGCAGCACGCCAGATGCATCAATGGCCACATTGATCCTTGGCCATTCATCACGCCACCCACCCACGGGATCAAAGTTCTCTAGCACGAATCCAATGGGGTCAATCTGCTGATGGCAACCACGGCAATCTGGTGACTTGGTATGAGCGGTCAGCAAATCACGTGGTGTCTTGGCCCCCTGCGTATCTGGCGTCAAGGCTGGCACATTACTCGGCACCGGAGGTAGTGGCGTTCCAAGGATATTTTCCAGCACCCACACGCCACGCAGCACAGGTTGTGTATCCACGCCGTTGGCAGTGGCCATCAGGATGGCAGACTGCCCCAGCAGACCCCCGCGAATGCCGCCTCGCTCAATGGGCAGGCGTTCGATCTTTCGATGCTCCGTAATGTAAGTGGCGTTGGGATTGATGCGCTTCTCCCCTTTGATGTGGTAGCCGTAATGCTCCATGGCGAAGCGTTTGGAGGTAGTGAGAAAATCAGGATCAATGAAGTCACGCAGCGGGCGGTTTTCATGAAGGAGGGTGAAGAAAAAGTGTTCCACCTCAGCCTTGGCCACACTGATCTCTTCAGGGCTGAACTCGAACTTCTCATCCGGCATGATTTCAGGCAGGATGCGTGTATCCAGCCATTGCTCGGTAAAGTCGCGAATCATCGGCGACCCTGGTGACCTGGGCAGCAATGACTCCAGGGTATCACGATACACCTTTGGATCAGCAAGTTTTCCCTGTCTGGCATGAATGACGATGGTGCTGGTGGGGGCGTCGCGGGTGAGGAAATAAGCAACCCGGCTGGCGAGATCAAACTGATCCAGTTCACCGGAATTGATTTCACGATAGAGAAAACGCGGCGACACCAATGTACTGCGTAGCAGCAGGTGCATGCCTTCATCAAAGCTGTGTCCTGCGGCCCAGTGCTGTTTTGCGATCTCCAGATAACTGTGGCGAACCTTGTCATCTACTGGCCGACGGAACAATCTTGGGAGATACATACGCAATCCACGATCAGCATAGGCTTCATCGCTTTCGCCTTCTTTACGAATGCCAAAGTTCCATTCCCTGTATTTGCGGCGCTGCAAATCACGTGGCCCGTCCACGAGCTTAAACGGGCCTTCAACCTTAACGCTGTGCAGTTGAAGCGCAGGGCCCTTCTCGTGATAGTAATAAGTCAGCGTGTCCCCGAGTTCACGCGCGGTGCCATCATTTTTCGCCATGTTGATCGCGGCTTTGGTGTAGCGATTATCCGGCGTGGCATCGGTAAGATTTAGGTCAGGGTTCTTGTAGTGGCGTTGAAAAATGTCCCAGCCATTGCGACCTCTCAGCGGCGTGACAGAGATGCGCTTTCTAGGATTGCCAGGAAATAGCATCTCCTGCCACGCGGCAAGGAAACGCTGGTCTTTGAAATGTTTTTCCAGCAATGCGGAGAAGGCTTCTGGCTCGTGATCCAGTTCCGCATTCACCCACCGGAACAAAGGGGTCTGCCCTTCGTACAATTCAGCTTCAAACGTGACTGTCTCTGGCGTTTCACTGGTGACCTCAATTTCCTTCAATAAACGAAAAACATTGGCGCGGGAACGATCACTTGCAGCCACATCACGTGCACGAACTTCCAGTTTCATGACCTGTCCTCTTTTCGGACGAAAAGCTGAGGTGCTGACGCTAATGCGGTACTTGCCTGACGCGGTGATCTCAATCTTGCTGGGCCATGTGCAACTGCGCATGATATCCAGACTGCGCGAGGCAAGCCGTAACGCATCCCCATGCAAGGTGGCGGCTGAAAAGCTTAGCACCAGATCATCAATGCCTGCGGTCCAGGTGGTAACCGGTGGTTTTTCTTTAACTGGAGGAAACAGCTCATCCGCCACCTGCCTGGCCACTTCATGGTAAGCCTCCAGCAATGGCGGGGAGAGCACCAGTGCTTCGCTCACGGTATCAAAACCATGCTCCCGGGTATCCCGCGGGAACCCTATGGGAAGCTCAAAATCCTTCATCTGGAAAACTGTCTGGATGGAGTTCTGATATTCGAGCTGATTTAAGCGCCGAGGCAGCGTGCCACCAATAGGTGTATGCTGTTTCAGTTGTTCATGCAGGAAACCTAGCAGTGCCTTTTTTTCATCCGAGGCAAGCTGCTTGCGGTTCAATGGCGGCATCTGATGATAGGCCACAGCATTGTAGGCCTTTTCCCACACCTTGGCCGCATCTTTGGCGTTCCAGTCAATCTCCAGATGATTCAGATTTATGCCGCCTTTGCCATCCTCTGCATCGTGACAGTTGATGCAGCGCTCCTCCAGGATGCTGATGACGTCATCCGGGATGACCGACTTGCTGGCTGCCGCGGCCTGTGCAGCTATGCCAGTAAATACAAAGACGATGATGGCAGCTTTCGAGTGCTTTCTTAAACCCCGACAAAACATTGCGATTACGAGAAAAGATGATTGAGATTGCGTGAAGCATTGGAGAACGAATCTGCCTCCACACCCAGACGCTGTTTTAAAGTGATGTACAGATCACCGAGCAGGGGCGCATCCTTTGCCTTCGCATCAATGGCGATGTGCTTCCCATGTTTGAAACCACCACCTGCTACAAGAGTGGGCAGGTTCGCATTACTATGGCGGCTGGCATCTCCCATGCCGGTGCCCAGCAGGATGACGGTATCATCCAGCAGGGATTTCCCCTCAGGGTTCTTCCTCTCTGAAAGCTGGTGCAGGAATCCGGAGAAGCACTCCATGTGAGCCCGCTCAATGGCGATCAAATCGCGGATCATTTCAGGGTCATTACCATGATGGGACAGCGCATGGTACCCCGCCTTCAGCACTTCACCATCAATGGCAAACACTTGACCGAGGCCATCCAGGAACAGCGAGATCACGCGAGTGGAACCTGTTTCCAGCGCCAGCGCCATCAGATCATACATGATGGAGCCAGCCTCCATCTGCAGGTTCGGCGTAATGGGATCATAGCTGGGCAGCTTGTAGGACGGCTCTGGCGCAGGCTGATCCAGCGCTGTGAGTTGGCGCTCCAGTTTCTGCTCCACACTGCGGAAGGAGTCGAAAAATTCGTCCAGCTTTTCTCGGTCACGCTTTGGCAGATTTGCCTGGAGGTGTTTTGCATCATCCAGCACGCTGTCCAGCGAGCTCTGCCCGCTTTTGATCAGGTACTCCGTTCGCTCTCGGCTGGCCTTTGAAGTAAATAACTGACGATACAGCACGCTGGGGCGCATGATGGGTGGCAGGCCGACGCCTTGCCTGGTAAAGCTCATGGATTTGGCCCCCTCCCCCATGCCAGTGGCCAGTTCGATGGAGGCAAAGCGGGACTTGCCGCTGATCTGGTCAGCAATCTGCTGATCCAGTGAGTAACTGCGCGGCGTATTGCCACAGAGGAAATTCGACCAGGCATTGTGTCCATTCGGCGCGCGATGATCCAGCCCGGAGAACACCGTGAAGCTGTCGCGATGCGCTTCAATCGGCTTCAGGCTGTCTGGCATCACATAATCTCTGCCGGCGGTTTTTGGGAAAAACGCAGGCTGATGCCAGCCCAGGTAGGAACCGATGGAGACGAAGTTTTTAGGCCCATTTGCAACGGCTGCGCCTGCGGCGGATGAGGCAGCAGGGGATGCAGGCGTCCCACCAAAGGCCTCCAACGCAGGCAGCGCAATCAATGCAGAGGCGCTGCGCAGGAACTTGCGTCGGCTGAAGGTCGTATCCATGAAAAACAAAAGATTGGGTAGTTCTAAAAATGAGAAGCGAGCATCTCCCAAGGCAGTGCACCTTGCGCCCTATCCGCCGAAGCACGCGACATCTGAACAGTTCATGCTCAAAGAAAAGAACGCGGCAATGGCCCTGGACATTGCAATAAATGGCGATAATCCCCCATCTGGTGTATGCAGTGTCTTGAATCCACAGGGCCACAAGCTATACTATCAGCGTGGAAATCCTGGATTGCATCAACGCACTAAAAGCCCTCGGTGAAGAAAACCGCATGCGCATCATCAGCATGCTGATCCATAGCCAGCACAGTGTGAATGATATTGCAGACAACCTGGGCATCAGCCAGTACAATGTGTCCAAGCACCTGCGCATCCTGCGAGAGGCCGGACTGGTGGAAACAAATAAGAACGGTCAGCAACGGCTATACAACCTGTCTGCCAACCTGCGCAGCCACCTGGCAGAGAACAATGACACCCTGGATCTGGGATGTTGCACATTTCGGTTTGATGAAGCTGCATCAACCGCTATGACTGAAAAACAGGCCTAACAAGAAACTCTTCTTCTGAAATAGCTCCTTCTCATTTGAGCTTGAGCTATCCTAAAATACTCCTCGGTGGATGCTTCTCTTGAGTGAAAATTAATGCATCAATCACAAGCTGGACCGCTTCATCACGGTTGGGATTCTGTAATCTCTGCGCCAGGGAAACCCAATCATCGTGATACTGATCGTAACTGGTTAATCCGAGCAGGAAAATCACAGAGAAATGCATGTTTTTATTTTCCATGGTAACTATGGAATAAGTGAGCAAATCTCCTAGCGCTGCCCTGGTGGCACATGCCTAATTAAACCTCTTCAGCAAGCGCAACCATGATGCCCTCTGGTCCTCTAATATAGCACAGCTTATAACAGTCCTCGTAATTCACAATCTCACCAACAAGTGCTGCGCCATGGGCCAGCAGTCGGGCCGTGATTTCTTCCAGATCATCAACTGCAAACATGATCCTGCGTATGCCCATAGTGTTTACGGGTGCGTCTTCAGCATCTGTTCGAATTGGTTTGGGTGAATGAAACTTATCCAACTCAATGCGGCTATGGCCATCAGGAGTACGCATGATTGCAATATCGCTCCGCACATTCTCAAGAGCAACTATGCGATCCACCCAAGGCCCTTGCACAGTTGTCCTCCCCTCCAGTTCCATACCCAGTTCGGTGAAGAACGAAATCACGGCATCGAGGTCTTCCACCACGATGAGAATATTGTCCATTCGCTTGATTGCCATGGTCTTATATTATTTGTTAATGCTGACCTGAAGTGAAGGAATTAACGATTTTGCGATATCCTTCGTCCCCTACATGATAACTAAGAATCTCTTTCATCTGAGTAACCTCTTCAAACTTAAGCCATCTTGGCATGTCCTTTACAGCTTCGGGATTTTCAGGAATATGCTCATAAAAACAAACTGCCACAACAGTCAGTAAATCATCATCGGCGGTTGTTCCTCTGGGTTGTCGGCAGCACCAATCAGCATACTCATAAATGTTCTTGATATCAAGATCGTTGTAAGAACTTGCATAAGCTTTTTCAAAAACATCAAATAGATTATACCAAAGGCTATACGGGGTGTCGACATACTTGAATATGTCCTTTCGATCACCAAATCGCCTATGCGCTTCATCTAACCATGTAGTATCCATCTTCGCAGTAGAAAACATTTTCCTAACAGGAAATCCAGAAAAAAGCGTAACTTAACTGCAGATCACCTATAACTAACATTCTCCTCGCCATCCTCAACAACACCTGGCGCAGGAACTTCAGACACGAATACAGTTGTATCAGGGGTCTTGCCCGAATAGAAAGACAGGTAGTGATTATCTCCTATCACAGTAGCGTTGACATTGCCAGCATCAAAAGTGACCTTGCTGCCCGTGGCAACGACCTCAGATGCTGGCCATTCATTGGGATGGTTGAAGATATGCTCAGCACTCACGACGCGGCGACGAAGCAGCCCTTTGCCACGATGGTAATAATAGTTACTTAGCAGGCCGGTTTCCTCATCAAAAACGAGGCTGGGTGTTGAACAAAGCACGTCACTGATATTCGTTTGCTCACGCTTCCAGGTCGCACCGTAATCCGTGGAGACAATCTGGAACTGATTGGGCCCCGTCTCTGTACGGGCAACTACAAGGATTTTACCGTCACCAACATACACACCGGAAGGTTCCGTCGGCCACTCGGACTTGGGCAGGTCAGATTCAACCACGGTCTGCTTCCACGTCATTCCATTGTCATCACTGGTCACGATGCCCCATGCGTTGGTTGGCTTGTCACCATAGTCACCTGCAAACCACAGGGACATGAGCCCCACTTTTGGGACAGAAATAACATCCGTGATCTGCATGGGCCGTACATCAAGCTCCGGTGTAGCCACAAGAGTGAATGTCACCCCATCTGTGGTGCGGTAGAGATCCTGATGCCATTCTTTCCCGACACGACGCAGCCAAAGCAACATCGCCCCGCTGGAATCAAGCCCCTTCCCCACCGGCACCTCGCCATAGCCGGGAGTATCTGCGACTACAGTTTCTGGTGTCCATGTTTTACCGCCATCAGTAGATGTACGGGCATACACCGCACGGCTGTCTTCGCCAATCGTATGACCGCCACCGCGACTGTAAACACACACCAGCTTGTTACCAATAGCCTGCATCATCGGCCAGGAGTTATAGCCGCTCACGTCTTGTACGACATGCGATAATGCGGTTTTATCAACGGGTGTCACTTTGACCATCGCCAGACCCGTTGGCTTTACGAACGTGTCTGCGGCATCGCCTGGCTCACGCTGAATACGCAGCCAGAGAGGAGCGCTAGAATCTACTTCATAATAGGATTCCAGAAGAATTGTCCGACTGTGAAAGGGTCCGGCAGGTAATGCGGTACGCACATTGTTCCCCTGATAATAACGGTTTGTGAAGGGTGCATTCTCCACCATCTGTGACAGGTGCACTTTATAAACATCTGCAAAGCTGGCACTGGTTTCAGCGTCATCGGTAGTCACCACGATCTCTACTTTCACCGCTTTGCAATCCTTTGGCAAACCGCTGACTAGACCCGTAACAGACTGCCCAACAGTGCCGCCTGACAAGGACCACACAGGAATGTGCACTGAACTATTCGACATCAACACCAGCGAGGGTTTGCCAGTGGCAATCGAGAGATCGTTTGCCGCTAAATATACGGGTGTTCTATCAACTGACACCACATTATCATCAGCTGTAGTCCGAGCAGCAATTAACGCCGATAAGAGGGCAAATGAAGTGGCGAGTTTTTTCACGTTGGTCAGTGTGGGTGTAGTTTTCCGTCTTGAGTTTTGACGTTGTTGACCTAAACGGCCTGAATTCAGATTGGCTTTCAACGCAACTCACGATTATGCGCCATCATTCAGTTTTTTAAGCAGCGCCATGACTAGAGTCTCTCAAGACCATTCAGGGAAACTTACTTCGTCAAGCCCCATGCTTGATACACTTTCATGATCTCTTCTTGGGGAACTTCATGAATCGGGTACCTGCCACTGTAGGCCTCATCGCTGGAGTGAAAGTACGCTTTGTCGAGACTGTGGAGAGGATAATACAATAGCATTTTTTTGCCGTCCCACTTGAACTCACTCACAAAACCCTCGGGAGCCCAGTCATAACGCTTTACGCCACTCAAGCCAATCATCTTTGGCTCATAACACCCTTTGAAGCTCAGGTTGACATAACTGCCTGTATAAATCATCAATGTCAGCAAAATGACTGTAAGAAGAGCCAGCTTGCAATGTTTGACAGTCATTTCGTTTCAGGTATTAAGTATCTATAGCGCATTAGATCACGAGCAGAAGGAGAAAACTTCAACGTAACAACTGCATTCGGATACTTATCAGCCCAGAGCCCTGTCAATGGTCGCTCCAAAAGATTCGATAAGTCAAAAATATCCATCTTACATCCGTCTTGCTTGATCAGTAAATGCATCAGTCCAGCTTCATGCGGCTCTACTGTGGAATGGATTAAAGGATCATTTGTATAGCGATAACAAATATCCCAAAGAGGAGCCTAGAATAATAAGAGGAGCCATAAAACGAGCAAACATATAAAGCAGCCAATGTAGATTGCTCTGGTGTCGACTTTTCACAAAAGGTGTGGCAAGAATGTCTCCAAGAAACAAAATTAAGATCATTGGGCTGCTAAGAACAAATAAAGCCCAGGCTCCTATTCGAACGCGTTGTCTTTTACGAACCATTTTACGCCGATACTCGTCTCTTGTCATCAATGAGTCATTGGAGACCGTTAAATACTTCAGATAATGATTCCGCATCTCTTCCGGCTATCAGGTCGGCAAGCGATTCACGCGCTGTTTTCGTCTCCACCACCCGAATGCCATTCTCCATGATGTAGTCGATCACGAGTATCTCCGCATCCGGCTTGAGCGCATAGATTGCCCTGACCTTCTGCACGCTCATGACAGTTCCATTGCCGTAGTCTGGCTTGAAGGTTTCATAGAAGAAGTAGTTAGCATTAGCCCCACCACCTTCTCCTTCAACAGTGCTGTCTGACCACTCGCCCCCGCATGCAGCAGTGACAACAAATAACATTAGAAATGTCAGTAGCTTTTTCATGCCATTAGTCAGCAATAGATGAAATTCGCATGAATACCAGCTTAATAGCGACTGGACTCTGCGACAATCTGAAACTCGTCTTCATAGACAATTACCCCTGGCTCTTTTGTTGTCAATGTACCGACCTCAATGTCTGAATCCTGAAGGATTGCAATGATTTCTCGAAAAACAGAAATCCATTTCTGGGCTGGCTCAGTGTCTTTGAACCAGGAAATACAATCTGAGTTCCAACCGCTTTTTTTAAACGGAGGGCACGGAAGTCCCTCATTGAGCTGTTCAAACAACTCTTCTGAATATTCGACATAATAGCCGGGCAGCTTCCCTTCCTCTCCAAGGATACGAAGGCTGGCGACAACGCCAGTGCACCTTGTCCGGCTTGGGTGATCCGTCCGAACTATGAATCTGATATACCTCGCCATATTAACGTTTCTCGAGAATTAAGCACTGGCAGAACTCTGCTTGCCCACATCTGAAAGATTTGCCTTCGTTTGCTCGATGAACCTCGTAAGCTGATAAATGTCATTTTTTGAAAGCAGCGACCCTAGGCGATGAATGTTCCCGTTCACTTCAAGCAGGAGAGAATAGCCAACATTAGGTGTGCCTGTGTCGAAAGATCCAGTGATGGATTTCAACATGAAACGTTGATCGCGAATGCGGAAAAAGTTTTGCTCTCTCCATACTAAAAACTCTGCATCAGTAAAAATCTTGTAACGAGTTCCAAACAATTTGATGAGTCCTAATGCCCAAACAGAAACTCCTGCAGACATACAGGCAACAAGCACGAGATTTAGAATAGCATCACGGTTCAAGTTTTGGAGCGCCTGAGTGACTGCAACTCTCCCGACAAACAGAGTCGCTGATAGAAAAAGCAGCCAAAAAAAGGCTGAAACTACCATAAGGACTATCGACTGCCAGGTCCGTTGGGGGGAGACCGTTATCATTGGATTTGCCATGCAGGTTAAAGAGGTTACAAAACTGCGCCATTCATGCCTGTTTGCACTCTTGATAACATTTTCGGAAAATGAATTGAGCCGAGATTTGCTTTTGCTCAGAACTTATATAAATATCACGCAGTAATAAGTCTGTAAAAGTTGTTTCATCTTATTTTCGCCGAATCGCTATTGAAGCAATCCAGAAGGGAATCATGAATGGCAGGGAATAAATGCCTATGAACAAAAGCCCAATCGCACTTTGGGGATCGAGGTGCCAGACGAAAATATCTATGTACGCCCAAATAAACCATGCGAAGTAGGCTAACGCACTAACCGTTAGCAGCCCCTGTGGCCACCGCTGTTGACAAAACATGGCAATGCAGCAGGAAATTAAAAGGGGGCCAAGTGAAAATGGAACAAAAAAAAGCAAACCCAGTAGTGAAGACGACTTCATTGCAAGCATCACCACCCCTGCGCTCAGTAGTACAATGCACGTGATGGCTGCGGGCGATTTCATTTTTTATCAAGCGATCAGAACAAACCAGATATCTTTAGGTGTTTAACGTTTACATTCGATTCATCACAAATTGTTAACGGCTTTTTTTGCTGCCAGCCAACATGTGCTGCGCAAAAAGATAAGCTACTAACGATGCAGCGATCAGAATAAACAAAGGGGCGACGACATCCAAGAACAGGTTGATCTCAGAGAGATACCAGGTGCCAGGCATTTGATAAAATAAGGCACAAATTGTCATTCCTAAAGTGATTAGCCCTGACAGGATTGCCAGTGCTCTCACCGCCCGCCATAATCCATGATTAACATCCGGCTTTTTCCTAAAAAATGCTCGATCAACAAATATGAGCAGCATTGAGAGACTAAGCGCAATAAAAGCTACCATGGTGTAGCCAGGCATAGATTCAATGCCTGGAGGCATTACTGAGAAAAACGTTATCATGTCGATCTAATTGAGCCTCCATGAATTGTCATTATTCTAGCGAAAAAAACAATCGCTAATCTCGTCTGATCAAAAGAAACATCAACGAGTTCACATTTCATTTATCATACATCTTCGTTGTCACGTTGGTTGGGGGAGCTGCCACCGCCTCAACAGCCAATCTCACGCATCACCTCAAAACGCTTGTGTTTTCGCGTTAACGCAACATTATTGTTGATGCATGCTCCGGACGATACTCGTATCCAAGGTTGTCTGTTGCTTTTTGGCTCCTCTACTCCATGCGCGGTTTTCCTCCCCTTCATCTGCTATTTTTCGTTCTGGCGCTTGCGGCTCTGGCGATGCCTCTGACCAGGCTGACCTTTGGCCGTGTGACGGCTACGCCTTTGTCTGGGCAGCTGCTGCCTGAAGATAAGGAGGATTCCAGGACGACGCGCAGTTTTTTGCGCTTACGCTTTTCTCATCCGCCTTTGCAACTGAAGATCAGCCCGCTGGCGGATGCTGAGGCTCCGGCGTTGTTTTCGCTGAGCCATGAACAGCAGCCTGTTTCTCCTTTTGAAACTGAGGTTCATCTGCCGATCATTGATCACAGTGTGGAGCTATCCATCACGGCTGAATGGGGGGGCGATGTCAGCCAGGCGGCGGTAACGGTGGATGTGGAGCCGGATGGGATGGAGGCCAGGAGCCAGACGGTGTGGGCGGATGGCAACGCGCTGGATGAAATTTTAACCTTTGTGTGGAAATCATGAGCGAACCCCATGTTCATGCAGATGGTCATGTGTGCTGGGGTCACAGCACGCACAGTCCTGCGCATCACCACCAGTTAAAGGTGGACAACCTGTGCATGAGCTACCGTGAAACGCGGGCGCTGGAGAACATTAGCTTTCAGACGGAATGCGGTCGCAGCCTTGC
>Ga0182737_1001755_pt1 | contig 20130 bp, 14 predicted proteins | sample eDN5th30CBELigOP_FD_128878 | JGI IMG/M metagenome (GOLD analysis project Ga0182737, IMG submission 128878) | Enriched Organic Plus compost microbial communities from Emeryville, California, USA - eDNA 5th pass 30_C BE-Lig OP (version 2) (version 2) ...
GGGCGGCCGGAGGACAGCACGCGCGTTCTGATCGCGGACGTCATGCTGTTGCTGCGCTCGGCGCTGGTCTCGCCCGAGCGCAACCAGCTCGGCCTGCTGATCCTTGGCGTCATCGTGGTGGTCAGCGGCGTCGCTTACATGCAGATCCGCCTCAACGCCTGGAACCAGCCGTTCTATGACGCGCTGTCGGCGCGCAATTTCAACGCCTTCCTGAACCAGCTCACCCAGTTCGCCTTCATCGCCGGCATTCTTTTGTGCCTCGTGGTGGCGCAGACCTGGCTTCAGGAAATGCTGAAGCTGGTGTTGCGCAAACAGGCGACGCGCGACCTGCTCGACCAGTGGCTGACGCCCGGCCGCGCCTACCGCATCAGCCGCGCCGGCGATATTGGCGTCAACCCGGACCAGCGCATGGCCGAGGACGTGCGCCATCTCACCGAGCTGTCGGCGCAGCTCGCCATTGGCCTGTTCCAGTCGACGCTGCTGCTGTTCAGCTTCGTCGGCGTGCTGTGGATGCTGTCGCGCTCGGTGGTGTTCACCTGGGATGGCCAGGAATTCTTCATCCCCGGTTACATGGTCTGGGCGGCGCTGTTCTATTCCGGCGCGGCCTCCTGGCTGAGCTGGATTTTCGGCCGCAAGCTCATCGCCTACAACAGCGAGCGTTACGCCCGCGAGGCCGATCTGCGCGTCGCCATGGTGCGCACCAACCAGCACGTCGACGCCATGACCCTGGAGGGCGGCGAGGCGCACGAACGCAACACGCTGGAACAGCCGCTCAACAATGTGCTGGCCGCCATGCGCAATCTGGTGTCGGCGCTGACGCGTCTGACCTGGATCACCTCCGGCTATGGCTGGTTCGCCCTCGTCGCGCCCATCATCGTCGCCGCGCCGGCCTATTTCAGCGGCAAGCTCAGCTTCGGCGCGCTGATGATGGCGGTGGGCGCCTTCAACCAGGTGCAGCAGGCGCTGCGCTGGTTCGTCGACAATTTCGCCGTCATCGCCGACTGGCAGGCAACGCTGATCCGCGTCGTCTCCTTCCGTCAGGCGCTGATCGAGCTGGACAATCCGCCGGCGGACAGCCGGCCGCGCATCCATCGCGAAACCGGCGCGGCCGGGGAGCTGTCGTTGCGTCACGTGGAGCTGCACTGCAACAACCACATTGCCCGGCTGAGCGAGGACGTGACTGTTCATCCTGGCGAACGGCTGCTGATCACCGGCGAGACAGGCGTCGGCAAAAGCACCATGTTCCGGGCGATCGCCGGCCTCTGGACGCGCGGCTCCGGCGACATCATCACGCCGCCGCGCGAGGAAATCGTGTTCCTGCCCCGCTCGCCGTTCCTGCCGGTTGGCCCCCTGCGCGATTCCATTCTCTACGCCTGCAGCGGCAAGGTGGCGGACGACGACATTATCGCGGCGCTGGAGCGGGTTGGCCTCGACAAGCTGGAGAACCAGCTCGACAGGGCCGCCACATGGGATCGGGAATTGCCGGTGGACGAGCAACAGCGCATCGCGCTCGTTCGCGCGGTTCTGCAACACCCCCGCTGGATCATCATGGATGAGGCCCTGCACCAGGTGGACCCGGCTTCCCGCCAGACCATACTGGACATCTTCCGCGAGGACCTGGCGGACGTCGGGCTGATCTACACGGGGCCGGCGGTGGAGAACCCGGCCATGTTCACCAGGATCGTCCGGCTGGAGCGCCAGGAGCGCGACGACCTTGCCGACGCCGCCAACACCGCCGGCGACGCCCCCAAACAGTCAGAGGCCCGGAAAAAACTGCAGGAGAGCGCGTAAATGGCCAGTGGGCTTTTCCAAATGGCGCCTGTGCGACGCGGTCTGGGCGACAACGCCCTGCTCGACGAAACGCAGCGCAACACCTTCCGTTACTTCTGGGATTTCGCCCATCCGGTCAGCGGCCTCGCCTATGAGCGCACCGATTTCTACCACAGCCGGCCCGACACGGCGGCGATCGGCGGCAGTGGCTTTGGCCTGATGGCCATTCTGGTCGGCGTCGAGCGCGGCTTCGTCACCCGGGCGGAGGCGGCTGGACGGGTGCTGAAGATCGTCCGCTTTCTCATCAATGCGCCAACCTACCACGGCGCCTTCGCGCACTGGATCAACGGCGCCACCGGCGCCACCATTCCCTTCAGCCGCAAGGACGACGGCGCCGACATCGTCGAAACGTCCTATCTGATGATGGGCCTGCTGTGCGTGCGCCAGTATTTCCACCGCGACGAGGCGGTGGAGGCGGAAATCCGCCACTGGGCCGACATTCTGTGGGGCGAAACCGAATGGAGCTGGTTTACCCAGAACAACCAGGCCGTGCTGTTCTGGCACTGGAGCCCCAATCACGGCTGGGTGCTGGATCATGAGATTCGCGGCTGGAACGAATGTCTGATCACCTACATTCTCGCCGCCTCGGCGCCGCGCTATCCCGCCCCGCCGCGCGTCTACCATCGCGGCTACGCCGAGGCGCGGGTGTTCGACAACCGCCGGACCTACGAAGGGCTGGAGCTGCCGCTGGGGCCGGACTGGGGCGGGCCGCTGTTCTTCGCCCATTACACCTTCATGGGCCTGGACCCACGCGGCCTCTCCGATCAATACGCCGATTACTGGACGCAGAACGTCCGTCACACCCAGATCAACCGGGCCTGGTGCATGCGCAACCCGCTCGGCTTCGCCGGCTATGGCCCCAACTGCTGGGGCCTCACCGCCACCGAGACCGACGCCGGCTACCGGGCGCTGTCGCCGACCGAAGACATGGGCGTCATCTCCCCCACCGCCGCCATCAGCTCCATGCCTTACACGCCCGACGAATCCCTGGCGGCGCTGCGCTGTTTCTACGAGGAGAAGGGCGACCGCATCTGGACCGATCTCGGCTTCGTCTCGTCATTCAGCGACGCGCGGGGCTGGGCCTCGCCCACCCACATCGCCATCGATCAGGGGCCGATCATCTGCATGATCGAAAATTACCGCAGCGGCCTGCTCTGGGAGCTGTTCATGAGCTGCCCGGAGATCAAAACCGGCCTCGCCCTGCTCGGCTTCACCCGCGCGCCGCGCGCCTGAAGGCGTTCGCAGCCCCCGCCTGATCAGGGGCGAAGCCGCAGACCGGAATTTGCATGGGCGTCCGCTTGTTGCGGACACCCGCGCCCCGCCTTCCGGTTCGACGACCAATCCTGGCCCCACGGCAGGAGCCTTCACGCCAGCACGGGCTCCCAGCCTTCCGGATCGCGCTCCAGGGTGGCGACAAGCGCCGGCGGGGCGGCGTTGCGGCCGCGCCAGGCGCCGAAATCCCGGCGCAGGCCCAGCAGATCGCGCACCACCAGATTGGTGAACAGGCCGGGGCCGCTGGAATAGATCCGCCAGCCGCCGTCAGCGGCGATGGTTCCCGCCCGCACCCGCCCCCATTCCGCGTCAGCCTCGGCCCGGTTGTCGAAGGCCGCGTCGCTGCTGCTGAAATAGGCGTTGCGCTGGCGCGGGCTGGCGTTGCCCACCACCGCGCCCACATCCACCGGATTGACCAGCGCCAGCGCCGCCAGCAACGCTTCCTGCAAGGCGGCGCGGCTCTGGTCGTCGCGCGCCTGCTCCAGCCGGGCGGCCAGCGCCTGGGCGTATTGCAGGTGGCTGTGGGTGTACATCAGGCCGATCTCGCGGCCGAAATAAGCGGCGGACTCGGCCCGGCGGAAGATGGTCTCGACGCCGCCGCGATATGGCAGCGGCCGGTCCATCAGACGCACGCCGTCCGGATCGGCCAGATGATCGCGGATAATGTCCAGATGCCGCGCCGCCTGCTCGGGCGTGAACAGGCCGCCGGCGATGGCCCGCACCATCGGCAACATGGAGTAGCGCACGCCGGTGCGGCTGTCGGAGGGGTGCAGCAGCAGTTCCGGCAGGGCGCCGTCGCCCTCCTCCGGAAACAGGCCATAACCGGCGATGACGCCGTCGCGGATCAGCAGGGCGTTGACCTCCGCCTGCATCGCCGCCGCGTCGGCGCGCAACGGCCCCGCCCGGCCGGCCTCGCCAATGCGCTCCAGAATGGCTGCGTAGCGGTTCAGCTGCTGGAACAGCAGCGCCACCGTCCAGGCGCTGACCATCCGCTCCTTCAGGCTGGCGTCCGCCGGTTGCAGCGAGTCGTTCCAGTCGCCCTCGCCCAGACGGATCAGATGCGTGCCCGGCAGATACTGGCTCCGCACGGTGTGCAGCAGCGCGTCGATGTGAGCCGACAGGCTGTCCGTGCGCGCCGACGCCGTGGCGTCGTCATAGGTGCGCCAGGGGACCTGCGCGTCGAGGCAGGCCACGTCGCCAGTGGCCTCGATGTAATCGCAGACCATTTTCAGCGGCCAGATGATGACGTCGCCGTGGCTGGAGCGGTCGCGAATGAACGAATAGGGCGGCAGCATGAACCATTGCGACCAGTCGCCCCGCCCGGCGTACTGCTCGGCGAACACCGTCAGCATGATTTGCCGCGCCGCAGCGTCATGACCGAGCGCCAGCAGCATTTCGATCGGCCCCTGGCAGACATCGCGCGTGCCCCAGGCGCCGCCGGTGTACTGCTCCAGCCCATGCGGAACGGAGACGTGAATGATGGCGTTCTGCACCAGCCACGGCAGCGCCAGGGAAAGTCCTTCGGCCCGCCCCCCGCCGGCGACGCCGAGCCCACGGGTCAGCCGGCTCCAGTGCGCGCGCGCCGCCTGGGCCTCGGCCATGGCGTCCCAGCCGGCGGCCTCATCGGCCAGCGTCAGGGCGGCTGCGGCGTCGCTGAGGCTGCCGGTGATGGCGAAGGCGAAGCGGTTCACCGGCTCCGTCCCGACGACCAGCCATGGCTCCAGCCCGGCGCCGTCCGGGGCGGCCTCCCCATCGGCGAACAACAGTTCGGACCCGCCAATGCGCCGTGTCAGTTCCGGCTGTTCAGCCTGCCAGACATAGACGCTTTCCGGATAATGCTGGCCCCACAGGGAGGCAGGGTCGGGCCGCAACATGGCCCGGCCGGCCGGCGCGTCGACCACCACCGCTGCGCTCTGGCCAAGCTCGCGCTCGCCCATGACGCAGTGCCCGGCGATCAGCAGACGGGCGGGCGGCCCATCGATCTTCACCCGCCAGCGCAGCGCCGGCTCCCGCACGCTGGCGAAAGCCTGCACGACGATGCGCCCCGGCTTGCCGCCCGCCTCTGTCTCATAGATCCAGCGGCAATCATTGAGGCCGTTCTCGAACAGCGACGGCGTCGTCAACAATCGCCAGCCCTCGCCCTGATCGACCAGAATCCGCAGGCCGCTGCCACGGGTGATGTTGAACGGATCGCGCGCGACGGAAAACAGCTTGTGGAACGAGGTGTTGCCGAGGGTGAGCTGCGCGCCGAACACGCCGTGCATCCAGCAGGTGGCGCAGAAAATATCGTCCGCCGGCAACACGCCGGCCCCGCTGCGGATCAGCGCCCCATGCCGGCGCTGCATCGTCGTTTCCTTGTCGCGCAGCGCCACATGGCGATTGTGCGCGCCTTCAGCCACGAAGAACGAAGCGACCGCGCCGTCGATCATCTCCTCCGCCAGCCGTTGCGGATACAGGGTGTCGATGACGCTCGCGTCAGGCCGGCTTCCCATCAGCGCCGGAGCCGCCTGGAGGATGGAGCGGCGCACGGCCGCCGGCTTCAGGTGGCCGGCGCCCGTCGCCTCCGGCGTCAGTTTCGCCAGCGCCGCATTGACGATGGCCAGATCATCGGGCCCCGAGGCGTGCGGATGGTCCGGCCGGAACAGGCCGAAAAACCCGACGCCCTGGGCCGCGCCCGGCGTCAGGTCGAGGCGGGCGGATTGCAGGCCGATGCAGGCGACCTCCCGCTGCAACCGGCGCGACGGCAGATCATGTCCGGCCAGCACGCCCGCGCCCCGGAACGCCGGCCCGAAGATATCGGTGGCGTCGGTGGCGAAGCCGGCGATGCGCTCAAGCCCCCCATGGGCGACCCACGGCCGGCGCCCGCCCTGATCCAGCGCCTGCCGGCTCAGCGTCACCGGACCCCGCGCCGCGTCGTCGATCACCGTATGGTCGATATATTGCGATGCGTAAGCCTCGTTGTTCATCAGGAAGCCGCGATCGCCGAGCCCCAGGTCCTGGATGAGGATGACGTCAACCTCCTGCGCCCCACCGGCCGTGTTGCGCAGGTCAACCCGCCAGGTCCACAGGGCGTCGGCGTGCAGCTTCAGCGTGACCCGCCAGGCGAGGGCGCCGCCCCTGCCCGGGACCTCGCCCTCCCAGACGGCGCTGTCGCCCGCCGCCGCGAACCTCCCGTCGAAGCCCGGCCCCAGCAGGTCCACCGGGGGACCATCGCCGGCGCGCAGCACGATCCGGCCAATGCCCCAGGCGACGCCGGAGCCGGCGATCTGGTTGATCATCACCTCGCCCTGCGGAGCCGCGTGAACCAGGTCGTACAGCGCGCCGTTCGGCAGCAGCCCGGCGCTGAGCGGCCCCGCCGCGATGCGGCGCAGGCCCATGTCGGCTGCGGCGGGGAGCCGCCAGCCCAGGGGAGAGCCATTCCCGGGCGCCGCGGGGGACGTGTCGCCGGCTCCGGCCGCGGTGCGATCGGTCATGGGGTTCTCCTCCTGAAGTCGTCCCGGACCGGGCGAAGTCCGGCCAGTTTGAAGACATCGCGGGCCAGGCGAAGCCCGGCCGCGCCGCCGCCGGGGCGAACGCCGCCTCGCCGGAAGATGCATCAGATCGAAAAGCTGGCGCAAATCACCGTTTCAGCATCAGCGGCGCCGGCTCCGGCGGCTGGAGCCGCTCAGGCTTCCGCCGCCCGCTCCAGCGGCAGCGTGGCGATCATCACCGAGGGGTCCTCGCGATCGGCGCGGATCGAGAATCCGAGCTTGCGACAGACGCCAAGCATCGCCTGATTGTCGCGCAGCACCTGACCTTCAACGACGCGGATGCCGTCGGCGCGCGCCCATTCGATGATCAGCCGCATCAGCTCCATGCCAAGGCCGGTGCCCTTGAGCTCGGAGCGGACCATGATGGCGTATTCACCTTTCTCGTGGTTGGAATCGGCATGCAGGCGCACCACCCCCATCATCTGGCCCGTCGCCGCCTCGATGGCCACGAAGGCGATGGCCCGGGCGTAGTCCACCTGCACCAGCCGGGCGACGAAGGCATGGTTGAAATCGCGCACCGGCGCGAAGAAGCGCAGGCGCAGATCGTCCTCGGAAGCCTGGCTCATGAAGTCGACGAACATCTGTTCGTCCTCCGGGCGCACCGGACGCACGAAGTAGACCTTGCCGCTGCGGCCGGTGATCGTGCGCTCCCAGGCCCGGGGATAGGGCCGCACCGACAGGCGCGGATGACCGGAGCCGTGGCGCTCGCCCACGGGCGCCGGCGCCACCCGCACCCGGGCGTTGAGCGCCGCCACGCCGAGGCTGTCGGAAAGCAGCGGATTGATTTCCAGCTCGCGAACCTCCGGCAGGTCCACAGCGATCTGGGACAGCTTCACCAGGGTGAGGCGAATGGCGTGCTCGTCCGCCGGCTCGGTGTCGCGATAGCCCTTGAGACGCAGCGAAACGCGGGTGCGGGCGATCATCACCTCGGCCAGCTTCAGATCGAGCGGCGGCAGCGCCAGCGAGATGTCATTGATGACCGACACGGCCGATCCGCCGCGCCCAAACACCATCACCGGCCCAAACTGCGGGTCATCGGTGATGCCCGCGATCAGGGCGCGCGAATCCCGCTCGTCGACCATCGGCTGCACCACGAAACCGCTGAGCTGGCGCTCCCTGGTGATCTCCAGCAGCTCATCGACCGCCGCCTGCACCGCGGCCTCGGAGCGCAGGTTCAGGCGCACGCCGCCGATGCGCGTGCGGTGCGGCACCTCCGGCGAAACGATTTTCACCACGACCTGGTCGCCCTGCGCCAGCAACGGCCGCGCGGCCGCCACGACCTCCCTGGCGTCGGCCACGAAGGTCGCCGGCACCACCGGTATCTCATAGGCGCGCAACAATTGCTGGATCTCGACCGGGTCGAGCCACTCACGGCCATCAGCGATCGCCCCGGCGATCAGCGCGCGCGCCGCCGCCGCGTCCGGCGCGAAATCGTGCGGCAGGGCGTCCGGCGTTTCCATCAGGAGATCGAGCGCCGCCCGGTAGCGCACCAGGTGCATGTAGCCCGCCAGCGCCTCAGCCTCGGTGGTGAAGTGCGGAATGCCGGCTTCGTCGAAAATCCGGCCCGCCTCGGCGTCCGACGACACCCACACCGCCAGCACCGGCTTGTGCAGGGCCCGCCCCTTGCGGTGCGTCTTCACCGCCTCCACCAGCGCGCGGGCGCCTTCGTTGGAGTCGGACAGCGCGCTGGGAATATTGATGACCAGCAGGGCGTCGGCCGTTTTGTCCAGCAGCAGCGTCCGCGCCAGCGCGTCGAGGGATTGCGGGTCCGTGTAGCCGGTTGTGTCCACCGGATTGGCCACCGGCGCGCGCTCCGGCATCAGCGTGTCCAGCCTGGCGCGGGTTTCGGGCGACAGCTCCGCCAGCTCGCCCTGCAGATCGAGCAGCCGGTCGACCGCCACCGCGCCCACGCCCCGGTCGTTGACCATGATGGCGAGGCGGCGACCGTGGAACGGGCGCTGACGGCCCAGGGTTTCGGCGGCGGAGAACATCTCGTCGAGATCGAACACCCGCAGCAGGCCGGCGCGACGGAAGGCGGCGTCATACACCGCGTCCCGCGTCGCCAAAGCGGCGACGCTGGTCATGTCCGCGCTCGGCGGGCGCTTTTCATGCCGCCCCGGCCGCAGCACCACCACCGGCTTGGCCCGCGCCGCCGCCCGCGCCGCGGACATGAACTTGGGCGCGGCGGCGATATCCTCCACATAGACGAGAATGGCGCGGGTGCGGTCGTCGGCCGCGAAATAGTCAAGGCAGTCGGCCACGTCGACGTCGACCTGCTCGCCGATCGAAATGACGCCGGAAAAACCGATCTGATGCTGGCGGCCCCATTCGACCAGGCCGTTGGCGATGGCGCCGGACTGGGAGATCAGCGCCATGTCGCCGGAGCCGGGCATGCGCGCGCCGAGCGAGGCGTTGAGCCGGGCGCGGGGCGAGATCACCCCGACGCCGCCAGGACCGATCAGCCGCAGGCCATGCTTGCGCGCTTCGGCCCGCACGGCGCTGAGAATTTCCGGCGGGCTGACGCCATGGGAGGGCGGCACGAGAATCGCCGCCGAACAGCCGATGCGCCCCGCCGCCGCGACGTTTTCAACAATGGTCAGGGAGGGGGAGACGATCACCACCAGGTCCGGCGGCGTCTCGCGCAGGTCCTCAAGGCTGGCCGCGAACGTGACGCCAGGCAGGTCAATATGGTTGCTGGCGGAGGCAAACGCCGGATTGATGGCGTAAACCGTGCCCTCGAAACCGCCGGCCAGCAGATTGTTGAGCAGCACCCGGCCCAATGAGCCCGCCCTGCGGCTGACGCCGACGACGCCGACGGAGGCGGGCCGGAACAATCTGTCGAGACGGTATGTGCTCACGCCCTGCCCCCATTCGTATCTGAAAAAGCCAGTTCGCCGACGATTCGCACCCAGTGTTCCGTGAGGCGGGCGCGCTGACAATAGACCGGGCCGGCGCATTTTCTCCCGCACGCCGAAAATGCCGCCGCCCGAACAACGCCATGGAACCCGGCGCCGGCCCATCGCGGCGTGACGCAGATGTGGTGATGGATCAGGGCGCCCATGTGACGGCAACCCGCGTGCAGCGCCTGACGTTCCGGTGATGTGGATAACCGGCGCGGGCAGGGAAGCCGGGGTTGGGCGGTTGCGGCTGGGCGCGGGCGCAGGGCGCGCCCACCCTGGGACGCCGGCGCCAATCGCAGGCCAGCATTCCCGCCTATGGCGCGAAGCCGGACCGCTTCAGCCGCACGATGGCCAGGTCCAGCGCCGACAGGAACGCGGAGCGGTCACGCGCCGAAAATGGCCTGGGCCCGCCCGTGACGGCCCCGGCTTCGCGCAGGTCCTGCATCAGGTTGCGCATGGCCAGCGCCATGCCGACGGAGTTTTCCGTGAAGCCGCGCCCGTCCGGCCCCAGAACCACGGCGCCGGCGGCGAAGCAGCGGCTGGCCAGCGGCACGTCCGCCGTCACCACCACCGCGCCGGGGCCGGACCGGTCAGCGATCCAGTTGTCGGCGGCGTCGAAACCGTCGCCGACGCGGACGAACGTAACCTGCTGGTCGCGCGGCGTGCGGATGAAACTGTTGGCGACCACGAAACACGGCGCGCCATGACGGGCGGCGACCCGGTAGATCTCATCCTTCACCGGGCAGGCGTCGGCGTCGACCAGTATGCGCAGCGCCGGGCCCGGGCCCGCGACCGCATCATCTCCCATCTCACCCATGTTTGACACGGTCCTCTCCATGGCCTTTTCAGGCAAAGCGGTTATGAATTTGCATCGCGAACATGCGCCGGAACAACCAGGCGCAGCGCCGCCGCCGACCTGGCGGCGCGCCAGCGTGACAGATCAGGAGGAAATTGAACGTGTCGACGCAGACCATCCGGCAACCCGCTGAGGCCACGCGCAGGCCGCACCTGTTCTCCCCCCTGCGCGCCGGCGTCCTTGACCTGTCCCACCGCGTGGCCATGGCCCCGCTCACGCGCATGCGCGCCGGCCCCGGCGAAACCCCGCGCCCGCTCAACGCCACCTATTATGGCCAGCGCGCCAGCGCCGGCGGCCTGATCATCGCCGAGGCGTCCCAGGTGCATCCCACCGGTCGCGGCGCGCTCAATACGCCAGGCATCCATACGCCCGAACAGATCGCCGGCTGGAAAGCCATTACGGAAGCGGTGCATGCGCGGGGCGGGCAAATCTTCCTGCAATTGTGGCACATGGGCCGGGTGTCGCATCCGTCTTACCAGCCAGGCGGCGCCCTGCCCGTCGCCCCCTCGCCCATCGCCGCCGACATCAAGGTGATGACGGCCAGCGGAACGCCGGAGCCGATGCCAACGCCGCGCGCCCTCACCGACGCGGAAATCCACGAACTGATTGGCGTCTACCGTCAGGCTGGCCTCAACGCCCTTGAGGCTGGCTTCGATGGCGTCGAGATCCACGGCGCCAACGGCTATCTGCTTGAGCAGTTCCTGCAAAGCCGCAGCAACCAGCGCGACGATCACTGGGGCGGCTCCATCGAAAACCGCGCCCGCCTGCTGCTTGAGGTGACCAGGAGCCTGGTCGCCGCCTGCGGGGCGGAGCGCGTCGCCGTGCGGCTGTCGCCCTTCGGCGTGGCCAATGGCTCGGGCGAGGACGAGCCGATGCCGTTGTACAGCCATGTGGTGGGGCAGCTCGCCCCCATGGGCCTGGCTTATCTGCATCTGATCGAGCCGCGCGCCAGCGGCGCCGGCCAGCGCGAGGTCGATCACCAGGGCGTGCCGTCGGCGGCGGAGCTGTTCCGGCCCCTGTGGCCGGGCGTGCTGATTTCCGCCGGCAACTACACCGGCGACATGGCCGAGGAAACCATCGCCGCCGGCAACGCCGACATCATCGCCTTCGGCCGTCACTTCACCTCGAACCCCGACCTGCCAGACCGCCTGCGGACCGGCGCACCGCTGACGCCCTACGACCGCCCCACCTTCTACGGCGGCGACGTACGCGGTTACACGGACTTTCCAAAGGCTGACGGTGAGGCGGCCTGAACAGCGGACATGACCGCCGCGAGCGCCGGCGCCACGCCGCCGCCCGGCAGCGCCCAGCCGGCGCGAGCGGGCGGCGCGGCCAGCCGGCGCGACCCGGAGCGCTGGCGCAAATCATGCGCAAATTTCCAGGCGCCCATGAACACGGATAAATGGCGATCCGGACCATCAAAATACTTGCCGGAAAGCGGATGACTTCCGGCAAGCCCTGCGGAACGACAGAAAAACGTTCCCGCTACAGCTACGATGTCTGCCCAGAAACGGGCTGGCGTCATGGATCAGAACCTTCCGACCCCACCGGAACCGTCACGCACAATCGAGCTGGCGCTGGCGACGGAAAGCGCCCGGTGGCGGACGCACCTTTACGTCACCTTGCGGTGCTGGCGGCGCAGGCGCCTGAGGGCGCCAGGCGCTGACCGGGCGACAGCCCAAGAGTTTCTGCCGGCGGCCCGCCGACACCCGCCCGACGCCCCCGAACCCGCCCGACGCCTGTCCGATGGCCCCTGGGACGACACGGGCCGCGCCCGGCGCCCCGTGCGCTCCTGCCTGATCATGGCGACGCTGCTGCTGGTCGCCTGGCTCACCGCCGACGCGCTCGCCCGGCTGCTCGGCGGCGTTGCATTCGAGCGCCTGCTCACGGGCGGATGACGCCAGAGCGGCCACGCCCACAACCTGGCGCGCACGGCCCGGCGCCGCCACATCCTGACGACGTGGACCCGCCCTGAACCCGGCGCCCGAAGAATGGACGCCTGGGACGCGCCTCAGCCGATGGCCTCGACGGCGCGCTCCGCCATCTCCCGGGCCAGCGGCTCCAGCCTGGCGGCGTCCTCACCGGCGGCGTTGCCGGCGCGCACCCGGTCGTTGATGCCCATGAAAATCACCGAGAACCGGAACAGGGCGAACGCCACGTGGAACGGCTGCAGTTCCGCCGTCGGCACAGCGTGCTCATAATAATGCGCCACGAATTCCGCCTCGGTCGGAATACCGAGGGCCGCGTGATCCAGCCCCAGAATGCCGCCGTACTGCGCCGGCGTCGTGCGCCACGGAATACAGGCGAACGCCAGATCCGCCAGCGGGTGGCCGAGGGTCGACAGTTCCCAGTCGAGAATGCCGATCACCCGCGGCTCCGTGGGATGATAGAGCATGTTGCCGAGGCGGAAATCGCCGTGGGCGATGGCCACGCGCCCGTCGTCCGCCGGCATGTTGGCCGGCAGCCATTCAACCAGCCTGTCGAGCGCCGGAACCCGCTCGCTCGGGCTTTCGTTGTAGGCGCGCGTCCAGCGGGCGATCTGGCGCTGGAAATAGTTTCCGGGTTTGCCGAAATCGCCAAGACCGATCTTCTCCGGCTGCACCGCGTGCAGTTTCGCCATGGCTTCGGCCAGGCCAAGATAAATGGCGCGGCGCTCCTCCGGCGACAGGCCCGGCAGGGCGCAATCATGAAACACGCGCCCGTCCAGCCGCTCCATCATATAGAACGGCGTGCCGACCACGTCCCGCTCCCGGTAGTGCAGCACGGCGCGCGGGGTTGGCACATCAACGGGATTCAGCGCCTCAAGCGCGCGGAATTCACGATCGATGGCGTGGGCGCCAGGCAGCAACTCCCCGGTGGGCTGCTTGCGCAGCACCATGCGGCGCTCGCCGAAATCAACGAAATAGGTGGGATTGGACTGGCCGCCGGAAATTTTCGCGACCTCGAAACGCTCCGGCTGCTCGCCGAAATATCCTTCGAGGAAATTACGCAGGGCGTCACGCCCTGCTTCACCATCCAGCGCATCCGGTTCCCTGACCTGTCCGGCCATATCCCATCTCCCTCGTCCGGCGCGGAGCCGGTTCGCTCCGGGCGCATTCTGCCGCGAAACGTCATCCGCTCCGCCGGGGGAAAATGCGCCCATCCCAATGACTTTCGCGGCTTCCCGCCACGCGCGCGGCGGCGCGGGCGAAAACCTCCGCCACGCGCCGGGGCGCGCGCGTCACACGGGAAGTCACGTAAACGTATTGTCGGGAAAAGTGGAGTCGCCCGGCCAGACGGCGTTCGTTTTCACCTCAATGTTTTGCCACGCCCTGGCTACGACCAGATCCGCCCATCGCCCGGAAACCGGACAGAACAACGCCCGCAGGGAGCCTCCGGACGGGACGATCGCAGCGCAGGCTCCAGCCTGCGCCAACAACCTGGAGCAAACCCAGGCGGAAGGGGCATGCAGGCCGCGCCGTTACGGACAACCTGTATTCCCCTGTTCTTGCAGAATTCCCCCACCCTTGCAGGCTGTCTTCCCTGAGGGGCCGGCCAGTCAGGAATTACTTCAGAACAATGACCCGCTCGGCGTCAATGTCCGGCTCCTTCATCAGATGGGTGTCGACCTCCCCCTCAATCCGGATCCGGGTGGTGGGGCCAACCGGCTCGTTTGGGAAAACCTCATCATCAATCTCGACGGAAATTTCGCCCGTCCCATCCTTGAACTGGTAGCGCTCCTTGCCCGTCTTGCGAACAATCGCGCCTTCCAGCGTCACCTTCTGATCGTCCTTTGGCTGCGCCTTGATCGCGGAGACAGTCGTCTTGCCGTAGGCCGGCTGCGCAGCCTGTTTTGTGTCAGAAGGCCCGCTCCATTGCGCCATGGCTGACGAGCCCGGCGGCGCCATCACGCAGGGCGCGACGGTCACCACGGATGCAACAAGCACAGTGCGAAAATTCATGGCCAGTATCCTCCTGTTGTTGGAAAACACTTTCAGAGTCGTAATGTTCCTGAACGCCACGAAACCAGGAGACATGTCACGCCCTGCAAAGCAGGTTCTCAAGAGCAATGAGAATCCTCACCCATCTGCGGCAGGACGCGCCGGATACTTTTGCCAATGCCTGTTTACGGCGCGCCAGACGTGGCGTTCCCGAAAGGAAGGCGCGCCAGATCAAAAATGAATGACGCTGCCCTTGGCGCGATGGCGTTTTGCTTTAGAATCACAGCTCTGCCGCCAGAAGGGTCTGGCTCTTGTGCGGCCACCCGCTGTGGCCTTGCGCTTGCCGATCGCCTCAGGAGCCGGCGGAACCAGGCGGAGCTGGAATGAAGACAGTCGCCCTGATGCTGGTTCTGAAGCTGTTGTCGCTGTCGGGTGGGCTGGTCCTGCTGACCGCGTTCATCGGTCTTTTCGCCTTCCGGGAGATTCTTGGTCCCCGCCTGCCGTTGCTTTTCATCGCCGGCGTTGTGGCGCTCGCCGTCGGCGAAGGCGGCTCCCGATGGCTGGCAAGGCAGCTTGAAACGCGCGACTGAGCGAACACGCGACTGAGCGCTGGACAGCCTTCGCCCGAATGGCAACGGCGCGCCAGCCCGTCAACATCCAGATATCCGCCCGCCCCCATGGGACAGCGACGCTCTTTCCCTGTGTCCGCCAGAGGCCTGGAAGCAACAGCGCGCGCCCCAGCTTCGCGCCTCAAGGCCGCGACCAGCCACGGCAGGATTGAAACAGGGCCAACCGATAATTGGCATATCGGCCGCACGGGTCTCGGTTGGGCTGACCTGATGTTCAGGGAGAGCGAGGTCATCATCCAAACCATGCTTGCCCTTGTTGCTGCTGGTGTGCCTTCGCTCCCGGTGCATGACAGCATCATCGTTCCAGCCAGCGCATGCACCTTGGCTAGTGAACTCCTGACAACTTCGTTCAAGGAGATGACAGGACTGAAGCCAGGGATTGAGATCAATAATCAGGGGATCGGGGATCGCTGATTGGCGACTACCAGCCTGCTGAGGGACCGGGGGGTTAACTAAGAACGATAAGGCCCCGCGTCCCACAGCCAAGCGAGTGCTTCGAAGGCTGGAGTGGACAAAAAAGAGGGCCAAGCGATTATTGCGCCTGACCCTCTGGGTTCGTCTCTGACCTAAGACGCGGGTTCCCAAACGGCGTCTGCCCCAGTAGACGTTGAGCGCTGCCAGCATTTGGGCGGCAATCAGCGGAAATGGTATCAGCCTTGGCAGATTGAATGCTGCCAATACCGAAGGGGATATCGGTTGCGCTCGCCTCGCAGGGCTATTTAAATTTCTAAGCACTTCCTCCCAGGCTTCAGTCATCCTGACGGCGCTCAAACACTTTTAACCTCCAAAATCTATGATCACCCGATTTGCGCCTGTATCCGCGCACGAACCAACTTGCTGATACGTTGAAAATTTTCTCCTTTTCGGGAAGCACCGAATGCCATGAGTTGCCGTTCACTGAATTTGACCGGTCGCCCTGCCCTTGACAGCTGACGGTGCAGAACCGCAAAAAGTGATTTCCCCCGCACAATACGGATAAAGTGCTCCAACATTTCCTTGAGAAGCTCATCAGGATACTGCTCCCCCTCCCTTAATGCTGTAGTTTTACAGTAATGATCCTCATCGTCCAATACCTTTCCAGGGTGAGTTCGGAATGCATAAGGACCTTCACGCAAGTGCCTGTGAACCGCCAATGCATACCAGCGACAAAACCGTGATAATTCTCTTTCAAACTTCTCCTTCTCGTCCGAATTTAGAAGGCCTAGCAATTGCCCATCAGAAAATAAGTCGTTTTCTATTGAATAGCCATCCGTTGTTATGATGTCTTCAAATGACTCTGAGTCAGGAAACCCCGTGTGAACCCACAGGTCGTTATCTACAACAAAAGCAAATGGAGAGGAGACATTCTGCTCTCTAAGTCGCCTACGCAGCTCCAAGACAGCATCTTTATTACCGGCTGGAAGCATGTCGATTCCGAGATCGCGCAATTCTTCCTCGATAGATCGGTAAAAAATTATGTCATCCTTTCCTTCAACCAATACCGTTGGAAGATTTGTCCGTTTAAGAACCTCAAGCAACTCATCGACTGTAGGTCGCGCCTTGGAATTCGCCATGATCATTCACCCCGATCCTGCCCAAGGGCCATCTCTTTGTCTGGATACTTGCTGTAGATAAACGGGGAATGAGTCGCAAAAATAAACTGATTTTGCGAATTTTGAGATTGAAGGATAGAGTATAACTGTCTTTGCCAATCTACATGAAGACTCAATTCTGGCTCATCGATAAAGACGACAGAGTGTGAGTAAAACGCGTTGTAACATATAAAGCTCAGCATCTGCTTCTCGCCCGCAGATAGTTTGTCGCTATTAACAGCGGCAGCTGCATCGCCGAAACTCAAACGCTTTCCAAACGAGATGCCAGAATGCTGGAACAACCTCTCAACAAGCGCCCTAACTGCGCCGAGAGGTCTCATCGTTTGGGATGTAAATTCTTCTATTTTCTCGATATCATCCCGAGTTTCCGACAGTAGAGAATCCGCCGTTACGTCTGCCGCCTGCGAACTTTGGTACTGTTTTATTTTATCGATTACACTTCGTGTAACATCTTGTTGGAAGTTATTTATTTTTTCGGAAAATGCAGCGTATCTTTTTAATAGAAGGCCAACGATATCTTGGGTGGAAATCGCAGCTACAAAAATGTGTTCGTTATTTGTCAGCTTCCGAGAGAGAGACGACAGGACGTCGTCAACGTCTGATTTTCCGCCAGCCCAAGATGGAACTCTTGTGCGAGACGATGCTTCCGCAGGCAGTGTGAAGCCTCCCTCGATTCTACGAAAAGTAGGGAAGAAAATCGAACTGCCAGTTTCCATCAAGAGGTCCTGCACCTTGTCCTCGGCATACTCAAGAAAGGGCTCTTCATCTGGATCACCGGGATCATCTTCATAATTGAAAATATTTCCGCCAATTTCAAGCGTGATGCGACAGTTTACTGGGCCTGTTCTGATTACGGTGCATGTGTAAATGTCTGTCTCAATCTTGCAGGATTTGAACGACACCTCTCGAAGAGCATGAACTATATTTCCACTCACAATAAACCACGCGAGTTTTATGATAGTTGTCTTGCCGGAGCCGTTTCTTCCTGTAATGATATTGAGGTCAGGATTCAGCTTATAGAGAACTTCACCCGGTTTGCCGAACAAGCCGGCCACGTGAATTTTCTTAATAATCATTCAGAATCCCGATATCGGTAGTTTCTCGCCACAAAAGCATAACGGCGTGTCCCTCGCCCATCAACTGGCAGGGCTCTGCTGTGTGCCCTGCCCCGCACACGGCGCACTGGCGGCAACGGCGCAAAGTCACGAGGTAGGCGTTCCGGGCGGGTTACGACTGCTCTCGAGTCGTGTCCGCTTCGTCGCGCCAGGATGAAGGCCTTATGGCCGCCCTTCCGTTCGCTCCGGCGGAAGACGACGACGAGACTACCTACAACTAAGGGGAACTAACCCCGACTAACCCTCAGAGGCTCACAGCGAGCCCCTGGGAGGCCGATCCAGCCCCACCAGCAGTCATCTCAAGGGTCGCACTGGTGGGACTCAGTGGGCCTCTATGCCCTTTCCATCAATGGCGCACATCCTTCGCGCCCTTCATCTCGACATCAAACCCAAGTAACTGGCCAAATAGCGGCACTTTCCGAAATTCCTGATCGCCCCCCAAGCCTCTGCCTCTTTTCTGCTTCCGGGTCTCCAGAACTCCCAACCACGTTAGGGGGCGCAGAACACGCGACACCATGGCGAACTCGGGGAGGTCACGGGCAGGAACCTCCGGAAGCGTCTCCATGATTGTGCACGAGTCCACCAGGTCCTCCGCGCTGGACCAGTCATGGGCCGCTACAGACAGGCTCCAGAGGACAACGCCCATATGGTGCTGCGGCCAGAACTCGATGGGGTTCCTGTCGAAGTGCTGAAGGTCGACCTTCCAGAATGTCGTCTCGAACAGTTCGGCCAACAACGCAGGGGCTGCATCAGAGGCCATCAGCGCCTTGCCCACTTTGGTCGCCTTCAGGACCCCGGAGCGTTTCCGCAGGAGCCCCGCAGCTTGCAGCACGACCCTCGTGAAGAGGACCCCGTAGGCGTCGCTTTCATTGATCACCTTGTTCATGGCGAGCGTGGTGGCCTTGTCGTATTCCGGCCATTCCGTCTGGTCGAAAACATGCCAGACATCGACACGCTTCAGGGCTCCGGCAGGCGTGAGCACAAGCCCGCCCTTGTCCACGGCAAGCTCCAGCAGGAGGCGTGCCGCGATGACCATAGGGACCTGAAGGGCAGCTTCGGTGGGGATATTGTAAGGCGTTAGCCGAACAGCACGCGGCACCCTGCCTGACGGCTCCAGGAGCGCCTTGAGGGACTCGGGGTGGAGATGGGCCCATGCAGGGGGCGGGGGGATCACGATCGCAAGTGTAGGGGTGCAAGCGTCGGGCTTCAACGGCAGACAGCAGACCGGCAGCGCAGGCTAGGCAGAACCGCAGCGGCTATTGCAGCACCGGAACCACCCGGATTTTTTCATTTGTTTTTTTTGCGGAAGGAAGACGCGACTCTGTCAGTGCTACCAGCGGTGCTACTTCCAGTGCTACCAGCGCCAAAAGCGCCCTGTATAAGGGGCTGATTTAATTCAATAATATATGAAGAAAATTCACTGGCTGGGGCGCCAGGATTCGAACCTGGGAATGGCGGTACCAAAAACCGCTGCCTTACCACTTGGCTACGCCCCAACTGGCGCGAAACATAAGCCGGGGTTGTTATCCTGGCAATCTGCGACGGTGGGCAATTTAGGGCGTCTGTGCATAACGCCGCGCGCCGGGCAGCCCAGCGATAAGTGGGCCACGGGCGGAAGCGCAGTCTGCCCACGACGGGCGCCGTCGGCCGGCCGCCGACGGCGGCGCATCCGGCGTCAGGCCACAATGGTTACAGGCGCGCGCCGGGCGCCAGCCGCACCATCGCCAGCTGCGCGGGCTCGGCCAGCGACGCCAGGCGCACCTGATCGGCGCCCCAGATCAGGCCGCACATCACCGTCAAGGCGCACATGCTGGCGCGCGCCACGCGGGGAAAAGGAAGCAGGAAAATCAGCAGGGCGACAACGCCAATGCTCGCGGCCACAACCATGAAACTGCCCAAAACCGTTGCTGACACGGTTCAACCTCCACAACTTCCCGCCAACGGCCCACCGCCCCGGAAAGAGCGGCGGCGATGCGCGCATGACAGGGGCGCAACGCCCCGGCCTGTCTCCTTGTTCCCACCAGCGCTCACATTCCTTCGACCCAAATGCCTAACGGTTTGTTAACAGCATCAGGATGTTGCGCCGTCTTTAAGGTGGCGCCCTGACAATGCCGCCCACTGGCCCTGCTGTTGGTGCGGCAGCGCACACGGCTATTTTTGTCCACGCCAGCAGCGCGGGCGCCTCCACGCGCCTCGCCAATCAACCGGGCTGGACCACGCGCGGACAAAGCCACCGCGGCGACGCAGCGGTAACCTGCACCGCAGATATCCCCAGCCGCCATGCGATGCTGCGCGGCGCAAATATCAATGTTTTTCGGATGATGGCGGAACGCCGGCGCACGGCTGTCGAAAACCTGCCGCGCCCCGCTTGCAGGGACCCGCAGGCGTCGCTATAAGGCAGCCACGTTGGCGGCGACGCTGACAAGTCGGAGTGTAGCGCAGCCTGGTAGCGCACCTCGTTCGGGACGAGGGGGTCGGAGGTTCAA
>Ga0182737_1001758_pt1 | contig 20101 bp, 14 predicted proteins | sample eDN5th30CBELigOP_FD_128878 | JGI IMG/M metagenome (GOLD analysis project Ga0182737, IMG submission 128878) | Enriched Organic Plus compost microbial communities from Emeryville, California, USA - eDNA 5th pass 30_C BE-Lig OP (version 2) (version 2) ...
ATGGCCACACATGAACATAAGAATAAGATGACGGCCCTTAGTTTATCGGGTGATGAAAAATTACGATGGGTACACCGGGCCCCATCAAAGCCCAAAAATAATCTAGTGAGATTTTTACAAAATGAAGCCCTAGACTTTGATGTGATTTTTGTCAGCCGCCCACATAACAAGCATCTGCTGAATCATGCCTGGAATGAACTTGAATACGCTGGGAAAAACAAAAAGCCTCTGGTTATTTACGACGCAGAGGCGATTTATGCAGAGAGGGACATTGTCAAGCATCGCGTATTGAGCGGAGATGAAATGCCTGCCGCTGAGCAAGAAAACCTTAAATCAGCGGAGTTTAGGCTCGTGTCTGATGCAGATATTGTGGTTGCCGTCAGTGAATCAGACACCAATAAATTTAAAGGATCGCTGACAACAGCGGAATGCTTCACTTTGTCTCACGTTTCAACACTTCAGCCTACTCCCGCAGGATTTAAGGAACGAAATGGGCTTTTTTTTGTAGGGCCGCTTGATGGAGAAGACATGCCAAATTCAGATGCCATGCGTTGGCTCCTTAATCATGTTAGTCCGTACCTCCAAGAGCGAACTAAAGTGCTTCAACTTACACATGTAGGGGGACGCACTACAGATATCTATTTTCCTCAGCCAAAGCTCAATCTGAATCTGCAGGGACCCGCCGAATCTCTAACTCGATATTTTAATGCGGCGCGCATTTTTGTATGTCCTGTTCGGTACGCAGCAGGAATTTCAATCAAGGTGATAGATGCCATGTCTTCAGGACTGCCTGTAGTCACCACTCCACTAATAGCAGACCAAATGAAGCTTGAGCATGGACGTCATGTCCTCATTGCCGAGTCCTCCGAAGATTTTGCAAACTGTATAGATCATCTACACGAAAACGAAGACCTTTGGGAAACACTCAGGCAAAACTCGCTCGAATTCATCAGAGAATTCTACTCCATGGATTCTTTCCGCAAGAATGCAGATAAAATGATGGCCTCAGTAAGATTCAAAATTGGCAAGCGCTCGTAGCGCTGGCATTCTGTGGGAAACATAAAACAACACGCCAGAAGCTATGAATAACAATATTACAATAGCACCCTATAAGATGTGGGGATGCATACAATTTGACTGACAAGTCTTGCAAGGCCCGGGCGCAGAGGCATTATTATTGTCGCGGTATAGCCGCTTGGCTTGTTTTATGAGTCCATCTTGATTGTGCGAAGATCCAAGATTCCAAATTTGATCAATCCATGTGCGATGCAGACTCTCTATTCCAGAAGCATGCCAAAATAGCGATTGAAAGCGGATGTATAGAATCTCTTCAAAAGCAGATTGAACAGATGCTCTCAGAAATTAGTCGTGAGCGAGCCATTTTTTGCCGTGCCCTCAATCAGGCACAGGCTGAACTTGATCTGCAAAAAGAGATCCTGGAAAAACTAAATGAGCGGGTCGCCATCCAGAAAAAGGCACTCGCAAAAGCCACAGAATATCAACAAAGAACCTTCCTGGCCCTGGACAGCTACCTGGCGGATCACCAAAAAAAATCTGGCTCTGTACTTCATTTCTTTAGAACTTTTAAACATCGTTTTACTCAATATTCAGCTCAATACAGGGAAATTCCCGAAGGCTCAGATTTGTTCACACTCCAGGTTGCAGCAACACGATGTGTACAACTGACAAATCACATCAAGACGCGTTTCAGTGTTAACCACAGAAGCTTCCAAAGCAGGATACAGGCATTGAACCAACGACTAAAATTAGTCAGCCATTTTACACCGAATAATCGTCTTGAACTCGCAACAAATTTATCAAGTCTTGTTGAAGACTCATGGAAGCTTGTCGTTGAAGCTCGAAAGCAAAAAATAGTGGGACGCCTGATGCTGTCCAGCCTTATGTTTTCGACAGCCCGCCGTCTTAAAAAGAAGGCTGCGAATGCTTTGACGAGAATTCAAGCCAAAACGCTGGCAGAAATGACAGGCGATGGCTCCCCATGGCCAATCTCAGCCAACGTTTTTCCATCTAATGCATGCAAGCAGGCTGCTAAAACAAAGTTGGACAAAGAACTTCAGGAATTTTTGTCATCTTCCGAAATCATCCAACTGACACCTGACAGCAGACCTGCTGTAAGCATCATCATCCCTGTTTATAACCAGCCGCAGTTTTTACTGCGAAGCTTAAAATCAATTGCCGCGCATGCTGATGTTCCATATGAAGTGATCATCTGGGATGACAATAGTTCTGCATCCATGGATGAACTCCATGCCAGGGTTCATGGTACAAAACTGATTCGCTCACCTCAAAACCTAAATTATGTTCTGGCGAATAATGAAGCGGCAAAACATGCCCGTGGAGACTATATTCTCTTACTTAACTCTGATGCTGCCATCAGACCAGGAGCCATCTCAAGCAGCGTTAAGTTATTAGAGCAGCATTCAACTGTAGGTGTGGTAGGAGGGTTGCTCCTGCTTCCAGACGGGAAAGTTCAAGAAGCAGGAAGTGCAGTATGGTCAGACGGAAGCTGTGCCGGAATTGGGCGTGGCCTCCCGGCTAGTGATCCTCGGATTCTCCACTGCCGTGTCGTTGACTACTGTTCTGGCGCCTATTTCATGACCCGGAGGGCTCTCTGGGATTCTGTAGGAGGATTCAGTCCAGATTTTACCCCTGCCTATTATGAAGAAACAGATTACTGTCTGCGAATTCGCCAATCAGGCTGGCTTACCGTTTACAACGCAGACGCTGTGATTGACCATTACGAATTCGCCACCACTGGCAATCATGCGGCCATGCAGATGATGACCACGAATCGGAACAGGTTTGTAAATGCCCATGCGGAATATTTACGACAACAACCTAAACCGAATGACTGGCATGAGTATTTCCTAGGTAATCCACCGCAGAAAAAACGCAGACGTTGGCTTTTCATTGAAGATCAACTTCCAAAATCAACCTCCGGCGCAGGATTACCAAGAACCCGACACATATTACAGGCATTCTCTTCGAGTATAAATGATGAAATCTGGATGCTGCCCACAGATATTGCATCTGCTTCAACAACGCAAATCCGTCGAGCTGAAGGGTTAAGCTGGATAAACTTGATTAACTTCAATACATCAGACGAAATTATATCTTTTCTAAGGTCAGAGATCCGCCGCTTTGATGTTGTATTTGTGAGCCGTCCTCATAACAAAATACTCTTGAATAAAGCTGCCCCCTGGCTGCAAGCACCCCCCTCAGGCAAAGGCCCTGTAATTATTTATGATGCAGAGGCAATTTTTCAGGATCGAGAGATCGCCAGATATTTCGTTGAAACGGGGCAAAAAATGCCGACAGCAGAGCAGCAATCCCGCATTGACTCAGAAATAGACCTGGAAAAATCTGCGGATATCATCGTCACAGTTAGAGAAAGGGATGCAGAAAGATACACCGCCCGACTGCCCGACAAGCCGGTGTTTAGATTGGGCCACTACAATGAGTGGAAGCCCGCCGCCACGCCTTTTCAGGAACGCTATGGAATGTTGTTTGTAGGCCCCATGTTACACAGTAACACCCCCAATCACGATGGCATCCTGTGGCTGCACGACAACATACTTCCACTGTTGAGTAAAACAAACACCCACATCCCGCTCACTCTCGTCGGACAAATGCAGGCCCGATTAAGGCTTGATTCCAAATACCCCATTACCGTACTCGGGGCCGTGAACGACCTTAATCCAGCACTCCAAAAGGCAAGAATTTTCGTTTGCCCGATCCGATACGCCGCCGGAATATCTATCAAGGCCATCGAGGCCATGTCAGCAGGCGTTCCTTTAATTTGCACACCGGTCATTGCAGAACAACTGTCACTTACCCATGAGCACCATGCACTGGTCGCTTCTACCGCAGAACAATTTGCAACAGCAATCTACCGTCTGCATCAAGATGAAACCTTATGGCATTCCATTCGCGAACACGCATTACAATACACCGCGAAAAATTTTACACGCGAGATATTCCAGTCAACAGCAAAAGACATTGCCGCATACGTTGAAACGCTGTTATTACATAGACACCGCAAGCCACCGCTCGTTGGTACAGCTTCTTAGATCATACTCAAATCTGTCCCCTGTGCATGGCTACACACTGCAAAGACTCCATACCATCCCATTTGAACTCCTACCATCCCAGTTACACGTTTTCACCTCTGTATCTGACCGGCAGATCTGGATGGACTACTCACCTGCCCTTTGCATTTGATCTGCTACCTCAGTTACAGCCGCGATTGTTGGTAGAACTTGGAACATGGTACGGTGACTCTTTCTTTACCTTCTGCCAGTCAATAGCCCATCACTCTCTACCTACCCTTTGTTATGCTGTTGACCACTGGCAGGGAGACCCCCAGGCCGGAATATCTGATGCGGAACAGTTTCATCAGGTCTCTCGCTACAACCACGAAAACTATGGCAGTTTTTCCTACCTGATTCGCACAGATTTCGATAGCGCCGCCACTCAGTTTAGTGATGATAGCATAGATTTGCTGCATATTGATGGTTTTCATTCCTACGAAGCTGTTTCTGGAGATTTCAATACCTGGTATCCCAAGGTCATGGAGGGCGGCGTCATCCTGTTCCACGATATCAAAGTGCGCAGTGATGCCTCCCACCCAGACTTTGGAGTCTGGAAATTTTGGGATGAACTGAAAAAATCACATACGACATTTGAATTCAACCATGGACACGGCCTTGGCATCTTGATCAAAGGTTCCAATCCAAGCATGGAAGCATGGTTCAGGCTGGTTGCTGCCCCTCCTTTCAAAAGCTATTATGCCAGCGCGGGGCAGCATCTCATGACACGTATAGAAGTACAGCAGCTGCAAGAGGCTGCGACTAAGTTTAATGAGGAGAGAGAACGTGCTAAACTAGCACTTGCCACAGTGACGGATGATCTAAACACACTCCTGCGCAAGAAAGAGCAAACAAACCATGCAAGTGAAGCTGATCTGCAAAAAGCTCACTCCATCTTGAACAAAGTGTCAGACTACTCCGTGGAAGCTGTAAATCATCTTGTCGGGCTGCGTAAACGTCTCTTCGTACGCCCGCGGATCCATAAGGAGGTCGTCAATCAACTTCTGCGGGGTGCTAAAACACCAAACCTTTCCTCTATCCAAGACTTGTCATCACAGACAAAGTTATACCTGGACAAAATTGACCGCGTTTTGACCACTATGGAAGAACTGAGAAATCGCGATTGGCTGGGGAAAATTTCAGTCCGAACAAAACACCTGAATGAAGTTCGCACACTTAAAGATAAGGCGGAACTGGCATGCCGTAAGGCAGGCGTATAATCCATACGCCTGCTCCAGCATAAAAGATCAAGGCCGCCACCACGCATCAAGCACTTTTTTTAATGCCTCCACCTTATCAGGCTTTTGTGCAGCCAGATTTGTCTTTTCATTCTCGTCTGCAGAAAGATCATACAGTTCCATTTCACTCGCCGGCTCATTCTTGGGATAAGGCACTATCAGCTTATTGTGTCCATCTATTATCCAGCGCCAGCGCAGACTTGCAGCCGCGTTGTCGAGATCCTGTGAATCATGCGTAAATATTTCACCAAATATGGTTTTGCGTGCATTGACGGCGTCTGCATCCAGCAGATTTAATCCCTGCATCTGTTCAGTTACCGGCAGGCCGACTGCCTTCAGGATCGTAGGAGCAATATCAATAGATATGGCAAGCGCATCACTCTTTGCCGGCTTCACCTTACCTGGCCACCTGACCATGATGGGGGTTCTTAGTCCCCCATCAAACTGACTTTGTTTGGATCGGGGGGCATACTTGTTCGTGTTATTGGGGTCTTGGATCCAACCGTTATCGCAAACATAAATGACAATCGTGTTTTCCGCCATCTTTTGGTCTTCCAGCATTTGCATCATTTCACCACACGTCTCATCCAGCCACTCGATCATGGCCCAGTATTTCGCCACTTCCAGAGTTGGCGCCTTGTCCTTGTATTTTATCAGGAGACGCTCAGGCGGGGTGTGGGGTGTATGAGGCATGAATGGCGCATACCAGACAAAGAAGGGCTTGCTCTGATCCTTGGCTAGACCTATAAAATCTTTGATCGGCTGCAAGCCTTCACGCCCAATTTTCAGGCCTTCATCCCCATGCCTGGAACCCTGGGTCATACCATGGGTAAAGCCACCGTGCGTATATTTTCCCTGCCACCATTTTCCTGTTTGGAAGCTTAAATAATCCTTCTGCTTCAACAGGCGCGGCAAAGTCGCCAGACTATCCATGTGCTGGTTGAACTTATCCCTGCCAGCCAGGAAAGCCGGGTCATCAAGACCTTTGCGTTTTTTTCCCTCAACAAGGGGCGGATCATTGCTGGTAATCAAACTCTGGTGAGGATACAACCCTGAGATAATAGTTGCGAGGCTTGGACAACAAAGACTGGAAGGCACATAGCCCCTGGGAAAGAGCAGGCTCTCAGAGGCAAGCTTATCCAAATGCGGCGTGTTAAGGTGGGGATGCCCCATAAAACCATAATCTGCCCAGTGCTGATCATCTGAGATAATAACGACTACGTTGGGAGGTGTTTCCGCCTCAACTCTGAGTGCGGCGGCCAGTAGAAGGCATGATGACAGCAGCCAGTTCTTAATATGTATATTCATGTGAGAAAATGCAGATGCGCCCTTTTTAACGATGCGCATTGCAGCAAACTTGCGAGAAACACTCGCCTGTCCTCCGCTGATCTCGTGACTGTGGAAAACATCCTCCGTTTGTAGTCAATATGAATTGATGGATTCATCATTTAATAACAAGATTAGCTGCGGGGCAGGCGTAAGCATTTACCGTCCACACACACTCCTACCTATGAGAAAGCTGATCTGGATCATTTTCTGGCTGTTGTTTTTGCTTCATCACGACTTTTGGTGGTGGGGAGACCGCTCGATTGTTTTTGGATTCCTTCCTATAGGTCTTGCCTGGCATGTGGGTTTCTCCATCGCAGCCTCTCTACTATGGATGGCTGCCATAAAATATGCCTGGCCTACAGAGATTGAAGCCTGGGCTGAAGAACAACCAGAAGAACCAAAACATTAGCATCCAAATTTAAACCTGCCGCTTCATGCAACAAACGACTTTTTGGATCGTCATTGGTTATCTGTCACTGTTAATCCTCCTCGGCCTGGTAAGCCGGCGTTTTTCCAAGGGAACAAGCGCAGACTTTTTCGTCGTCAGCCGGAATGTCGGGTCCATCCTGCTGCTGCTGTCTGTATTCGGCACCACCATGACCGGCTTTGCGCTGGTGGGGTCAACCGGGAAAGCGTACACCACCGGCATTGGCGTGTATGGCATGATGGCCTCCTGGTCAGGTCTGGTTCACAGCGCTGTGTTTTTCCTCATCGGCATCAGACTCTGGGCCGCAGGGAAAAAATTCGGCTACATGACTCAGTGCGAATATTTCAGGGAACGCTTCGAGTCACCTAGACTGGCTTATCTCTTGTTTCCTATTCTGGTGTTGCTGGTCATTCCTTATTTGCTTGTGGGGGTGATTTCAGCAGGCAAATTTCTTCAGGGTGCCACAGCCGGACTGTTCCCAGAAATCTTCACCATGGCTGACATCATCTTGCCTGATGGCGGCAGCAAGCCTCATCCTCTTAATGGCAGCATTCCGGCTTATTGGGGCAGCTTGATCATCTGCCTGGTGGTCTTGTTCTATGTTTTTACAGGCGGATTGCGTGGCGCAGTCTGGGCAAACGCATTCCAGACAGTGGTGTTCATGATCAGCGGCGCGATAGCCTTCTATCTCATCAGTTCAAAACTTGGCGGCGCGTCCGCTGCCATTCAGATGGTCACTGAAAGTGATTTTGCCAGCCCCCGGCTGGCCAGGGAAGGGGCAATGGGCCATTTACAGTTTTTCACCTATTGCATGATCCCTCTGTCGGTGGGGATGTTTCCTCATTTGTTTCAGCACTGGCTTACGGCTCGTTCTGCCAAAAATTTCCGACTCACGGTTATTGCCCATCCCTTATGTATTATGATCCTTTGGGTGCCGTGCATCCTCATCGGAGTATGGGCCGCAGGTTATTTGGGGCCGCTCGGCCCAGGACAGAATCCTAACATGGTGCTGGGACGCATGGTGAACGAGTTGGTTCAATCTCCAGTGTTGTCAGGCCTGGTGGCAGCCGGCGTTCTCGCCGCCATCATGTCTAGTCTGGACTCACAGTTCGTCTGCCTGGGCACCATGTTTACCAATGACATTGTCCTGCGCCTTACAAAAAAGCCACTGACTGATTCACAGAAAATTTTTATCGGCAGGGTCTTCATCCTCGCTGTGGTTGCAGTGACTTATGCCCTATCCATCTGGCTAAAAGACAGCGCCCATGTATTTGATCTTGGCGTTTGGTGTTTCAGTGGATTTGCAGCCTTGTTCCCCATCGCATTTGCGGCAGTTTACTGGAAGCGGGCCACCAGCGCCGGCGCCATAGCTGCGGTCATTGTCACCGCCATCTCCTGGAGCGTTCTGTTTTATCGTGACATGCTCGTGGCCAAACCACCAGGGGCGGATGAATTACTGGTGTTTGGCATGATGCCCGTAGCCATTATCACCGGCCTGTCTGCCATAAGCCTGGTCTTCGTATCATTGATCACCAGCCCACCCACTGAAAAAACGATTGATCGATTTTTCTCAAAGAAGAATGGCTGAGATATCGCCGCAGAAGGCCCGCTTTCAGATCCGGCTCACACACGCGCAACTCGTTCAAAACGATTGGCTCATGCCTTCTTGGATTTTTAGCTTCAGGCACTGTAGATCTTCAAAGATTGAGAGACTTTTTATTGCAATGATGTCTCAGTAGCAATAAGGAGGGGTTCATAATCTCTCATGAATCGCTTCCTTTTTAACCTTCATTCCTGGCTCGGCATAGTGGCTGGTCTTGGCCTGCTGATTATCGGCATCACGGGCAGCATTGTGGTTTTTAAGGAAGAGATCGAGGCAGTTGCTTTTCCTGAGCTGGTCCTAAAGGCCAATCCTGAAGCTCCACGCCTTCCCCACGATCAATTTCTTGCGAACCTTACCCAAGCCCTGCCCGATTATGAAGTCCTCGGCTGGGGACCTGGTTTAAAGGATGATCAGGCAGATCAGGTCTTTGTGGTGAAACACGGCGAAAGCGAAGGCCAGATGGTCTATGCAGACGCCTCCACCGGCAAACCCAATGGCACCCCCATGGCCTGGGACGGCACTTTGACAAACTGGCTGGTATCTCTGCACTACAGCTTCCTGCTGGATCATGTAGGTGAAGCAATCGCCGGAGTTTTCGCTGCCATTTTATGCTTCCTCGGCATCAGTGGCTTCTGGCTTTATCGCGGCTTCTGGAAGAACTTTTTTCTGCTGCGCTGGGGGCGCACAGTACGCATTTTCTTTTCTGACCTGCACAAAATGGTCGGCATCAGCAGCATGCTGTTTAATCTGCTGCTAGGCTTCACTGGCGCCTGGTGGAACCTTAGCCATCTGATTCATCATGCGATGGAAGGTGAACTGGATGAAGAACCGCCTGCAGTAACAGGTCGCGCATGGAACAGCGCCTTGTCATTAGACCAACTGATCGCCACCGCGCGGGAAAAACTGCCAGGCTTTAAAGCCAACTGGATCACCCTGCCGCGAACCAAAGAAGATGACATCGTGTTCTGGGGATGCACAGAGGACCACGGCATTCTCCGCAGTGACTTCGGCAGCAATGTCGGATTCGATGCCCAGACAGGCGAAAACAAGTACGTCATAGACATCCGCCAGGCAGGCGCGTGGGCACAGATCATGGATTCCTTCCGCCCTCTCCACTTCGGCACCTTCGGCGGACTGTTTGTTAAAATCCTCTGGTGTCTCGGCGGCTTAACCCCCGCCATACTTGCCATCAGCGGCAGCATCATGTGGCTGAAACGTCGCAAACCAGCCAAACAACCTGCCATGAAAAAGCTCAGACAAGCGGCAGCCTCAGTGGAACTGGATACGGTGAACAAGTAGTCCTGAGGCGCCCCATGCCTCATCTGATGTCCATTTACTAAGCGGGGCGGAATACACTCTTTAGTGACTGTGGCATTCAGGAGGAAGTTTCGACTGCCGTGCGATTGCCCGTTATATGGCAACCCACACGCACCCTCTTCACGATTCTCTTTTGCAATGCAACAGAGTCACTCTTCAGTACCGCTGTTCGTAGTCCTTTCAGTGCCATGATTCATGAGTGATCTCCCCCTTCCAGAGCCAACAGCCAGTACCCGCAGACGTGTGCATCATGTCGCGACAGGACTGCTTGTTCTCATGGCACTGCTTTACGCCCTGGCCCGGACCTTTGAACATCAGCATGCGGCCTGGGGATTTTTGCGGGCTTTTGCAGAAGCAGGGATGATCGGCGCCCTGGCAGACTGGTTTGCGGTAGTGGCTTTGTTTCGCCATCCACTGGGCATGTCATGGATTCCGCATACCGCCATCATTGCCAGACGCAAGGACCAGATCGCCGAGAACCTGGCCAGATTTGTTGAAGAACATTTCCTCGGGCCCAGGCAAATTACCGAGCGCATAGAACGCATGGGCCTTGCGGAAAAAGCCGCATCATGGCTGCAACAACCAGGGAATGCAGAAAGAATCACCAGTCGCATGGGTGAAGCGCTGCCAGGCGTTCTGGAGGCACTAGATGACACTGATATGCGCCGCTTCCTGCGTGAGAACCTGATTTCCCTGGCCAATCGCACCGCACTGGCGCCACTGACCAGCAAATTATTAAACATGCTGGTGGAGAAAGGACGCCATCAGGAGCTACTGCAACAGGCACTGCGATTTGGTAAAACCCTGCTGGATGACAATGTTTCCACCGTCGAAGAGCGCATTGAGATAGAGCTCAGGAAAGTGCCACGCATCTTTGGCATCAGGCGCCTGCTGGTAAAACGCATGTCACGCAAGATTGTGGACAACATCCAGTCCAGTCTGGATGGCATCCTTGAAGAGCCCGATCATCCGATGCGGGATCAATTTCATCATCATGCCATGCAGTTGATTGAAGATCTGGATCATTCCCCCGCCTGGCAGGAAAGAATGGAACATCTAAAACAGGAACTGCTTTCCAATGCTGCACTCGCCAGCTCACTGGATGCCCTGTGGGCGGGAGTGAAAAAAGCACTGGTGAACGACCTTCAGCAACAGCAGTCCGTGATTATCACAAAATTCGCCTCCAGCCTGCGGGAGATAGGCTCCAGTCTGGAGCATGACGAGGGGTTTCGCCACAAACTGAATACCTGGCTGCGTGACGCGACAGAGCATTTTGTGATTCGCCACGGACATGAGATTGGCAACCTTATCCGTGACACGGCCCGCCAGTGGGACGGTGCAGAGATGTCCGCCAAGTTGGAAACCCAGGTAGGCGCCGACCTGCAATTCATTCGCATCAATGGCACGCTTGTGGGCGGCCTTGTCGGGCTGCTTTTACACGCCATAGGCCTGCTGATCTGGGGCTAGCAAGAAACCCAGCCGCCAGAAACGAAAAAGTTCGCTTTCCCTACGCAATTTCTCCTAGACTTTCATTAAATGAAGGCTGGCATGAGAAAGTTCCTTTCTGCCATGGGGATTAGTTTCTCAATGGTCAGTGGCTCTGCTTGCCTGCAGGCTGCTGATGCCCCCACATTCAGTATTCAGCTAGAGACCATTAGCAAAGGCTACGATGGCCTCACCTGCTGGGTTCATCCCAGAGCAGGCATGATCCCCGGCGAGAAACCAGCCGTGGTTTTAACCTTGCAAAAACTACTGCTCACAGGCAGCGACGTCTTTTATGCCCTCAATGACATGCGCAGCAATGACATGGGCAGAAGCTGGCAGGGACCCACTGAGCACGTCAAAACCCTCGGCAGGCGAAATGAGAGTGCTGAAATCATCATCGCCACCTGCGACTTCACCCCACAGTGGCACGCCGCCTCCGGCAAATTGCTGGGGATTGGCCAAACCGTCAGATATCAGAACAACAAACACATCGGCGGGGAACGGGCTGCCACGTGGGCAGTCTATGATGAAGCCACAGGTACATGGAGTGACTGGCAAAAATTGCAAATGCCGGACGCTGTCAAGTTTTACAGCTCTGGAGCCGGGAGCGCCCAGCGTTATGATCAGCCAGACGGCTCCATTTTGCTCCCGGTGTATTTCAAGAGCGAAACGCAAAAAACCTACCGCACCACGGTGCTGCGTTGCAGCTTTGATGGCAAAACTTTACATTACCTTGAACATGGAAACGAACTGGCACTGGAACAAGGCCGTGGATTGTATGAACCTTCCATTACCAAGTTTCAGGAAGAATACTTTCTGACCCTGCGCAATGACACCCACGGCTACGTTAGCCGCAGCAAGGACGGGTTGACTTTTGAAACGCCCATCCGCTGGCTGTGGAATGATGGGTCTGATCTCGGCAACTACAATACCCAGCAACACTGGGTCACTCATAAAGAGGCACTCTACCTGGTTTACACCCGCAGAGGTGCAGAAAATGATCATGTTTTCCGCCACCGCGCCCCGCTGTTTATCGCTCAGGTGGATACCAGGACACTGCGCGTCCTGCGGGATACCGAAAAGATATTGGTCCCTGAGCGCGGCGCCCGGTTGGGTAACTTTGGCGTGACGCAAATAAACGAAAATGAGGCCTGGGTCACAGTCGCAGAATGGATGCAGAAAAATGGCCCGGATCGCATCATTCTTCCCGATAATCAATTAGGGGCCGACAATAGGGTGTATGTGGCACGTATTTTATGGGAAGCGCCTTAAATGCCGCGAAACCTGCCGTCCACTACCGGGTTAAATTCCAGTGCCCCGTTATTCATTCTCAACATCGCTGCCTGAAAATCGTCTGACACTGTATCGCACCAATCCCAACCTTTTTTATTCTTTTTAGATTATGGCACAAGCAATCATGGACCCAGAAGAAGTGCGGAGGTTCGCCAAGGAACTGAAACGCTTCAATGACGAAGTAGCCGCCAAGTCCTCTGCCCTAAACGCACGATTCACAGCGCTCAGCAGCACCTGGCAGGATCAGGAACACACCAAGTTCGCTGAAGAATTCCTCACCACCATGAAGGTGATCAAAAAATTCGTGGAAATCTCAGAAAAACACACGCCCTTTCTTCTCCGCAAGGCGCAGCGCATTGAGGACTATCTCGGCCAGCGGTAAACCTCTGTACTCTCCCTCTTCCATTTTTGTATGACTGGAAACGAAGCCAATGTTCGCTCGATTGAGACGCTCGAAACTTTTCGAGCCAGCATGATCGTGTTTCTAACCAAGGCCAGACGCTCCATTGATCAGGTAGGCGAAGAGGTGCAGCGCACCCGCAACTGGCTGGATCAAGACCAGAAACTCCACTGGCAGACAGAGCTGAAAAAACGCACGCGCGCCATGGAGCAGGCCCAGCAGGAACTGGTCACCGCCCGCTACTCCACCCTGCGGGCCAGTACCACCATGCAGGAGGTGGCGGTGCGCAAGGCTAAGGCAGCAGTGCAGGAGGCTGATGAAAAATTACGCCGCGTCAAAGGGTGGATCAGGAGTTTTGACAGCTCGGTTGACCCCCTTCTAAAAAAAGTCGAATCTCTCCGTTCCTATCTCGAGCATGATATTCCCAAGGCCATCGCCACACTGAGTCAGACCCAACGGGCCCTGGCGGCCTACACGGACAATGCCTCATTGATGGACGGACCCAAAACACCCAGCAGTTCAGAAAGCGAATCTGGCGCTGAAGCAACCGTAGAACCGCAACCATAACGTCAAGCATCCCCATTTCATGAGTGTAAGAGTTTCATCAGCAGGACTGGATGATGCGGTCAAGCAACTAAACCTGGCATGGCAGCAAACCCGGCAGGACTGGCATGACGTTAAGAGCCAGCAGTTTGAACAACAGTTCCTGGAAAAACTTCCCTCGGTGACAAGCCAGGCCCGCAACATGATTGAAGAGATAGACGCCCTGATTAGAAAGGTCCGGAAAGACTGTGAATAATTCAACCTTACCAGAACTTACAGCCAATCGTAGCTTGGATGCCCTGGGGCGAATCAAGCGCCTTAGCAATGATTTTGCCAAAAAGGAGGCCGCCCTCACCCAGGAACTTCGTCAGCGGCGGCAGACACAGGAGCGCACTCATCAGCAGGAAACTCAACAGTTGCAAGATGCCCTGGCGACACAGCGTGATGAACTTCACCAGAAAGTCCAGGATGCCACCAGCACCATCACCCAGCGCTACAATCGCCGCCGTCAGCGCATCGAAAAATTTCGGGATGAATCTGTGCGTTTCATGCCACGGCGCATCCGCCAGGTTCGCGAAAACTGGCTCGGCGGCTTGCAGATGAAACAGCACAAGCTGCAAATTAAACTGGCGACCGATCTGGAAACTGCCAAGACCCGATTCGAAGAACACGCCGTCCAAAACGGTGACCTTCATCAACAGCTTTCTCAATTGGTGAAATCCGCCAGGCGGTATCTCTCAGGTTACCCCTCCTTGAAAAAGAAGCTGGAAACTCGGATGCGCTCTGAGAGCAGCCTCCAACCAGGCATCCAAACAGCCGCCTTGGATGAAACCTTGAAAGAGACCGCGCCCCTGCTTCAGGAACTGCGCACACTTCCCATTCCCCGACTGTTCAGCATCTTCCCGCTACCGGGCATGCTGCTGGTGATACTGCTGCTGTGTGCAGGACTCGCCTACGTGCTGGGTTCTGACCAAAACGCTGTCATTCTTGCCGGCACCGTGGCGGTAATCCTCATGCTTGCAGCAGTGATTGTACAGCAGATGGGTCGCAAAAAAGCGGCTGAATATGCACAACCCATCATCAAAAATCTGGGGCAGGCAAAAGACCTTCACAACGCATCCACCACTTATCTTAAAAACACGGTAGATGCAGATCATGACAAACTTCAACAACAGTACAATGATGCCGTTGCCGCCATTGAAGCCCAGCGCGAACAGGTGGGCGATGTAGAGACTCGTTTCAAGGAACGCACCAGAGAAAGACTTGAATACAAAATCCCGATTCTTGAAGACAGAATAGATCTCGCATTAAACGCAAGAGTCTCTGCCATTACTGATGCAGGGCACAGAGAACTGGCCCGCATTGAAAAGGAAGCCGCATCGCTGATTAAGCAACTGGCAGACCGTCAGACAAGTGAGCAGGAGGCGCTGGAAGCCAACGAAAAAAATCAATGGAACGAACTGCAAAGTGAATGGAGCAGCGCCATCACCCCGGCTTACCACAACCTTGACGCCATTAACAACCTGCCCGCTGCCAGGATTGAAGACTGGAAGGATGATCTTCCTGACACCTGGACGCCACCGGAAGAATTCGCAGATGCAGTAAAATTTGGTGCTTTGGAACTGGATTTGAAACAGCAGGAGCGCCCCTTAAACGCCAGCCTGGAACTGCCAGGCCCTGCTCATTTGCAAACTCCGCTGGCCCTCTCTTTTCCTTCTTTGGGTTCACTACTGATTGAAAGTCAGGGATCAGCCGATGCCAGCGTTACCGGCGCATTAAACCATGTGATTCTACGGCTCTTTGCCACCATGCCTCCCGGCAAGACTGCTGTGACGATTATTGATCCCGTGGGCCTTGGTAAAAACTTTGCCGGGCTCATGCATCTTGCAGACTATGAAGAAAGCCTGATCAACCGGCGCATCTGGACCCAACGCGACCAGATTGAAGAACGCCTGGCAGAACTGAATGAACACATTGAAAAAGTCATCCAGATGTATCTGCGCAGCGAGTACGCCAGCATCACGGAATACAACCAGAGCGCAGGTAGTGTCGCTGAAAAATATCACTTCCTGGTGATCGCTGACTTCCCTGAAGGCTTCTCTGAGACAGCCGTGCGCCGCTTACAGAGCATTGCAGTCAGCGGCCCGCGATGCGGCGTGTACACCCTGATCCATTGGGATAAACGTCAGGCTCCACCTGATGGTTTTGTGCCGGATGAGTTGCGGCAGAGCAGCATTGTGCTGCGTCAGGATCGCGACTATTTCATTCTGCAACGCCCGGCCAACCAGATCGGCGCCACAGTTTTGCTGGAAAGCCCGCCTGTGCCTGAACTTGCCTCCGCCATTGTTCACAAGATCGGCCAGAGCAGCATTGACTCCAATCGCGTGGAGGTGCCCTTCAGCCACATCACGCCAGCGCCTGATGAGTACTGGAACAATGACACCACCACGGAACTACGCGTACCCATCGGCCGTACTGGAGCTACAAAACTGCAATACCTCGCCATTGGCAAAGGCACACGCCAGCATGCTTTGTTTGCAGGTAAGACGGGTTCTGGTAAATCCACCCTGTTTCACGTGATCATTACCAACCTGGCGCTGTCATGCAGCCCTGATCAGGTGGAGTTCTACCTGATTGACTTCAAGAAAGGCGTGGAGTTCAAATGCTACGCCACCAAGCACCTTCCTCACGCACGCGTGATCGCGATTGAGAGTGATCGCGAGTTTGGACTTAGTGTTCTGCAGCGGGTTGATGAAGAACTGAAGCGACGCGGTGATATGTTCCGCAAGCTCGGCGTGCAGGACGTGGCCGGCTACAAAAAAGCTGGAGGCAAGGAAGCGATTCCGAGAACCCTGCTGATCATTGATGAGTTCCAGGAGTTCTACACGGAGGATGATCAGATCGCGCAGCAGGCTTCTGTGTTGTTTGACCGCATTGTGCGTCAGGGCCGTGCCTTCGGCATTCACGTATTGCTCGGCTCCCAAACGCTGGGAGGCGCTTACACCCTGGCACGCGCCACCCTCGGGCAGATGGTGATTCGTGTCGCCTTGCAGTGCAATGAAGCAGATGCCTACCTGATCATGGATGAGAACAACGCCGCCCCGCGGCTGCTCACCCGCCCAGGTGAAGGCATCTACAATGATGCTGCCGGTGCAGTGGAAGGCAACAGCCCCTTTCAGGTTGTCTGGTTGTCTGATGACGAGCGGGACAACTATCTGGATACCATTCAGGACCTTGCGGAACAACGCGGAGAATCACGCGACGGCCCAATCGTCTTTGAAGGCAATGCCCCGGCGGATATTACTGAAAATCACGCCATGAAACGGGTGCTCCACACGCCCCCAACCAAAGTTCCCGCGGGAGCACGTTGCTGGTTTGGAGCGCCCAACGCCATCAAAGGCCCCACCGAGGTGGTGTTTCATCGTCAAAGCGGCAACCACCTGCTCATGGTGGGCCAACGAGAAGAGGCGACCGTGACCCTGCTGGGGCTCGGTTTGCTCGCCCTTGCGGCTCAGCATCCACAAGGAAGCGCAAAGTTCTACTTCCTGCACAGTGCCACGCCAGACAGTCGTGACGCAGCCTTTCTGGAACGCATCTTTAGCATGACGCCTCACCCAATCACAGTGGCTAGAGCCCACGAAATTGGCCCTGTGTTTGAAGAACTCAGTGAGGAACTGAAAACCCGCGACGCTGAAAACAATCCCGAAGCACAGTCCATCTATGTTTTCATTCATGACCTTCACAAGTTCAAAAAACTGCGCCAGGAGGATGACTTTAACTTCTCACTAAGTGATGATGACAGCGCGGGCAATCCTGCCACCCAGTTGACTGACCTGCTCACCCAGGGCAGCACGCACGGCATCCACGTGCTGACCAGTGTGGATACCTATAATAACGTCAACCGCTTCCTGAACCGCAAGACGCTCAGTGAGTTTGAAATGCGGGTCATCTTCCAGATGAGCGCCAACGATTCCGCCAGCCTGATTGACAGCCCTAAAGCCGCTGATCTCGGCCTCTATCGCGCTCTGCTCTACAATGAACATGAAGGCACACTGGAAACCTTCCGCCCCTACGCCCCACCAGAGCCTGAGTGGCTGGAAAACGTGACCGAAAAACTCCAGGCACGCCTAAGCTCAGCGCCAAAGGTTATGGCTGACCAAACATAGTATTCGTCACCATCGAATCTTATGATAAGGAGTGGGTTCAAGCTCACTCCTTATTTTTAGATCCACTGATTCTCATGCCATCCGCCTGGCTCAACGATCTCATTCACCTTCTAGGTTCGACCAAAGTCTCCGTTGAACCGGATGTCCTGAACACCCACGCCACGGATAAATGGTTTGCCAGCAACCAGCCGCAGGCCGTCGTGTTTGCAGAGGAAACCGCCGATGTCAGCGCCACTTTAAAGTTTGCCAATGAACGCGGTATTCCTGTAACACCGCGTGGATCTGGAGTTGGCTATGTAGGCGGCGCAGTCCCACTTCAGGGCGGCATCTCGCTTTCACTGGCAAGAATGAACCGCATCCTTGACCTCAATGTCTCCGATGGCGTCGCAGTGGTTCAACCCGGCGTAATTACCGGCGACCTGCAAGATGCCGCCGCTGCACTCGGCTGGTTTTATCCCCCTGATCCTGCAAGCCTTAAAGAGTGCTCCCTGGGCGGGAATCTCGCCACCAATGCAGGCGGCCCACGCTGCTTGAAGTATGGTGTAACCAGACATTATGTGCTGGGACTTGAAGCAGTGCTCATGGATGGCACAGTCCTTCGTGCCGGTGGTCGTTGTCACAAAAACAAGACAGGCTTTGACCTCATCGGCTTGTTTGTCGGCAGTGAGGGTCTTCTCGGCATCGTCACAGAAGCCACGCTGCGTTTAATTCCGCATCCCCCCATGCGGGCGATGATCTCCGCTGGGTTCGCCTCCTTTGGTGAAGCCGCCCATGCAGTCCAGCAGATCCTCGGCAGCGGCCACCTCCCCTCCGCTCTGGAAATCACAGATCGCTTCACACTGCAAGCCGCCAGAAACTACGTCGGCGATACCGTTCCCCAGGGCGACGCCCACCTATTAGTTGAAGTGGATGGACAGCCTGACGCAGTGCCTCTGGAGATACAGACACTGGTGGAATTATTGACAAATCTAGGCGCCATCTCCATCAGCTCCGCCCTGGGTGATTCAGCTTGTGAAGCCTTCTGGAAACTGCGCCGTGAGTTCTCCTACAGCCTCAGGGCCACCGGTCTGATCAAGCTCAATGAAGACGTGGTGGTGCCACGCGGACGCCTCGTGGAACTCGTCACCTTTGCTGAACAACTTCAACAGGAAAGCGGCTTTCCTGTCGCCTGCTTCGGACATGCGGGGGATGGCAACATCCACGTGAACGTCATGGTGCCCGATATGACAGATCCACTACAAAGGGAACGCGCGGAAAACGCCCTGGACAAACTCTTCCACAAAGTACTGTCACTCGGCGGCGCCATCACCGGCGAACACGGCGTTGGCATAGCCAAAAAACGCTGGTTTGCTGATGCCGTAAGCACTGGAGCACGCGAAGTTCATCAGCGACTAAAAGCCGCTCTTGATCCTAAAGGCCTGTTAAACCCCGGCAAGTTTGTTTAGTCTAAGCCGCCAGCGCCAGCCCTATGACTGAAGTCACCTGCCCCGTCTGTTTTGAGCTGTTTGAAGTGCCGCCGCCACACCCTTCTGAAGTCCCCTGCACCGTGGACTATGACTGCGAAGTCTGCTGCCGCCCCATGACCATCAGCTTCTGGGAGGAAGACGGCGAAGTCTTTGGCGAAGCCCACGGCCTTGCAGAATAGGCAGACGCAGCCTCATACATCTAGTCTAACTCGCCAGACCAAATATCTTAACCTTCACCCCTCGGCTGCCACAGATATGATCGGGCGCCCTGCCTGGCAGGTTAAACCCCGCTTGTTGCAGCGGCAGGGCGTTCCATTCCTGCACGTCCGCCCTGGCCACAGGATAAGGCGCATGATAAACCCTGCCCGTGCGCAGACCACGAGGCGAACTCGCGAACAACAGATACCTTTCCACCAGAAAGAACTCTAGGGAGCCTGGCTCCACCTCGCCATGCACATCATCAATCTTGTATCTGTAACTGGAATTCACAGCCTGCCCTTTGCGCTGACAATCATAACTAATGTATCCTGATGCATCCTGCCTCGCCTTCATGGTAGCAAACTGATAAGGCAGATGAAAAAAGGTGCGGGCCATCCACACAGCCACAGGCTGGTTGCAGTCCAGCGAATAAAACCATACCCCAGGGCGCCCCTGTTCATCACGGACATACGTGCGCACATTCAGTTCCAGAAAGTGACTGATCCACGGCACGCTGGGCAGAAAAC
>Ga0182737_1001759_pt1 | contig 20099 bp, 17 predicted proteins | sample eDN5th30CBELigOP_FD_128878 | JGI IMG/M metagenome (GOLD analysis project Ga0182737, IMG submission 128878) | Enriched Organic Plus compost microbial communities from Emeryville, California, USA - eDNA 5th pass 30_C BE-Lig OP (version 2) (version 2) ...
GTCGCGGCGCCGCGTCGCCGCCCTTTCATCCGCAAAACAGGCGCGTTGCCGGGGTTTGGCCTTGCCCTTGGCTATGCGCTGAGCTGGCTCGGCTTCATCGTTCTGCTGCCGCTGGCCGCCCTGTTCCTGCGCGCCTCCAGCGCCGGCGTTGAGGGGTTCGCCGTCACCCTGTCCGATCCGCGCGTCCAGCACGCCCTGCTGCTCAGCTTCGGCGTGTCGGCGATCGCCGCGCTTTTCGCCACGCTGGCCGGCGTGATTATCGCCTGGGCGCTCACCCGTTATGATTTTCCGGGGCGTCGGCTGGTCGACGCCATGGTCGATCTGCCGTTCGCGCTGCCGACGGCCGTGGCCGGCATCGCCCTGGCGGCGCTGTACGCGCCGGACGGATTGCTGGGCGCGCCGCTGGCCAGGCTCGGCTGGCAGGTGGTCTACAACCCCATCGGCATCTTCATTGCCCTGGTGTTTATTGGTCTGCCCTATGCCGTGCGCACGGTGCAGCCGCTGATCGCCGAGATCGACCGCGAGCTGGAGGAGGCGGCGGCGACGCTGGGCGCCGCCCGCTGGCAGACAGTTTTCCAGGTCCTTGTCCCGCCGCTGGCGCCCGCGGCGCTCACCGGCCTTGCCCTGGCCTTCGCCAGGGGGCTTGGCGAATATGGTTCGGTCATCTTCATTGCCGGCAACCTGCCCGGCGTCTCGGAGATCGCGCCGCTGCTGATTGTCATCAAGCTGTCGGAGTTCGACTACACCGGCGCCACGGTTATCGCCGTCATCATGCTGGCCCTGGCTTTCCTGATGTTGCTCGTCATCAATCTCATTCAGGCCTGGAGCCGGCGGAGGATGGGCAATGCCTGATCTGGAACCGCAACGGCGGCGGGTTTACACGCCTGACAGCGTGGTGACGGAGGCGCCCTGGGCGCGGGCCGTCATCATCGCCTTCGCCGCGATCTTTCTCGCCCTGTTCCTGCTGTTGCCGCTCGGGCTGATCTTTCGCGAGGCGCTGGCCAAGGGTTTTGGTGATTACTGGCAGGCGCTCACCGACCCGGACGCCGTGTCCGCCATCCGGCTCACCCTGCTGGTGGCGGCCATCGCGGTGCCGCTCAACCTGGTGTTCGGCGTCGCCGCGTCCTGGGCCATCGCCAAGTTCGATTTTCCGGGCAAGAGCTTTCTGATCACCCTGGTTGATCTGCCGTTCTCGGTGTCGCCGGTGGTGGCGGGCCTGGTTTATGTGCTGCTGTTCGGCGCCCAGGGCGTGCTCGGTCCCTGGCTCCAGGCGCACAATATCCAGATCGTCTTCGCCTTGCCCGGCATCGTGCTGGCGACGGTGTTCGTCACCTTTCCGTTCGTGGCGCGCGAACTGATCCCGCTGATGCAGGAGCAGGGAACCGCCGATGAGGAGGCGGCCCTGACCCTTGGCGCCAGCGGCCTGCGCGCCTTCCTTACTGTCACGCTGCCCAACATCCGCTGGGCGCTGCTTTACGGCGTGCTGCTCTGCAACGCGCGCGCCATGGGCGAATTCGGCGCCGTGTCGGTGGTTTCCGGTCACATCCGCGGCCTCACCAACACCATGCCCCTGCACGTCGAGATTCTTTACAATGAGTACAATTTTGTCGCAGCCTTCGCTGTCGCCTCGCTTCTTGCGATCCTTGCCCTCGTCACCCTCATTGGAAAGACCATCCTTGAGTGGCGCTACGGCGAGGCCATCTCCGGGCGTCACTGAAAACGGGCCGGCGGGCGGCCACGAACGGAGCAGGCCAGTGGATATCCGCGTGACCGACCTCGCCAAGGAGTTCGGCGGCGCGCGCGCCCTGCGCGGCGTCAGCCTGCACATCCGCTCGGGCGAGCTGATGGCGCTGCTCGGCCCTTCCGGCTCGGGCAAGACCACCCTGCTGCGGATCATCGCCGGCCTTGAAAGGGCGGAGCGCGGCAGCGTCTTCTTTGGCGAAACCGACGCGACCCGCCTGTCGGTGCAGCAACGCCACGTCGGCTTCGTCTTTCAGCATTACGCCCTGTTCCGGCACATGACGGTGGCGGATAACATCGCCTATGGCCTGCGGGTGCGCCGCCGTTCTGAACGGCCGTCGCGCGCCGCCATCAGCGCCCGGGTTGAGGAGTTGCTCGCCCTGATGCAGCTCGAGGGCTATGGCGGCCGCCGCCCCGCCCAGCTCTCCGGGGGGCAGAAGCAGCGCGTCGCCCTCGCCAGGGCGCTCGCGGTCGATCCCCGCGTGCTGCTGCTGGATGAACCGTTCGGCGCGCTCGACGCCAAGGTGCGCAAGGATCTGCGCGCCTGGCTGCGGCGAATTCACATCCAGACCGGTCATACCACGGTGTTCGTCACCCACGACCAGGACGAGGCGCTGGAGCTGGCCGACCGCGTCGCCATTCTCAACCATGGCCGCATCGAGCAGGTGGGCGCGCCAGATGAAATCCACGCCCAACCCGCCTCGGCCTTCGTGGCGTCCTTTGTCGGCGACGCGGCGCGCGTGCCGGTGCGGGTGCGCGGCGGCAAGGTCGTTTTCGGCGAGGAGGTGCTGGAGGCGCCTGGCGCGGCGATGGCCGATGGCGATGGCTGGCTCTGGCTGCGGCCCTATGACCTGCGCCTGGCCGGGGAGGGCGATGCGGACGCCGCTGGCGGCCCGGCTGGCCAGCTCGGCGGTGTCATTGTCGGCGTGCGCCGCACCGCCAACGGCCGTCGCGTCGAAGTCCGGCTGCATGGTCTGGACGTAATCGTCGAGGCCGACGCCCCCGCCGGCCTGTCCTGCGGCGAAGGCGGGCAGGTGACGCTGGCCGTTCTTGGCGGGCGGGTTTTCCCCGATAATGGCTAGATATCACATTTAAATTTTGTTAAATAACCCATTGTTACATCATTCAGCGTAAAATATTTTGCTATCCCCCTTGTCATGGGGTATTGGCAGGTCCAGATTGAAACCTGTCCAATGTAGACAGGCGCCGGAGCGCCAGGGGATTGAAGACATGAAGAGGGCGGCCAAGGGGCACGCGTTGCAGGTGGTTACCGCCAATGCGCTCAGGAGCGGCTCGGTGGTGTTCCGCACGGCCGGGGACGACTGGTCCCTGGATATTGCCGACGCTGTCGTCGCCGAAACTTCCGAAGCCGGTGAGGCGCTGCTCGCCGCCGCCATGCGGGACGTGGCGGCCGATGTGGTTGTCGAGGCCTATCTGGTGGACGTGGAGCGTGAGGAAAACGGGCCGCGCCCGCTGCTGCTGCGCGAGCGCATCCGCGCCTTGCGCGGCCCGACGATCACGGAGAACCGGACGCTGGCGCCAGCGGCGGCCGGCCTGCTGGCGGCGGCCTGTTGAGGCGACTTGCCCGCTGGCGGGGTTGCCCGTCGAAGCGTCTTGCCTGGGGCGGTCCGCCGCTCCCCGTGAGGCAGGCGCCAGAACCCGGAATTTTGCGACCGGGAGCGCTTCCGTAGCCCGCATCGAGGCCGAAGCGGCGCCGGTCATTCAGGACACGAGCCATGTACCGTTATGACGAATTCGACCGCCGCTTCGTGACGGGCCGCGTCGAGCAGTTCCGCGACCAGGTGCTGCGCCGGCTCTCCGGCGAACTGACCGAAGACCAGTTCAAGCCGCTGCGGCTGATGAACGGCGTCTATCTCCAGCTGCACGCCTACATGCTGCGCATCGCCATCCCCTATGGCGGGCTCAACGCCGCGCGCCTGCGCAAGCTGGCCGACATCGCCATGAAGTACGATCGCGGCTTCGGGCACTTCACCACGCGCCAGAACCTGCAGTTCCACTGGATCGAACTGAAAGACGTGCCGCAGATCCTCGCCGACCTCGCCGAGGTCGAGATGCACGCCATCCAGACGTCCGGCAACTGCATTCGCAACGTCTCGGCCGATCATTTCGCCGGCGCCGCCGTCGATGAGATCGCCGATCCGCGTCCCTATGCCGAAATCCTGCGCCAGTGGTCGTCGCTCCACCCGGAGTTCACCTATTTGCCGCGCAAGTTCAAGCTGGCGGTGAGCGGCTCGGCGCATGACCGCGCCGCCATCCAGGTGCACGACATCGGTTTGCAGATCGTACGCAACGACGCCGGCGAGACCGGTTTCACCGTCTATGTCGGCGGCGGCCTCGGTCGCAGCCCGTTCATCGGCAAGAAGGTGCGCGACTTCCTGCCCGAGGCGGAGCTGCTGAGCTATTGCGAGGCGATCCTGCGCGTCTACAACATGTTTGGGCGCCGCGATAACAAGTACAAGGCGCGTATCAAGATCCTGATCCACGAGGCCGGCGTCGACGAGATCCGCCGCCAGGTGGAGGAGGAGTACGCGCAGATCCGCGACAGCCGCCTGACCCTGCCGAAGGCTGAGCTTGACCGCATCGCCGCCTATTTCGCTGCGCCGGAATTCGCCGCCCTGCCTGAGCGTTCGCAGGTGCATGAGCAGGCCCTGGCTGGCGATCGCGCCTACGCCGACTGGGTGGAGCGCAACGTCTCGCCGCACCGCCAGCCCGGCTACGCCATCGCCACCATCGCCCTGAAGGCGGTGGGCGAGGTGCCCGGCGACATCTCCGCCGACCAGATGCGCGTGGTCGCCGACATCGCCGAGCGTTATGGCCACGACGAGGTGCGCGTCAGCCACGAGCAGAACCTGGTGCTGCCGCACCTGCGCAAGGATGACCTGCCGCAGGTGTTCGCCATCCTGCAGCAGGCGGGGCTGGCCTCGCCGCACGCCGGCCTGATCACCGACATCATCTCCTGCCCCGGCCTCGACTATTGCTCGCTGGCCAACGCCCGGTCGATCCCGGTGGCCCAGCGCATCACCGAGCGTTTCGCTGACCTGAAGCGCCAGCGCGACATTGGCGATCTCAAGCTGAAGATTTCCGGCTGCATCAATGCCTGCGGTCACCACCACGTCGGCCACATCGGCATTCTGGGCGTCGATCGCAAGGGCGAGGAATTCTACCAGATCACCCTTGGCGGCTCGGGCGACGAGAACTGCTCCATCGGCGGCATTGTCGGCAAGGGCTTCTCGTCCGATGAGATCGTCGACGCCGTCGAGAAGATCGTCGACACCTATATCGCCTTGCGCGCCAGCCCGGCTGAAAGCTTCCTCGAGGCGTTCCGGCGGGTCGGCGACGCGCCATTCCGTGAGGCGCTCTATGCCGAGGCTGCCTGATCCCGCCGTGGCGGCGGCCATCGCCGCCACGCCCGTTGACGCGGCTTCGCGGGCTGAAGACCTGGCGCGCGCGGCGGCGGCGCTCGACGCCCGCCACGCCGGCGCGACAGCGGAGGAGCTGCTGCGCCTTGCCCTGCGCGAGCGCGTCGCCGGCGATGTGGCGCTGGTGTCCAGCTTCGGCGCTGAATCGGCGGCGCTGCTGCATCTGGCGGCGCAGATCGACCCGGCGGTTCCGGTGGTTTTCGTCGACACACGCCGGCTGTTTCCCGAGACCCTGGCCTATCGCGACCGCCTCGTCGCCATGCTCGGCCTCACTGACGTGCGCAGCGTCGGCCCCGATGACGCGACCGGGCAGCGGCTTGATCCGATCGGGGCCCTGTTCGCCCGCGACACGGACGCCTGCTGCGGTTTCCGCAAGGTGGAGCCGCTGGACGCCGCGCTGAAGCCGTTCCGCGCCTGGATCAGCGGCCGCAAGCGCTACCAGGCCAGCAGCCGCCACGACATTCCGGCCTTCGAGGCGACGGCCACCCACATCAAGGTCAACCCGCTGGCCTCCTGGTCGATGGCCGACATCGCCCATTACATGCGCGCCCACGCGCTGCCGGCCCACCCGCTGGTCGCCCAGGGCTACCCCTCCATCGGCTGCGCGCCCTGCACCTCGCCGGTGGCGGAAGGGGAAGACCCCCGCGCTGGCCGCTGGCGCGGCCAGGACAAGACCGAGTGCGGCATTCACGTGAGCCCGGCGGGAACAATAACAAGGAACAAGGCATGAGCGGTCTCGTGAAGAATGGCGCGGTGATCGCCGACGTCTGGAGCCGTCCGGCCGATGACGCGGCGCTGCCGACCGATGCGCCGGTTGTGGTGTCGAAGGCCCGTTTTCTCGCCGAGGCCAGCGATCTGCGTGGCCGCAACGCGCCGCTCGGCCTCAGCCTGCGCGCCGGCGACACCCTTGATGGGCTGGAAGGCGACCTGAACCGCTTCGCGCTCATCGCCCTCGATTTTCCCGCCTACACCGACGGCCGCGCCTATTCGCTGGCCAGGCTGCTGCGTGAGCGTCACGGTTACGCCGGTGATCTGCGCGCCGAGGGCGACGTGCTGTGGGACCAGATTCCGCTGATGAAGCGCTGCGGCTTCGATGAATTCGCCATTCGCGACGACCGGGTGCTGAACGCCCTGGTTGAGGGCCGCATCCAGGACGTGCCGGTGCACTACCAGCCGGCGGGCCGCGACGACGTCGAAATCCAGCCGCCAGGCGCCCGCCCGTGGCTGCGGCTGGAGCCCGGCGCGTAACGAAGGCCGTCGCCGGAAAACGGCGCGCGCGGCCTTGCCGCGCCTGAAGATCGAGGACGCCGCCCGTCGTGGCGTCGCATGTTGGAAAAGGGCGGCGGCCCTGCTGTCGGGCGCCGCGGGAATTCGCTCATGTCCGCTCAGTTGCAAGCTGTGTCACCCGGGATCGCGCAAGCCGCCGCGTCCCGGGACATCGCACCCCAGGGCATCGCGCCCTCCGGCGCTCCGCGTCTGGCCCTGTCGCCGCATCTGGCCCGTCTGGAAGCGGAATCGATCCATATCATCCGTGAGGTCGCGGCCGAATTCGCCAATCCGGTGATGCTGTATTCCATCGGCAAGGATTCGGCGGTGATGCTGCATCTGGCGCGCAAGGCGTTCTTTCCGGGGCCGCTGCCATTTCCGCTGCTGCACGTGGATACGCGCTGGAAGTTCCGCGAAATGATCGCCTTCCGCGACGCCATCGCCGCCCGCTATGGCCTGGAGCTGCTCACCCACGTCAACCCGGAAGGGGCGGCGCGCGGCATCGACCCGTTCACCTCCGGCTCGGCCCTGCACACCCAGGTGATGAAGACCGAGGGGCTGAAGCAGGCGCTGGAGAAATGGAAGTTCGACGCGGCCTTCGGCGGCGCCCGCCGCGACGAGGAAAAGAGCCGCGCCAAGGAGCGGATCTTCTCCCACCGCACCAGCGCCCACGCCTGGGAGCCGCGCAACCAGCGTCCCGAGTTGTGGAGCCTGTTCAACACCCGCATCGCCAAAGGCGAATCCATGCGCGTGTTTCCGCTCTCCAACTGGACCGAGCTGGACGTCTGGCAATACATCCTCGCCGAGGACATTCCGGTGGTGCCGCTGTATTTCGCGAAAGAGCGGCCGGTGGTGGAGCGCGACGGCGCCCTCATCATGGTGGACGACGAACGCATGCCGCTGCTGCCGGGCGAGACGCCGCGGATGCGGCTGGTCCGCTTCCGCACCCTCGGCTGCTATCCGCTCACCGGCGCGGTGGAATCCTCCGCCGCCTCGCTGCAGGACATCATCGCCGAACTGATGGCCTCGCGCGCCTCCGAACGCCAGGGCCGCGTTATCGACCAGGACGACCAGGCCTCCATGGAGCGCAAGAAGCGCGAGGGCTATTTCTGATGAGCGCCCCCCACAACGCCGCCGTGAACGTGAGCGACAATCTGGCCAGTCTCGCGCCGTTTCCCCAGAACCGTCCGGCCGATCGCGGCCTGCTGCGCTTTCTCACCTGCGGGTCCGTCGACGACGGCAAGTCCACCCTGATCGGCCGCCTGCTGCACGAGACAAAATCGATCCTGGAGGATCAGCTTTCGGCGCTGCAGAAAGATTCGCGCCGCCACGGCACGACCGGCGAGGACCTTGATCTGGCGCTGCTGGTCGATGGTCTGGAGGCCGAGCGTGAGCAGGGCATCACCATCGACGTGGCCTACCGCTTCTTCGCCACGCCGCGCCGCTCGTTCATCGTCGCCGATACCCCCGGCCACGAGCAATACACCCGCAACATGGCCACCGGCGCCTCCAATTCGGACCTGGCCATCCTGCTGGTGGACGCCCGCAAGGGCCTGCTGACCCAGACCCGCCGCCATGCGGTGATCGCCTCGCTGCTCGGCATCCGCCACGTCGTGCTGGCGGTGAACAAGATCGACCTCGTCGGCTTCGACCAGGGCGTTTTTGACCGCATTGTCGCCGACTTCCAGGCCTTCGCCGCGCCGCTCGGCTTTGTTGACGTCACGGCCATTCCGCTTTCCGCCCGCTTCGGCGACAATGTCGCCGCGCCGAGCCCGGCCATGCCCTGGTATGACGGCCCGACCCTGGTGGAGCATCTGGAAACCGTTGAGGTCGACGCCGATCGCAGCGACGCGCCGTTCCGCATGCCGGTGCAGTGGGTCAACCGGCCCAATCTGGATTTTCGCGGGTTTTCCGGCACGATCGCCAGCGGCCGCATTGGCGTCGGCGATGAGGTTGTCGTCGCCTCGTCCGGCCATGGCAGCCGGGTGGCGCGCATCGTCACCTTTGACGGCGACCTGCCGGAGGCCGCCGCCGGCGATGCGGTGACCATCGTGCTGGCCGACGAGATCGACGCGCCGCGCGGCGAGGTGCTGGCGCCGCCGAAGGCGCGGCCGGCGCTGTCCACCCGCTTCATGGCCCGCCTGGTGTGGATGGCCGGGGACGCGCTGAAGCCAGGCCGCAGCTTCCTGCTGAAAACAGGCGCCCGCACCGTGCCGGCCACCGTCACCCGCCTCGCCAGCGCCCTCGATGTCGACCGTTATGAGGACGGCGCCGCCGAGGCCCTGCCGCTGAACGGCATCGGACTGGTGGAAGTGCAGACCTCGGCCCAGGTCGCCATCGACCCTTACGCGGAGAACCGCGTGACCGGCGCCTTCATTCTCATCGACCGCTTCACCAACGGCACGGTCGCCGCCGGCATGGTCACCGAGCCGCTGGGTGGCCCCAACGTCCATCTGCATGGTTTCGACGTGGACCGCGCCGTGCGCTCGGCCCAGAAGAACCAGCGGCCGCTGGTGGTGTGGTTCACGGGCCTGCCGGGCTCCGGCAAATCCACCATCGCCAATCTGGTCGAGCGCCGCCTGGTCGCCGCCGGACGCCACACCATGCTGCTCGACGGCGACAGCCTGCGCATTGGCCTCAATTCCGACCTCGGCTTCGACGCGGCCAGCCGCGCCGAGAATATCCGCCGGGCCGGGGAGGTGGCGCGGCTGATGATGGAGGCGGGCCTGGTGGTGCTGTGCGCCTTCGTCTCGCCGTTCCGCGCCGACCGCGACCGGCTGCGCGAGGCCGTTGGCGATGGCGCTTTCGTGGAAGTGTTCGTTGACACGCCGGTGGATATTTGCGCCGAACGCGACCCCAAGGGGCTGTATGCCCGGGCCAGGGCCGGCGGCATCTCGGACTTCACCGGCATCGGCCAGGATTATGAGGCGCCGCTGGCCGCCGAAATCACCTTGCGCCCTGGCGACGGCGGCGCGGAACGTCTGGCCGACCTGGTGCTGGCGGCCATCGAACCGCGCATCGCCGGCGACGGCCAGACCTCGGAAGATTCCGCCGCCCTCTGAGGCTCACCAGCGCGTGGGCCAGGCTGGCCCGGCAAAAACCGGAAGGCGCCCCTTGGGGGCGCCTTTTGCATTTTGCGCGCGGGCCAGGCCAACGGTCCAAAGCATATCCGGCCCGGTGGATGTGATGTTCGCCGGGCAAATGCACGGACCTGAAGATCAAGTCCAAATCAGGCGCCGCGCCCATCAGCTTTTGCTCGCCGGAATGTGCGCGTGAGCCGCTTGCTCCATGGGCATTATTGTTTTCAACTGGGTGAGGCGAGCCGCGCCGCGTCGACGCGTTTCGCGAGACAGGCGCTGTTTCGTCTGACTGATGACGTGATCCCAGCGACAGGAGCACCAGATGGGTTTGTTCAGCTTTATCAAGGAAGCCGGCGCGAAGATCTTCGGTTCGGGCGAAGCCCAGGCCGCTGAAGGCGGGTTGACGCCCGAGGTGCTCAGGAAACACGTGACCGACGCCGGCCTCAGCGCTGACGGCGTCGAATTTGCTGTCGACGGCGACAAGGTGACGGTCACCGGCAACGCCCCTACCACTGAAGCTGCGGAAAAAATCGTGCTGACGGTCGGCAACAGCCAGGGCGTGGCCTCGGTCGACAACAAGCTGACGGTGGCGGCGCCCTCCGCCGATTCCCAGACCTACACGGTTCAGAAGGGCGACACCCTCTGGAAAATCGCTGAGCAGTTCTACGGCAAGGGCCATGGCGACAAGTACCCGGAGATCGTCAAGGCCAATACGCCGCCCGTGAAGAACCCTGACCTTATCCAGCCCGGCTGGGTGCTGCGCATTCCGCCGCTGTCCTGATTGGCGCTGGCCGGACGGGGCGCCGCTCCGCCCGGCCTTCAGGACCAGCACATGGCCGCATCAATTGATCGCCAGCCATCTTCGGGGTCCTGCGCCAGACATGGCGGCGTCCGCTCGCCAGAGCATCCCCGCCGGCCTCTGCTGCGCGGACGATGAAACGCCGTCGCTGGGGCGTCGCGACCTCAAAAACAGCCATCATTCAGGGGCGTCGCCATCGGCGGCGCCTGCGCCTGACGCATGGGCTGCATACTTCAGTTTCGTAGAATGCGTGGTTTTCGTGCTTGAGCGTCGCCCCCGCTCATAGCAAAGTTGCCCCCTTGCCTGACGCAGGGGGAAATTCACGTTTGTCTGGCGTGAAACTCCGCCGCATTCGTCGCCCCCCGCGCGTTGGCCCATAAAAATACAACGGATCCTCAACAGGCTATCGGAGCCGGGTTTCGCTTTTCCAGATGCGCCGCGTCGCGCGGCAGGGGAGTTCAGTCATGTCGGCGACTACGCCTGAAGTCGTTCATCTCGATCGCGAGACTGTCAAGCGCGGCCTGGCCGATGGCAGCATTCTGCTGGTTGACGTGCGCGAGCCGGATGAATTCGAAGCGGGGCATATTCCCGGCGCGGTGCTGTTCCCGCTGTCCACATTCGTGGCTGATGATCTGCCGGATCCGCAGGGCAGGCGGCTGGTGTTCTCCTGCCGTTCCGGCAAGCGCTCGCAAACGGCGATCGCGCACGCCGCCGCCGCCGGGCTGCCGTGGCGCGAACATTATGCGGGCGGCATCCTCGACTGGGTCGGGGCCGGCGAACCCGTCGCGCAGGACTGACCGCTGCGGGCGGCCACGCCATCGGGCCAGCCGCTGCGCGTCAGCCAAACCAGAGAAAACAGGGCGGGGCGCTGGTCTGGCAGGTGGGATCCTGCCGCGCCGCCTCCTGCATTATTTCCGGTCATCTTATCATGAACAGCAAGCGTCTCCCGCTTCTCAGCCTTCTGACCGTGTTCGGCGCCGCGTTCGCCCTGGCGGGATGTGGCGACAATTCCGGCGGCAAGGCGGCCGCGCCGCCCCCGCCCCAGGTCACCGCCGCGCATCCCGTAGTGCGGCCAGTGGTCGAGCACGATGATTTCACTGGCCGGTTTGAGGCGGTGGAGGCGGTCGAAGTGCGCGCCCGCGTCTCCGGCGTGCTGGAATCGGTGCTTTTCCGCGAAGGCGGCATGGTCAAGCAGGGCGACCTGCTGTTCGTTATTGACCGCCGGCCATACCAGGCGGCGGTGGACCAGGCGCTGGCGGCCGTGAAATCGGCGAAGGCCCGCGTGGATTTCGCCGTTGGCGACCTGGATCGCGCCCGCAGCCTCAGCAGATCAGGCAATATCTCCGAACAGGTGCTGGAGACCCGCCGTCAGACGGCGCAGGTGGCCCAGGCCGATGTGGCGGGCGCCGAGGCCAATCTGGAGGCCGCGCGTCTCAACCTCAGCTTCACCGAAATCCGCGCGCCGATCAGCGGCCGCATCGGCCGCAGGGAGCTGACCGAGGGCAACCTCGTCGTCGCCAACAGCACCTTGCTGACCAACATCGTTTCGGTCGACCCGATTTATTTCTACTTCGATATCGATGAGCGTTCGTTGCTCGCCTATACGCGCCTGTTGCAGCCTGGCGGTGAGAAGCCGGGCACGGACGTCATGGTCGCGCTGTCCGATGAGGAGGAGCCGTCGCTGCATGGCAAGCTCGACTTCCTGAGCAACAGGCTTGATCCAGGCACTGGCACCCTGCGCGCCCGCGCCGTGCTGCCCAACCCGGGCGGCCTCCTGAAGGCTGGCATGTTCGGGCGGATCCGCATACCCGGCTCGGCGCCTTACAAGGGCGTCCTGATCCCCGACGTCGCCGTCATGACCGACCAGAACCGCCGCTTCGTCTGGGTGGTGGACGAAGGCGGCGTCGCACGCGCCCAGGTCGTCCGGCCTGGCCCGCACATCGACGGTTACCGGCTGATCCGCTCAGGCCTGAAAGGCGACGAACTCATTGTCATCAATGGCATGATCCGCGTGCGGCCGGGCCTGAAACTGGCCGCGAAGGTGGTGGAGTTGCCGCCGAAGGCGACGCCGGCTGGCGCCGTCGCCGCGCCGGCGCCGGATGCGGCGAAATCCGGCCCGAAAGCCCCGGGAGCAGGCAAGGCGCCTGACGGCGGCGCCCCTGCAGGCAAGGCGCCTGACAACAAGACGCCCGAGAAGAAGTGATCTGATCATGAAGTTCGCTCACTTCTTCGTCGACAGACCCATCTTCGCCTCGGTGCTGTCGATCGTCGTGGTCCTGGTCGGCTACATTTCCTATCTGGCGCTGCCCGTGGCCCAGTACCCGGAGATCGCGCCGCCAACCATCGTCGTGCGCGCGTCCTACCCGGGCGCCAACGCGCAGACGGTCGCGGCGACCGTGGCCACGCCGATCGAGCAGGAGATCAACGGCGTCGAGGACATGCTTTACATGACCTCGAATTCGTCGAGCGACGGCTCGATGCAGCTGACGATCACCTTCAAGCTCGGCACTGACCTCGACACAGCCAACGTGCTGGTGCAGAACCGCGTCGCCGTGGCGTTGCCGCGCCTGCCGGTGGAGGTGCGCAACCTCGGCGTCACCACCCGCAAGAGTTCGCCCGACCTGATGATGGTCGTGCACATGTTCTCGCCGGACGCCAGCTTCGACGATCTGTACATCTCCAACTATTCGCTGATCCGGGTCCGCGACCAGCTGCTGCGCCTCGAGGGCGTCGGCGACATCACCCTGTTCGGCGTGCGTGAGTATTCGCTGCGCGTCTGGCTGAATCCTGACCGGCTCACATTCTATGGCCTCACCACCACGGACGTGGTGTCCGCCTTGCAGGAGCAGAATGTGCAGATCGCCGGCGGCGCCCTGGGCGGCCCGCCGGTGCCGGAGGGCTCGGCGTTCCAGCTGACGGTGCAGGCCCAGGGCCGCTTCCAGGACGTCAGGCAGTTCGAGAACATCATCATCAAGTCAGGCGCCGGCGGACGCCTGGTGTTCCTGAAGGACGTGTCGCGCATTGAGCTTGCGGGCCGCGATTACACCAGCAACTCCTATTTGAACGGCAAGCCGGCCATCGGCATTGGCGTTTATCAGCGCCCTGGCACCAATGCGCTTCAGGCCTCCGCCGCCGTGCAGGCCAAGATGGAAGAGCTGAAGAAATCCTTCCCCGTCGGCCTCGACTATCGCATCGCCTACAACCCGACCATCTTCATCTCTGAATCGGTGCATGAGGTTTACAAGACCCTGTTCGAGGCGATCATCCTGGTCGTCATCGTCGTGCTGGTGTTCCTGCAATCCTGGCGCACGGCGCTCATTCCGGTCATCGCCATTCCCGTCTCGCTGATCGGCACGTTCGCGGCCATGGCCGCCTTTGGGTTCTCGCTCAACAATCTGACGCTGTTTGGCCTGGTGCTCGCCATCGGCATCGTGGTCGACGACGCCATCGTCGTGGTGGAGAACGTGGAGCGCAACATCGCCGACGGCTATTCGCCCAGCGAGGCGGCGCACCGCACCATGGACGAGGTCGGCGGCGCGCTGATCGCCATCGCCCTCGTGCTGTCGGCGGTGTTCGTGCCGACGGCCTTCATCTCCGGCATCACCGGCCAGTTCTACCGGCAGTTCGCCCTGACCATCGCCGTGGCGACGATTATTTCCGCCTTCAACTCACTGACGCTTTCGCCGGCCCTGTGCGCCCTGTTCCTGAAGGGGCACGAGGCTGGCCACGCGCCGCCGCGGAACATTCTCGCGCGGGTCGGCCGCGGTTTCGCCAACGGCTTCAACCGGGGGTTTGACAGCACGTCGTCGGGTTACGCCCGCACGGTGCGCGGCATTGTCGCCCACAAGATCCCGCTGATCGGCGCGCTGGTGGTTTATTGCGGCCTGCTGTTCGGCGCCGGCTATCTGGGCAACAAGGTGCCGACCGGCTTCATCCCGCGTCAGGACCAGGGCTATCTGATCGCCATCGTGCAATTGCCGGACGGCGCCTCGCTCACCCGCACCGACGCGGTGATGCGGCGGGCGTCGGAGATCGTCAAGGATACGCCCGGCGTCGCCGACGCCATTGGCATCGTTGGCATTTCCGGCTCGACGTTCACCCCCTCGTCGAGCCAGGGCATCATGTTCGCGCCGCTCAAACCGTTCGATGAACGCACCGGCCCTGGCATGAAGGACTTCGAGATCGCCGGGGAGGTCATCAAACGGCTCGGCGTTATTCAGGAGGCGTTCACCATCGCCGTGCCGCCGCCGCCCGTGCGCGGTCTTGGCACCTCGGGCGGATTCAAGATGATGGTGCAGGACCGTTCCGGCGCCGGTCTGGAATCCCTGCTGGCGGCGACGCGCGGCATGATCGCCGAGGCCAACAGAAACCCGGACCTGGCGCGCGTCTACACGACCTTCGGCATCAACACGCCGCAGATCTATCTGGATATCGACCGCGCCAGGGCGCGCATGCTCAACGTGCCGCTGTCGAACGTGTTCGCGACCCTGCAGGTGAATCTGGGCGGCGCCTACGTCAACGACTTCAATGCGTTCGAGCGCGTGTATCAGGTGCGCGCCCAGGCTGACGCGCGCTTCCGCGCCGAGCGCGAGCGCATCCTGCGCCTGAACGTGCGGACGGCGGACGGGGCCCAGGTGCCGCTGGGCACCCTGGTGAGCATCCGTGATGTCGCCGGTCCCGACCTGGTGCAGCGCTATAATATGTACACGTCAATCCCGGTGCAGGGCGAAACCCCGCCCAACATTGCCTCCGGCGTCGGCCTCAACGCCATGGAAAAGGTCGCGGCCCAGACGCTGCCGTCCGATCTGGGCTATGAGTGGACGGATCTGGCCTACCAGGAAAAACTGGCGGGCAACACGGCCGTGTACATCTTCGCCCTGTCGGTGCTGTTCGTCTTCCTGGTGCTGGCCGCCCAGTATGAAAGCTGGTCGTTGCCGCTGGCGATCATCCTGATCGTGCCGTTGGCCGTGCTGGCGGCGCTCACTGGCGTCGTGTTGCGCGGCATGGACAACAATATCCTGACCCAGATCGGTCTGGTGGTGCTCATTGGCCTTGCCGCCAAGAACGCCATCCTGATCGTGGAGTTCGCGCGACAACTTGAGGATGAGGGCAAGGGCATCGTCGACGCGGTGGTGGAAGCCGTGCGGTTGCGCCTGCGTCCGATCCTGATGACCTCCTTCGCCTTCATTCTTGGCGTCGCGCCGCTGGTGGTGGCGCGCGGCCCTGGGGCGGAGATGCGTCAGGCGCTCGGCACGGCGGTGTTCTTCGGCATGATCGGCGTCACCTTCTTCGGCCTGTTCCTCACGCCGGTGTTTTACGTGGTGATCCGCAAGGTGTCGGATAGCCTGGCGGGGCTGTTCAGGCGACGGCCGGCGCCGCCGCCTGTTCACTGAGGCGTCCGCATCTATTCCACGCCGCCGCCTGTAAAAAGCGGCGGCGCCTGTCTTGACGGAGTCGCATCCTGGCGTCAGACTGGAGTGATTATAATGTTCAGGTTAGGTCGGTCGCTTCCGGCGCCGCGTGAATACTCTCAATTGATTTGTGAGGTTGGTCATAGATGACAAACGTAAATATCCTGTCCGGGAAGGGCATGTTCTGTGGCGTTGTTCTTGCTGCACTGATCGGCGTCGGCCTTGGCTCCGCTTTTGCCCAGGAAGATCCTGTCGCTGCCCGCAAGGCGCTCTTTAAGCAGATGGCGGGCGGGGTAAAAGCGTCGGGACAGATGCTGAAGGGAGACGCGCCGCTGGATCTTGAAAAGGTCAAGGAAGGTCTTGCCGTTATCGTCGCCAATTCGTCGAAGCTGGACGGTCTGTTCCCCGAGGGCTCAATGACAGGCAATACAGAAGCCTTGCCGAAAATCTGGGAGAACAAAGCGGATTTCGACGCACGGTTTGTCAAGCTGGGCAAGGACGCCGCCGCAGCCATTGTTTCCATCAAGGATATGGACAGTTTCCGCGCTGCCTTGCCCAAGGTGTTGGGTAACTGCGGCGCCTGCCATAAGATCTACCGCAAGCCGGCCTGAGGTCATCATGTCGGACGATGCTTCGCCCGGCGGCAGGCAGACGTTATGGCCTACGTCAGCCGCGCCTGTTGTTGCTTGGGATGCGCCGACGCGGCTCTATCATTGGGTGCAGCTTATTCTGGTCTGTATATCCTACTACACCCAATGGTTAATGAGCCCATCGGCGGACCCGACCATGCGCTGGCACCGCTGGTGCGGCTATAGCGTGCTCGTTCTGCTGGTGTTCCGGCTGCTGTGGGGGGGCGCAGGCAGCCAGACAGCGCGCTTCGCCAGCTTTATCCCATCGCCGCGAGCTGCCTTGTGTTATGCAGGGCAGCTCGCCAGCGGTCGCGCGCCGAAGTTTCTGGGACATAATCCCATTGGAGCGCTGATGGTGGCTGCGCTGCTCCTGGTCCTGGCGGCCCAGGCCTTGTCGGGGCTTTTCACGGTCGACTCCAACGGTATTTTTGGCGGGCCCTTCGGGCACTATGACCTGTTGGACCAGCCGCCAGCGTGGAAGGCTGCTTTACAGCGCTGGCACCATGTGGGGGCCAACTTGCTGCTGGCGCTCATAGCCATCCATGTGCTGGTCAATCTGTTCTACCAGTTCTTCCTGCGCGAGCGGCTGGTGACGGCCATGCTTACTGGCGCCAAACCTGCAGGTAGCTATGTCGATCATCACGGAGCGCAACCATTATCCGGCTTCGCTATGGCGCTGCGCGCCATCCTCTGCCTGGCGGCTGCGATTATCATTGTCTTTGGCGCCCTGCGCCTCAGCGGCGGCAATCTCTGAAGCGGGCGTTTTCGGTTACGTGCTTTCTTCCGGAGCGGCGCCCGTCTCCGGTTCGCATGGGGCCACGACATAAGGCGCCCAGACACGCGCCCATATTGCGCCCGAATCACACACATCTGTTGCGGGCGTCCATGGTTCCGCGGAAGTAACGGGCGTATCGCTGGGCTATCGCCTCCGTCGTCCTGCATCGTTCCCGGCTGCCACGGCGACGGGCCTCAACGCCAGACGCCAGCAAAATGGTGCACCGGTCCGTGGCCGCCGCCGATCTGCAACTGGTCGGCGGCCGCCAGCGCTTCGGTCAGATAAGCCTTGCCGCCCGCCACCGCCGCCTCCAGCGTCGCGCCTTTCGCCAACAGCGCGGCGATGGCCGATGACAGGGTGCAGCCGGTGCCGTGGGTGTTGCGGGTGTGGATGCGCGTCGCGCTGAAACGCTGGACGCCGCGCGCGCTCACCAGCACATCGGTGCTTTCCGGCCCGGCGCCATGGCCGCCCTTCACCAGCACGGCCCGTGGACCCAGCGCCAGCAGGCGCGCGCCCTGCTGCTCCAGCTCCGCATCGCAGGCAGCGACGGCTTCGCCGAGCAGTGCGGCGGCCTCGGGCATGTTGGGGGTGAGCAGGGTGGCGAGCGGCAGCAGCTCCTGCCGCAGGGTCGCCACCGCGTCTTCGCTGATCAGCCGGTCGCCGCTGGTCGCCACCATCACCGGGTCGAGCACCACAGGCCGCATGCCGTGCTGCGGCGCATGGCGGCGCAGGCCATCGGCCACGGCGCGGATGGTCCCGGAGTTGGACAGCATGCCGATTTTCACCGCATTCACCGGCAGATCGCTGAACACCGAGTCGATCTGGGCGGTCACGAAGTCCGGCGGCGTATCGCACACGCCCTGCACGCCCAGGGTGTTCTGGGCGGTGAGGGCGGTGATGACGCTGGCGCCGTAAACGCCAAGCGCGGAAAACGTCTTCAGGTCCGCCTGGATTCCGGCGCCGCCGCCTGAATCCGATCCTGCAATGGTGACGGCGATGGCGGTCAAGGTGAACTCCCGGCAAAACAATCCCGCATGTAACGGCGCCCCGCTTTTTGCCCGCCCAACGGCAAAACCGCAAATCCGGTCGCGGGCCGGGCGTCAGCCCCGCCGCGCCGCCTCGATCGCCGCCACGTCGATCCTGGTCATGTTCATCATCGCCTCGAAGGCGCGCCGCGCTTCGTCGCCGCCCGCCGCCAGCGCCGCGCTCAGCGTCCGTGGGGTAATCTGCCAGGAGACGCCCCACCGGTCCCGGCACCAGCCGCAGGCGCTTTCCTCGCCGCCGTTGCCGACGATGGCGTTCCAGTAGCGGTCGGTTTCCTCCTGGTCATCGGTGGCGATCTGGAAGGAGAAGGCTTCGCTGTGCCGGAACGCCGGACCGCCATTGAGCCCCAGGCAGGGGATGCCGGCGACGGTGAATTCCACCGTCAGCACATCGCCTTTCTTGCCGGACGGGTAGTCGCTGGGCGCGTGGTGAACGGCGGTCACGGCGCTGTCGGGAAAGGTCGCGGCGTAGAAGCGCGCCGCCGCCTCGGCGTCCTTGTCGTACCAGAGGCAGATCGTGTTCTTGTGCATGGCTTGTCCTTTCGCGGGAACGGGGCCTCTCCGGCGCTGGAGCGCCTATTGCGCTGGCCGGCGTTGAGGAGCGGAGCGGGGTGAACGGCAACACCAGCCGCCACCCCCACCCGGGATACAGACGCAACGCGCGCCGGCCGTCCTTGTTTCCCGCATGTTCCCCGCGGCGCTGCGCGGATGACCCACGGCCGCGTCACGCCCTCAGAACGCCGCGCGGAACGCCCCGCCGTCGATCAGGAAATTCTGGCCGGTGATGTAGCCGGCGTGCGCGCTGCAGAGGAAGGCGCACAATTTGCCAAACTCGTCCGGTTCGCCAAAGCGGCCAACGGGAATCGCCGCCGCCCGCTCACGCGCCACGGCGGCGGCGTCGCGCCCGGCGGCCTCGGCCGCGCCGCGCATGAGGCCGGTTAGCCGGTCGGTGGCGAAGGCGCCTGGCAGGATATGGTTCACCGTCACGCCGCGCGGCGCCAGCTGCCGGGCCACGCCAGCCAGAAAGGCGGTGAGGCCTGCGCGCGCGCCGGACGACAGGTCCAGCCCCTCGATCGGCGTCAGCACCGAGGCCGAGGTAATGTTGACGATGCGCCCGAAACCGCGCTCCGCCATGCCAGGCGCCAGCGCCTGCACCAGTTCGATCGGCGTCACCATGTTCTGGGTGACGCCGCGCAGGATCTTGTCCCGATCCAGCGTCGTGTAGCTGGCCGGCGGCGGCCCGGCGTTATTGTTGACCAGGATGTCGGCGTCGGGGCAGGCGGCCACGAGGCGCTGCTGGCCTTCGGGCGTCGAAACATCCGCCGCCACCGCCGTCGCCGCGCCGCCGGCCGCGCGAATCGCTTCCGCCGTGGCCGCCAGCGCCGCCGCGTCGCGGCCATTGATCACCACATGGCAACCCGCCGCCGCCAGCGCTTCGGCGCAGGCGCGCCCCAGCCCCTTGCTGGAGGCGCAAACAATGGCCTTGCGGCCGGCAATGCCCAGATCCATGGCGTTTTCCCCGTTCTCTTGTCTGTCCGGGAGCGATCAGACGCCTGGCGCGTCCGCCGGTCAATGGCCCCGCCTGTCATCACAGTGACAACCGCCGTCGTCATACATGACGGCAGGACGCATGACGGCGGGGCGCGCGGCGCCAGGACGTCAGGCGCGTTCCGCCAGACACTGGCGCGTTCTCCAGCGACAGGAGGCAGGGCATTGGCCATGGACCAGACGGCAAAGCCCGACGATGACGTCATCCGGGTGCGGGCCATGTTCATTTCCGACGCCCATTTGGGCACGCGCGGCTGTCAGGCCGCGATGCTGCTCGACTATCTGCGCCATTACGACGCCGACGTGATCTATCTGGTTGGCGACATGATCGACGGCTGGCGGCTGCGCTCCGGCTGGTACTGGCCGCA
>Ga0182737_1001761_pt1 | contig 20077 bp, 15 predicted proteins | sample eDN5th30CBELigOP_FD_128878 | JGI IMG/M metagenome (GOLD analysis project Ga0182737, IMG submission 128878) | Enriched Organic Plus compost microbial communities from Emeryville, California, USA - eDNA 5th pass 30_C BE-Lig OP (version 2) (version 2) ...
AGTCGACGTCGACACCGAGCGCGGCGGGCTTAAGCTGAACGACCGGTTCTATGTCGACTTCGGCAAAGAACCCGAAGGGCCGGCGCGAGCACATGAGATGCGACTGGCCCATGGCGACTGCACTTCCGACATTTGGTCGTAGGCAGTCGGCTTAGCAGCTTCGTTCCTCGTTCCCACGCAGAGCGTGGTCCCCCTTCCTCGTTCCCACGCTCTGCGTGGGAACGCAAGTATGGACGCTCTGCGTCCTGTGCTCGTCCGTAGGACGCGAGCACGGCGTTCGTTTCGAGGTGGAACCTAGGACGCAGAGCGTCCGCGAGTGCGTTACGACGCAGAGCGTCGTAACGAGAAAAACTGGGAAACGAGAAACTGGGTAGCGAGAGTCGCGGCGCTTACACCCGGATCTCACCGGCAGCCGTCTTCAGGTCGCGATAGCGCTCCCGAATCGGCTGCACCACTTCGGCCAGGAACTCATCCACCTGCTCGGGCGCGCGGCCGACGAACTGGCTGGCGTCGAGCGCCTTGGCGAAGTCGACTTTCGCGAAGGCCGGCTCTTTCTTCAGCCGATCGAGCAGGTCGTTCGCTCCGCCTTGCTGTTTCACGACGAGCGCGGCTTCCTGACTGTGCCGGCGAATGTGCTCGTGCAGTTCCTGCCGGTCGCCACCCGCTTCGACGGCTGCCATCAGGATGTTTTCGGTAGCCATGAACGGCAGTTCTTCGTTCAAGTTCTTGGCGATCACCTGCGGATAGACCACCAGCCCCGAGCAGACGTTTTCGAGCAGGATCAGCACTGCGTCGATCGCCAGAAACGCCTGCGGCAGCACCAGCCGGCGGTTGGCGCTGTCGTCGAGCGTGCGCTCCATCCACTGCGTCGCCACCGTGTTGGCTGCGCTCGATTGCAGGCTGATCGCAAACCGCGACAGCGCACAAATCCGCTCGCTCCGCATTGGGTTCCGCTTGTAGGCCATCGCCGACGAGCCAATCTGATTCGCTTCAAACGGCTCTTCAACTTCCTTGCGCGAAGCGAGCAGCCGCAGGTCGGTCGCCAGCTTGTGGGCCGATTGTGCCACGCCCGACAGCACGTCGACAATCTGCGTATCGACCTTCCGCGTGTACGTCTGGCCGGTCACCGCGTAGCTTTCGTCGAAGCCGAGCTTCTTCGCAACGAGCTTTTCAAGCTCGCGCACCTTCGCATGGTCGCCGTGGAAGAGGGCGAGAAAGCTCGCCTGCGTGCCGGTCGTGCCCTTCACGCTGCGGGCCTTCAGCGTCGACAACCGATGCTCGATCTCGTGCAGGTCGAGCGCCAGGTCGTACGCCCACAGACAAGCCCGCTTGCCGACCGTCGTCGGCTGAGCCGGTTGCAGGTGCGTGAAGCCGAGGCACGCCAGGTCGCGATATTGCTTGGCAAAATCCGCCAACTTGAGGATGACCGTCGCCAGGCGGTTGGCGGTCAGTTGCAGCGCCTCGCGCAGCAGAATCAGGTCGGTGTTGTCGGTGACGTAGCAGCTCGTCGCCCCCAGGTGAATAATCGGCCGGGCGTTTGGGCAGACGTCGCCGTAGGTGTGGACGTGGGCCATCACGTCGTGCCGCAGCTTCTTCTCGTACTCCTGGGCGACCTTGAAGTCGATGTCGTCGACGTGGGCCCGCAGCTCTTCGATCTGGGCCTCGCTCACCGGCAAGCCCAGCTCTCGCTCGGCCTCCGCCAGGGCGACCCACAAGCGGCGCCAGGTACTAAACTTCCGCTGTTCACCCCACAGCCGAGCCATCTCAGCCGAAGCATATCGGGAAATCAGCGGGTTCTCGTAACGATCGTGCGACATGAACTCTTAGGTCCTGCAGTAACAACCAGCGTGCGGCCAAACGGGCCATTTTACCGAACAAGCCCCGTCCACCGTAGGGTAGGCTCCCCAGCCCGCCCGTGAAAAAGGCGGTTTTCAATGCGGCGCAATCCTACCGGCGAATATGCGTAACCTTTGCCCCCATTGGTGGCTCTCGCCGTGTGGTTGAGCAGGCCGAAAGCCTACCCCACGGTCTGCAGCCGATAGCCAAGCCAGCGCATCACTCCCGCTACCAGCGCTTGATTGAGCACCTGAACACTGTCCAGCAGGGTGATGAGTCCGTAGTCCGGCCCCAGAAATCGCAGCGGCGCTAGCAACGGCGAGTTGTCGTCAATCCAAAATCCGACGACCATCACCGCGCAGGGCACGCACAAGATCAGCAGCGCCAGGAAGGCCCGTCGTCCCGAAAACGCCAGCAATATAACGATGAACGCTGGCAGCGCGAGCAGAATGGCAAAGTGCAATCCGGCCGCCCAATTCTCTCCCAACTGCAATAACCCGAGCAAGATTGCCAGCCCGGTCGTCGCAATCAGCAGGTCGGCGATGGAGAACCGCAGCCACGAGCGTCTCTCCGCGTCGCTATGATCTCCGCTCCTCGGCAGGCGTTTGATGCGCACGCCCCTTACCCACAGCAACAGCGCCGGCAACACCGCAGCGACGAGGATCTCCAGCACCAGCGGGAGCAGATCAATCGCTTTCAGCATGATAATGAATTGGGTCGTTAGCCCGCCGATGGCCAGCGGCAGTACCAGCCATCGCACCACCGGCGAATCGTCGCCAAGAATGCTCCAAACCAAGGCGAACGTCAGAAACGCGACCACCACCGGCGCGAAAGAGATCAGGTACACGAGCGATCCGAGGCCGAGCTGCATCCACCACGCGTAATGCGCCACGCAGAGCCCCGAACTCGCGGCCAGCCAAAGCGCAAGGAGCACTCGCACCCCGAGCGAACCTGGCCGAGGCGCGTCGGCAGGCTGCTGCGGCGGTCGACTTGGGGCGGGCGCCGCGCTCCGTTGCTCCTCCGCCGCCGTCGCATCGCTGCTGGGATCGTTCATAAGGGTCCTTTGACTGCCCCTGAGTGAGACTGCCGATCCTCATCTCCGCTGCGACCTGGCGTGCGACTTACAGCACGCGGGTGGTGGAAAACTAACCCGGTTTTTCACCACGCCCCCGGTCCCCAGGGGCCCCCAACTCGGTGAAAAACCCCCGCAGTTTTTCACCACCCCCGCGCCACAGCCGCTCGTCGCGCCAGCCGCGGAGCGAAGCCTTCGCCCCGCCCGCTCGTTGGAACATCCGCGGCTTGATGCGCCCCGAGACCATCTTCGCTTTTCCTCTCCCAAGAACACGAACCGGCGCCGGCCGCTGCTGAGTTTATACGGCTTACGCCCGGCAATGGGGGATTTGCGTATTTGGCGTGATAGTAACAAATTTGTTTTTAGTTGTCAATGAATTGGTTTTTCGGCGGATAGCCTTCTCGCCGAGGTATTTCGCGAAAGCGCGAATTGCCCGGAAGCCCGGCATACGGAGGACCCTAATTGCGACTTTTTCGCGCTTCGCATAAGCTGCGGTACTGGCGTCACTTACTTATTGTCGCGACCGCTTCTTGGGTTCGCACCGCCGCGGTCGTTTTGTTCGCCGATCGCTCTTAAAGGAGTATCACCATGGCCTATACCCTCCCTGCCCTCCCCTACGCCTACAACGCTTTGGAGCCGTACATCGATGCCAAGACGATGGAAATCCATCACACGAAGCATCACCAGGCGTACATCAACAACGTCAACGCCGCGATCCAGGGGACCGAGCTGGAAAACCTGACGGTCGAGCAACTGATCTCCGACCTGAGCAAGGTGCCGGAAGATAAGCGGACGGCTGTGCGCAACAACGGCGGCGGCCACGCGAATCACACCCTGTTCTGGACCATCCTCGCTCCCAATGCGGGCGGCGCTCCGAGCGGCGATCTGGCTGCAGCCATCGACAGCACGTTCGGCAGCTTCGACAAGTTCAAGGAAGAGTTCAGCAAAGCGGCCGCCACGCGGTTTGGCAGCGGCTGGGCCTGGCTGAGCGTTAACGGCGGCAAGCTACAGATCGAAAGCACCCCGAACCAAGACAGCCCGCTGATGGAAGGTCGCACGCCGATCCTGGGGCTCGACGTTTGGGAGCACGCCTACTACCTGAACTACCAGAACCGCCGCCCCGACTACATCGCCGCGTTCTGGAACGTTGTCAACTGGAACGAAGTTGCCAAGCGCTTCTCCGAAGCGAAGAAGTAACCAGGCTGGCGCAGCAAGCGGAAGGCAGCCGGAGGAAACGCCTCCGGGCCAGCCCCACAGTGAGAGCGTCCACGAAACGTGGCCGGGCGGCCTCGGCGCCGCCCTGGCCCAATCGGCCACTAGAGCCCGCGTGGACGTTCTTTGTTTGACGGCCAGAGTAACGGTCTCCCCGCCCTCATCCTCTGCGGGGCAACCATTGACTCGCAGGGCCGTTAGCAGTTTGGCGTCGATCTCCGCATCGACCTCGCGCCTTTTCATGGGCGAGGAAGCCCATGCCCTCCCAACGCGTTCTGGGACCGAACCATGCAAGACTTCGAACTGCTCGGCGCATTCTACCTCGGCCGCAAGTACGATCTGGAGCAGGCCAAACCGACCGACGAGCTTCTCCTCTACGACGCCAAGGATCTGACCACCCACGCCGTATGCGTTGGCATGACCGGCAGTGGCAAGACGGGGCTCTGCCTGGCGCTGCTCGAAGAGGCGGCGATCGACGGCATCCCGGCGATCGTCATCGATCCCAAAGGGGACATCGGCAACCTGCTCCTCACCTTCCCCGAGCTGAAGCCGGAGGACTTTGAGCCGTGGATCGACCCCGCCGAAGCGAAACGCCAGGGGATTGAGCCCGCCGCGCTCGCCGCGAAGACGGCGGAACGCTGGAAGACAGGGCTGGCCGAATGGGGCCAACAGCCGGAACGCATCGCCCGGATGCGCGAGTCGGCCGACATTGCCATCTACACCCCCGGCAGCAGCGCGGGCCTGCCGCTGACAGTGCTCCGCTCGTTCAAAGCGCCGCCCGCCGCCGTGCGCGAGAACTCCGAAGCGCTCCGCGACGCCTTGCAGTCGGCGGCCAGCGGCCTCCTCGGGCTGATGGGGATCGACGCCGATCCGGTCCGCAGCCGAGAGCACATTTTGATCTCCAACATCCTCGCCAACGCCTGGCAAAACGGCCGCGATGTCGAGCTGGGACAACTGATTCACGACATCCAGTCGCCGCCGATGCAAAAGATCGGCGTGATCGACCTCGAAAGCTTTTTCCCGGCGAAGGATCGCTTTGCGCTCGCGCTGCAGCTCAACAACCTGCTTGCTTCCCCCGGATTTTCCGCCTGGCTGGAAGGGGAGCCGCTCGACGTGCAGCGATTGCTCTACACGCCGACCGGCAAGCCGCGAATTTCGATCCTGTCGATCGCCCATTTGTCGGAAGCGGAACGGATGTTCTTCGTCACGCTCCTGTTGAGCGAAGTGGTCGGCTGGATGCGGTCGCAGTCGGGCACGACGAGCCTCCGGGCGCTCCTCTACATGGACGAAGTCTTCGGCTATTTGCCCCCAAGCGCCAATCCGCCGAGCAAGCTGCCGATGCTCACGCTGCTCAAGCAAGCTCGCGCCTTTGGCGTGGGGCTGGTCCTGGCGACGCAGAACCCGGTCGACCTCGACTACAAGGCCCTCTCCAACGCCGGCACCTGGTTCCTCGGCCGGCTGCAAACCGAGCGGGACAAGCTGCGCGTGCTCGACGGTCTCGAAGGGGCCAGCACGACCGCCGGCCAGACGTTCGATCGCAGCCGCATGGAGCAAATCCTTTCGGGACTCGGCAACCGCGTTTTCCTGATGAACAACGTCCACGACGACGAGCCGGTCGTCTTTCAAACGCGGTGGGCCCTCTCCTATCTCCGCGGGCCACTGACGCGCGAACAAATCAGCCGGCTGATGGCGCCTCGCAAATCGGCCGTCAGCGCGACGCCCGTCGCCGCCGCGCCGACGTCTGCTCCAGCGACCGAAGCTCCGGCCGCCGCCGCTTCGCCGAGCGGCGCCGACCGACCCGTCTTGCCGCCGGAGATTCCGCAGGCGTTCATCCCCGCCCGCCGCGCGCCCACGGCACAAGCGCCGCTGAATTACCGCCCTGCCCTGCTCGGCAAGGCAAAAGTGCACTTCGTGCAGGCTGCGAGCGGCGTCGACCAGTGGGAAACGGTGACGCTCCTCTCGCCCGTTTCGGGTTCCTACTCACCGGACGTTTGGGCGCAGGCCGAGCGGCTGAGCGAGCCGCCGGAACTGGAATCGCAACCGCAATCCCCCGCCTGCTATCAGCCGCTGCCCAGCGAACTGGCGCGGCCGAAGCAGTACAAGGATCTCGAACGCGATCTGAAGGACCATCTCTATTGCGAGGAGCGCCTTACGCTCTGGAAATCGCGCGACCTGAAGCAAACGTCGCGTCCCGGCGAGTCCGAAGCCGATTTCCGCATCCGTCTCGCTCAAACGGCCCGCGAACAACGGGACGCCCAGATCGACAAGCTGCGGCAAAAGTACGCCCCCAAGATCGCCAGCCTCGAAGAGCGATTGCGGAAGGCGGAGCAGCGCGTCGAAAAGGAACGAGCGCAGGCCACGCAGACGACGATGAGCGCGGCCCTCTCGATTGGCGCTTCGGTGATGGGCGCGCTCTTCGGCCGCAAGCTGTTGAGTTCGACCAACATCAATCGGGCTGCTGGCTCGATGCGCGCCGCCTCCCGCATCTCGCGCGAGCGTCAGGACATTGCCCAGGCGACCGAAACCGTCGAGGCCGTGAAACAGCAGCTCGAACAACTCGAAGCCGAATTCAAAGCCGAATCGGAGAAGGTCAGCGCCAACTTGCAGCCCGACACGCTGCCACTGGAGACCATCGAGGTTCAGCCGCGCAAGTCGGACATTAACGTCGAGCCGGTCCAACTTGTTTGGCGCGCGGAATAGTCCGCGATCGTTTTCCCATGAATTCGCCCGATCTTTACGCGCAGCACACCCGCCAGGCGATCGCCGAACGCCTGGGCGGCGCCACCCGGCACAGCTACTTGGGCGACTTCGTGCTCGGAGCGGTCGACGGCGGGGTGACGACGTTCGCCATCGTGGCAGGGGCGTCCGGCGCAGGGCTATCGAATGGCGTCGTTGTGGTGATGGGCCTTGCCAACGTGCTGGCCGACGGGCTGAGCATGGCGGCCAGCAATTTTCTGCGGGCCCGGTCCGACCAGCAACTTTTGGACAAGTCGCGGCAGATCGAAAACCACCACATCCAGCAGGTTCCCGAAGGAGAACGGGAAGAGATTCGCCAGATTTTTGCCGCGAAGGGATTCGACGGCGAAGTTCTTGAGCGGATCGTCGAAACCATCACAGCCGACCGCGAGCTGTGGGTGAATACGATGTTGGCCGAGGAGTGGAATCTGTCGCTCTATCCGGCCAGTCCGTGGCGCTCGGGACTGGCGACGTTCTCGGCGTTTCTGCTCGCTGGGTTGATCCCGCTGCTGCCATCCCTGGTGGCGCTCGGGGGGGAGGCGGAGCGAACGTTTCTCTATAGTTCGCTGCTGACAGCCGCCACGTTCTTTGGCGTCGGCTTTGCGCGCGGCAAGATCGTGAACGAAAGCCCCTGGTCGAACGCGATCGAAACGCTCAGCATTGGCGGCGCTGCGGCGACGGTGGCCTACTTCGTCGGCGCGGCGCTCGAACGGCTGGCCTGATCGTCGAGCGTTGGCGAAAGCTCCCCCAGCCGGCGCATCATCGTCTCGAGCCGCGTCTTGAGTTGCTCCATCAGCGGATCGACGGTCGCCTTGCGGTCGCGCTCGGGGCTCACTTCGATCGGCTCGTCGATTTCGATGATGACGTGCATCGGGCCGTTCACGCGGGCCTGGTCGGTGAGGTCTTCCTCAAAGCGTTCGAGCGTTTCGAGCACGCGATCGACCGTCGGCCGCTCGAGATAGTCGGGCGGATAGCAGGAGAGCTGCTGCGCCAGATAAATCTGACTCAGTTGCCGCCAGCGGTGCTGCCGCTCTTCCTTGGTCAGGCTGCCAGCGACCATTTCGGGCAAGAGTCGCATCCGCAATCCCTTCACTCGCGGCACGACGCCCCCTTCCTGCACCTTGCCGAACCACTCCTCCTCGAGCGGAGCGAGCAGGCGATTCATGAGGTTGTTCAAGCGGTCGGCCAGCGTTCCGGACTGAGCCTCGCCCAAGTATTCGATCTCTTTGAGCGTGAGCAGCGCGGAGCCGACCTTGTACATTCGCTGCAACAGGGGCAAATCGCGTTGCGGAGGCCAGGTGAGGCGATGTTCGATGTCGGTCAGAATCGCGTCGGCCGATTTTTCGATATCGCCCTGATAGAGATACTTGATGCCGATCGGATGGACGACCACTTTGCCGGGCGTCGCGAGCTTGGCCCGTTTCTTCGCCGCCGTGCGAGCGATGAACGCCACGCCGTCGAGCAGCGCATGCAGATGGTCGTTGGTGCGACTGGTCGCCCCTTCGGGGAAGATCACCAGCGGCCGATCGGCTTCGGCGAGCAGGTCGATCGCCGTGTTGATCGCCTGCCGGTCGACCCCTTCGCGATGGACGCTGAAGGCGCCCATCCTTTGAATGGCCCAACGGTGCAGCCGGCTGTGGTGGAACAGGTGCCAACTGGCCATCGCGTAGAAATGACACTTCGCCTCGGCTGCCAGCCGGCCCATCGCCAGCGGATCTGTCGTGCGCGGATGATTGGGCGTGAGCAGGATGCCGTGCCCAGCGTCGATCGAGGCCCGCAGCCGCTCGACGCGGCGGCACTCAATCTTCGTGATGCCGGCGTAACGCCGCAGATACCGCTCGGGAATTTTCAACAGCTTGAAGAGCGAGGACCAGTGCGTGCCGCGAAACGGCGGAATGAACTGGTATGGCTTCTCAATGATGATGTTCTGCATGCCGAGCGATTGTACGCCAAACGGCCGATTCGACGCGTCCCGAACTAAGGGGATTTCCTCACGCGAGGAAAATAGCCGGAGGCGGTTCACCTCCGGCTATTGGCGTTAGCTTGAATCAGTCTCCAAACCCTTCCGGGTGCGACTGGTGCCATTTCCAGGCCGTTTCGACGATCGATTCGAGCGTGTCGAACTTCGGCTTCCAGCCGAGCACCTGGCGGGCGAGCCGGGAATCGGCGACCAGTTCCGGCGGATCCCCTTCGCGGCGCGGGCTGATCGTTTCGGGAATCGGATGGCCGGTGATCTTGCGGCAGGCTTCGATCACTTGCCGGACGCTGTACCCCTTGCCGATGCCGAGGTTAAGCTTCAGCCGTTTGCCCGGCTGAAGCTGTTCGAGCGCCAGGATGTGGGCGTCGGCCAGGTCGTCGACGTGGACGTAGTCGCGGATGCAGGTGCCATCGGGCGTGGGATAGTCGTCGCCGAAAATCGAAATCGAGTTTCGCTGTCCGAGAGCGACCTGCAAGACGATCGGGATCAGGTGCGATTCGGGCGTGTGGTCCTCGCCGATGTCGCCTTCGGGCGAGGCGCCGGCTGCGTTGAAATAGCGCAGCGCCGCGAAGCCGAGCCCGTAAGCGGCCGAGTAGTCGTCGAGCATCCGCTCCACGACCAGCTTCGAGTAGCCGTACGGATTGATCGGCTGTTGGGGGAGTTCTTCGTGGATCGGCATCGTCTCGGGGGCGCCGAATGTGGCCGTGGTGCTCGAGAAGACGAGCTTCTGCACGCCAGAGGCGCGCATCGCTTCGAGCAAGTGGTAGGTGCCGACGACGTTGTTGCCGTAGTAGATGGCCGGCTGCTGGACCGATTCGCCCACCAAGGCGTGCGCGGCGAAGTGCATGACGGCGTCGATGCGCTCGTCTCGCAAGATGCGCGTGAGTACGGCCTCGTCCCGCAGGTCCCCTTCGACGAGCGTTACTCCCTGGACCGCCGCGCGATGGCCCTTCGACAGGTTGTCGTACACGATCACTTCGTGCCCCGCCTTGCGCAGCGCCTTGACCGCGTGCGAGCCGATGTAGCCTGCTCCGCCGGTAACCAAGAGTTTCATGGGCTGGTCCTTAGCTGGGGTGATCGAGCGGGGATCGTGCGCGCGGCCGGAACGGACGCTTTCGCCGGGAGCGAATTTGCGGGTGGAACTGAATCTAACGGCTTTCGCCGGCCTCACAAGCCGAGAATCGGCCGACTGAACGGCATCCTCGGCGGCTGTTTACATCATGCCCCACGAATCGGCCGATGCTGCTTGAGTCCCGCAGTTTTTCGGAAGCAGCCCCATGCGACCCCTCAAGCCGAAACCGCCGCGTCCATCCGCCGTCGCCGCCGCCCCGAGCGGCGCCAGCCAAGGCTTGCGCTGGGTGGCCGCCTGCATCGACTACCTGCGGACCGAGTGCCATCTGGCGCCGAACACCGTGCAGGCCTATCAGCGCGATCTGCGGCGGTTTTGCACGTGGCTGGGCGGGCGATTCATTCCCCGGCTGACCGTGCGCGACCTGTCCGACTACATGGGCTGGCTGCAGACGCAGAATCTCGCCCCGGCGAGCGTCGCGCGGCACATCATCGCCCTGAAAATCTTTCTCCGCTACCTGCAGCTCGAAGGCATTTTGCAGGACAACCCCGCGGAGCTGCTCGGCACGCAAAAGCAGTGGCAGCGGATGCCGGAAGTCCTCTCGCCCACCGGGATGGAAAAACTGCTGGCCGCGCCGCAGCCGTACGATCCGTTCTGGCGGCGCGACCGCGCGCTCTTGGAACTGCTCTACGCCACCGGCTGCCGGGCCTCGGAGATTTCGAACCTCGAGATGCGCGACCTGCACCTGGACGAGCGCTACTGCAAAGCGCACGGCAAAGGAAACAAGCAACGCATCACGCCGCTGGGAGACGCAGCCGTTGCGGCGATCGAAGACTATCTGGCCCACGAACGCCCCAAGCTGGCTGCTGCCGCCAAAACGAGCCCACCGTGGGTGCTGCTGTCGCGACGGGGTAAACGATTGCGGCGCGAAGCGATCTGGGAGCTGGTCAAGGCCTACGCCCGCCGCAGCGGAGCGCCCGAGGACATCAGCCCACACTCGCTCCGGCACAGCTTCGCTACCCACGTGCTCGCCGGCGGCGCCGATTTGCGTCAGGTACAGGAGCTACTAGGACATGCGAGCATCGCGACGACCCAGATCTACACCCACGTCGACCAGACGCGGCTGAAGAAGGTGCATCAGCAGTTCCATCCGCGAGCGTGAGGCGGTAAGAGGTAAGAGGTAAGAGGTAAGAGGTAAGAGGTAAGAGGTAAGAGGTAAGAGGTAAGAGGTAAGAGGTAAGAGGTAAGAGGTAAGAGGTCGCTCGGATTCGGGGTTTCTGTGTAGTCTCGGTAGCGGCGACACTTAATCCTCGTACCGGTTCGTGTCGCCGCTCCGCGGCTTGCGAGATTGTGGGCTGTTTGCCCGATTGTCGCGGGTTTGGCTTGTCTTACCCTATGGCCCTCCACTCTCTCGCCCCGTCGCAGCGGCGCGATTGGGCGGCGCGAAGCCGATCTTTTCGATTAGCGGGTGAATCTTCCCCTGCTCGTCGCGGGAGCCCGACAAAGCGCTGATCGCTTGTACCGTGTGCTCATGCTTCAGGTCGTAGTCGGCGACGATCTGCACCTCGACGTCAGCCCGCTCGTCCCCCCGGCCGACCAAACGGGCGACGTAATTGTGCAAGTCTTCCCAGCGATGCTCGCCGGCAAACGCCCGTTGGTCGAGCAGCACCTCGGAACATTCTCCCTCCGGCCCCGCTTTCAACGTCAAGATCATCGGCGGCAAGCTGTCCATGGACATTGCGCTGGCAGCGGTTCGCTGGGCCGGTATCTGCATCGCCAGTTGCCCTTCCGGCGGCTGAATGTTGAGCGTCATCACGAAGAAGATCAACAACTGAAAAACGATGTCGATCATCGGAGTCATGTCGATCTCGATCTTGCGCATAGCCACCCTGCCCTTCTGTGCATCGCGATTGCCCCGCTCGCGAATTGACGCATCAGAAAGTTCGGGCCTGACCCATCCGCTTATTGCCACCGCCGAGAATCGATAGAATCGCCGCGCAGCCGAGCGCGCACAAAAAAGGCCAAGCGAAAACGCTCGGCCTTGGGAGATTCGAAATTGGCGAACAGGCGTCAGCCCGATTTCGGCGGGGCAAACTTGATCTTCTCGACCAGCTTGACCACGTGGCCATTGGCGTCGAGCGAGCCTGAGACGGCGGTGATCGCGTCGATCACGTTTTCGTACTTGAGGTTGTAATCGGCGTCGATTTCCACCTCGGCGTCCGCCTTCTGGCTGCCGTCGCCGACGATGCTCGCCACGTGGGCGTGCAGCTCTTGCCAGCGGTTGGGGCCGCTGAACGAGCGGGCATTCAGAATGATGTCGGCGCAGTCGCCGCTGCTCGATGCCACCAGCCGCAGCTTCATCGGCGGCAGCGCGTCGGGGTCGGGCGTGCCGGCCCGCGGAGCGGCGAGCGGCATCTTGATGTTGAAGTCGCCTTCAGGCGTGACGATCTTCAACGTCATGATGAAAAACGTGAGCAGCTGGAACACGATATCGATCATGGGGGTCATGTCGATCGCGATCTTGCTGCCGGAGCCCTTCTTGATTTTCATGGCTGGAAATTTTCGGTGATCAGCAGTCGGTTTTCAGCGGCGGCGGACACAAGCCTGTTCGGGCGAAAGACACCCAAACCGGCGCCCGTCAGTAGCCGACCTCTTCCTTGGCGCGGAGCGTGAATTTTTCGAACCCGACGGTCTGACAGAGCTTGATGACTTCCTGCACGACCCCTGTCTTCGCGTCCCGGTGGGCGCGAATGATGATCGTGGCGTCCTTGGCCGACTTGTTGCTCGACTCCAAGACGTACTTCTCGTTGTCGAGAATCGGTTTGATCGAAGCCACTTCCGCGTAGGTCTGACCAGCCACGATTGGCTGGCCACTCTTGGTCAACTGGATGGTGATCGGCGTCTCGAGCCTCGAGTCCGGCGGCTTGGCGAGCGTGCTCATCGGCAGCTGGATGCTTTCATCCTGCTCGCTGGCGTCGAAGTTGATCAGGATCATAAAGAACGCGATCAACTGGAACGTCATATCGATCATGGGAGTCATGTCGAGTTCGACCGGCTCCACGTTGGCTGACTTGATCTTCATTCGCTACGTCCGCTTCCGATACTCTGTCCCGTTCCTGAAGCTCACCAGCGCCGCCGCAGGGCGATTAACGCTTGCCCATGTTCTCGAAGCGGCCCATCAGGTTGCCGGCAGCCTGGCCGACTTCCATCGTCAGGCGGGCCTGGCGATTCTTGAGCAGGTTGAAGGCGATGACCGCCGGAATGGCGAGCACCAGACCGACGAGCGTCGTAATCAGAGCCATCGAAATACCTTCGGCCAGTTCCGACGCCTTCGGCGTGGTGCCGCTGAGCGCGATCACTTGAAACGAAGCGACCATCCCGTCCACCGTACCGAGCAGGCCGACCATCGGGCTGATCGAGGCGATCAGCGAGATGTAAGCCAGGCGGTGTTCGAGCTTCATGTTCTCGTCTTCGCCGACTTGGGCCATTGCTTCGACCGCCTTGTCGTAGCCCTGTTGCAGCTTGGCCATGCCGGCGGCAAGCATCTGGCCGAGCATCGATTCGTCGGCCTTGGCCAGGTCGAAGGCTTCCTGGAACTTCTTTTCGTTGACGTTGGCTTCGAAGGCGTCGATCAGGTGCCGGGGGCAAATCGCGTCACGCCGGGCCGACAGCAGGTTCATCACCAGCACGGCGACGAACGTGAACGACAGGAAGAGGAACGCGGTCGTGTACCGCCAGCCGAGCGCGCCGAAGAACCACATCAAGTAGCTCTCTCGCTCCGGCGGGGCGGCATCGTCCGCGGCGTCCTCGACGGCGTCGTCCTGGGCCATCGCGACCGACGCCGTCGATGGCAGGCCGACGAGCGAGACGACGGCTTCGCTGGCCACGAAACCGCCCGCCATGATGGCGAACACCAGAGCCCACATTTTCCACCCAGCGACCGGCCGCATATCTGCCTCCGCAAATCCCTAAAAAAACGCTGCCTGAATTGTCTTGAAAAACGCCTGTGCGGGGTGATATTCCGCACAAACGACGCAATTTATTCCCCAAATTCTCGCCGGCGCGAATCGCGGAGCGACTGCGACGGCGAACTGGACCACTTCACTCTAATCACGCTCGCTCCCAGGCGAAGCGCGATTTTAGCCGCCGCCAGCCCCCGCCCGGATCGGGCAGCGGCACAAGCGGCATATCGGGAACGGCCGGAACCGTTGAAACTTCGCCGCCGGCCGTCTATTCCTTGGTCGACCAGGCGCTACCCGAATAGCGTTCGCGAAGCGTGTTGCGGGCTTCGACGGCGCGATCCGACTTGTTCACTTCGCTCCAAAGCTTGCTCAGGTGATAGAGGGCTTCAGCGTGCGTTGGGCCGTCGGCGTAGAACAAGATGTCGGTGTGCAGGAAGGCTTGCAAGGCCTCCTTGGTCTTATTCGATTTCAGGTAGCAGTTGCCCAGGGCGTTGTACGCCTTGCCGAAGAGCAGGCTGTCCGATGGATCGTTGTTGGCGATGATCTCTTCGATGATCTTTACCCCCTCATCCGGCTTGCCGGTTTCGGCCAGGCATTGGGCCTTGCCGATCTGGGCGAACGTCTTGAGCGTGTTCGCTTCCGGATTGGTCAGGCTGGCGTTGAGCACGTCGTTGAAGCGGTTGAGAGCTTCGGCGGCGTTCTTCTGGGCGAGCAGCGCGTTGCCGACGGCGATGTTGGCCCGCATGCGGTAGTCTTCCCACGGGGCCTTGGTCAGGCCGGCGTAGTAGCGCGCCGCGGCGGCGTTGTCGCCGGACGAAGCGGCCAGATCGCCGAGAACTTCGGCTGCGTCGTAGAAGTGCCAGCTATTGGGCGCCGAGCGGACGAAGTCGAGCATCGCCTGGGCGGCCGCTTTCTTGTCGCCCCCTTCGCTCATCGCCAGGCGGGCGAGGCAGAGAGCGGTCAGATAATCGACGTCCTGCTTCATGTATTCGCGGGGAATCTGCACCCCCTGCAGCTTGCGCAGCTCGGTGAGCGCGGCGTTGTAGTTCTTCTGCTGCACGAGGTTGCGGGCGTTCGTTAGCTCGGGATTTTCGTCGCCGTACGAGATTCGCAAGATCTCGTTAACTGGGAACGTGCGGGCGACGCCGGCCATGTCCATGCCGACCTCGTCCTTGGTCATGCTGGTGATCGTGCCGCGATTGGGCGTCGGCTGACGAAGGACGTAGACCTGGTCGAACTGCCCCTGAGCTGCCACCGTGCCCGGCAAAGCCAGGCAGGCCGCTGCGGCTACCAATGCAAGACGCTTGAGCATGTGTTGAATTCCCGAAAACAAAACGGATGTGCGGTAAGCGAAGCGTCGCAACGCTTCGTCGTAATTGGCGATTGGTTATTTGGCGCCGCTCGGCGCGGTGGTCGAGGTGGGCGTGGTCGGCACGGTCTTCGACGCGCCGGCGCCCGCCTTGGCGTCGGACTTGCCGCCGGTCTTGGAACCGCTGGAGGGCGGTTCGATATTCAGCGCCGCCAGGCCGACGGTTTTTTCGCCGAGCGCCTTCTGGATGTTGCGTAGCAGAGCGTCATACTGTGCGCGGGTCTTATCGCCCCCTAGCTCCGGATACAGACCGGCCGTGGAGGCGATCAGGCTGCGGGCTCCTTCCAGAATCTTCTTCTGCTTGTCCCCCTTCTCGGTCATGCCCCATTGGTAGCGGCAGAGGGCCATGTTGTAACGCGCCTCGTGGAACGCGTCGCGATACTTGGGCCAGTCTCGCGAGGTGATGGCGGCGATTTGCGCCCAGCCCCAGATCGTGTTCTTATTCTGCTTGTCCTTGTCGGGGCGAGCGCCGACGATGGCCGAGTTATAGTAGTCCCCCGCCTTGGCCGGTTCGAGCTTCCCCGCCCATTCCTGATAGGTGCGGGCCGCTTCGATCTGGACCGGCAGCAGGAACGGATTGGCTTTGAGAATCGACTCGTAGACGTCCACGGCGCCCTTGTAGTCGCCCAGAGCGCGGGTGGTGCGGGCTTGCTGCAGGCGAAGCTGCACTTTCATCGCCGGGGTCAGGAAGCCTTGCTCCTTTTCCCCCTTATCGAGAATCTTCTGGTAGGTTTCGGCGGCAGCGGTGAAGTAGCGCTTGGCGTCGGGCGAAACGCCCTTGTTGGTCGGGCCGAAGCTTTCGCCCATGCCGCGATAGGTTTCGGCCACCCAGTTGAGCACGTTCAGCTCGGTGGCGTCCTTGGCGACCTGGCCGAGGAATTCTTCAAAACCCTTGCCGAGTGAAGCCTTGGCCTTGTCGTCGGCCAATTGCATCTGCTGTTGCAGGTCGCGAGCGAGGCCGACGTAGATGGCGACCAACTTCTGCTGACCGTCGGGAGTGCTGCCGACCCGTTTCTTCAGGTCGTCCATCACGCCGCGGGCCTTGCCGATCACTTCGTCGGCGTTGGCAGCCGAGCCGAGCGACGAGATGTACGCTCGGAGCGACGTCTTGTAGATTTCCTCCGGCAAGCCTTCGCGCGAGACCGACGGATCGTCCTTGCGCGTGAGCGTCAGGCAGCCGATCTTGGGATCTTCGAGCAGCTTCACCGCCTTGTCGGCTTCGTTGGTATCGACGTAGATCTGGGCGAGCGACAGCACGGCGGTGGCGAGCACGGGGCTCACTTCGCCGGAGGCCTGCATCCGCGCCACGCCGTCGGCGAGCGTCGACTTGGCCTTGTTCTTGAGCTCTTCCAGTTCCTTTTCTTTGGCTGGGACGTCAACGCCCGGCGGGGCCGGCGTTTCTCCGCTCAACCAGCTACGAACTTCGTTCGAGCCTTCGAGGTAGGCGCTCCAAAGGGCCTGACCGGTCTTCAACTCGGCGGCGCCGCGCTGAGGCGATTCCTTGGGAATCTGTTCGAGATAGGCCTGAGCCTGCGCGAGCTTCTTCTCGCGGATCATGAACGGAATGAGCGTGTTGAGCGCTTCCGCCGCCTCGGGCTCATTGGGCCACTTCTTCACGATGAAGTCGGCGATGTCGATGATCTTTTGCGTCTCGAAGGTTTTGTCTTCGGTCTTGCTGTCGACGTAGAGCTTCAGGTAGCTGGCCATCGCGATCTTCGCGCACTGGCGGGCGCCTTGCGCCTGGTCGCCGTAGCGACGAGCGATGAAATCGCCGATGACGGCTGCGTCCTGAAAGTTCCCCTCGGTGTAGAGCAAGTAGCAGAGGAGGTAGCGAACCGCGTTCAGTTCGTCGACCGAAGTATCCTTGTCGGCGTACTTCAGAGCAAGACGCAGGTAGCGGAGAGCGTTCTGCTGCGACTTGTCCGATTCCTCCTGCGCGGCGGCGATTTCCTTCTCCAGCTCAGCCCGTTCGGCTGCGTCTTTGACGAACTTCAGCCGCGGGGGAGCATTCTTGAGGATGAGCTGCGCCGCCTGCATGGCGTCGATCGCTTCCTTGCCGGCGATACGCGCTTCTTCGAAGTTTTTCGGATCGGGCCGCTCCGCGACCGCCTCGGCGTCGCCGCCGGTGAAGTCGGCGATCATCTTGCGGGCGGTTTCCTGGTGCGGGCTCGGAATCGTCGACGCAAAGGTGACGAGCTTGCGCCCCTGGGTGAGCAGCTTTTTGATCTGCGGATCTTTCGGCTTCTCTTTCTTGATTTCGTCGGCCCAGAGCTTGGCGGCGCGGGCTACTTCGACGCGCATCCCCAACAGTTCTTCGGTGCGGTCTTCGTTCGGGCGAGCGCTGTCGATGAACGAGCCACCCTTGTCCACCGCTTCGGGATACTGCTTCAATGCGATCCACGACGGGAGGGCCAGCTCCATCGTCTTGAGCTTGAGCTGACGGAAGGCGTCGGGCGTGTCGGGGTTCGAGAGCAGGTCGTTGAACGCGGTGATCGCTTCCTGATGCTTGCCGAGCTTCTGTTGGCAGCGCCCCTTGTAGAGCTGGGCGTACATGCCGGCGATGCGGGTGCGATACTTCTGGTTGATCTCGTTGTAGAGCTTGACCGCCTTCTCGAGCGTATCCTTGCGCTCCTTCGAGTCCTTGGGGAACGTGTCGGCTTGCTCTTCGACGGCGGCGGCCGTCAGGAGCTGTGCCTGCAGATAGTCCTTGCGGAACTGGTCGCGCTCTTCGTAACGCTTGGCGTCTTTCTTGGCGTCGAGCGAAGCCGGATAGGCTTTGAGCCGTTCGGCGAGTTCTTTCTCGAGCGTTTCGAAAACCTTCACGCCTTCGGCGTAGAGCGTGCGGGCTTCTTTGACCAGGTCGTCCTTCGCGGCGCCGGTAGCCTTCTTCGACTTTTCGACCCGCTTGCGGGCCCGTTCGACGATGACGTTGCCCAGTTGGCTGCGGGCGGCGATGGTGAGCAGGCTGTTGGGGTTGGCCGAGATGAACTCGTTGAGCACCTTCTGCCCTTCGTCGAGCTGTTTCTCGGCGAGGCTCGGATCGCGGAGCAAGCGGGCTCCTTCGACAAGCGTAACGCCGCGCTCGTAGAGCAGATTGTCTTTGAATTGCTTGGGAACCGCTGGGTTGTTCTTCGCCGCTTCCAGGTAGTCGAGCGCGACGTCGTGATACTTTCGCGCTCGCAAGCCGTCGAGAAATTCGCGGGCTGGTTCCGCAGCGCTGACCGGCGCGCTCGGGACAAGAGCGCCGAAACCCGCGGCCAGGCTGGCGACAAACAAAAAGCGTTTCATCGAATAGTTCCTGTCAGCAGCGCCGCTGCTGGAGTGACGACGACAGACGCGGTCGTTCGGTTCCACCGATAGCTCGAAGCCCGGCGCAACCCTGCGCGACTTCGTGCTCAAACGGGAGACAGCCCGTAAACGGCGATTAGCGAAGGCAGATCAGGCCTCGCGAGTACATTCCAAAGTAACATTATAGTTAATTTCTGCGCGTTTCAACCGAACGGTGGGATTTAGCGATTAGGGCGATTGGACCATGCGCGCCGTTGTTTCGCGGTTGTAGGGGAACCATTTTCATCTCACTCGAATCGCTCACGGTTTGGCCGCCGCAGCCTGCTCGATCAGCTGCCGCAGCTCACGGAAATCGGGCCATTGGTTCAGGACCGGGTTAGCCTGTTCGACGGCCGAAGCGACGGCTTCCCAACTTGGACGCGGCAGGCTGGGATTCGCTTGTCGCAGCGTCTCGCGCGAGCCTCTCAATAACTCCGCCGTCTCGGCGGCGATTGCCGCAGCCTGGAGTGAGGGGGCCGCTTCGCTGAAGGTGGGGGCAAACTGCAATCGGCTGATGCGCTGCGTCCGTCGGCGCTCTTCGCCCGTTTCAGGATCGAGCCAGGTGACGGTCGCCTCGCCAACGTCGTCGACATCCCCCGGCTGGAGCCAAAGCTCGACGAGCGTCGTCGCGGCGTCGGTGGCGTGCATATCGACGGCGAGCGACGGCGGCGAGAGGCCCGCCAGGGCGTTCGCTTCGTGGCCGATCAGGCGGTAGGCGGCGACCGCCTGCGGATTGAATTTGATCGAAAGCCTCGCTTCCGAAGCGACCACCGACGATTGGCCGGAGAGACGCTCGACGAGCATCCAGTACATCGCCCGACCGTCGCTCAGCCGGCGGTAGTCGCCGTCGTGTTCGCTCGCCAGGTGGCCGAGCAGCGGCAGCGGCCGTTCGGTTTCGCCCAGGTCGATCACGTCGAGCGCCACTCCGGCCTCGGCTGCCTCGTCGAACAAGGCTCGAATCGGAGCGCGCTGGTCGACGGGCAGCGCGGAGGGATCGTCGCTGATCAGCACCACGCGGCGGGCTTCGGTCTGCGCGAGTTCCTGCGACATGGCGACCGAAACTGCTTGCTGCAGGCCGAGCGACAGATTCGAGCCGCCGCTGGGTTCGATTTGCTCCAGTTGGCGAGCGATGGCTGCGGCTTCGTCGCGGCCGATGTCTTCCCAGCGATGGACGGAGTCGTCGTGAACGACGACGATCGACAGGTGATCCTTCTCCGTCAATTGAGAGAGCGTGCGCTGGACGGCGTATCGCACTTCGGTCCAGCGGCCCGCCCGCCCCATGCTCTTCGAGGCGTCGATGGCGAGGACCAGGTGCGAGGTGCGACTGGCTTTTCGTGCGATGGGGCCAGCCTGCACGCCGACTTGCAACAAACCGGCGCCGCTGGGGCCGAATGGGCTGGGGCCCGAAGCGGTTCGCAGGGCCAACTGACCAGGCGCGGCAGCCGGCCAGCGATAGTCGAGGGCTGCGAGGAAATCTTCGACGCGCACTTCGCCCGCGCCAGGCAAACGCTGGCGA
>Ga0182737_1001762_pt1 | contig 20077 bp, 12 predicted proteins | sample eDN5th30CBELigOP_FD_128878 | JGI IMG/M metagenome (GOLD analysis project Ga0182737, IMG submission 128878) | Enriched Organic Plus compost microbial communities from Emeryville, California, USA - eDNA 5th pass 30_C BE-Lig OP (version 2) (version 2) ...
AACCTGTTTTTACATTATGGCTGGCGGCGGTGGTAGTATGGAAAATGGTGAGCCGGAGTTTCAGATAGCTCCGATCATTGACTGTCTTCTGGTATTGCTCGTGTTTTTCATGAGCATCACGAGTGCTGAGGTGCTGCAGATAGATGATCGCATCTCGCTGCCGATCGCTGCAGACGCCAAGAAAAAGGAAAAGGTCTCTAAAAAGGAGGGCGCACTTAACGTGCGCTGGGATGGGAAGACGCAGAAAAGCTTTTACAGCTTTGAGGGTCCTGACTACGAAAACATAGAAGATTTAACGGATGTTCTCAGGCAACGTAAACAGGATCAGGCTGATTACTCCATCATCATTCGTGGTGACAAGAGTCTTCCCGCCATAGAAATCCAGCGTGCCATGAGTGTGATTGGCGCAGCGGGTATAGATAACATCTCGTTCTCGGCTCTTAACCAGTAAAATATTTACATGGCTCATCGAAAATCAAAACGGAGGCACATGGAGGCGGAATCCATCAACATGGGATTCCAGATTGCGCCCATGGTGGATGTGATCTTCGTGATCATGCTCTATTTCATGGTGATGGCAGGCGCGGTGAAGGTGGAGCATGAATTAAAGACCAGTCTTCCTGGGGTGGCGACGGCCTCGGCTTCTGAAGCAGACGATCCGGATGAAATCATCATTGATATTGATGAAGATGGGTACGTTTTGATGAATGAAGAGGAGTTTGACACACCGCAGGACAAGACGTTGCCAACGCTAACCAATGCCCTGGCCCGCCTGAAAGAGGATGCGGATTCGCGTGGGAGCAAAGTGCTGGTCACGATTCAATCTGCCGAACAGGCGAAGTATGAGCGAATCATTGATGTGATGAACTCCCTTGCCAAAGCCAAGATTGCCAACGTCACCTTCACGGTTGGTTCGGACGATTTTTAGAATCTTGATCTGCTGTTTTTGATGCGTTGCCGCGGTTAAAAGCGGCAGCGCATTTTTTAGTGGCGAACCTGAATAGCTGCTCCTGTCTGGAACTGGAAATAAGGTTTCAATTTGTTCATCATTCCGGCTATAATGCTGTAATATCGAAATAATTTTAGTTCGCTCTGAATCTACACTGGAGCGCTACCTCACCTTTAATCATGGCACCGAATTCACCCAACCCTGAAGACAGCAAGGAGATTCCCTCACTGCCCATACAGCCTGAATCTGGAGCTGTCCCCATTCGTCCAGAGACGTCTTCGGTGCCGATTGCGCCGGTGCAGATTCAGTCGCTGAGTGCGACTTCCCAAGATGAGGCCACAGGTGGTTTACCAGCTCCTATTTTCATTCCACAGGCACCGGCGGCAAATGATGCCCCGCCTTCAATCGCCCAGGTTTCGGTTGAGCAGGATAATACTCCCCACCTTCCGCACTACGAATTTCCTCCTGAGCCCAAAAAGAATGTGCTGGTGGAATACTGGCGTAAGGCTGGTGGCGGCTCCTTCATGGTGAGTCTGGGTATTCACGCGGGTCTGTTGATCGCGGCCTACTTTGTGGTGGAGACCATTGTTCACGAGAAGAAGGTGGATTTCCTGCCTGGTGGCGGCAGCAAGCAGGGGCAGGAAGCTGCACAGCAGGTGACCCAGCAGGTGCAGACCAAGAAACGCAGCAATATCAGCCGCAGCACTCCGATGAGGCGTGTGACGGTGGATACGGCGACTTCCACTATTTCTCTTCCAGATGTGCCAGTGGATGATGTGCCGATGCCTGAGGTGAGCAGCCTTCTGGGCGGCACGATGGGCGGCGGGGGTTTTGGTTCTGGCGGGCTGGGAGGCGGCGGGGGTTTTGGCAAAGGTCAGGGTATAGGCGGGCAGACAGGATTCATCAGCCTGCCACCGAGCATGAAGAGCCGGTGCAGCAGTGCGGAGCGATTGCAAAAGCTGGCGGAGAGCGGTGGTTCACCTGAATGTGAGCGTGCAGTAAGCCAGGCTCTGGAGTGGCTGAAGAGCAAGCAGAATGAAGATGGGTCATGGGGATCGACGCATAAGGGTGCGATGACTGGACTGGCTTTGCTGTGCTATCTGGGGCGCTGTGAAACGCCGGATTCGCCTTTCTATGGCGACAATGTGATGAAGGGCATTCTTTATCTGATTGAGTTGTCCAAGAAGAATGAATACGGTTTATTTACAACCAAGCCTGAAAATATCAGCGGCGCTTATGAGCACGGTATTGCCACCTATGCTCTTGGGGAGATGTACACGCTTGCCCGTATGGGCAGCAAGTCACTGCCGGGGATGCGTGAAGCTTTTGAGCGCGGGGTGGAGATCATCATAGAACAGCAGAACGACAGAGGTTCCTGGCAATACTACACCAAGGGCATCACGGAGGGTGTGAAGGTGGCGTCTTCCGACCTTTCAGTGACTGGCTGGCAATATCAGGCGCTGAAAGCCGCCCAGCATACTAATCTTAAGATCAGCGGGTTGAAGCCTGCTGTGGATAAAGCGGTGGACTATCTGGAGGCCACGCAGACGAAAGATGGCGGGTTTGGCAACCCTGATCGAGAAAAGCATTACAATCAATACAGTCTGACTGGCGTTGGCATTCTTGGCATTCAGACTCTGGGCAAGGCCAAGAGCCAGACGGTGCGCAAGGGTGTGGCCTTTGCCTATGATCTGTTCAACAAGGAACCGCCTTCATGGAACACGAATGCCAACCTTTACTGCTGGTACTATTATGCCCAATCGTTCTTCCAGAACGGTGGGGAGGAGTGGGCTTTCTGGAACAAGACGGCCTTGCCGGAAATTCTGGCCAATCAGACTCCCCAAGGAAACTGGAAGAATGAGACGTTTGACCTTAGCATTGGCAGCACAACACCTGCGGGATCAGACCGTGAAATTTACCGTACAGCGCTTTGCACACTGATGCTGGAAGTGTACTACCGCTATCTGAAGGTGGGTGATCGTGAGTCCAACTCAATCCTGGACCGCCGGTAGAGCAGTTTAGAGCATTTGACGGTGGACTGTGTTGTTCAGACATGACCCTTTGCGATGGATGCCGTGGGTGAAGGGACGAATCTGGACAGGATTAACAGGATTTTCAGGATTAACGAGTGGGACGCGGACGAATTTGAGAGAGAACCGCGGATAGACACGGATGGGGGTGTGGCTTTGCCGAAGATGGGATTTGTTAAGGGGAGGTCTTGGGAGATGAGGCGTGTGATCGCACCGCCTCTGAAGCACGCCCTGAACGGTTCAATGATTTGCCTATTTTCAACTGTCTGGGGGTAATGGTAGGGCAGTGAATGACTGAATGCTGCGGCGATTGCTTCGGGGTCGGGTATGCCTTGAAGCCTCAGGGGGATTGATCTTCAATGATCACATCCACCTGCTGACCCACATAGATGGGTGGGTTTTTCGGGCGTTGCAGGCTGTAAATGACCTGTAACACGCGGGTGTCTACGCGTTCAGTGCTGGCTCCGGTGAGGGAGACCTTGGGTATGACGTAGGGTTCTATACGAAGGAACTGAAGAGGCAATGGGTTTTGAGTATCGCCTTTGATGTAAGCCACGGCTTTCTGTGCTGGACGTACACGGTTGGCGTTCTGCTCGTCTATATCCACACGTACCTGGAGTTTTTCCAGGTCGCCCAAGATCATGGCCGGGGTGCGTGGAGCAAAGGCGGCGTATTCCCCTGCCCTGATGTTTACCTGCAGGATGTTTCCATCTCGTGGTGCTCTGACAACAAGACGATCTATGAGTAACTCGGTCTGTTTTACACCTGCTTCGGCTGAAGTGATTTCTGCTTTACTGGCTTTGAGTTGAGCTTTTGCGACGGAGACATCCATCTCTCTGGCGCGGAGTTCATCAATGCTGACGGCGCGCCGGTCTGGAACGGCCTGTAGCCGGGTGAGCAAGTCTTCTGCCCTGGCCAGAGTGGCATCTTGAACCTGAACTCTTGCTTTTGCGACATCTACGGCGGCCCGCAAGCCGACCATTTGTGCCTGAAGGTCACGATCATCTATTCTGAACAAGGGTTGTCCTTTGTTGACTGAATCATTGACCTTTACAAGGACCTCTGCCACGACGCCCTGAACTGGGACGCCGATGGAAACGTTTTCACTTAGGGCTTCCAGCAGGCCTGTGCCGGCAATGCTGCTGGCAAAGGCCTTTGCTGGAGGGGTGACTGGAGGGGGTGGGATCTGCTGATTACTCTGCGCCTGGATTTGCCGGATAATCAGGGTGATAGCCACAAAGCCTGCTACTGCGAGCAGCAGGGTCATGTAACGTGTAAGGTTGTTAAGAATTTTCATGGCGATCAATGGTGTTGGAAGCTTGGAGCCTGACCGTTTTCGACATCATGAACTTCAATGATTTGACCGTCATCCATCTGTGCGATGCGGTCGGCATAGGAGAAGATGCGATTGTCATGGGTGACGATGATGACGCAGCGGCCTGGGACACGGGCGACGCTGCCAAAGAGATCCATGACGAGTTCTCCGTTTTTGGCATCGAGAGCTGCGGTGGGTTCATCACAGATGACCAGGCGTGGTTCATGCACGAGGGCTCTGGCGATGGCGACGCGCTGCTGCTGTCCGCCTGAGAGTTGTGAGGGTCTGTGTTTGCCTCTTTCCCCCAGGCCGACTTGTTCCAGTACGTGTCGGGCGCGGTCTTCAGCGACCCTGGTTTTTTCTCCTTGTATCAGGAGAGGGACGCTGACGTTTTCCACGCAGTTCAAGGTGGGGATGAGGTTAAAGCTCTGGAAGATAAAGCCGATATTGAGAGCCCTGAATTTAGTGACCTGTGCGGGTTTTAACAGACCCAGTTGCTGACCAAATACCTGAATGTCCCCTTCATCTGCGCGCAAGGTCCCGGCGAGAACGCTTAACAGGGTGGTCTTGCCACAGCCTGAGGGGCCGACCAGCATCATGATCTCTCCATCGCGGGCATCAAAGTCCACGTTTTTTAGCACGGTCAGCCGGGCGCCGCCATCGCCGAAGGTTTTCACGATGCCTTTGGCATGGACAGCGATCTTGTGTCCGTCACGTTGAGGGATGGGATCAGTGTCAGGCACGGAATACCATGGCGGGTTCGAAACGGCTGACTCTCCATATTCCCATCATGGCGGCAAGAGAGCAGATGAAAAGGATGACACCGAATGCGATGACGGGAATGTGCCAGGTCATGAAGAAGGGCGGCTGCTCATTTTTAAGGGCCGTGAATGCAAACATGCTGGTGACGAGCATACCGATGCCATAGCCGATGAAGCCGACCGTGAGGGATTGCAACACGAGCATGGAACACAAACGGCCATTGGAAGCGCCCATGGCTTTTAAGGCGCCAAGGTGCCTGATGTTTTCCAGAACGAAGGCGTAAAAGGTCTGGCATGAGATGGCCACGCCCACGATGAAACCGACCACCACGGTGATGCCAAAGGAGATGGGAATGCCTGTGTTTTTCACATACCACCAGACGGTGCTGGAACCGAAGTCTTTTGGGGTGGAACCAAAGCCTGTGTTGGTATAAGCACGCATGCCGGTTTTTTCCTCAATCTTAAGTGCAGCCTGCTCGGGAGAGATGCCGGCTCTGGGCGCGGCAATGACGGCTGAGAGCATTTTTCTGGAAGCGGGGGTATATTGCAGAGCACGCTCATAAGTTGTCCAAACGTAGGGGCCGCCGGTGAAGCTGGTCATGGCATCACAGATGCCCACTACGCGGGCTTCGATGTCGTTGATTTCAAAGATGTCCCCCACTTTGATATAGGTGTTTTTGTCACGTGGGTTACTTGCCAGGCGTCGCACGGCAAGATCATCTATGATCACCGTATTCGGCAGGCGGAGGTCATCGAGGTTTCCTGCGATCATCTTTACTGGAGCCCCTGCAAAGGTGGTGGGATCAATGCCGATGAGCTGGATGACTTTAAATTTGCCATTGGCGAGTCTTACGCGCTGAATGCCTGAGTAGAGAGGCATGGCCCAGGCGACTTCATCCACGGAGCGTACCCTGGCCACGTCAGTGTCTCTTAGTGGGTTGGTTTCGTTTACCTGCTCGACTTTGGCATCCACCACCCAGAGTGGCGCGGGTACATTTACGAGGGTGGCCATGGTCCAGCGCATGAGGCCACAGAAGACGGCGGACTGCTGCGCGATGAGGAAAGTGGCAAAGAAAATGCCCACGACCAGCATGAGGTATTTGGCCGTGTCCCCGAAGAGCATCTTTAGTGCAAGCCGCAGCATAGATTGATCAGCAAAGGTACGCAGCAAAAACCGCAACGGATGTGATGTCAAACTGGGTTAGCAAAACTTCACGAGCTAAGACTTTCGGCCAAGCCAGCCGAAGAGCATTTCCCCTACCCCGGTGACGTGTTCCCAGCGGCGTGTGGCGGCATCTATCAGGAACAAGCCAAGCAGGGCGAGCACGAGGTAGGGCCATAGTTCTGCATAGCGGCGGGCTTTGCTTTGGCCAAGGTCCAGTTTGTCACCTGCATTGAGGTACTTTCCACCGGTAAGCTGGGCTGTTTCTTTTAGCAGTCTTTCATTAACCGTACCGAGGCTGGCTTCGCTGCTGGGGTTGTGGACGAGGCCTGCGGTGACCATTTGTGAACCGCTCTGCGCCCTGACCAGATAAACTCCGCTTTGTTCTGGTTCAAAGTCGCTTTCGTACAAGCCGGGGCCGTTCTGGCGCAGGGACAGTGATTTAACGGGTTTTAAGGCTCCGCCAAGCGAGTCTGCCGGGACAAAGAATATCTCGGCGGTGACTTTTGCATCATTGTCCCTGGTGCCGGCATCGCTCAGGACGTCCACGCTGACTGTTGTGCTATTACCGCGATCATCCATGCGCAGGTCCATGCCCTGTCCCTGGGGTGGTCTGGCGGTTTCCCTGATGACCTGGGACCAGAACTGGCCGAAGCCGTTCCAGCGGCTGATCCATAAGCTGGCCCAGCGGCTTTTGGCATCGGAGCTGAAGGCAGTTACTTTGCCGAGGCCATAACGCCAGTGTGCGAGGAGGGGTTCGCCAGTATCTGTGACGAGGGGGACCTGTGCGGTGCTTTTGCGCAGGGTTTTGACGTAGCCCAATAACGGGGGTGGTTCGAATTTATCCCAGCCTTCGAGCATTGGGTGTCTTTCCACCATCTGGGGTTCAAAGGCGTCTTCACGAATCATGCGTCCGGTGTGGATTAGCGTATCCTGGGTGAAGATACGGGTAATGCTACCGGCATCCAGCGTGGTATAAGACTGTCCGCCGCCGAGGCTGGCTATGGCTTGCATTAATCCGACATGAGCGCCATCACCAATGGAAACGGTGGATATGGTCATGCCTTCTGCCCGACACTGTGAGGCCAGTGTTTCGTAGCCCTGTCCGCTGGTCTGGCCATCGCTAAGGATGATGATGTGTTTAATTTTGGCTTTGACTCTTTGAAGCTGGTTGCGCGCTTCGGTGAGGCCCGGCATGAGGTTGGTGCCGCCGCCGCTTGTCAGGCCTGCGATCTGGCCTGCCACGGCGGTGGTGGATGTGAGGCGTGTCATGGGCACGACGACGTGGACTTCACTGTCAAAGGCGAAGACGCCGATTGAATCATTGCGGGTTAAAACTTCTGCGGTGGCGATGGCTGCGCTCTTGGCCATTTCCATTTTTTCACCGGCCATGGAGCCGGAACGGTCAATGACCAGGGCAAGTGCGCTGCTTTGTTTTTCCTCTTCATCGGGTGATTTTAGACGCACGGGCAGCACTTCTTCGATTGGGGTGCGGAAATAGCCGCCGACGCCAAACGAGTTGGGGCCGCCGAGCATGAGGAAGCCGCCGCCGAGTTTGTCCACGTATTCTCGAATGGCTGCCATGGCAGGCTCGCCTACTTTGTGAGCTGGCACGTCTGAGAGAATGACGCCGTCATAGCCGCTCAATTCCTGGGGCGAGGTGGGAATTGCGGCGGCATCGCGGGCTTCCAGTTGAATCCCTTCCTTCTCCATTGCCTGGGTGAGATACTGGCCCTCGACCGGATCACCTTCGACATAGAGGATCCGAAGGCGACCCCGCACGTCCACGATTGCCAGCGCTTCGTTGTTTGCGGCAATGGTGTCCTCGGGGAAGCCTTCAAGGACGGCGCGGTACTTGTAAATATTACGGGTGTTGGGATGGCGGACAAACACCTCTTTAGAAACCGCGCCTGTTTTAACGGAGATATTTCTGCGCTCGACCTCCACGCCGTTTTCAAAGAGTTTCAGCAAACCTGCGCCGTCCAGGGCGCTTTCGACTTCGACGGTAAGATTGAGGGTGGCGCCTTCATGTAACCTGGGCTGGTTGGGGGTCATGGAACGCAGGCGCACGTCCGGCTTGCGTGGTCCTGCAAGTGGAAGGCTGTGCACATATACGTCCGCCATGGCTGCATCACGCGCAGCCTCTGCAAGGCTGCCGCGGGTTTCATTGCCATCACCAATCAACACGACATGTCTGGCCGTGCCTGCCGGAAACAAGGAACGCGCGAACGACAGCGCGTCTGCATACTGGCTCTGTTTGCCCTGTGTTTTCAGGACATTAAAGAGGCGGTCATGGTTTTCCTCCTGCAGATCATTTAAGTTTAACAGTTCAGCCCGGTCACCAAAACCAAACAATGACACTTCGACATCCGCTGGCAGTGAAGCGGCCAGCTTGCTGGCTTGATCTGCTGCTTTTTTTACGCCCTCTTCGCCAAGACTTTCCGAGCAGTCAATGGCGAGCACCACGGCCCTCTGTGTACTGCTGACAACTCTGGCAGGGCCAGCCAGCGCCACCAATGTGAGAATGACAGCAAGCGAACGCACAACAAGCAGCAAGCGCTTTCTTCCCGCCGGCATAGGATGCGATGACCTGCGTTCCGCCCAAAGCAAAAACGCCAGCGCCGGAAAAATCAATAACAGTAGAAGTGGTGATTCCCAATCCATATCCCTCAAATAAAATCAATAAACAGCCTCCCGATGGAACAACCAGCTTTCCAACAACAACACGCCGAGCACAGCCCAAAGGAACACGGCCCACCAGCTTCCCCCAACTGCCCAACGTTCTTCAGCCGTTGATTCATTATTTTCAACTTTGGAGATTTCGGACAGATTCGTTTCCCGTGAACTCAACAAAAGTGAAGATGCGACAGTTCCGTCCCCCATTTCAAAGGTTCCCACTTTGTCCAGAGACAGCCATCCCGAGCGCGGCTCCTCCGTTGTTTCCGATATGGCTGAACCATCCCATACATGCCATTTCACAGACGGTGTTTTGACGGGCACCGTCTCCCCTGTGTGCCATGTGCGAAAATTTTGTTCAGAAGCGTTGTTTTCCACACACCAATATATCGCGTTTCCTACCAGCAGCGGAAAAGCTGGCAGCAGAGCGAGTTGCTCACTTTTGGAGGGTTGGAAGGCAGTGATAACGAGGCGCTGCCCATTCGCTTCGCCCGCAGTAAGGACGGGTTCATTACCAGCCATCCATAATGTTTCGAGGGTGTCACTGACATTCAAGACGGAGGTTTGCGTTATTGCAACCCGCGTATTGGTCACCCTGAAAAGCACTGGGTGATCCGGCTGAACGGCCCTTACTGTATCATGTGGCAAGGGCTGATCCAGCTTGCGAGCCAGGACAGGCCCAACGCTTTGCGGGGGATTTAACACAAGCGCCGGACGATCCTGCGGCCAGTCATCGGGCAGCCAGTTTTCAAACACATACAGATCCGGTTTATCCTTGATGGGCCAATCCTTGCCCCCTCCCTTTAAGACCTGGATTCGATCCTCCGCCAGCAGAGAGGTCAATGCAAGTTCAGTGAAGGGATCAGGGCTTTCGGCAAACCAGGCAATCACCAGCGGTTTGATCTCGGGCAAGGGAGCCATGACCATGTTATCCCAAGCAAGGCTATCTCCAGGCAGCCTTAATTCCATCTCCAGGCTCTGTCCTCTGCCACCATCCAGGGGCAACACCAATCGTCGGCTTTCGCCTGAGGCCAGTTCAAGCTCACGCAGTTGGATGGGGCGTCCATCAAGCCGGGTTTCCAGAGTGACATTTGCGGGGGCCGCATTGGAGGCGCTGGCGCTGACCTCCACGAAGGCTTCATAACGGTTGCGAGCCATCGGCGCGGGCCTGATCTGAAAAGCGGTAATGCCAGCATTCACCGCTTTCTGCATGGCCACATCCATAAAACGATAACGCACATTTTCACCCACCGCTGTTGTCAGCGGCCTGTCACTTACATGCCATATTTCTGCAGGGGCGTCGAGTGCAGCCATTCTTTCTGCGGCTGTCAAAGCGGCCTCCGGGCGATCTTCAACTGGCAGCACCTCCACTCCATCAATCATGCGCAGCAGTTCGCGGCGGTTGGTGCTGCGCGACTGCAGCATGTCCAGCCTGGAATCATAAACCAGCAAAGATGTGATGACATTATCAGGCAGCGAGCGCAATCTTTCCCGCAGCAATTCCCTGGCGACATCCAGTCTGGATTTGCCGCCTGCATCGGTGGCGGCCATGGATGCGGAGCGATCCAGCATGACCACCAGACTGCGTGGTACATCACCGCCAGCTTCGCGGTAAGGCCTGGACAGGGCCAGGATGGCAAACAACAGCACCAGCAAGGTGAGCAATAAAGAAAGCAGCCGTTTCAGTCGGCGCAACCAGGCTGACTCCTGATGTTCACGGGCCAGTGAACGAAAGAACAGCAAGGTGGAGACGGGGATGCGTTTTGCCTTACGTCTGAACAGATACAATGTGACCGGGATTAGTCCCAGCCAGAGCAAATTCAGCCATTGTGGTTGAAGAAACTGCATACCTTTTAATTACACGCTACCCGCCAGTGCCGATCCTCTCATAAGCATATCCACGAACTTTTCCTCAAAGGGTTCATCACTCATGCATTGAAAGAAATCAATCTGCCTGCCAGCGCAGGCGTTTTCCAGGTTGGTGGTGAACGCATCAAACATTTCTGTGTAAGCTTTTACCTCCCGTTTTGTCAGCCAGAAGCGGCGTTTTTCCCCGGTCTCCACATCTGCCAGTTCGACTTCGCCTTCCAGATCGGGCTGCCTTTCCTGCGGGTGGATGATCTGGACGAAGTGGGTTTCCCCAGGCCAGCCTGCCGCCTTTTGTACGGCCTCAACGGCTGTTCCGACATCACGTCCAAAGAAGTCAGAGACGACAAAGATGATCCCATAGCGCTGACGTGTGGGGCGGAAATCCGTGAAGCACTTTTCGAGATCTGTATATCCTTTGCACTCCCACTTAGAGACCGCGCTGATAATTTTCTCTATGTTACCCTGCCCGCGCAGAGGAGCCAGCTCCTGCCGGGTGGTATCACTCATGGTATAGAGGCTGACGCGATGCTGACCTACCAGCCCCAGATACGACAAGGCCACAGCAAAGCGAAAAGCCTGGCGGCGCTTTTCCGTGAAAGGACTGTCCATGGAGGCGCTGGTATCCACCACCACATGAACGTGGAGTTCCTGAACCTCCTCATATAAACGGATGAAGAGTTTCTCCAACCGTGCATAGAGCCTCCAATCAATGGCGCGAAAATCATCCCGCGCCGTGTAATGCCGGTAGTCTTTAAATTCGCGTGTAAAACCCGTGGCAGGCGTGCTTTGAGCTCCGCGCTTCATCAAGGTGCGCCGCTTGCGCAGGCGCAGCGCGAGGGTGCGAAGCCTGTCGAGGAACACTGCATCAAACAACTGCTCACCTTCTTGTATGGGGTCACTCATTCACCACCTCCTTTTTTGTTGTTTCACCCGTGGAACCGCGGTTTTCATCCTTTGCTGATGTGAGGCATGCAATCGCCCCATCGTGCACGGGAAACACCCATGAACCCTCCAGCAGCACCGCTCTCTGACCATAAAGCTTGCCGCCGCCGCGTTCATCCTGAGTCAGCACGCCTTGCGGCAAATACGCATGAGGACGCGGCCCCGTCCGATAACCATTGGCGGCCATCATGGCGCTTAACTGTGGATTGATCTGCTCCTGGGGTTGCGGCAAAGATTTAACCCAGGATTTCAGTTCGTCCGGCAAGGTTGCGTGCCACAATTTGCTGCCGCTCCTCATATCGTAAAGGGCCAGTTCATACTTGCTGCTGGTGTAAAGACGTGGCCCATCAAGAATTGCTGCGACGCCATGATCAGGCTGGAACCCAGCCGTGTCGGTTGTTGTTGTCTCAACTTCAAATGGAATGTTCCCGACGGTATTATCCGCATTTAAAACATAGACGCTGGAGCCATCGTGCGTCACCAGCTTGTTTGAATCCACGAATCCGACGATGGCGCCTGGCTGTGTCACTGAACGTACAGGCATCCCGAACACTGAAACCGCGAGTTGTCCAGAAGAGCCAATGGCCCACACTTCCTCACCACGAAGCAGTATTTGCGCGGCCTGCGAATGATCCTGGAGTGCAACCCGGAGATTGTTGGCATAGCTCCACTGTGAAACCTGTTGTTGAGCGGCATTGCCATAATAACCGGGGTTCATCCTCATGTTATACCTCTGCCGACCATAGCCTGAACTCCTTTGCACCATACCGATCCCGTACCCCCCTTGAAAAAGCACCATGCGAGGAGGCTGCTGAATGGAGCTGGCAGAGGGCCACGAACTGAGAGTACCAGCCTCGCTTTCACTCTCCAGCCTGACAGGAAACTCTGGTATTTTTTCAGACCCTGACCTCCACAATTCCGCGCCATTCTCCACATCAAGCAAAGCCGCAGAGCGGTGATAAACCAGCACCCCGCTGTCACTCACACTCAAGCCTGAGCGCAGACGGTCGAACACATTGGGCCCGTTCCATCCTCCTCCATAACGATTGGGTTGGGATGGCAATGGAGGCTCCGAGACGGCCTGGCTCCAAACCAACTTGCCATTATCGAGATTCAAAGCCGTGACAGTGGCGGAAACAGGTGAAAACCAAAACACCCTATTCTTTGCAATGGCAATACGTGCCACTGCAAAGACTGGAGCAGGCGCGCTTGCGTCCATGACTCTGACGGCATCACCTGCGCTCCTCCACAAGATGCGTCCAGAATCAGCAGCCATACAAACCAATTCATCTCCTGCGAGATAAACTATTTTGCCACTGCTAACGGCCACCTCCAATGGCGGCACAATCTCTTGTGGAAAACGTCCCCGGTATTGATCCATGGTGACAGCCACCGGTTCACTTTTTGCCGCCAGCACCCGCCATTTCAGCTTGCCAGAAACGGCATTCACCGCATGGATGCGAAAGCGATCATCCATGACGTACAAGATGCCGTCCTCAGGCGAGGCGACAATACGAGTAATGCTCTGACCGTCTTCCAGTGCGTATCCCCACTTCATGACAAAGGGTGGCAATGCCTGAGTGACAGCGTTGCCAGCCTGCTGAACCACTTTGCCGGGCGAAGCTTCGAGGTATGAACGAAGGTAACGTGCGGCCTGTTGAACGCTCAGTTCCAAACCATCAGGAAAGGCCAGCCACGAGTTCTCTGCCGCTGAATCTAATTTTTCCAAGGCATCCGCAACGGCAGCCCTGTCATTTAACTTTGAACTGGTCCAGGCAACGAGCCACTGGGTCCATAATCTTTCATCTGCAGTCAGCTCCTGGGTTTGCAATTCTGCCGCGATTCTTCTGGCAGCCTGCCAGTCTTTGTTTGTGTCTTCCAGGGAAAGAAGAATGGAACGCCAGAAACTGGCCACCTGATGGTGGCGCAATGAATCCAGTACATCCTCATTAAGCTGCCAGTCTCCTGCTTTACCGGAGACTTCCCGCAGCACACCACGAAGCCGCTCTTCCTGCCGATCTTTTGCCAGCAGACTGATCCACTCGATCCAATGACCTTTTTCTGCGGGTTCCAAAGCAGTCAACCTCTCCGCAGCGGCAAGACTCTGCTGAACAAGTCCGTGATCACGGCAGAAGCTCATGGCTCCGCGCAGCAGCATTGTATCAGAACACTTGCCTGCATCCAGCGTCTCCAACAGAGGGTAGGCCAGGTCATCGCGTTGCATGTCCCGGTATAGGGCTGCCAGCTTTAGCTTGTGATCTTCCACCCTTGCCCGGTCCTTTTCGATCAAGTTCTTCAAGCCCTTTTCCACATCCACTGCATTGGCTTGATCAAGCGACATGATATCCAGTTTTTCTCTTTCAAGCTGAAACTTTTTATCCTCCGGCAAATTCGGTGACTGCGCCAGTCTGTCTGCCAGCGAACGCGCGAAGTTTTCTGCCTCTTTTGAAGTCGCCTGTTCCAGCAGCAGCATCTGCCTGGCAAGTGAGTCAGCGCTTTCCCCTGACAAACGACCCTCTTCATTGGCAAGCCAGACATCCAGTGCTTCGCGTTCCTCTGCGAACTCCAGCATTGTCTCCAACCAGGCCTGATAGCGTGCATCAGTATCACACAAGGCCCGTGCTTTTTCCAAAGAGGCGAGCATGTCATCTTCATTCCCCAGCCGGTCATTGATCTTTGCCATCAACAAGTGGCCGTCAAAAGCATTCGGGTTGGCGGTCAACCAGGGCTCGATGAATCGCCGTGCTTCCAGCCATCTTTGATTGATCATCAGGAACTGGGCAATTTCCAGACGCGCATCTGCACTCATTTCATCCATCCACTTCCCTTCAAATAATGCACTGGCTTCGCCGGGCTTTCTTTGTACAAAATAAAGCTCTGCGAGTTCACGCCGCAGATCCCAGCGTTGCTGATGGTTTTTCAACGCCAGTTCCAGAAGCAGTGCTGCCTCTGAAAGTTGATTACGACGTCTTAACCAACGGGAGAACTCCACACTGCGTTCCATCTGCTGTCTGGCATCAAGTCCCGACAACAATGATTCAAAGGCGCTTAGAGCTTCCTTACTCTGGCCCGCCATATACAGCCAGCGTGCCCGCTTCAGTTTCAGGTCATGCCGGTCATCATGCTGGCTGATTTGTGCATCCAGCCAGACCAATGCCGCCTGGTTTATGCCCTGGGTCTCCCAAATCATCATCAGACGATCCTGAAGAATCATGGAATGTGGCAGTGCAGTTACAGCCCCCTGAAGATGACTGAGGGCTTCACTGCGGCGATGGGTGGCATCCAGCAGATCTGCCAGGATCAGCGCGTTGGCTTCTGTCTTTGTTGATGTGGCGTTCCATTTATTACGTGCTTCTGCGACCATGGATTCACGCTGGGGACCTTCAGCCGTAACGTCCAGACGCTGCATAAAGATCTCCCGCCGGCGCCAGTAGTCGGGCGCAAGCCTGGCCAATAATTCATCCAACTGTGACGCTGCCTCTTTGGTGTTTCCGGCATTAGCCAGCAACTGCGCCTGCAACAAGGTGACTTCAACCTGTGATTCGGTTGAAAGGGATGCAAGCGGGATATCCTTGAGGAAAAGTTCGGCGGTTTTGCCCAGTTTAACCTGCAGCGCCTGCCGGGCCCATCTGAGCCGTTGATCTGAAGAAAGGGCATTTCCCTCCAGCAGCTTTTCCACTCTCTGCAAGACAAGATCCTCCCTGCCTTGGACGGCGGCCAGTTTCATCATCTCATTCAGCCAGTAAGCCTGCTTAGAGGCAGAAGGCTCCAGAGCAAGCGCCCGTGCCATTTCTTCAACGGCTTTGGGGTCGTGCCTGCTTTGCAGGAATACACCGTGTTCCCAGGCCAGGGCGGCATGATTGGGATGATCCTGCACGGCTGCCTTAAAAGTTTCAGCCGCACGTCTGTCATTGATCTGTGCGAGGACTTTGGCATGGACGAGTCGTGCGCCATCATCCTGTGGATACTGGCTGACATGACTTGAATAAAGGGAGAGCAGTTCGCTTATGCGGCCTTCGTCTTGATACATTTCAATCAGCTTCTGCAAGGGCCCCTGGGCAGAAGGATCATAGTGCAGTGCGGTGCGCAGAGTGAGGGAGGTCTTATCAAAGTCCTCTGCCTGCGCCAGGGCTTTGGGCGCATAAAAAATGCAGCCCATTGCAAACAGCCCGAGCATGGGCATGGCGACCCGTCGTGACCAGGAAAGCGGCCACGGCAGCAAGTACTCAACTGGAACGAATGTCCCCATTCAAACAACAAAGGCCAAGCTGAAATAATTGGTTAACTTAAGCAGCCTCCATGGCAGGTGTATTCACCTGCTTGAGAAGTTCATCCACCAACCCATCCACCTTGACCTGCTGAGCTTCCCCTTCGAAATTCAAGATCATGCGATGCCGCAGTGCAACATGAGCGACGCGCTTCACATCATCTGTACTTACCGCAGTGCCCCCACGCACGGCGCACCATACGCGCGCACCACGTACGAGAGCCTGCAAGCCACGCGGGCTGCTGCCGTATGCGACAAAGCGTTTTACTGATGGCAACACACCTTCCTGGTCTGAGTGGGTGCCGAGCACCAGTCTGGAAGCATAGGCTGCGACGGGGTCAGCCACGGGAATTTGTGTGAGCTGGTGCTGAAGTTTTATCAATTCATCACCTGTCAGAATCATATTGAGCTGGGGCTGTACAAAATTGGTGGTTCGTCTGGAGATTTCCACCAGCGACTCAAGGTTTGGGAAAGGAACTTTGATCTTGAACATGAAGCGATCCAACTGTGCTTCTGGCAGCGGATAGGTGCCTTCCATTTCCATGGGGTTTTGAGTGGCCAGCACAAAGAAAGGCTCTGGCAGCTTATGCCTCTCACCGCCTGCAGTGACGGCATGCTCCTGCATCACCTCCAGCAAGGCTGCCTGGGTCTTGGGTGTTGCACGGTTGATCTCATCCACCAGCAGCAGGTTACGGAACACGGGCCCTTTTTCGAAGTGCAAGACACGGCGTCCATGGGAGTCCTCATTAACAATGTGGGTGCCCAGAATATCTGCCGGCATGAGGTCTGGCGTACACTGCACGCGGCCCGGCTCCAGACCAATGACTTCAGAAATCACGCGTACGAGGAAAGTTTTACCGAGTCCGGGCACACCCTCCAACAGCACATGGCCGCCACTGAATATGGCAATCAATGTATCTGACAGTAGATCATCATAACCCACAATGGCTTTTTGGATCTCTTTTTTCAGATCCGTGAACAGGCCCCTAAACCGCTGCAGTTGAGCATCCAAAGAATCACCTCCGGAGCTGGGGGAGGACATTTCTATCACATTGCCAGCACTTGCCGTGCTCTTGTTGCTGTCTGTTTCGTTGCTCATGATAAAGGTTTGAATAAAAGAGAGTCAAAATCTGAAGGTGATGGGCAAGCTGTGTCAGGTCACGACCCACGCTCAAAACGCTGCCGCAGTTCATTAAAGTAACGCCGCACCTGCTCACGACGGGCGGCAGGCAGTGCAGATTCATCCAAGGCATTTTCCTCTGCGGCGATTGCCTCTAGAGCAGTCTGCTGAGAAGTACGGCTGGCCTGTTCCTGCCGGGCCTGCCCCTCAATGGTGCGGACGCTGGAGGCCCCTTCCGCATTGCGTTGCGCGTTCACCATGGCCGACTGGCCGGCATTGGTCTTTTGCGTTTGTTGTTGTCCCATTTGAGCCGTGCCACTGCCTGCATTCAGGCCGCCCTGTGCTGCGCCCGGTATAACGCCCATCAGCATCATGGCATTGGGTTTTTGACCTGGGTTTGTTCCGGGGACAGGTGCGATCAACATGGGCTGCCCAGGTTTTGGCTGGCCTCCGTTTTGATTGGGTGAAACCGCCATTTGCTGGGCATTTGGCTGTCCTGTTCCTGGAACAGGCGTCATGATGGGCAGATTTTGTGTAGACGTCCCCTGTCCCTGCGGTGCATTGCTATTATTTAGACCTGGCATCTGCATGGGCTGCATTTGTGGCGCATTTGGCATGGCCATCATGGGTTGTCCCTGTCCGCCCTGCTGCTGTTGTTGTTGCTGTCCCTGCTGGTTTTGATTTTGATTGTTCTGGTTGCCGCTCAACTGCTGCATGCCCCCCTTCTGCCCCTGACCGGCGATCTTGCTGCCTGAGTCCCGTAACTGCTGCGCCAGTTTTTCAAGTTCCTCACGGGTTTTCTCCCGTTGCGCCAGCACACGCATTTTGTCCGCCAGCTTTTTAAATTCCTCACCTGCCTCCTGGGGCAAAGCTTGTGTCATGTTTTTGTCTGCATTGATCACGTGCTGTCCCACGGTTCTTTCTTCATCGCCAGGCTGGGCGGCTTCGCCGACATCTTTTAATGTGGCGGTGAAACGATCCCTGGTTTCATGGGTCAGCTTTTCATCTTTGAGTTTGTCTGACAGTTCATCTGCCTGCTTCGCGGTGCTTTCGGTATTTCTACCGGCTACCGCATCACCAAGCTCAGCCGTATCTGCATGACCGCGCAAGGCAGCAATCATCTGCTCTGATGCCCAGGCGGAATCCCCTGTGCCGAGCTTCTCAGCCAGTTTTTCAGCATCACGAGCCCGTTTCTCCAGTTCTGAAAGCACATCACGTGCGCTTTGAGAACCCGGCTTCTGGAGAGACTGCGCTGTCTCTTCAATTTTTTGCTGGAGCTTTTGCAGTTCATCTTTCTCCTTCTGCTCAAGCCCTTCCATCTTGTCTGGGTCTAGCTTACGATCCTGGAGCTTTTTCCCCTCACTCTCCGCCAGGGCTTTTGCGTCCGCCGTTAGCTCTGACTCGCGGATCAGCCCGCCATCCAGGGGTGGAATCAAAATCAGCGCCACGAAGGCAAGTGCAGGCCAGGCCAGATGTTTGAGGGAAGGCAAGGGTAGATCCCTGCCCAGGCGGGACAAGGCATCTGGCAGCAGCTCATGCTGGCGCTTGAGGTGAAGTTGAGCGCCGTAACCCCCTTCACCTGTTTGTTCAAACCACCAGGCATTGGCGAATGCATCTGCGCGATCGGTTCGCGAGTCCCAATAAGCCAGCACTTCATAAGCGCCTGGGCAGGAGCGCCAGGCTAATGCAAAGAGCACGCCAAACCAGCCGGCCAGGGCTATCCAGCAATGCAGAGGACTGACGAGCCCCTGCAACCTGGCAATGATCAGGACAATGATCAATCCAAGCGCCCAGTGCCATGTGCGGGAAAGGCTCGTACAAAAGCGCTGCCATATCCAGCGACTTTTGACCGATGCTACAGCCGATGCAAAACTGTCCTGCTGAACGAGGGCAGCCTGACGATCTGGGGGCGCAGCAATTGTGGTCATTTACAACTCTCTTTTACTCTTCAGAAGTTTAGTTAAGCATACAAGGCACCAAGCCTGAATCTGAATCCTGGTTCATTCTGTTTCACTGAGGATACTTTCAATACGACGTTTGACCTCTGCGTCTTCTGTTTGTTTAAACGCTTCCTTCAGGCTTCCCTTAGCAAGTTCTCCCAAGGTTTTCAGTTCCCCCGAGGCACGTTCGCGCAGTTTCCAGTCCTCATGTCCCAATTCCCGGATCAACTGACCGATGCGTGAGAGGGTGTTTTCATTAATTTTTGGTGCAGGGTTGACGACACGGATCATCTCGTGAGCAGGGATCAGCCACTCCTGCTGCTGAACCTGAAAAGACAGCAGGTTTTCCTGTAACTGGCCCATGACTGAACCACCGCCCCACAAGTCGAGCTGAACCCATACGCCATCATCAGGGTTTGCGGTGCTGACCTCTTCAGTTACGTTACGCATTTCACGTACGACATCAGGTTGTATCTCAATAATGCCGCCTGCTGTTACTATTGAAAAAGGGCCGGGCTTGATGGATGCAATCAACCTCTGTTCTCCCGCCAGTTCAGCAAATGGCACTGTGGGTTCTTCTATTTCACCCAGTCCTGTTTCAAGCGCCGAATCCTCGCTGGCACCCTTAGACTTTTTACTTTCTGGAGGCTCAGCGATTAGAGCGCGAAGCGTTTCAAGGGCAATGCTTTTTTCACCAAGCAGAGCCACCTGGGTGACGATGGGCTGATCCACGGTTAATCGGGCACGGACACGCGAGCCATCACGCAGATTCACCATGCCGACCTTGTCATCTTCTTCGTCGGGCAGCAGCAGAGCAATGTCCTTCATTTTTACTTTCTGCAATCCCCATGGGCTGACCATAGAAATCTCTGCGTCTTCAGCATTTTGCAAGGCATAGCGTTCGCCCTGCCATGTTTCAACGAGGGCGTCCACGCCATCCGGCCAAGCGCCTGGCTCTCCTGAATTTCCAAGCACCAGTCTATCGAGTTCTGCGACTTGCAGGTTCATTTGCAGGCCGCTGGTCAGGGTAAAGGTTAACTCCTCGG
>Ga0182737_1001770_pt1 | contig 19967 bp, 17 predicted proteins | sample eDN5th30CBELigOP_FD_128878 | JGI IMG/M metagenome (GOLD analysis project Ga0182737, IMG submission 128878) | Enriched Organic Plus compost microbial communities from Emeryville, California, USA - eDNA 5th pass 30_C BE-Lig OP (version 2) (version 2) ...
CAAGCGCTACGCGCTGCCGAACTCGCGGGTGATGATCCACCAGCCGCTGGGCGGCTTCCAGGGCCAGGCCACCGACATCGACATCCACGCGCGCGAGATCCTGAGCATGCGCGCGAGGCTGAACGAGATCCTGGCCCACCACACCGGCCAGTCGATCGAGACCATCGCCCGCGACACCGAGCGTGACAACTTCAAGAGCGCGGCCGAGGCCAAGGCCTACGGCCTGGTCGACGAGGTCCTGGAGCGTCGCCCGGAAGAGTCGATCCAGGCGGGCTGACCCCCGCCAGGCAGCCGGCCAGGCCCCCTCCGGGGCAGGGCCGGCCACCCCGAGAAGCACGGCCCGGCGCGCCTCTGGCGCGGTTCCGGCCCTGTGCTATTCTCGCCCCGAACCCGCTCCGGCGGGCTGTAAAAGTGGAAAAGAACAAGCATGAGCGAAGACCGGCAAGGCCGTTCCGGAGACAGCAACAAGATCCTCTACTGCTCCTTCTGCGGGAAGAGCCAGCACGAGGTGCGGAAGCTGATCGCCGGCCCGAGCGTGTTCATCTGCGATGAATGCGTGGAGCTCTGCAACGACATCATCCGCGAGGAGCTCGAGGAGAAGGCACAGTCCTCCCGCAGCTCGCTGCCCAAGCCGCGCGAGATCCTCGAGGTCCTGGACCAGTACGTGATCGGCCAGCAGCGGGCGAAGAAGACGCTCGCGGTGGCCGTGTACAACCACTACAAGCGCATCGAGAGCCGCCAGCGCAACGAGGACGTGGAGCTGGCCAAGTCCAACATCCTGCTGGTCGGCCCGACCGGTTCGGGCAAGACCCTGCTGGCCGAGACCCTGGCGCGGCTGTTGAACGTCCCGTTCACGATCGCCGATGCGACCACGCTGACCGAAGCCGGCTACGTCGGCGAGGACGTGGAGAACATCATCCAGAAGCTGCTGCAGAAGTGCGACTACGACGTCGACAAGGCGCAGCAGGGCATCGTCTACATCGACGAGATCGACAAGATCTCGCGCAAGAGCGAGAACCCGTCGATCACCCGCGACGTGTCCGGCGAAGGCGTGCAGCAGGCGCTGCTGAAGCTGATCGAGGGCACCGTGGCCTCGGTCCCGCCGCAGGGCGGCCGCAAGCACCCGCAGCAGGAGTTCCTGCAGGTCGACACCAAGAACATCCTGTTCATCGTCGGCGGCGCGTTCGCCGGCCTGGACAAGATCATCCAGCAGCGCAGCAACGAGGCCGGCGGCATCGGTTTCGGCGCCAAGGTGAAGAGCAGCAAGGTCAAGGCCGACACCGGCAAGCTTCTGGCCGAGGTCGAGCCGGAGGACCTGATCAAGTTCGGCCTGATCCCCGAGTTCGTCGGCCGCCTGCCGGTGGTGGCGACCCTGGAGGAGCTGGACGAGGCCGCCCTGGTGAAGATCCTGACCGAGCCGAAGAACGCCATCACCAAGCAGTTCAAGAAGCTGTTCGAGATGGAAGGCGTGGAGCTGGAGTTCCGCCCGGACGCGCTGTCGGCGATCGCCCGCAAGGCGCTCAAGCGCAAGACCGGCGCCCGCGGCCTGCGCACCATCGTCGAGTCGGTCCTGCTGGACACCATGTACGACCTGCCGTCGCAGGAAAACGTCAGCAAGGTGGTGGTGGACGAGTCGGTGATCGAGCACAAGACCGAGCCGTACCTGATCTACCAGACCCCGCCGGCCGCCCCGCCCAAGGTGGCCTCGGCCGAGTAACCCGGCCTACCGCGGTTAAGCAACCTGAAGAAGCCCCGGGCCCTCCCGGGGCTTCTCGTATCTGCATGACCTGGAAGGACTTTCCAGGTCCTTCTTGCAACGTCTCCGGCTAGCCCCCATAACGTGGGCCAGGGCGGCGGAGGCCGCCATCCCCACGTTTTCCCGGAGCCTGCATGTCCCGCAATCGAACCGACGTCCTGGAACTGCCCGTCCTGCCCCTGCGCGACGTGGTGGTGTTCCCGCACATGGTGATTTCCCTGTTCGTCGGCCGGGACAAGTCCATGCGCGCGCTGGAGCAGGCGATGGAGGCCGACAAGCAGATCCTGCTGGTCGCGCAGAAGTCCGCCGAGACCGACGACCCGCAGGCGGCCGACCTGTACACGGTCGGCACCCTGGCCCAGGTCCTGCAGCTGCTGAAGCTCCCCGACGGCACCATCAAGGTGCTGGTCGAGGGCACCGCGCGCGTGCACGTGGACCAGATCGCCGAGCGCGACGGCGCCCTGCACGGCCGCGGCGAGCTGATCGAGGCCGGCAGCGTGCGCAACGAGCGCGAGGTCGAGGCCATCGCCCGCACCCTGACCAGCCTGTTCGAGCAGTACGTCAAGACCAACCGCAAGCTGCCGCCGGAGCTGCTGCAGACCCTGTCCGGCATCGACGATCCCGGCCGCCTGGCCGATACCATCGCCGCGCACATCGGCGTGCGCCTGGCCGACAAGCAGCGGCTGCTGGAAAGCGCCGACATCGGCGAGCGGCTGGAGCTGCTGGTCGGCCTGGTCGAGGGCGAGATCGACGTGCAGCAGATGGAGAAGCGCATCCGCGGCCGGGTGAAGTCGCAGATGGAGCGCAGCCAGCGCGAGTACTACCTCAACGAGCAGATGAAGGCGATCCAGAAGGAACTGGGCGACCTGGACGACTCGCCGGGGGAGATGGAGGAGCTGGTGCGCCGCGTCGCCGAGGCGGGCATGCCCAAGGCGGTGGAAGCCAAGGCCCGCGCCGAGCTCAACAAGCTCAAGCAGATGTCGCCGATGTCGGCCGAGGCCGCGGTGGTCCGCAACTACCTCGACTGGCTGCTGGGCGTGCCGTGGAAGAAGCGCAGCAAGGTGCGCAAGGACCTCAAGGCCGCTCAGGACACCCTCGACGCCGACCACTACGGCCTGGACAAGGTCAAGGAACGCATCCTCGAGTACCTGGCGGTGCAGTCGCGGGTGAAGCAGATGAAGGGCCCGATCCTGTGCCTGGTCGGCCCGCCGGGCGTGGGCAAGACCTCGCTGGGCCAGTCGATCGCCAAGGCCACCAACCGCAAGTTCGTGCGCATGTCGCTGGGCGGCGTGCGCGACGAGGCCGAGATCCGCGGCCACCGCCGCACCTACGTCGGTTCGATGCCGGGCCGCATCGTGCAGAACCTCAACAAGGTCGGTACGAAGAACCCGCTGTTCGTGCTGGACGAGATCGACAAGATGTCGATGGACTTCCGCGGCGACCCGTCGTCGGCGCTGCTCGAGGTGCTTGACCCGGAGCAGAACCACAGCTTCAACGACCATTACCTGGAGGTCGACCTCGACCTGTCCGAGGTGATGTTCGTGGCGACCTCCAACTCGCTGAACATCCCCGGCCCGCTGCTGGACCGCATGGAGGTCATCCGCATCCCGGGCTACACCGAGGACGAGAAGCTCAGCATCGCCCAGCGCTACCTGGTGCCCAAGCAGCTGAAGGCCAACGGCCTGGAGCCGGAGGAGCTGGCCATCGCCGAGGACGCGATCCGCGACATCGTGCGCTACTACACGCGCGAGTCCGGCGTGCGCAACCTCGAGCGCGAGATCGCCAAGATCTGCCGCAAGGTGGTCAAGGAGATCGCGCTGAAGGGCCCGCAGCAGCCGGCGAAGAAGGCTTCGAAGAAGGCTTCGGCGCGCAAGGCCAAGGTCGCGCAGGCGCAGGTCACCTCGAAGAACCTCGACAGGTACCTGGGCGTGCGCCGCTTCGACTACGGCCGCGCCGAGGAGCAGAACGAGATCGGCCTGGTCACCGGCCTGGCCTGGACCGAGGTCGGCGGCGACCTGCTGCAGATCGAGTCCACCCTGGTGCCGGGCAAGGGCCAGATGATCCTGACCGGCCAGCTCGGCGACGTCATGAAGGAATCGGCGTCGGCGGCGCTGTCGGTGGTGCGCGCGCGCGCCGAGAACCTGGGCATCGAGACCGACTTCCTGCAGAAGCAGGACGTGCACCTGCACGTGCCCGACGGCGCCACGCCGAAGGACGGCCCCAGCGCCGGCATCGCCATGGTCACCTCGCTGGTGTCCACGCTGACCAAGGTGCCGGTGCGCGCGGACATCGCCATGACCGGCGAGATCACCCTGCGCGGCAAGGTCACCGCGATCGGCGGCCTCAAGGAGAAGCTGCTGGCCGCGCTGCGCGGCGGCATCCGCACGGTGATCATCCCGGACGAGAACCGCAAGGACCTGGCCGACATCCCGGCCAACGTCACCGACGGTCTGAAGATCGTCCCGGTGAAGTGGATCGACGAGGTGCTGGACCTGGCCCTGGAGCGTCCGCTGCGCCCGGCTGCCGGCAAGGCCGGCACGCGCGGCGGCAAGACCGGCGGGCGCCGCCAGCGCCCGGCCCAGGACCAGGCCGACGTCAAGCACTGACGATCCTGGCCGGTGCGCGGCCCAGCAATGGCGCGGGTGTCAAAACCCGCGCCATTGCTGCATTTCCGGGTTGCGACATGGGGTCGGGGCCCTGTATAACGGGCGCACCCGCCAGCGGCCACGGCCGTGCGGCACCGGACCATCGGGCACGCGAGGGGGCGCGGGCCCACAACACACCCATCTCGCGGCGATGCCGCACAGGGAGCAAAGAAGAATGAACAAAACCGATCTGATCGACGCTGTCGCCAGCGATGCCGAAGTCACCAAGGCCGAGGCCGCGCGCGCGGTCGATGCGGTGATCGACTCGATCACCAAGGCGCTGAAGAAGGGCGAGGCGGTCACGCTCGTCGGCTTCGGTACCTTCCAGGTCCGCAAGCGCGCCGCTCGCACCGGCCGCAACCCGAAGACGGGCGAGACCATCAAGATCAAGGCTTCGAAGAATCCGGCGTTCAAGGCTGGCAAGGCCCTGAAGGACGCTGTAAACTGATCGGCCCGCTGCCGAGGCGGGTTGCCTGACCCGGGTGCTTAGCTCAGCGGTAGAGCGTCGCCCTTACAAGGCGAGGGTCGGGGGTTCGAAACCCTCAGCACCCACCAGCTTCGGCAGATGTGAAAAAAAGTTGCAGGACGATCTTCCACAAATCGAAAAATCGTCTTACAATAGCTGTCTCACGCGGAGTGGTAGTTCAGTCGGTTAGAATGCTGGCCTGTCACGCCGGAGGTCGCGGGTTCGAGTCCCGTCCACTCCGCCACTTATACGGAAGGCCCCTGGGAAACCAGGGGCCTTCTTCTTTTCCGGGCCGGTGCAGGCCGCGCAAGGCCAGCCGGAGCACGGCGCCTTCGGCTCGGTTAAACTGCGCCGCTTAACCCGACGTAGACAGACCAGGCAGGACCAATGCTGCAGAAACTCCGCGACCGGACTTCGGGGTGGGTCGCCACCGTCATCATCGCGCTGTTGATGATTCCGTTCCTGTTCGTCATCGACCAGCGCTACCTCGGCGGCATGGGTGCCAACAACGTCGCGCAGGTGAAGGCTCCGCCGACCTGGTGGGAAGGCGCGCCGAAGTGGTGGCCGGCCTCCATGCTGTGGGAACACCGCGAAGTCGGCGTCGACGAATTCCGCCGCCGCTTCGAACAGGAGCGCATGCAGGCGCGCCAGGAGCAGGGCGAGGCCTTCGATCCGCGCGAGTTCGAGACCATCGAGAACAAGCGCCGCGTGCTCGACCAGCTGATCGACGAGAAGGTCCTGCAGCTGGCCGCCGACCGCGCCGGCGTGGTGGCCAGCAACGCGGCGATCCGCGAATACATCGCCTCGATCCCGGCGTTCCAGGTCGACGGCAGGTTCGATCCGAGCCGCTACCAGATGGCGCTGGCCTCGCAGGTGCCGGCGCAGACGCCGAAGCAGTTCGAGGAACTGGTGCGCAGCTCGCTGCAGCAGTCGCTGATTCCGGTCGGCGTGGGCACTTCGGCGTTCGTGACCGACGGCGAGTTCGAGCGCCTGCTGCGCCTGTCCGGCGAAACCCGTGACATCGAGGTGGCGATCCTGCCGCCGCCGGCCGAGGACACCGCCGAGGTCGACGACGCCGCGATCCAGGCGTGGTACGAGGCGCACCCGGGCGACTTCACCAGCCCCGAGGCGGTGACCATCGAATACGTCGAGCTCGACGCCAGCACGCTGCCGGAACCGGCGCCGGCCGACGAGGCGACGCTGCGCAAGCGCTTCGAGGACGAGAAGGCCCGCTTCGTCGAACCCGACCAGCGCCTGGCCTCGCACATCCTGGTGCGCGTCGCGCCGGATGCCGACGAAGCCGCGCGCAAGGCCGCGCAGGAAAAGGCGCAGCAGCTGGCCGCGCAGGCGAGCGCACCGGGCGCCGATTTCGCGGCGCTGGCCAAGGCCAATTCCGAGGACCCGGGTTCGCGCGACAGCGGTGGCGACCTGGGCTGGGTCGAGCGCGGCGTGATGGTCGCGCCGTTCGAGGAAGCGCTGTTCGCGATGCAGCCGGGCGAAGTGCGTGGCCCGGTGCAGACCGACTTCGGCTACCACGTGCTGCAGCTGCGCGAACTCAAGCAGGGCGCGCAGGCCAGCTTCGAGCAGGTGCGCGCCGAACTGGAACGCGAGCAGGCCCAGGCCGACCGCGAGCGCGCCTTCAGCGAGCTGGCCGGCCGCCTGACCGACCTCGTCTACCAGAACCCGTCGACGCTGGCCCCGGCCGCCGAGGCGGTTGGGCTGCCGGTGCAGAAGCTCGGCCCGTTCACCCGCCAGGACGTCACCGGCATCGCCGCGTCGCCCGAGGTGAAGCGCGCCGCGTTCTCCGAGGCGCTGATCGAGGACGGTACCGCCAGCGATCCGATCCCGCTGGGCCCGGAGCGCAGCGTGGTGATCCGCGTCGTCGACCACCAGCCGGAAGCGGCGCGTCCGCTGGCCGAGGTGCGCGACCAGGTCATCGCCGCGGTGCGCGCCGACCGCCAGCGCAAGGCCGCCGAGGCCGCCGCCGACGCGATCGTCGAGCGCCTGCACGCAGGCGAGGCGATGGCCGAGGTCGCCGCTTCCGCCGGCACCGAGGTGATGCCGTTCACCAACATGCCGCGTGGCGTGCCGGCCCCGACCCAGGAAGCCAACCGCCGCATCTTCGCCGCCGCTCCGGCGGGCGAAGGCAAGCCGGCCGCCGGCCGCTTCCTGATGCCGGACGGCCGCCAGGCGGTGTTCGTGGTCACCGCGGTCAAGCCGGGCGATCCGTCGCAGATTCCGGAGGAGCAGCGCGTCCAGCTGCGCCGCCAGCTCGAACAGATCGACGGCAATGCCGCGGCCGAAGCCTACGTGCGCGAGCAGCGCAAGCGCTTCGACATCGAGGTCGAGGAAGCGCAGCTGTAAGCACGACACGTCGCGGCGCATGGCGCCGCGACGACATCTCCAGGGGAACAGGGCGCGGGAGCCTGGCTGCCGCGCCCTTTCTTATGGGCCGGCGCCAGGCGGCGAAGCGCCTGCGATCAGCGCAGCCGCAGCACCATGCCCGGTTTGAGCACGCTGTCGGCGCGCAGGCCGTTGATTTCGAGCAGACGGGCGATGGCCACGCCATGGCGCTTCGCGATCGTCCAGGCCGAATCGCCGCGGCGCACGGTGTAGGTGGCGGCCGCATCCGTGGCCGTCGCGGCGCTGGTGCCCAGCGCGGTCAGTGGATCGGCTTCGATATGCCCCGGCTGGCCGGGGCCGGGTACCAGCGCCAGTGGCGCGTGGCCGCTGGGCCAGGCAGCGCCGAGGGCGGGGTTGAGCCGGCGCAGCGTGGCCAGGTCGTGGCCCTGGGTGTTGGCCCAGGCCTGCAGGTTGCGGGTGCCGGCCACCGCCTGTTCGCGCAGCATCAATACCGGGCGCTCCAGCTGCGCGCGCCACTGCGGCTGTTCGCCGGCTTCCTCCAGCAGGCAGGCGAGGGCGTGCAGCTTCTCCACGTAGGCGTAGGTCAGCGGTGCCAGCCCGGGCAGGCTTTGTGGCGTGGCGCCGCCGGCGCCGTCGTTGCTGCTGCGCTGCAGGGCCTTCTTCACCCGGAACTCGCCGGCGTTGTAGGCCATCAGCGCCAGCCGCCAGTTGCCGTCGAAGCGGCGGTAGAGGTGGTCGAGGTAACTCACCGCGGCGCGGGTCGATTCGGCCGGCGCCAGGCGGCCGTCGTAGCCGCCGGCGATGCGCACGCCGTGGTCGCGCGCGGTGGCCGGCACGAACTGCCACAGGCCCGCCGGGCCGGCCTTGCTGCGCGCGCCCGGGGCGTAGCCGCTCTCGACGAACGGGATCAGGGCGAATTCGGTCGGCAGGTCGGCTTCGCGCAGCGCGCCGACGACGTAGCCGAACAGCGCCAGGGTGTCGCGGTCGGGATTGCCCAGCCGCTCCGGCGCGTGGGCGAAGTGCCGGCGCCAGCGTTCCTGCGCGTTGTCGCACTGCGGTTCGGCCAGGCCGTCGCGGAAGGCTTCGTAGATGTCCAGGCCGGTGACCGTGTCCCCGGCCAGCGGCCCGGCCGGCAGCGGGGCGGGGGCCTCGGGGTGGGCAGGCGCGGACGGTGGCGGCGGCGTCGCTTCGGGTGCGGGCGTGGCCGCTGCGGGCGGTGTCGGCTTCGTCGCCGGCTGCACCGCGCAGGCGGACAGCAGGCAGGCGCCGACCATCGCGGCCAGGGTCAGCCGGCGCAGCGTCATGCGCGGAATACGTCCTTCCAGGCGCGCAGCGCGGCGAAGATCTCCACCGCATCGGCCGGCTCGCGCCCCAGGCGCGCGGCCGCGGCGGCGCGGACCGCCGGGACCTCGCAACGCAGGAACGGGTTGCAGTCCCGCTCGCTGCCGAGGGTGGAGGGCAGGGTGGGCTGGCCGGCGGCGAGCAGCCGTTCGACCTCCGCGCGGCGCGCGCCGAGGGCGGCGTTGCCGGGTTCCACGGCCGCGGCGAAGGCGCCGTTGGAACGGGTGTATTCGTGGCCGCAGCAGACCCGCGTGTCGGCGGGCAGGGCGGCGAGCTTCGCCAGCGATTCGAGCATCTGCACCGGCGTACCCTCGAACAGGCGGCCACAGCCCAGGCTGAACAGGGTGTCCCCGCAGAACAGGTGGCCGTCGACCACGTAGGCGACGTGGCTGCGGGTATGGCCGGGGACGGCCAGCACCTCCACCCCGCGGTCGAGCAGGCGCAGGCGGCTGCCTTCGCCGACGCGTTCGGCGTCCACCTCGATGCGCGCATCGTCCGGCGCGAATACCGGCAGGCCAGGCCAGCGCTCCAGCAGCGCGTGCACGCCGCCGATGTGGTCGTTGTGGTGGTGGGTGAGCAGGATCGCCGCCGGCTCGAGGCCTTCGGCGGCCGCGGCGAGCACCGGCGCGGCCTCGCCGGGGTCGACGACGAGCGCCCCGCGCCCCTCGCGCAGGACCCAGATGTAGTTGTCCTCGAATGCGGGCAGCGCGCTCAGTCGCATAGAATCCCGACCATGCCTGCCGCCGTCTCCAGCCGTCAACCCGGCGCCAAGCTCCGGTTCAGCGGTGCCGAGGCGCAGTGGTTGCTGGCCGAGGAGCGCCGCTGGCTGGCCGAAGCGATGGCCGTGCGCCCGGCCCGTCCCTGGCTGTGGCTGGTGCCGGGGCCCTGCACGGGCGCCGACGAGGCCCTGCTGCCAGGGCGCCGCGGCATGCTCCTGCACGAATGCGAAGGCGGCTACGCCGGCGCGCTGCGCTGCGGCCTGCCGCTGCCGCTGGCCAACGACTGCCTCGGCGACGTCGTCCTCCAGCACCCGGCCAGCGACGACGCCTGGGCGCTGCTGGAAGAGTGTACCCGCGTCTTGGTCGACGGCGGTCGCCTGTGGCTGTTCCTGGTCAATCCATGGAGCCCGTTCCGCCTGCGCCGGCCGCGCGACCTGCCGGCCCCGGCGCACGGGCCGTGGCTGCAGCGGCTGCGCGCGCTGGGACTGCAGGCCGACCCGCCGCAGTTCATCGGCCCGCGCTGGCGGCTGGCCGGCACCGGCGGCACCCGCGCCTCGCGCCTGCCGCTGCGCGCGGCCTGCGTGATCGTGGCCGAGAAACGTGGCCTGGCGCCGGTGGCGCCGGCCCCGCTGGCATGGCGGCGGGGCGCCGCGCCGGCGGCCTGAACTCCCTGCAAGGAAACGAATGAAGAAGATCCAGATCCACACCGACGGCGCCTGCCTCGGCAACCCGGGCCCCGGCGGATGGGGGGCACTGCTGCGCTACAACGCGCACGAGCGCGAACTGGCCGGCGGCGAACCGGACACCACCAACAACCGCATGGAACTGATGGCCGCGATCATGGCCCTGGAGACGCTGCGCGAGCCGTGCGAGGTGGTACTGCACACCGATTCGCAGTACGTGCGCCAGGGCATCACCGAATGGATGCCCGGCTGGGTACGCCGCGGCTGGAAGACCGCCGGCGGCGATCCGGTCAAGAACCGCGACCTGTGGGAGCGCCTGCACGCCGCCGCCGGCCGCCACAAGGTCGAGTGGCGCTGGGTCAAGGGCCACAACGGCGATCCGGACAACGAGCGGGTCGACATGCTCGCGCGCACCGCGGCTCAGCGGGTGCGCGACACCGGCGCGGTACACTGAGCCCGATGCGCCAGATCATCCTCGATACCGAAACCACCGGCCTGGAATGGAAGAAGGGCAACCGCGTCGTCGAGATCGGTTGCGTGGAGCTGCTGGAGCGACGCCCCAGCGGCCGCAACTTCCACCGCTACCTCCGGCCCGATTGCGACTTCGAGGCCGGCGCCCAGGAAGTGACCGGCCTGACCCTCGAGTTCCTGGCCGACAAGCCGCGCTTCGAGGAGGTCGTCGACGAGTTCCTCGAGTACATCGACGGCGCCGAGCTGATCATCCACAACGCGGCCTTCGACCTGGGCTTCCTCGACTACGAGCTGTCGCGCTGCGGCGAGCACCTCGGCCGCATCGTCGACCGCTGCAGCGTGGTCGACACCCTCCTGCTGGCCCGCGAACGCTTCCCCGGCCAGCGCAACTCGCTGGACGCGCTGTGCAAGCGCCTGGGCGTGGACAACTCGCACCGCCAGCTGCACGGCGCGCTGCTCGACGCCCAGATCCTGGCCGACGTCTACGTCGCCCTGACCTCCGGCCAGGAGGAGATCGGCTTCGGCGAGCTCGCCGACGAGACCGCCCGTCCCGTGGCGGTGGCCAGCTTCGGTCCGGTCGGCGGCGAACGCCCGCGCATCGGCGCCTCGGCCGAAGAACTGGAAGCGCACCAGCGACGCCTGGAGCGGCTGCGCAAGAAGGCCGGCCGCGCGTTGTGGGACGAGCTGGAATCGCCCGAGCCGCTGGCCGAGGCGGTCAACGCCTGAGCGGGGGGAGGGTCGGCCGTGCCGGCCCGTTGCGGGATCGCTCGCGCCGCCGTTACTGGCAGCGCACCAGCACCGCGGTGACGTTGTCCGAACCGCCGCCATCGAGCGCGGCGGCCACCAGGGTGTCCACGCATTCCTGCGCGCTGCAGTCCTGGCCGGCGAGGGTCTCGGCGATGCGGCCGTCGTCCACTTCCTCGGTGAGGCCGTCGCTGCACAGCAGCAGCTGCATGCCCGGGCGCAGTTCGCCGGCCATCAGCGACACGTTCAGGTGGTTCGGATCGGTCACGCCCAGCGCCTGGGTCACCACGTTGCGGTGCGGGTGCGAGCGGGCCTGTTCCGGGGTCAGCGTGCCCTGGTCGACCAGGTCCTGGACGTAGCTGTGGTCCTGGCTCAGCTGGGCCAGGCGCCCGTCCTGCCACAGGTAGGCGCGGCTGTCGCCGACCCAGGCCACCTCGAAGCGGGCGCCCTGGACGCGCGCGGCGACCACGGTGGTGCCCATCGGCAGGGCGTCGTTGCGGCGGCGGGAGACGCGGATGATCTCCTCGTCGGCGATGCGGATCGCCTGGACCAGCGGGGTGCCGCTGCGGACCTCGCGGACGATGGTCTCGCGGGCCAGCGCGCTGGCCACCTCGCCGCAGGCATGGCCGCCCATGCCATCGGCCACCAGCCACAGGCCCAGCTCACCGTCGCCGTAGTACGTGTCCTCGTTCAGCTGCCGGCGCAGGCCGACATGGGTGAGGTGTCCGAATTCGATCATGGCGCCCGCGTGGATTCGCTGTCAGCAGGATAAAACGGATTGGACCGGCGCGGTGGGCCACGCCGGCGGCGCCGGGCGCGGACAAAGAAAAAGACGGGCCGGAGCCCGTCTTTTTCTGTATCTGGCGGAAAGGGTGGGATTCGAACCCACGGTACCGGAGACCGGTACACCGGATTTCGAATCCGGCGCATTCGACCACTCTGCCACCTTTCCGGAAGCCCGCGCGGCGTGGTCCGTCCGCGGGGCCCGCCATGATACGGAACCGGCGCGCTCCGCACAACATCCGGTCCGCGGCGGCGGTGGTTGGCTAGACTAGCGGCCTGTTCTCCCCTCCGGTGCCACCCCGATGTCCGAGATCCTGGTCCCCGTGTCCTTCGGCGAGCTGCTCGACAAGATCGCGATCCTGCAGATCAAGTCCGAGCGCATGACCGATCCCGCCAAGCTGGCCAACGTGCGCAAGGAACTGTCCGCGCTGGAGCACACCTGGATGCAGCACCCGGCCGCCGGCAAGGACATCGCCCAGCTGCGCGCGCAGCTGAAGGCGGTCAACGAGCGCCTGTGGGACATCGAGGACGACATCCGGGTCAAGGAGAAGGCGCAGGAGTTCGACGAGGAGTTCGTGCGCCTGGCGCGCAGCGTGTACTTCGAGAACGACGAGCGCGCGCGGGTGAAGAAGGAGATCAACCTGGCGCTGGGCTCGGCCTACGTCGAGGAGAAGTCCTACCAGGACTACCGCACCGGCTCCACGCCCTGAGCCGCGCCCGCGCGCACTTCCAGCGCGCGGATCCTGACCATGTGCCGGACCATGCGCAGCCCCTCGCTGTGCGGGATGGCCACGCCATAGGCCTGGTGCAGGCGTTCCACCTCCGGCGCCCGTCCGCCGCCCAGCGCGCCGAGCTGGGCGATGAGCAGGGCCTGTTCCTCCACCTCCGCCGGCAGCGCCTGCGGCAGCTGCAGCAGGGCTTCGCCGGCGCGCAGCATTTCCGGCGCGTTGCGCGCGGCAGCCGCGGCGTACAGCTCCAGCATCGCCCGCACCGCCAGTGGCTGGATCGACGCATCGATCCAGGCCGGCTGCAGCCACACGCCTCCGAGGTCTTCCGGCGGCAGGTGGCCGAGCGTGGCCATGGCCACGGACGAGGCGGCATGCGCCCAGGTCACCGGGTCGTCGACTGCGCCGCGTGACAGGGCGAGCAGGGCCTGCAGTTCCGTTTCCGCCGTTGGCGTGTCGATGGTGCGCCGGCGCAGCTCGCTGGTGTGCTGGCCTTCGCGCAATGCATCGGCCAGGGCGATGGCGCGCTCGCGGGCCTGCAGCAGGCTGTGGCCGCGCAGGATCGGGATGTCCTCCGACGCTGGCGGCGGCTGCCGGCCTTCCATCAGGTCCAGCACCGGCAGGCCGTTGTCGGCCAGGCGCTGCAGCGTGTCGGCGCGGTCGCGGCGGAAGCGGGTGCGCGGCGCCTGCAGCGAGACCACCGGATGGAAGTCGCTGTGCGGTTCGGCCTGCAGGGCGCGCACGTAGGTATCCAGCAAGGCGGCGCCACCGAGGCGGCGCAGCTGCAGCGCGGCGTCGCCGGCCAGGCCGACCCGCGCGGTCTCGGCGGCCAGCGCTTCGGTCGCACGCAGGCGCATGGCTTCCGCTTGCGGGCAGGTGGAACGGCAGGCGACCACGACCAGGTCGTTGTCCTGTGCCAGGTATACGGCCGCGTCAGCGAAGTTTTCGCGCAGCGCGGCGACGATCCGCGCCAGCAGCGCGTCGTCGATCTCGTAGGTCTGCAGCCACTGCACCAGCAGGCCGTCGTCGGCCAGGTGCCCGTGCAGGAAGCGGTAGAACTCGCGCGTGAACAGCCCGGCCACGCCGCTGACCCAGGGGTTGGACGGCTCGGACACGATCACGTCGTAGCGCCGGCGCCCGCTGGTGTAGAAGCGGCGCGCGTCGTCGAAGTGCACCTGCGAGCGCGGGTCGTGCAGGGCGCGGCCGATGCGCGCGGCGAACAGCTGCGCGCCGGCGCGGTGCACCAGCGGTTCGATCTCCATCGTTTCCACCCGTGCGACCTGGTCGCTGCCGAGCAGGGTGTGGGTCGACATGCCCAGGCCCCAGCCGATCACCCCGACCTGGCGCGGCTGCGGATGCAGGGCCAGGGGCAGGGCGCCGAGGCTGACCATGGTCAGTTCGTCCCCGCCCGGCGGCGCATCGAGGCTGGCGGCCATCGCGCCGTCGGACTTGCCGTTGGTGATCAGCGACAGCGTGCCGGTGGACGGCGAACGCGCCACGCCGATGGTCGCGGTCTTGCCGTCGCGCAGGAACGGCACTTCCAGCGACGCATCCAGCTGGGCGAAACCGGTGCGGAATACGCCCGACAGCTGCGCACGCGGATCGGGCTGGCCCCATTGCAGGGCCACCGCCAGCGCCGCCACGCTGCCCAGCGACAGCAGCGCCATGCGCGCCGGCGACAGCTCGCCGCGCAGCTGCGCGTACAGCCAGAAGCCAAGCGCCACGTCGCCGGCCGCAGCCAGCAGCACCGCGCCGCGCACGCCCAGCAGCGGCACCAGCACGTGCACCGCCAGCAGCACGCCGGCGATCGCGCCGGCGGTGTTCGCCGCGTACAGCCGCCCGATCGACGCCTCGCCGGCGCCGCTGCGCAGCAGCACCAGGGTGAACAGCGGCAGGGTGGTGCCGGCGAAGAACGCCGCCGGCAGCATCACCGCGATGGCGATGCCGCCGCTGCCGAGCAGGAACAGCCGGTAGCCGCCGTCGGTGCGCGCCAGCGACTGCACCAGCGCGGCGGTCCAGTCGAAGGACTGGGCGAAGGCCAGCAGCGACAGCATCGCCGCCACGCCCATCGCCACCTGCGCGAACGCCGCGCCCTGCAGCGGATCGCGCAACCGCGGCGCACGCCGGTGCACCCACGCGCCGCCGAAGGCCAGGCCGAGCAGGAACGCGGCCAGCATCAGCTCGAAGCTGTGCACGGTGGTGCCCAGCGCCTGGTTGAGCAGGCGGATCCAGCCGATCTCGTAGACGAAGGAGCAGGCACCGGAGAGCAGGCCGACGGCGAGCACCACTCGCACCAGGCCGGGGTGTGCCGGCGCGCCGCCCGTTCCGGTGGCGGCGGAAGAAGGCACGGCAGGCGTGGCGGATGTCCACGCTGGACTGTCCCCCTCATGTCGCCAGGACAGCCAGCACGCGCCCGCCGCGACCACCAGGTTGGCCACGCCGGCCACGGTCATCGCCCCGGGCATGCCCAGCCGCGGCAGCAGCAGGAAGGTGGCCAGCAGCGCGCCCAGCGCCGCGCCCAGGCTGTTGGCCGCGTAGAGGCCGCCGAGCACGCGTGCGTCCTGCGCCTGCGCGGTGCGCAGCCAGCCGGCGCTCAGCAGCGGGAAGGTCGCGCCCAGCAGCAGGCACGCCGGCAGGATCAGCAGGCTCGCGCCGAGCCAGGGGAAGGCATGCCCGGCCACGCCGTCGCCCAGTACCGGCAGCACTGCTCCGGAGATTCCGGCGTAGCCGAGGAACAGCGCATGGAAGGCCAGGCCGAGCACGCCGATCGCCGCTTCGGCGATGGCGTAGGCGAACAGCAGCCGGGTCCAGCGCGTGCCCAGCCGCGCCGCCAGCCACGCGCCGGCGGCCATGCCGCCCATGAAGATCGCCAGCACCAGGCTCTGCGCATAGGCGGCATGGCCCAGCACCAGGCCGAGGTACTGCGTCCACAGCGACTGGTAGACCAGCCCGGAGAAACCGGACAGGACGAACAGGAACAGGATCGCCGCGCCCGAAGGCGCCGGACGGTGTGGCGTCGACGGCAGCGGGGCGGCCGCGCTCATGGCCTCCCGGAACAGGACGGAACGCCGTCCCGGTCAGCCGCCGTGGTCGTTGCGGTAACGCTCGAAGGCTTCGATCGCATCTTCCACCGTGACCAGGTCCATCACGCCGTCGTGCTCGATCTTGGTGCCCCACTTCAGCGAAGCGGCGGGCTTGCCGAGGAAGCGGCGCGCGGCGTCATCGTAACGGTCCACGCAGTAGCGGCGGTCCGAGTAGGGGCCGCTGCGGTCCGGGTCGGTGGCCGCGTGCAGGCCCAGCACCTTCGTGCCCATCGCGTTGGCGATGTGCATCGGCCCGGAATCCGGGGTGACCAGCAGGTCGGCGCGGGCGAGCAGGGCCGGCAGCTGCTTGAGCGTGTCCTTGCCGACCAGGTCCAGCGCCGGGGCGCGCATGCCGGCGAGGATGGCGTCGGCGGTCTGCCGCTCCAGTTCGCTGCGGCCGCCGCACAGCACGATCCGCCAGCCGCGCGCGGCGGCATGGTCGGCCAGGGCGGCGTAGCGCTCGGCGCGCCAGTTGCGCAAGGCGTGGCTGGAACAGGGCGAGACCATCAGCACCGGGGTGCCGTCGTCCGGCCACTGTTCGCGGGCCCACTCGTGCGCCGCCTCCGGCACCGGCAGGTCCCAGGTGACCGTGTCCTGGCGCAGGCCCAGCGGCTCGCAGAAGCTGCCGAGCACGTCCAGCACGTGCAGGCCCGGGCGGTCGGGGATGCGCTCGTTGACGAACAGCCCGTGCAGTTCCTTGGAGCGGGTGCGGTCGTAGCCGATCCGCCGCCGCGCCGGGATGAACGCCGACAGCAGGTTGGCGCGTGCGGCCAGCTGCATGTGCAGCAGGGCATCGAAGCCTTCCGCCGGCAGCGCCCGGCGCAGCTCGCGCATGCCGGCCAGGCCGGTGCGCTTGTTGTAGACGTGGAAGACCACCCCTTCGAGCCCTTCGAGCAGGCGGAAGCCGGCCGGGTCGATCACCCAGTGCAGCGGCGGACCGTCGGGCCAGGCGCGTTGCAGGGTGCGCACGAGGGGTACGACGTGGGTCACGTCGCCGAGGGCGGACAGGCGCAGCAGGCAGAGTGATGGGCGCATCGCTTGCGGGTGTTGTTAGACTCGTGCGGATGGTCGCCTTCGATGCCAGCGAAGCCTTGACGCCGTACCGCGCTGAGAGCGGATACGGGGCCATTCTCTTCGACCGCCAGCGGCTGCGGCAAGCCGGCCCGGAACTGTTCTCGCCGGCGGCGTGGGGCGACCGCGCCCGTCCGGTCGGCTCGGGCGGGCGTGGCGGCGCCTGGTTCGTGGACGCGCCGTTCGGCGCCTGCGTGCTGCGCCACTACCTGCGCGGCGGCATGGCCGCGCGCTTCAGCCGCGACCGCTACCTGTGGCGCGGCGCCGCGCACACCCGCAGCTTCGCCGAGTTCCGGCTGATGCGCGAGCTGCTCGGCCGCGGCCTGCCGCTGCCGACGCCGCTGGCCGCCAGCTACGTGCGCGACGGGTTCGCCTACCGCGCCTCGATCCTGCTCGAGCGCCTGGTCGACGTGCGCTCGCTGGCCGACCGCGCGCTGGTCGCCGGCAGCGGAGCGCCGTGGGAGGAGGCCGGGCGCCTGATTGCCCGCTTCCACCGCGAAGGCCTGGACCACGCCGACCTCAATGCGCACAACCTGCTGTTCGACGGCAACGGCCGCGGCTGGCTGATCGACTTCGACCGCGGCCGCATGCGCATCCCCGCCACCCACTGGCGCGAGGCCAACCTGCGCCGGCTGCTGCGCTCCCTGCTGAAGCTGCGTGGCGAGCGCGCCAGCGCCGAGGTCGAGGCCGACTTCGCGCGCCTGCGCCGCGCCTACGAGCTGTCCTGGAAGCGGGGCTGCTGATGGCCGCCTGGTCGCTCCGGCTGCATGGGGTGGGCAACGCGTCGGCGGTGGAGCTGGGCTCGGCGATGGCCAGCCTCGAGCGCGACGGCCGGCCGTGGCTGACCATCGACTGCGGCGCCGAAGGCCTGACCGCCTTCGAGGCCGCCTACGGCAACCTGCCCGACGCGGTGTTCATCACCCACGTGCACCTGGACCACGTCGCCGGGCTGGAGCGGCTGTTCGTGTCCAGCTACTTCGACCCGCAGCGCCGCGGCCGCGTGCGCCTGTACGTGCCGGCGCCGGTGGTGCCGCTGCTGCAGCGGCGCGTGGCCGACTACCCGAACGTGCTGGCCGAAGGCGGTGCCAATTTCTGGGACGCATTCCAGCTGGTGCCGGTGGGCGAGGCGTTCTGGCACGACGGCATCCGCCTGGAAGTGTTCCCCGTGCGCCACCACTGGCCGGATACCGCGTTCGGCCTGCGCCTGCGCGGCAGCATGGTGTGGACCGGCGACACCCGCCCGATCCCGGAGATGCTGGCCCGCTACGCCGACGCCGGCGAGCTGGTCGCCCACGACTGCGGCCTGCACGGCAATCCCTCGCATACCGGCCTGGACGACCTGGAGCGCGAGTATCCGGAGGCGCTGCGCCAGCGCATGGTGCTGTACCACTACGCCAGCGCCGCCGATGCTTCGGCGATGGCCGCGCGCGGCCACCGCGTCGCCCGTCCCGGCGAGCTGCTCGGGCTGGCCGAACCCACCGCGATGCAGGCCTCGCCGCCATGAACCTGGCACGGCCGGCGCAGGCTCCGCTCCTGGACCGCCTCGGCCGGCCCCTGCACGACCTGCGGCTGTCGGTCATCGACGCCTGCAATTTCCGCTGCGGCTACTGCATGCCGGCCGACCGCATCCCCGATGACCACGGCCTCGACGCGGCCGGGCGCCTGTCCTTCGACCAGATCGAGACCCTGGTGCGCGCCTTCGCCGCCGCCGGCGTGCACAAGCTGCGCCTGACCGGCGGCGAGCCACTGCTGCGCAAGCGCCTGCCAGAACTGGTCGCGCGCCTGGCGCGGATCCCCGGCATCGACGACCTGGCCCTGACCACCAACGGTTCGCTGCTGGCCGCGCAGGCGCGCGCGCTGCGCGAGGCCGGGCTGCACCGGATCACGGTCAGCCTGGACGCGCTGGACCCGGACGTGTTCCGCGCGATGTCCGGCGGGCGCGGCGAGGTCGGGCCGGTGCTGGAAGGCATCGCCGCCGCCGAGGCGGTGGGCTTCGGCCCGCTGAAGCTCAACTGCGTGGTCCAGCGCGGCGCCAACGAGGACCAGGTGCTGCCGCTGCTCGAACGCTTCCGCGGCACCGGCCACGTGGTGCGCTTCATCGAGTACATGGACGTGGGTACCTGCAACGGCTGGCGCCAGGAGCAGGTGGTGACCTCGGCCGAGCTGCGCGACCGCATCGCCGCGCGCTGGCCGCTGCGCCCGCTGCAGTCGCACTATCGCGGCGAGGTGGCCGAGCGCTACGCGTTCGTCGACGGCGCCGGCGAGGTCGGCTTCGTAAGTTCGGTCAGCGCGCCGTTCTGCGGCGACTGCCACCGCGCCCGCGTCTCCGCCGATGGCCAGCTGTATACCTGCCTGTTCGGCGACCAGGGCCACGACCTGAAGCCGGCGCTGGCGCAGGGCGAGGCCGCGCTGTTCGGGCACCTGGCAGGCTTGTGGTCGCGGCGCGAGGATCGCTACAGCGAGATCCGCGGCAACCCGTCCGCGCCGCGCAAGCACATCGAGATGTACCTGATCGGAGGTTGAGTTGGCCACCCGCAAGTCCCCCGCCGCCAAGCTGACCCACCTGGACGACGCCGGCCGGCCGGCCATGGTCGACGTGTCGCACAAGGCCGCCACCGCGCGCAGCGCCACCGCCGAGTGCCGGGTGCGCTTCCCGGCCGAAGTCGCCGTGCAGCTGCGCGCCAGCGGCCTGCGCGCATCCAAGGGCGGCATCGTCGAGACCGCGGTAATCGCCGGGACGATGGCGGCCAAGCGCACCCATGAACTGATCCCGTTCTGCCACGCGCTGCCGCTGGACGGGTTGAAGATCTCCATCGACTGGCACGGCGAGCGCGAACTGCGCATCGAGTGCACCGCGCGCACCAACGCCCGCACCGGCGTGGAGATGGAGGCGCTGACCGGCGCCACCGTGGCGGCGCTGACCGTGTACGACATGAGCAAGGCGCTGTCGCACGCGATCGTGCTCGGCCCGGCGAAGCTGCTGGGCAAGCGCGGCGGCAAGCGCGACTTCGGGAAGGCGGCGCCATGACCCGGCTCCGGCTGCTGTACTTCGCGAGCCTACGCGACGCCGCGGGCATCGCCGCGGAGGACGTGGACACCGACGCCGCGGACCTGGC
>Ga0182737_1001772_pt1 | contig 19926 bp, 20 predicted proteins | sample eDN5th30CBELigOP_FD_128878 | JGI IMG/M metagenome (GOLD analysis project Ga0182737, IMG submission 128878) | Enriched Organic Plus compost microbial communities from Emeryville, California, USA - eDNA 5th pass 30_C BE-Lig OP (version 2) (version 2) ...
AAAACGGATAAAGGCTGAAACGATCAGGAAAAGAAAACTGGATTATCTAACTCAAAAAATCTTATCTTTATGAACGGAAACCCTCGCTAAGCTTTTGTCCAAATTAGTTTGACGACATACAATAGAAGATATTCTTTGAAAGGCCAAAAAAGAAATCTAATAAGACACTTCAGGACAATTCCTGATTGCTTAGTTAATATCCCTGGAAAATATATCTTGAAATTTCTGAAGGACAGATTAAGTTCTTTAGGATTGATTAATCAAATGACAGTGGAATCATTTGCGTATTCTTTATCGAAGGACTTTGATAGTAACGAACTTGCTTATTTAAAAGCAAATATTACCAATTACCTTAGATAGGAATCTGCCTCTAACTGATATTTAGAGCTCTTTTTGACCAATGGTGAAGACTATCGCACGTATAGTCTAGACAAGCAGTATTCGATCTATGTTGTAATCTCCCCTAAAATCAGCTAAGCCATTAATCTGACATGCCAAGGCTGCCTCCCACCCCAAAGGCGTAACGCTGGTAGTCAATAAGCTGCCGATCACCTTCGTTATCCTTCCAAGCCTGCTCCTGATGGCTAAGATGCACAATTTCACCCGTGTTTTTCATCCTGAACAACCGTACCACAGACTCGAGGATACGCAACTCCGCTGCTGTGAACTCCCCTTCTTCGAAAGGCACATTGGGGGAGTAAATCTCTACATATTGATCATCCTTACCATTTCGCTCTTCAACCGAAATGTTACCGTCATCCTGGAGCCTCAAGTATAGTCGTCCATATTCGGCCGGCACGGGGCCGTAGGGAATGGCACGGTATTGTAAACCGGTAATGGAGCAACCGTGGTCCTTGTATGCCAAAAAATCGGCATAGAACAACAGCTTATTGAGCTTGGTCTTATACAGGTTACCAATACGCAGTTCAAAATAAGCAATTGCCTGTGCGATACGCTGCAGGCTAAGCCGTCGGTATCCATTGTATGAATTGGGCGGATCTTCACGTAAGGTAATTTGAGAGAGTTCGAAGTCATATAAGACATCGCTGCGCTGATCGATCAATGACTGTGCCTTAGCAATCAACTTGCTCACTTCCCGTTCTCCTAAAAAATGGCTGCTTGCCCTTACCTGCTTGACGAATTCCTCCGGCTCGCGCACGGACAGGATAAGCCGCCCATTGGCCACGGTGGGCATTTCTCCTGCTTCATACAACCGATAAGCATTGGCGCCCAAGCCTAATATCTCCGACATTTTGGCGGCAGACACACCGTACTGCTCGCGGATTTGCCGGATTTCCTCCGGAAACGGGATGCCGTATTTCTCCCGGTATTGATTGGTGGCCTGCACCGTGTTAAGCGTGTCCAGCCGGTCGTCGGTAAACCGCTCGCCGCTTTCTTCGCACAAATAATAATGGTACATAATGTTAAACATTTCCTTACGGAACGTTAATGTGTCCGCTTCGCGGACCAATTTCATTGGTTTTCCTGTGATTGGGCTATTCATGTTTTCTCCTTTTTGAAAGGATAGTTGATGGGGTGCGCTGCCGGATGGAATGAGATACAGATGACCGGGTTACTTGATGTCCCCATTGATATTTTTATATACAGTTCGTTGTTCTTATATACTTTGCCGAATACCCACATGCTGGCTATGCCGTATAGCCTATCGCCCAGCGGGCCTTCGCTATAATCAGTAACCGTGATAGACTCAACGATTTCACTTCGCCTGGCTGGTGTGATTTCCAAATCCAATAGCGTCTGCGCATTCTTTGGTCTGCTATCCCTGAAAATGATACCAAATACCCTATACCTGGCAAAGAACTCTTGCAGGAAATGGGAAACGTCGTCTTTGCTAGCCACGGTTGTACGGAATTAAATGAATACATCGAACATTCTCCCATCTCTTCGCAAATAAACAACTTATTCGTGATAAGTTTTCCACATATTAAACATTTCTAATCCTCACTGTCACAAATCGATAGGTGTTTTACATCACTTATGTGGATACAAATATACAACGAATAAGTTGAATAATAAAATATTTGCATTGATATTTATACTTATTAGTTGATTTAATTCATAACGAATACTACTTATTCAACTAGAAAGTTTGAAAACGAAAGGAGGTATAAAGACATGGCAAGAACGATTAGAGTAAAGATATATAAAAGCGCAATCACTGGTCGATTCGTAAAACGTTCAACAGCAGAACGCCACCCGAAGGTTACCTATGCGCAAACGGTCACCAAGAGGAAGTAGGTTGTTATTTTATTATCAATTACAGAAGCATGTCAAAAAACCAACATGTGGTGCCGCACAACGGGAGTTGGGCGATACGGGGTGCGGGGAATAGCCGTGTAACGGTGACAACCTCTACCCAAGACGAGGCTATCGACATAGCCAGGGAAATTGCAAGGAATCAGCAATCCGAATTGTTCATCCATCGCCCTAACGGCCAAATCCGTGATCGCAATAGTTACGGGAATGATCCTCATCCACCCAAAGGATAGGTTTATGAAATTATGGATGAATTGAAGGGATATTGGCAGTATTGCTGATATCCTTTTTATTTGGCAGGTGCTCACCTCCGCTAAGACCGACAAAACGGCTAATCTGACACACTTGGGCTACCCCCCCACCTTCGGCGAATGAATTCCAAAAAAGAAACCCCGAAACGGGGAGAATCGGGGCTTTCAAATTAACCAATTATAAACCTAAATTATGAAAAGACAAATTTTACTAACTGACTATATAACGTATGAAGGCTCTGGATTGTTACAGCGATTTTGTTAAGATATGTTAAAATAGACAATGGCGTGATGAACGTGGCGGCCGTGTACACCGGGAATAGCTACCAACATGCCGTACAGGATCACTCGGCCGAAATCAGCTCCCAGCGTTTCAGTGGCAGCGGCCGCACCCGGATGGGGCGGGATCAGGCAGTGCACAGCATACAGCGACGTGGTCATCAGGGCCATCGCGGTACCGGTCTGCCGCGCCAGCCCGCGGTTCAGCCCGTTCAACACGATATACCCCGAATCACAAAAAATTGGAAGCCCCACCACATAGCCGGTAACGTTCATGGCCTGAGCAGCACGGTGGCGGCCCGTCAGGCGCAGGATGCCCCCAACAAGCACCAGCGTGGCACCGGTATGTTCCATGATAATTCCGAGCGTGGTACCGAAAACAATGATCAGGCCCAACGAACCGATGATATTGCCAAATCCGGACTTGCCGGTAGACAGCACCTCCCGGAAAGGCATCCCCACCCCAAAGCCGACCACCAGCAGGGCAAAGAACGCATGCACTTTGAACCGGGTGGTGAGCAAAACGATGGCCACCACGCCGGCTAGCAGCGCCAGTATGTTTGTATTGACGGAGAATCAGGCACGGGAAAAGAACTAGTAGCCACAGATACTGCAAAGCACCTATATATTGACGGCAAAGAGGAAGAGACAGTTTTGAATGAGGCGTTGGGGAAATTGGCGAAGAAAGGAGCATTAAAAGAAGACGCACAAGAATATACTAAGGCTTAGCTGTTTGCAACAGAAATTTGTATATTTGTATTATTGAGCAGAATGGAGACGGCTATGCAACTTGCAACTACAAAAAAGAAAGCAAAAGGAGATCGGCTGAACTGGACTCCGTTAAAAGACGTGAAGCCTGTTAAACTAAATGCGGATACTATCAGGGGGAAAGTAGTAAATGTACAGGTTGAAACTCAACGAAAAAACCAAGAGAAACCTAAGCTACTGATACCTTGATATTTGATTATCCCGGATACGATCTACAATTTATACAGAAAAGAAGGATTAAAGATGGTTCAGCCCATCTTTTTTCGTTCTTATATAAATTCTATTCGCCCGTCACGGAATTTCAGCAATTAAGCCCCGTATCTCCGGTGTGATTTTTAACGAAGCAATATTCATAACCATAAAATTACCCAATATACCCAAAAACACCTCCTTACCCAAAAACATACCCATAAATATCCATAAATAATGGAGTGGATTTGTTGATATTTTCTAATTAATTGATCGTTTTGGGAACAATCAGGAACAACTTCTAAATACAGAATCAGTTGCTTCACTCCGTACCAAGTAATTCTTCGAGTTTGCTATTCAGTTCTTTCCCCCTCAGGTTATTTGCGACAATCATACCTGAAGGATCGACGAGAATATTCTGTGGTATCGAATAGATTCCGAATTGTTCGCTCACTTTATTTTTCCATCCCTGAAGGTCCGATACTTGCTTCCAGTTTAGCCCGTCTGATGCGATCGCTTTAAGCCATTTTTCTTTGTCATCGTCCAGCGAGATACCCAGTATTTCAAAGCCCTTGTCCTGGTATTGCTCGTAGGCTGCCCGTAGATTTGGATTCTCTTCTCGACAAGGAATACACCAGCTCGCCCAAAAATCTACCAACACATATTTACCCCGATAATCTGCCAGCGATATGATGTTGCCATCAGGATCGGTTTGATAAAAGTTCGGAGCGGTCACTCCTACTTTCCCATTGTTTTTTGCTGTTATGATTCTGTTGATTTGCATGCCCGCTCTACTCTGCTTGACCTGATCACTTAATCCATTGTAAAGCTCTGCGATTTCATTGTCCTCAGCGGATCTGACAAAATTACCAATGCTGGTAACGCTGACAAGTGAATGGGGATTATTCCTGATAAACTGTTTCTGCAACTTCTCTTCCTCATGTTCCCACAGCTGCCACAGACTATCGTATTCAATGCTTTCTTTCCGGAAAAGTGAATCGGGAATACCTTTGCGACGCTTGGCACGTATGTCGTTCACGAGCGCCACCATATGACCGCCAGCAAATGAATTTTTTGCAGCAAGGAGATCGGAATTAAGTTTTGTATAGACAATCTGTTCAGGTCCGCCTTGTATGGTGGTGCTTTTTTTTACTGCATCAAACGCAATGGCCGTTTTTCCGGGCGACAGGAAAAAATTTTGATACTTAAGCTGCTTTCCGGCGCTGTCGCGAAATTGAATGGAGGCCAAGACAGGTTCCAGAATAAAACCGCTGAATTGGCTGGGCTGGCCTTGGGCTTTCACAGTATCGGTCTTCACGTCGAAGTCGGTATTTCGGTAAGAAAGAATCGCAATCCCTCCCTCGGGTATTCCTTGTACGGATATATCGAACTTGTTGTCTTGTGCCCAGGCATACCCTGGGGAAAGGAGAACAAAGAAAATAAGCGTTTGGAGTTTCATAACCGGATATGAATTGGTCTAGAACAAAGATAACAAAATCGGATCAAGCGCTGTGTAATCTTCCGTGAAAATAGCAGTATGGTTAATCTTACATTAGGGTTATCCCCACCCCCCATGTTTGATAAAAAACTAGCAGCTAAGGGTTTTCTCATTAAAAGGAAAAAATCATAATTTTTTATATCATGAAAAAAGGCAGTGAAGATTGAAGACGTTGTCCTTGGTAACAAAGTGAAAATTACCATTGATGAACAGCTGAATAAGTTGAAAGGCAAAGTTTTGGCTCCTAGAAAACTGGCCCAAGCTAACAAAAGCCTGAGGAAAATCAAGAAGTTGCCTGAGTAGCTACGGGCTTTTTAACATACCACCATGTTTGCTATTTAACACGACGGATTCGATTACCGCAATGGCGAGGTATGGGCATAAAAACAAGAGACGCGAAGAAAAACAAAGCCCCAACGAGGAGAATCGGGGCTTGCTAACTAACTGTTCGTGATAAATTTGAAAGGATATTCATAGATAAGTTTTTACTAACCGATTACTAAACAAGAAATAAAAATCAGCTAACCAAACTTGAAATCACAATTTGTGATATCAAACGCGAATCAACCCGATGACAAAATATCGAACCAAAGACAAAGAAGCTGTACTCCTCGAAACGGACGTACAGGACAAAATACACATAATTGGAGGATGTAGCGTTATGTTGGACAGCTACTTGGCCGAGTTATATGGTGTCGAAACCCGTCGGCTCAAAGAGCAAGTACGACGAGATATGATTCGCTTTCCCGAGCATTTTATGTTCGAATTGACACATGAGGAGTAAGATCAAACCTTAAGATCGCAAAATGCGACCTTAGGACACGGCACCTATTCCAAATAATTACCGTTCACTTTTACCGAACACGGTGTTCCCATGCTCTCAAACGTATTGAAAAACGAACAAGCTATAACGATGAGCTTACGTATCATTGACATATTTGTTGAACTACGTGAAGCATTGACCAGTCACATGGAACTCAAATTAGAAATCGAGCAGATTAAGAATGCTATTGCCAAACAAAGCACCGAGGCCCATTAAGAAAACAAACGATGCGGGCAGATTTGTCTTTGCGAAGGAGTGACGACGATACCTGCAGTCACGGAATTTGGATATCACACTTAAGCTTTTTACTTTTACGCTTTTAGCGGTCAAATAAGTTCCGTTCAAAAACTTAACGCATCACTGAATAGTTAATGATAACATAGGCCCACGCCTGTCTTTCCTGCACACAAAATGACCAATGCCGATAACAGGCTGATTAAACACACCGTCCACCAGCTTTTGGAATTGCAAAGTGGAAAGCTCTGGATGGGGGACAATTTCAATAAAAAGCTTGATAGCATAACGGAGGAACAGGCGTTTATAAAGCCCTTGCCTTCCTTGCACAGTGTTGCCGAATTGGTTGCCCATATAACGGCTTGGAATGAAGATTTAATACTGAAAATCAAAAACGGGGTGGGTCAGCTCGACTTTACCGATGAGCCGAATTGGCCCGCTAATAACTGGCTTAAAGAATTGGGCTGGAACGAAATCAGGAAAAGGTATGAAGGTAGCGTTAGTGAAATCGTTAACCTCCTGAAGGAAAAAGAGGATACGTTTTTAAATGAAAAGTACTACGACCAGGACTTTGACGGTGAATTTGAATATTCGTTTGCCGTGGATGGCATCCTCCACCACATTATTTACCACCTGGGCCAGATTGGCATTGTGATAAAGCTTGTCTGCGTCACAGTGTAATCTACCTGGAAATTAGTTTCGACAACTTGCAGAATTTAGTCGCCGATTACTTCCCAATGGCCACCTTTGGCCGGGCCTTGCGTATGATGGCAAACAAAGCTGGTTGTAAATATCTGTTGACGTTTGACAGCGACTTTATCAGGATCAAAAGTGAAATTAAAGAATTCTACGATTTCAAAGTACTTCATACAATCAATGCGATTTACAACACGATATAGCATCGTATTACGTGACCTGAATCTTGGTATTCAATGGAAACTGACTTTATGCACATCAAGCCACAAAATCTTTCCATATTACTTTGTTATTAATTCATAATAGATAATACGGATAGACCATGCAGCCTTTATTTTGTTATTGAACACGATTATATTCGCCATTTTTATGTAAGTTTGGTTCATGGAGACCGCCATTCTCCAAGTCTAGCCATAATGTATAACATAAATATTGTTAATTTTCTCGTTTTCCCAAAAACACTTATAACTAACTTATGAAACCTTCAATGAACTCCAAACACAAACCAAAATCCAAAACTAACGAAGAAAACATTGTCAATGAAAGCGGCGCCACCATCGAAGACGAATGCTGCCCTCCGCCGACACCCTCCAATGAGACCTTTATAATGATATAATATGGCACTGTTAACCAACGATATTATTTATAATAACTATGACCAATACACCGGTGAGCCTTTTAACGCAAGGGTCACCACAGTTTGGCATGATGGTTCGGGCATGGATGACACCAAAGTAGACAATGTTATTTACTTCAAGAATGCGGCAACTTTGGGTGGTGGTTATAGCAAGCGGTGTTATTCAGGAGCAATTCGCGTATCATGGTTTGGGATAATGGGAGATGGTACCGATGAAACTGAAAAGTTAATCTTGCTATTGAAGACCATTTGGTCGGGATGTACGGTAGACTTCGAGGATAAAGATATTCTTGTTTATTCCACAATTACGGCTGTTTCAACCGGCGACGCTGCACCGCTGGATGCGATCATCAGATTGGCAAATAAGGCAAACATAACACTGAAAAATGGTATCGTCAGGGCTGCCAATCCCGGTGTCAGTCCAACATTACTGCGGTTTCCAAGCACTTTTTCAATCGATCGTTGTGTAAATATTACCTTTGAGAATTTTGTCTTCTTTGCTAAAGGACAAAGCTACGGCGATTCTGACGCATCGGCATCATTAACGCACGAACAACGGCGTTTTTTTATACAACAAAACGGTGGTGCTGCATGCACAATCGTCAAAAGCAAATATATATCCTTCAACAATTGTAAAGGCTATCTGGCTGGAAGTGTAGGCACATTTTACGTAAGCTCCTCTCATCTGGTATCCTTCAATAACTGTTATTCCAACCCAGCATCATTGGGATATGCAGCATTTTGTCATGACGCGTGGGCTGGTAGCAATTATGACAATGTCAATCAATTTGAGAGTACCTATATTAATTGCAGTGCCTACTTAACACCGGTTTCGGGCGGTAGTAGTACCTATTGCGGAAAAGGCGGGGTACTCGTGGAGGATAGCGGAGTTAAAGGTCATGTTATTGGCGGTGTTTGGAAAGACATGTATGCCAATGGCGCCGCAAGGTATATCGGTTTTGCCTTCGGCTGTGGCTCAGCCGAATTATATGTGAATGCTGCCATAGTAGATAAATGTGATTGCGTTGGGTATTTAAATACTTCGTCATCATCGCCAGGTTTATTAACCTTATCCGATATCGTCGCGACGGATATCCGGCGCTGTTTTCTTGATCTAGGTACGAATGCGACAAGCTCAGTGATCGCAAAGGCGCAAAATTGTTCGGTAAATGTCATCGGTGGGGCTACGTGGCCGAATGGACCAATGGAGGAGCAGGTGACCTCCTACATCGCTTGTAAACGTTCTGTCACTTCTACGCAAGTCGAACTATCAAACTGCAACCTTACTGGTGCTACATACGGATTTATTAATACAAAGGCGACTTATGGCGGCTTGCGGATAATTAACAGTTATCTGGAAGTTACCAACCAAATCGGTCGTACCGCGGGATGGGGAAGCAGCTCGGCTACGATTAAGTCAAGACCGAATGACGGGCTGTTGCTCTCAGGCAGGGCGTATGTAAATAATATAGAAGCGCTGACTGCCTTGATTGTGTGGAATAACCCCTCTCCTGAAAATGTATATACCCGGGTTTCCATTAATACAGAAAACCTTGAAGTATATAGCAGCTCGGCAACAAACAGGCAATTGCTTGCTTTGACGACCAGCCAGCCGATATTGACCGATGATATCTTATTACCTTCTCGTATAGCCAAAGGGGCTTATGTTAGAAACTCCTCACCCGCTGCTTTTAAATTCGATTATGGGTTGTACTTTAAACAGCGGATAGGGCTTCAAGCCAACTATGTCGTTGCGTCTTTCAGCGTTCGCTACAATGTCATTCCTACACGGTTGATAGGGTTGTTGCATGTCGACAAGAATACTGCAATAGGTGTCGCCGGTTATAAGGAAATCATCATTGATCAAAATGATACCATTGTAGTTTTGTATCTGGAATCGGAGACCACGCCATTGAATGTAAATGGTTTTTATAAGTTTGAGGAGTTTTAGACAGCTTAATGCCCCTCGCTAGTCTTCTTGATCTTTTGCTTGGCAAAAGCCATAGACAGATGCTTAACTTCGGTCATCGTCTCAGCATACACAACGACGCAGAATCCTTGTTGGAAATTTTGAATTTTGTGTCCTAAGCCCATAATGCTCAAATGCCTCACGATTTCGGAATGCTACGATCTCAATTATATTGCTTCTACCCAACGTGAGGCTTCAGACCATCGATGCCGAGAACGCTACTTCAGCCCATCGAGTTTGCACCAGGTTGCCCAGCACTCGTATACGGTATAATGTTTCTAAACTATAAGTAGATGTCGATGGATCATTTCTATGCGCTATTTTTGACAGCAAAAGGAAATTAAATGGCTAAGACTAAACTAACTATTAATAATAACGGATCGGTGAGAATTGAAGGCGATTTTGAAATCGTAGACAGAAATGGTAATGCCTATGGCTTACAAGGGAGGTCGGTACTTTCTATTTGCCGTTGCGGGCTTTCACAAAACAAGCCATTTTGCGATGGATCGCATAACGGGCACTTCGAGCATGAGGCCATAGCCTTCGATTTGCCTCCAAAAAAGGTCTAATTCACCCCTATTTTAACGCCTCCTCCTCCGGCTACACCTGCCGGAGCTCAGCCCACGTCCAAAATAAAAACCCGGTGTTGCTGCGGAATTCGCTTTCGCTATAGACTCACTAAAAACAAAGCCCCGAAACGGAGAGAATCGGGGCTTTCAAACTAACCAATTATAAACCTAAATTATGGACCCGACATGATTTAAATAATTATTAAATCACGAAGGGATAAGAATTATTCAAATCATCAAAGGCTCCATCTGACCATTAAAAATCAAATTAACGAACAGATAAAAAGACAATTTTTACTAACTGACTATATAACGCATGAAGGCTCCGGATTGTTACATTCGCTATTTCCTCTTCGCTCTTGAAAAACCCCTGTTTTTAGGTAGGTGGTATTTCCGTCCCCGAAGTAGTCACAACGGGAACATCCATGGCCTATTCCGGGTTATCTTCAATGATGCGCGTGACCCGGGCGGGATTGCCACCTACCAACGTGTTAGGCGGAACATCGCGGGTGACTACGGAGCCAGCCGCTACGACGGAATTGTCTCCGATCGTAACACCACCTATCAAAATGGCATTGGCCGCTATCCAGACATTTCGCCCAATCACAATCGGGTTTCCAACGGTGACCGAACGGCGTAAGGACGGGGCAAGCGGATGACCGGTTGTAAGAATGCTTACATTGGGACCAATCATTACATCGTCACCGATGGTTACACCACCTAGGTCATAAATGGTGCAATTCTGGTTGATGAATACACGTTTTCCCAGACTGATTTCATCGCCGCCGTTTGAATAAAAGGGAGGAATCAGCAGAAACTGGTCGTCTACCTTTTTGCCTATAAGTTTGCTGAATAATACTCGGACTTCATCTGCATCGTTAAACGTTAACCGATTCATAGCGGCGGTGATCTCCATTGCTCGTTTCACGTTTTGCACCATAGCAGCCGACTCGGGTGTTTTACTGTGTATTTGCTTGGTACGTAATTTATCCTTCATGCTATCGGACAAAGGTACCTGATTTCTGATAAACCAAGCCAATACGATTTCTGAAAACATAGGCAATAGTGAGAACCGGACTAGGAAGGCAGTTGCTGGGCATTGACGTTTTGAATATTCCGCACCAAAGCATGTTACCAGGGCTTTATTTAACCCCCTTTAGGGGGTAATGTTATCGAACATCCTCGAGTAACTTTGCTTTCATAATAAAACACACCACATGATGAGCAAAAACAGCAACAACTTGAAAGCAAGCATGCAGATGCTTGGACTTCTCTTTATGGTGGCAATATTTGCCTCCTGTGCCAAAAATGAAAACGACTGTGACCCAGACGACATAGAAAGCGCCTGTTATACAGGACCGGCTGGGGCTGGCAAACTCCTGCTTGCTGAAGCGAAAACAAACGGAAAAACCAGTGCTGTCTACGAGTATGACAGTCAGAACAGGCCAACGGTTATTCATACGTATAATGCCGAAGGTACCCGTGAACTGACCACAACCTACACCTATACTAACGCTGATTTCCCGGCTGTTGTGACCGGTAAAAACAAAAATGGCGCTGTTGCCGTAGAGGAGTACACCTTTGGCAACGACGGCAGACCCGTAACGATGGTACAAACGGTATCCGACGAATCCGGGGTGTTAACCCAAAATTACCAGTTCAGCTATTCCGACAGTAAACTGATCGAAACCATTGTTGCAGTGACGGACAATCCCACTACCTATGTGAATACCTATACGTACGATGATAACGGAAATTTGCTATCCATCGTTTATCAGGTGGACGGACAGTGGTGGGCAACCGTAGAACAAAGCAACTACGACGATAAAATAGGCGTGGGTACAAATGGAAACCCGCTTGCCTGGAAATTCCCCGGCGTTAATAACCATCAGGCCGTAAAGTCTTCGTCTGCACTCGTAGGCTCTGTTACCAACGATATTTGGAAATACACGTATAACGATGCAGGCTACCCGCTAACGGCGGAAATTTATAGCGCCGTGAACGGCATATTAATAGCAACACACGCATATAGCTATATACCTGCAAAATAACATACCAATCCAGTGTGATTTTTTAGTATTTCCGCAGGCTCCGCAATCTTCCCTGAGTTCAGTTACGTCTAATTGAAAACCCATATTGCAGTTATCCGTACGCGCCACAAAGTCACAAAAAAAGCAAAGCCCCGAAACCGGGAGAATTGAACAGGTGGAAACCGTATCGGTTATGAGACTAGGTGGAGAAAAATAGAAAATTGGAATTCGCTCATTTCCAGATCGTCAAAAAAAAGGAAACCGGTTGAAGTCTGTTACCAAATCGATTTTCAAAACTTATCACATTTTTCATTTGCTTTCAAGAAACATTTCGGATATTCACCTAATGAACTAATTGCTTGACGTAAATGACCACTGTCTTTTAACCTGGCCAACAATAAAATAATCAATGTGAAGATGAAAAATAAAAACGATCTGCTTTCCGGTCCATTGCTGAATATACTTACCGGGGCCAGTTTGCCGGTTGCTATCTATTCTGCCAGCGATTTTGTGATCCGTTATGCAAATGAAGCCTTTGCAAGGCTATGGAAGATCGAATCGCTGGAAGGGATGTCTGCTTTGAAATTGACTGAATCGACCGGAAATGCCGCGATCATGCGGGCACTTAAATCCATTAATCCGGAAGCAGCCAGAATCACACTAACTCACACATTAGGAAATACGACCGACACCGTTTTTTTTGAAAGTGTTTTTGAAAAAGTAGCTACGGAGCCAGACTTTATTATACACACGGTGCACGATACCACCCGATTTCAAATCGAAAACGAACAGCTAAAGACAACAGTCACCACGCTGGAAAAACAGAATGACGAGCTTTACAAAGAGTTGTTAAGAACCGGGCAGGAGTTGGAAGAAAGTTACATTGCCCTGGAAAACGCCGGCACACGGATGCTGGAAATATTGGAATCCATATCCATGGAAGTAGAATTGCCGGGCATCGGTTATTGGTCGCTCAATTTGGAAGACATGTCATTCGAGCTCTCCCGTGGGGCCAAAAAAATTTACGGGATACCGGAAGATGCTCCGGTTCCGTTCAATGACATAGACATATCACATGTTCTTGACAGTCAGGCGATAGCGAACTTAGAACAACTTGCTGCTGGCATTGTCGATCCTGACAAACTATATCATTTTGAACATAAAATCAACCCCTTTAACGGCGAACCTTCCAAATGGCTGAAAACTTCGGGGGTTGTGGTGGGTAAGAATAATGATCGGGTGACCAAAATAGCTGGTGTAATAATAATCATAGGATGAGCCATCAACGCATTTACAAATAGAAAAGTCCGATCATTGCAATCACATAGACGCCCACGGCTATCCAAGAATCCGTGCCGACACCCCCGTACCGTTTATTGCTTTTGATGAGCATTCCGGAGAGGAATATAAGCGTAATCAGCATGGCCACGCCGGTAAGGTATATATTTACGTTATCTGCACTGGGCAATACTGCATTGTTTGTAATAAGTGTAGCGGGGATAAATAATACAGGCAGGAAGACGTTGCCGCCAAATATATCGCTGATAATAGGTTGATAGGATTGGTTGCGAACAAAAGCCAGTCCCCCGGAAATTTCTGGCAACGAGGTGACCAGTGCCAATATCGTTGCGCCAAAGATAACGCCGTTTATCTGATAGTGGGATGCTATAGCGGAACTTGTGGCTTCCAATAACACGCCAAACACCAATACGATGGCAGACACGACGCTGAGCCAGATTAGTGCAGAAGTTCTGGTGAATGCTATTTTCGGCTTATCTTTAGGTGGAACCGGGTTGTTTTTCTGGAATTTTTTCATCGCAAAGATACTAAGGATCCATATGAAGCCGATGAACACCTCGGGAGGCGTTATTCTTGCAAGAAGTAGGGACGGGCGGAATTGATGTCCAATAACAACCATGGTTAAGATAGCAACAAGGAAGAGCCCCTGGAGGATGCTAGTCTCGCTGCTGGTTAGTGTGGATAGTGGTTTGGGCTGTTTTCTTGAGGCGAAATCGAATAAGACCAACAGCACCGATTGCATGGCAATACCTCCGAGGATATTTCCCGTCGCCAAGCCAACATCGCCTTTCAGTGCCCCATTTGTAGTGATAGCTATTTCCGGTAAATTGGTGACCACTGCTAGGATCAGCGTGCCGCCGAATGCGCTGCCCAGCTTGAATTCCGCATCTATGAAATCGACAATGTCAGAAAGTTTAGTGCAAAAGTACCAGATGGTACCAGACGCGATAATAAATACGATAATAGTTAATGTGATTCCAAATTCCAATTCCATCTTATCGCGGTTGCTTAAATTTCTGACCTCGCTTGTAATGCTCCCTCAGCTAGCTATTTCCAAAACTAAATAATTCAAATCAAATCCCCCCCTTCTCTGAACACCGGACGTTGCCTCTTACCAGCAGCGGAGAGGAAAGGATCAATGGCTCAAATCAATTCGGGTACAGAATTTATCCGAACCCCGTAAAGGCAAAAACATCGCGAGATGACGTTATCGATGGGGCAACGACGGTATTACGTCGCCAAGCACCTCGTTTACCCTTCTGGAGCAGGCAAGCTTGTTAATTATTCGCAACTTTTTCCTCGGCCCCGAGCTCAATCCGCGGAATTAAAAATACGTCTTTTACAAATCGATTCCCCAACAAACCTGAAAATGTGATCTGAAGATCCAATTGCCTAAGTTTTGATAAAATCGCGGTGTTGATCTCAAAAATAATCATCTCATCTTTCGAAGGCAGTGTATAACCTGAGGTTATTTCTTCCAGGCAAAAATCTTTGTCATAAACGATATTGATGTCATTAAGGGCCACAATTGTTTCATCAAAGTTTTTGTCGTGACTGGTGTCTTCTATTTCTGACTGATTTAACCTGAATTCATACTTCAATATTTTTGCAGCTCCGAGACCTACATTTTTTACTTTCACCTGCCAGACTTCACAGTTTTCAAAAATTGCGTCAAATGTCGGCTTTTTGGTTCTTCGTGTTTCGTAAACCAGTATTGGCATAAAACCAATGAGGAAATGGTGCCTTACAAGCAACAAGCCGATTAAAGTAATAAATAAAGAAGCGCAGGTCTTCGTATCCAAGATTCTCATACCGAAATACGTATGGTATCTTTTATTGATCAGATCAATATTTTCTTGTAAAATACTATAGATTAAAAGATAGCCATCAAGCAGGTAAGAGCCATTAAAAAGAGTAAAATGAAATTTACTGCCCATATTTTTCGTTGAGCACCTCCATGTATCCTTATCATAGGTCAACCAGCTAATTGTACACTTGTAAATTTAAAAACAATAATTTAATTCTGTGGAAATAAACTATTTTTTATAAATTGGTAACGCTATAAACAGCGATGTTGTCGTCAACTTAAGTTCGCGAATCTCGTTATGTAATTGCAAACGCTTGGATGAGTTGGGTTATGAAAACTTGTTATGACTTTTAACTATTATTTTGACAGTCTGATTATACAACCGATTACGGCTTGCAATTTAAATTGCTCTTATTGCTATTTGCCAGACAGGAACGTCAAAAATATCATTTCAAAAGAAGTAATTTTTCGAATCAAGGAATCAATCGAGCGAAACAAAGAGATTAAAAGTGTGTGTTGGCATTGTGGTGAACCGCTGTTGATGAATATTGACTATTTCCGCGAAATGGTGGAAATTATCCACAATGCCGGAATCGCTCAATCTATCCAAACCAATGCAACGTTAATTGATGAGAATTGGTGCCAGTTATTTATTGACTATAAGATACAGGTAAGCGTTAGCTTGGATGGCGATTTTGAACATAATAGCGATCGAGTATCATGGAGCGGCAGAAATTCCTTTTATGCTGCCTACGCCGGAATACAAAAACTTCGTGAATCAAATATAGCTTTTGACGTTTTGAGCGTAATCAACAAACACAACATAAAAAAGCCAAAGGAAATCTACGAATTCCTGAAGCAGATTGGTTGTAATTCCGTAGGATTCAACGTCGAAGAAATCGAAAATTTCAACAAAAGGGATCTTGGGTTTTCAGATGATGATGTTCGCCATTTTTGGTTGGTAATTTTTAACGAATGGGTTAAAGATGGTTCGATCCGCATCCGGGAATTGGACGAGTGTTTGTCTGCCCTTTTACATGTGTCAGAAACAACGGAGCCGAACAGGGGGGTTATCAATCTCATCCCTACCATATCATTTAATGGAAATATAGTTTTACTGTCTCCGGAATTTTTAGACGCTAAATCAACGCGTTACCATAACTTCGTTATTGGTAATATGATGACAGATGATCTTTTCTCATTGACTAATAAGGTTGGAATGATAGACTATGTACAGGACTTTACTGAAGGCGTTAATAATTGCGCTAGCACATGTAGGTACTTTAATGGGTGTGGAGGTGGCTATGCAAGTAACAAGTTTTTCGAGAATGGCGATCTATCTTCTACCGCTACCCGATTCTGTCTACATTCAAGAAAATTACTTATAGATACGATACTTAATCAGATTTGATATGGATAGCAAAATGGAAACACCACTCAAAAGCGCAGTGTCACGTAAGACCGTTGAATTGGAAAAACTACAGAAACAATTAATGGAACGAGTCAATCAGCCGGAATTATATTCTTTTTTGAAATTGAAAGCAAAAAAAGATAAGCGACATATTTCATCCGATATTTGGTGCGCTTTCAAAAGTAGAAGTACGGTAAACTTATAGCCTCCATCCGGTTAAAAAGTGTATACATTAAATTAGCGAAGAATTCGTGGTAGTCGTTGCCATAATTGTAATCTTTCCGGGAATCAACTACGCCTAACGTGGAAAATCCGACCTTGAGCTCCCTAATAAAAATGCGGGTTCGGGTTTGCTACGTTAGATAAAATTTTAACATTTACGCAGTAAAAAGTAAATGAATGAAAGTAGAAACCAGGGAAGAGAAATTAAAAGCTATTATAAGTTGGTCTCAAGACAATGCTCATATACGTGCCGTATTGCTGACAAGTTCCCTTGTAAATCCGGGGGCACCTGTCGATGAATTTAGCGACTTGGATATTGAGTTTATTTTTGAAGACAATAACAGATATGTAGTAGACAATAGCTGGGTGCATCATTTCGGCCATCCTATTGCTATGGTCGAAGAAGATGAAAGCTGCTTTGATGGTGAGCACGCAATGAAAATGGTATTGTACGATGATTATGTAAAAGTAGATTTCAAATTGTATAGCAAATCCAACTTTTTAACGGAAATAAACCAAAGCAAATTATGTGAAGACTGGGACATTGGTTACAAAGTACTCGTTGATAAAGAAGGATTAACACGGGAAATGAAAAAACCGACTTATCAAGTTTCGATCATCAAAAAACCACAGGGAAAGGAGTTTCAAAGAATTCTCAATGATTTCTGGTGGGACACCACTTATGTAGCAAAAAGTCTTATTAGAGATAATATTTTCTATGCCAAATTTATGTCGGAAAACAATATCCGAACCGACTATTTAAAACCTTTAATTGAGTGGTACATTGCCAGTGAACACGACTGGAACATTACAACGAATAAACACGGAAGGCTTTTTAAACAGTACCTGACACCTGAAATGTGGAAAAAAGTACTTCAAACATTTTCGGGTGAGGGTATAAACGATAACTGGAATGCCTTATTTGCCATGGCAGATTTAGTAACCGAAATCGGAACTGCATTATCTGAAAGATTAGGTTATGAATATCCTACAAATTTAGACGCGGATATAAGGAAATATTTAAATACCGTCAGGAAATTGCCTTACGGCAAATAGGATGAAATGGGATGCGATTGGCTATAGAAAAACTAACCCTGGAAATTCTGGGAGAAAGGACATTTTCTCCGTTTGACAGCAAAAAACTTGTTGATTGGGCAGTAACCGTCATGACACTCGGATATGAAAGTGAAAACTTAGTCATTTTAGCCGGTTTGGATTTCGATACGACGGAAATACGGGAAAAGTATTTCTGGAAATCTATCGAGGATTTGAAGATAGATACCGACAAGAGTGACGAAGAGATCCTTGAGGAATATGCATTGTTGATCGCTGAAAAGGCTGTGGCAGGTGAGATAAGCGCCGATCACGCGTTTGGACAGATGCGAAATATTGTATCCGCCAGCGGCTATGACGCACGATACATGGCGTTTTACGAGATAGATGAAGACCTGGATTGCTTGAGGTACAATGATGCCGTCCTTTTCAATAGCGAGCTTACGCTAGCAAACCAAAAGGAGTATATTTTGGAGGAGCTTCAGTTGTTTTATGAAATGGAAAGCCTTGGTATTCCTGTGGACGAACGAAGAAAATGGTACTGTAAACGATGCAAAAAGCTGACCTCCCCTACGCTAAAAACAAAATATCAGTTAAGAAAGCCCTTCAAATATCAAACCTGGTGCTGTGGCATATGCGGATCGGAAAAACACGTAATAGGGAGTATCCATACGGTTAAAAGAAAAATTATAAAGGAATTTGTTGGCCGTAATACTTAGCTTAAGATGTTCAAGAAGTCTCTCTACGTACCAGTTATTCTCCTGTTGCTATACGGGCCAAGATACAAATGGCGATAAATACAGAAGGACCTGGATTTTTTTAAAAGCCCCGAAACGGGGAGAATCGGGGCTTCTTAACTAACCAATTATAAACCTAAATGATGAACCCGACGTGATTTAAATAATTACTAAATCACGAAGGGATAAGAATTATTTAAATCATTAAAGGCTCCATCTGACCATTAAAAATCAAATTAACGAACAGATGAAAGACAAATTTTACTAACTATGTAACGCATGAAGACCCCGGATTGTTATAACGAATCCGTTAAGGTTTGTTAAAAAGACAGAACCACACAAATGACCTTGCAAGAATATTTTGATCGCTATCACTTTTTTATTTTGACCCCTGACATAATGCTGTCACTTGGCATGTATAAGTTTGCATCATCAATTAATCTTTAACGAATAAAAATGGCAAACGAAATTAATTCAATGTTATGAAAACGCATCTCAGCTTCTCCGTAACGTATTCCGTAAAAAGTCCAAGATACATACAGCTAACGGGGGCTTTGTGAAATCAACAAGCCCCGAACCGTTAGCGGCAAGCAATAGAATGGAAAAAAAAGCCACAGTGTATGACTAAACTAAATACTGTTCCAATATTGGAATTCAAAACAGCTGAAACATTTGAAACTTGGCTCGCAAAGAATCACGATACCTCAAATGGGCTCTGGATCAAAATATTTAAGAAAGATTCCGGGGAAAAGACCATCAGCTATGCAGAGGCACTTGATATAGCGCTTTGCTACGGGTGGATTGATGGTCAAAAACAAGCATATGACAACCAAGCCTGGCTACAAAAATTTTGTCCCCGAAGAGCAAAAAGTGTTTGGTCCAAAATAAATATTGGACATATCGAACGATTAATTAATGAGGGAAGAATGAGACCCGCAGGATTAAAAGCTGTCGAAAAAGCCAAAGCCGACGGTAGTTGGGAAAAGGCATACGATTCTCCGAGCAAAATGACCATCCCTGAAGATTTTCTAAAAGAACTTAGCAAAAACAAAAAAGCAGAAACGTTTTTTAGGGGTCTCAATAAGACCAATCTTTTCTCCATTGGATTTCGCCTGCAGACTGCAAAAAAACAAGAGACAAGAGAAAAGCGTATGAAAGAAATTATTGAAATGCTGGA